>JADHED010001197.1_pt1 | contig 23827 bp, 19 predicted proteins | sample 8952041 | NCBI WGS metagenome assembly JADHED01 (sample SAMN16124423, study PRJNA663239) | bioreactor sludge metagenome | isolation source: sludge (control) | place: India:Bengaluru | collected 2018-09-08
CGCTCCGCCTCGGCCGCGTCCTTCGCGCGCCCCTCGTAGAGGAGGCCGCCGATCACGGCGCCGCGCATCGGGCCGCACATTCGCTCCCACGTCACGGGCGGACCCGCGTGGAGGAAGAGGTCCTCGGCCATCCCCGGAACCACGTCGCGCGCGGTCCCGATGCCGACGAGGTGCGGGCGGCTCGCGAGGAGCCGGTCGAGGGCGCGGGCGTTCGCGGCGTCGATCTCGCGCGCGGCGGGGCCGGAGAGGAGCTCCGACAGGAGCGCCATCCGGCGCGGGTCGCCTCCCGCGGGAGGCCGGAAGTCGACGACCGTAACGGGCGCACCGGCGGCGCGGGGCGCCTCGGCGACGGCGTCGATGCCGGCGTGGACGACCTCGATCGGACCGTCGAGGAGGGTGCTCCGCGTCGGGCTCATCGGACCACCTCCTGCCGCGCGACGAGGACGAGATCCGTGGCCTCCGCGGCCGCGAGGGCGGCCGACGGCCGCGCCACGACCCCGGCGCGCCGGAGCGTCTCCTCCTGCCGGGCCGTCCCCTGCGGGTCGCGGCGCGTCCCGCAGACGGAGGCGACGACGGAGAGCGGCAGCCCGCTCCGCGCGGCGACTGCCGCCGCGACGGCTTCGACGATCTCGTGCGCCGGGTCGGGGTGGGCGCCGTCGCCGAGGACGAGGTCGAGGAGGAGGACCCCCACCGAGGGGTCCGACCCCGCGGCGCGAATCAGCTCGCAGCGGACCGTCTGGTCGACCATCGGGTGCGGGCGGCCGACGGTATAGGCGTCGTCGCCCGTGTCGACGACGAGGTTGCCGGAGGGGAGCGGCGCGTTCGCGGTGAGCTTCTCCTCCGGCACGCGCGTCGCGATCCCCCGTGCCTCGAGGACGCACCGCGCCTCGGCCGCGAGGGAGCCGCCGCCGAAGAGGCCGACGAGCCGGCTCGCTCCCGGTCCTCCGGCGGCGACGTCGCCCGCCGCGGGCGCGGCGTCGCCCCGGGGCGGCGCCGCGCCGACCGACCGGGCGGCCGACTCCGCCGCCTCGTCGAGGGAGCCGGCGTAGAGGACGCCATCGACGTCTCCGCGCCGTCCCTCGCCGAGGTAACGAACGGCGACGGGCTTCCCGAGCTTCGCGAGGAGGCCGTGGAGGCGCTCCGCGACGCCGGGGTCCGGGTGCTTCGCGACGAGGAGGAGGGCACGCGTCGCGGGGTCCTTCGCGAGAAGGGCGAGCCCGGCCTCCGTCATCAGGCCGCCGACCTCGGCCGAGAGGTCGCGGCTCCCGGTGCCGATCGCGTGCGAGACGCCGACGCCTCGACGGTCGAGGAGGGAGCAGAGCTCCTGGATGCCGGTGCCGGAGGCGCCGACGATCCCGACCGGTCCGCGCTCCACGCGGTTCGCGAAGCCGAGCCCGACGCCGGCGAGGATCGCCGTGCCGCAGTCGGGTCCCATGACGAGGAGCCCGAGGGTGGCGGCGCGGCGCTTGAGGGCGACCTCGTCGCCGAGGGCGACGTTGTCGGAGAAGAGGAAGACGCTCCGCCCCGCGTCGAGCGCCCGGTGCGCGACGAACGCCGCGTACGGCCCGGGAACCGCGACGGAGACGAGGTTCGTCCCGGGGCGGGCCTCGATCGCCTCCGCGACGCTGCCGGGAAGGGTCTCCCCGGCAGACGCCGTCCCCGCGGCGGCCGCCTTCCCCGAGAGGAGCGCGTCGAGCGCCTCCTGCGTCGCGGCGAACGCGTCCGCGGAGGCGCCGCGGAGCGCGACGACCATGTCGAGCGGCGTCGCCTCGTCGAGCGCGCGGCCCGAGAAGCCCGCCGCCCGAAGGAGCTCGCGGTTCGTCGGAGTCCCCATCATCGCCACGGCCTCGGAGATCCCGGGCAGCGACGAGAGCTCCCGTCCCACCTGCATCAGCCGGGCGGAGTCGTGGTAGCAGCCGGTTCGAAGGAGGACGAGGTCGGTCATGGCTTCTCCTGCTCGACGAGAGCCGTCACGGGTGCGAGAGCTCCCGCCAGGAGGTCGGTGCCCGAATGGGCGCCGATCGCGGCGAGGCGCTCCGCGAGGAGGCGGAGGCGATCCGGTCCGGAGTCCAAGCCTCCGAAGGCCTCGACGAAATCCGCGAGGAGGACCGGGAAGACCCCCCGGGACGCCGCCTCGAGGAGCGCCCTCGCGGCCGGGGTCGTCGCCTCGGCCGGCAATCCGGCGAGGGTGGTCTCGAACGAGACCGCGGACCGCGGCTCGAGGAGCCCTCCTCCGACGAGGCGCCGCGACATCGCGGCGAGGCCGACGAGGAGGTCGTCGCCCGTCGGAGTGAGGCCCGGCCCGAGGCCGGTGAGCCCCGCGGCGTCGGGCCGGAAGGCGGCGACGCGGACCTCGCCCCCGACGAGGCCTCTCACGAGCGCCACGAGGCGGGCGTGGGTCCACCGTACGACGGCCGCCTCGACGTCTCCCATCCCGTCGGTCGAGCCCGTCAGGAGCGCTCGGCTTCTCGGAGGGACCGGGACGCGGGCGAGATCGAGGACGAGGGCCGCGCGAAGGACGCGTCCCGGCGGCGGATCGAGCGGCCGCGTCTCGAGCGCGGGAGGCCGCCCACGGCCCGCCGCGGGCGGCGCGAGACCGTCGAGGACGGACTGGACGTCGACGGAGCTCAAGCCGGGACGCCTTCCGCGACGGGCGCCGCGGAGCGGTCGCGCTCGGCGCGCTCCTTCTCCTTCAGCGCCCGCCAGACCTTCTCCGCCGTGATCGGCATCTCGGAGATCCGGATGCCGCAGGCGTCCCAGAGCGCGTTCGCGATCGCGGCCGGCGTCGGGATCATCGTGTGCTCGCCGATGCCGCGCGCCCCCATCGGGCCGTCCTTCTGCGCCGTCTCGACGAAGTCGACGACCATCTCGGCCGGCACGTCCTCGGTCGAAGGGATCTTGTAGTCCATGAGCGAGGCATTCACGGCGCGGCCCGTCCTCGGGTCGAGGACGAGCTCCTCCATCGTCCCGGTGCCGAGCCCCTGGACGATGCCGCCGTACGTCTGCCCGCGGATGAGGCCGGGGTTCACGACCCTGCCGACGTCGTAGCAGGCGGCGACCTTCTCGACCGTCACCTGCCCCGTCTCCGGGTCCACGGAGACCTCCACCGCCTGCGCCCCGAACGTCCACTTCGCGACCGGCTTGGCGCTCTGGCTCGTGTCGGGGTCGAGGAAGAGGAGCCCCTCAGGAAGATACGAGGTCGCGGCCGCGACTGGGCCGCCGATGGCGTGGCCGTCGGGGAACTGGTAGCCCATGACGAGCCGCTCGAACGGGAGCGACCGGCCGCTCGCCTCGTGGAGAACGGCGCCGCCCCTCAGCGTCAGCTCCTCCGACGGGACGCCGAGCGCCTCGGCCGCCGTCGCGAAGAGCTTTCCGCGGATCTCGGCGGCCCCGCGGAAGACGGCGTTCCCGGTCGCCCAGGTCTGCCGCGAGGCGACCGTCTGCCAGTCGTACGGCGAGAGGTCGGTGTCGGGGCACCCCTTCACGCGGATCTTCTCCACGGGGAGGTCGAGCGCCTCCGACGCGAACTGCGCGACGACGGTCATCAGCCCCTGCCCGTAGTCGATGCCCGAGATGAGGATCTCCAGCGTCGCGTCCTCGGCGAACTTCATCACGACCGAGGAGGCGGCGTCGTTCGGCATCGCGGGGGCCTTCACCGCGCAGGCGATCCCCTTCCCTCGATACGGCGTCCGCTCCCGTCCCGGATCGAAGCCTATCGCCTTCGCCACGTTCCGGATGCAGAGGTCGACGCGCCCCGCGTGCTCGTCGAGGACCTGGCCGGTCACGGTCGACTTCCCCGCGCCGAGGCAGTTCATCAGCCGGAACTCGGCCGGGTCGATCCCGAGCTCGACGGCGACCCTGTCCATCTGCTGCTCGAGCGCCCAGTGGATCTCCTGCATCCCGAAGCCACGGTAGGCGCTCCCGACCGGGCGGTTCGTGTAGACGCCGATGGAGTCGCCCTCGACGTTCGGGAACTCGTACGCGCCGCCGCAGGTGTAGCCCGCCGACCGGACGATGTTCACGCCGTAGCCGCCGTACCCGCCGCAGTTCCAGAGGTAGTGCATCTTCTGGGCCTGCACCTTCCCGGCCCGGTCGACGCCGGTGACCATCGTCGCGGTGAGTCCCTGGCGGACGACGGTCGCGAAGAACTCCTCGTGCCGGTCGACCATGAGGCGGACCCACCGTCCGCGGCAGCGCATGGCGAGCGCGACGGCGATCGGCTCGAGGTTGATCCCCGCCTTTCCGCCGAAGCCGCCCCCGACGTAGGGCACGTGGACCCGCACGTCGCCGTGGGGCAGGCCGAAGCAGTGCGCGAGGAGGTGGCGCACCGTGAACGGGCTCTGCGCCGAGGAGTGGACCTCGACCTTCCCGGCGAGGTCGACGCGCGCGACGGAGACGTGCGGCTCCATCGGGACGTGCTGCACCTGCGGGACGCGGAAGACGTTCTCGAAGACCTTCCACGAGGACTTCAGCGCCCCGGCGTAGTCGCCCTTCCGGATCTTCAGGTGGTTGCAGACGTTCGTCCCCGCCTTCGGGCGGATCCACGGGACGACCTCGTAGCTTCCGAGGTCGGGATGGACGAGCGGCGCCCCCTCGGCGATCCCCTCCTCGACGTCGAAGATCGGCGGAAGCGGCTCGTACTCGACGTGGACCTGCGCGGCCGCCTCGGCGGCGAGCTCCGGCGTCTCGGCCGCGACGGCGGCGACCGGGTCGCCGACGAAGCGGACGCGGTCGGTCGCGAAGACCGTCTGGTCCTTCAGGTAGATGCCGGTGTGGAGCGGGAAGTCGCGCCCGGAGACGACGGCCCTCACTCCCGGCATCCGCGCCGCGCGGTCGGTCCTCACGTCGAGGACGCGGGCGTGCGGGTGGGGCGAGCGGACGACGGCGACGTGGAGGAGCCGCGGGAACTTCAGGTCGGCGGTGTACTTCGCCGCGCCCGTCACCTTCTCGAGGCCGTCGACGCGGGGGACGTCGGTCCCGACGACGCGGGCGGCGCTCACGCCGTCACCTCCTCGCGCTCGGCCGCCTCTTCCTCCGCGGCTTCGGTCCGGATCTCCGAGGCCGCCTCCCGGACGGCGTCGACGATCTGCCTGTAGCCGGTGCAGCGGCAGAGGTTCCCGGCGAGGGCCTTCTTCACGTCGTCCTCGCTCGGGTCGGGGTTCTCGCAGAGGAGCGCCGCGGCGCTCACGACCATTCCCGGCGTGCAGAAGCCGCACTGGACCGCGGCCCGCGAGAGGAACGCCTTCTGGAGCGGGTGGAGGAGGCCCTCCTTCGAGAGCCCCTCGACCGTCGTCACCGAGCGGCCGTCCGCCTCGACGGCGAGGACGAGACAGGAGTTCACGGGGCGGCCGTCGAGGAGGACCATGCAGGAGCCGCACTCCCCCTCGTTGCAACCTTCCTTCGTCCCCGTCAGGTCGAGGCCGTCGCGGAGGAAGCGGAGGAGCGTCTGTCCGACCTCGACCTCGGCCGTCTCGGCGACGCCGTTCACCTCGAGCGTGATCGTCTTCTTCATCTCCGTCCCCCTACCCGAGGCTCTCGACGCCGCGGCGGACGAGGACGCCCACCATCTCGCGGCGGTATTCCGCGCTCCCGCGCAGGTCGGTGATCGGACGGCACGCCCCGACGGCGATCTCCGCCGCCTCGCGCGCCGCCGCCGCCCCGTTCGCCTCGAGGAGCTCCTCGGCGGCGCGGACGCGGAGCGGGGTCGGCGCGACCGCCGCGAGCGCGACACGCCACGAAGCCGCGTCGCCGCCCCTCTTCCCCACGAGAACCCCGACCGTCGCGAGGTCCATCCCCTTCCGGCGCGAGAGCCGCTGGTACGACCCGCGGAAGCCCGCCGCGGAGCCGGGGAGGACGACCTCCGTCACGAGGTCGCCCGGCATGAGCGCCGTCTGGCCGGGCCCCAGGAAGAGCGCGGAGATCGCCATGGCGAGCCGCCCCGTCGTCGAGGCGACGTTCACGACGGCGTCGAGCGCGAGGAGCGCCACGGCCGTGTCGGCCGCCGGGGAGGCGTTGCAGACGTTTCCGGCCAGCGTCGCCCGCTGGCGGAGAGGCCAGGCCCCGACGGTCTTCGCGCACTCGGCGAGGAGCGGGAAGCGCGCGAGAACGAGCGGGTGCGTCTCGACGTCGGCGAGCGGGACCGCGGCCCCGATCGAGAGCCCCCCGTCCGCGTTCTCGCGGATCTCGTGGAGCTCGGCGATCCGCTTCAGGTCGATGAGCGTCTCGGGGTCGCGCCGGCCGCTCCGCATCTGCGGGAGGAGGTCGGTCCCGCCGAGGAGGAAGGCCGCGGAGGGGCGGCTCGCCCGGAGCGCGACGGCGTCTTCCACGGCGGACGGGGCGAGGTAGTCGAGGTCGACGGGCATCAGACGATCCCTTCCGCGAGGGCGGAGCCCGAACGGGCTCCCGCGCGCGCTGTGCGATCGACGGCGTTCGTTGAAAAGGCCTGTCCCGAGGGGCTCCCGGAGGAGCCGCGCCCCGCGAATGTCATCCGGTGATCGTAGTCCCGCGCGCCGGGCCGAGGGAAGCGCCGAACGCGCCCGCCGGCGCCGGGCCGGCCGGCGCTTCTGGCCTAGAATGAAGGGTTGCGCCGGGGAAGGCCGGCCCGCGAGGAGGACGCCCATGGAGCGACGGACGATCGACGTCGACGAACGGCTCCCGCTGATCCAGACGCTCCCTCTCTCGCTCCAGCACCTCTTCGCGATGTTCGGGGCCACGGTCCTCGTGCCGTTCCTCTTCAAGGTCAACCCCGCGACGTCGCTCCTCCTGAACGGCATCGGGACGCTCGTCTACCTCGTCGTCTGCCGCGGGAGGGTGCCCGCCTACCTCGGCTCGAGCTTCGCGTTCATCGCCCCCGTCTTCGCCGTCCTCGCCCACCCCGAGCTGGGGGGCTACGCCGCGGCGCAGGGGGGCTTCATCGCGTTCGGCCTCTTCTTCGTCGTCGTCTCGCAGGTCGTCCGCGTGGCCGGGACCCGCTGGCTCGAGGTCGTCTTCCCGCCCGCCGCGATGGGGGCGATCGTCGCCGTCATCGGCCTCGAGCTCGCGCCGGTGGCTACGAGCATGGCGGGACTGACGGGCGAGGGAGCCGCGCAGCCCGGGCGCGGCGCGGCCGTGGCCGTCGCGATGGTGACGCTCGCGGTGACCGTCCTCGGGTCGGTTCTCTTCCGCGGCTTCCTCGGCGTGATCCCGGTCCTCGTCGGAGTCGTCGCCGGCTACGGCGCGGCGCTCGCGGCGGGCCTCGTCGACCTCTCGGCCGTCGGGAAGGCGCCCTGGCTCGAGGTGCCGACGCTCTACGCCCCGGCCTTCTCGCCGCAGGCGATCCTGATGATCCTCCCGGCGGGCCTCGTCGTCCTCGCCGAGCACGTCGGCCACCTCGTCGTCACGGGAAACGTCGTCGGCCGCGACTTCGTGAAGGACCCCGGCCTCCACCGCTCGCTCCTCGGCGACGGCCTCTCGAACGTCCTCTCGGGCTTCGCGGGCGCGACCCCGAACACGACGTACGGCGAGAACATCGGCGTCCTCGCGATCACGCGCGTCTTCAGCGTCTGGGTCATCGGCGGCGCCGCGGTCCTCGCCGTCGTCATCTCCTTCGTCGGCAAGCTCGCCGCCGCGATCCGGAGCATCCCGACCCCCGTCATGGGAGGCGTCTGCATCCTCCTCTTCGGCGTCATCGCCGCGGCCGGGATCCGGATGCTCGTCGAGAAGAAGGTCGACTACACGAAGCCCCGCAACCTCGTCCTCACCTCCGTCGTCCTCGTCAGCGGCGCGAGCGGCGCCGCCGTGAAGCTCGGCGCCGTCGAGCTGAAGGGGATGGCCCTCGGCACCTTCGTCGCGGTCGGGCTGTCGCTCCTCTTCGCCGCGTTCGACCGGCTCGGGTGGACGAGCGAGCCGGCGTCGGCCGGCGAGCTCGGCGATTGAGTCCTCTCGGAGGCTAGGCCCGCTCCTCCGCGGCTCTCGAGTCGGGCAGCGTCAGCGCGAGCGCGACGGCGAGGAGCGGAAGCGCCGAGACGGCGAGAAGCGGCGCCGCGAGACCCCAGCGGTCCGCCACGAGGCCGAGGAGCGGGGCCGCGAGGCCGCCCGCGGTGACGGCGAGGCCGAGCGTGACGCCCGACGCGGTGCCGACCCGGTTCGGGAGGTACTCCTGCCCCATGACGACGAGGACGCTGAACGGGAGGTAGAGCGCGAGAGCCGTCGGGACGAGGAGCGCCGTTGCGACGCGCGGATCGCGGGCGGAGGCGAGGGCGAAGAGGAGCGGTCCGAGGGCCGACATCGAGACGAGGAGGACGACGCGCCTCCCGAATCGGTCGGCGAGGCGGCCGCCGAGGAGCGTCCCGACGACGCCCGTCCCGAGGAGGATGGAGAGCGCCGTGGCCCCGCGCGCCTTCGACGTCCCGAGGATCCCCGCGAAGAAGAGCGGCAGGAAGGTGGAGACGCCGGTGTAGACGACGGAGCGGCTCATCACGACCGCGACGAGCCGGCCGAACGGGCCCCACCGGTCGGGGAGGCGCGGCGCACCCGCTCCTCCCGCCGTCGCGGGGCGGTAGGCCTCGAGCCGGCGGAGCTGGGTCGCGAGGAACCCCGCGACGAGGAGGATCGGCAGGAGCGGGACGAGCGAGGCCTTCAGCCCGAACGCGAGGACGAGCGGCGTGATGACGAGCGGGCCGGTCGCGATGCCGAGGTTCCCGCCGGTGGAGAAGATGCTCATTCCGGTCGCCCGGCGGTCTCCCGAGGCGAGTGCGGCCGCGCGCGACCCCTCGGGGTGGAACGCGGCGACGCCGAGGCCGTGGAACGCGACGGCCGCCGCGATGAGCGGGTAGGTCGGCGCCACGCCCGCGAGGCCGATGCCGATTCCCGACGCCGCCACGCCCGCCGGGACGAGCCACGGCGAGGGACGGCGGTCAGCGAAATGGCCGAAGAGGGGCTGGACGACGGACGAGGCGATCGTCGCCGCGAGGACGAGGCCCCCCGCCGCCGCGTAGCTGAGCCCCCTCTCCGCGATGAAGAACGGGAGGAGCGCCGGGAGCATCCCCTGGCCGACGTCCGTGAAGAGGTGGCCGACGAGGAGGGTCCCGAGGAGCCGGAGCTTCACCGCGGCGTTCTGCGCGCGGAGCGGGGGATTGTCAACTCGCGGTGTGTCGCCGGCCCTCGGGAGCGCTCGCGTCGAGGCCGCCGACGACGACCCCGTGGCCACCCGCCGGAGCGGTGCGCCCTACACTCCCCGCGTGCTCCGCCGCCCGCTCCTCTGCCGCCTCGGCTGCGGAGCCGCCATACTCGCTTCCGGCGCGCTCGCCGCCGTGATGCTGACCTCGCTCGTCCGCTCGATGATCTTCCCCGCCGCTCAGGCGCCGTTCCCGGCGCCGCGTGCGGGCGAGGCGTGGAGCGTCGTGCGGTACGAGACGCAGGACGGCGTCCGGCTCGCGGGCGCGTTCTTTCCGGCGCCGTCGCCCGGCGCCCCGGTCCTCCTCTACTTCCACGGGAACGCCGAGGCGGCGGCGCACAACCTTCCGCTCGCCGGCGAGCTGAACTCCCGGGGCCTCGGCGTCCTCCTCGCCGAGTACCGCGGTTACGGCGGTCTTCGCGGCTCGCCGTCCGAGGAGGGGCTCTACGCCGACGGCGAGGCGGCGCTCGCGGAGCTGGGCCGGCTCGGCGTCCCGCCCTCGCGGGTCGTCCTCGTCGGCCGCTCGCTCGGCTCGGGCGTCGCCGTGGAGCTCGCGACGCGCCACGGCGTGGCGGCCGTCGTCCTCGTCTCCGCCTACACGTCGCTCGTCGACATGGGACGGATCGTCGCCGGGCCGCTCGCGACGCTCGTCGTCCGGGACCGGTTCGACTCGCTGTCGAAGGTCGGCCGCGTCGCGGCGCCGCTCGTCCTCCTCCACGGCTCGAGGGACGACGTCGTGCCGGCCGCGATGGGGCGGCGGCTCGCCGCCGCCCGGCCCGACGCCCGCTGGGTGGAGGTCGCGGGGACGGGCCACAACGAGTTCCCCGGGCTCGCCGCGCTCGTCGCCGACGAGGTCGAGTCCGTCCTCGCGGGGACGCGGACCGAGCCGTCTCGATAGGCGCTCCCTTCGCGCCGCCGCGTCGCGCCTCGCGCTACGATCCTCGCGCATGGGAACCGTCGAGCCCCCGCCGGGACAGGCTCCTCCCCGCATCGATCCGCGCGGCCCTTCCTCCTCCGGCCGTTCGCCCTGGAGGATCGCCTTCCTCGTTCTCGGCGTCCTCGCCGCGCTCCTCTGGTTCCGGAGGCCGAGCTACCTGCCCGACGTTCCCCTCACCTCTGCGTCCGCCGAGGGCGTCTCCGACGGCCCGGACGCCGCGCCGGTCTTCTGCCGCGGCTCGAAGGGCTGCCTCGTCGTCTACGTCGCTCCCTGGTGCGGCCCCTGCCGTTCCTCCCTGCCGGGCGACGTCGCCCTCGCCGACCACGTCGCCCCGATGGGATACGAGACCGTCTTCGTCGTCGGGATGGACGACGTGCGGGCCTGCCTCGACATGACGAAGGCGCTGGGCCGACCCGCGCGGATCGACTCCGACCGGAGGTGGGCGCGGGCCGCCCGGATCAGCGGCGTGCCGCACTTCCTCGTCACGACTCCGACCGGGAAGATCGTGAAGAGACAGGCGGGCGCGTACCTGGCCCCGCCCGATCAGGTCGCGCAGCTGCTCGGGATCTCCTGACGACGGCATCCGGAGCGGCTCTTCACGGGTCGGACGCTAGAATGCCGACCGGATCGACCCATGAAGGAAGAGCGTGGCCCGAGGATCGAGGAGGAGATCGACCGGCTCGTCGACGAGTGCCGGTCGAGCTGTCTCTGGTATCTCCGGCCGGACTACTACCCGCAGGACGATCTCCAGCGCGACCGCGTCCTCGAGCGCATACAGAGAAGCGGCGATCGAGCTACGTTCCAGAAGGCCGCGGAGCTCAGACGATGTCTCTCACTCCGTTCCAGCGCCAGGTCTGCCGTCTCCTAGCCGCAACGCGCGGCACGATCGGTTCCGGCTACATGGCCGGTGGCGCCTCGCTCAACGAGGTCCTCGGCGGGGAGCGCGTCTCTCGCGACCTCGACCTCTTCCACGACAGCGAGGAAGCCGTCGGCTCTGCCTGGGACGCCGACCGGCACCTCCTCGAGACCCGGGGCTACGCGGTTCGGGTCCTCCGGGAGCGACCGTCGTTCGTGGAGGCCGAGGTCGAGAGCGAAGGTTCGTCCGTCCTCATCCAGTGGACACGCGACAGCGCCTATCGGTTCTTCCCTCTCGTCGAGCACTCCGAGCTCGGCCTCGCCCTTCACCCGTTCGACCTCGCGACGAACAAGGTCCTCGCCCTCGTGGGCCGACTGGAGGTCCGGGACTGGGTCGACACGATCCTCTGTCACGAGAGGCTCCAGCGGCTCGGTTTCCTCGCGTGGGCCGCCTGCGGAAAGGACCCCGGATTCAGCCCCGCGGCGATCCTCCAGTTCGCCGCCCGCTCGAGCCGCTACAGCTCCGAGGAGGTCTCCGAGCTCGCTTTCGAGGGCGCTCCCCCGTCGGCGGCCCGACTCTCGCGCGAATGGAAGGAGATGCTCGCCGAGGCGGACGAGATCGTCGCGGCGCTCCCGCCGGAGAAGGCAGGCACGTGCGTCCTCCGCGCGAGCGGCGAGCTGCTCTCCGTTCCGCCGTCAGGCATTCCCGAGCTTCTCGACCGGGGAGAGGTCCGCTTCCACGAAGGACGGCTCTTCGGCGCTTTTCCCCAGCCCGTCGTCAGATGACGACTTCAGAACGAAGGACCCGGACCTGACGCCGGGCTAGTTCACCGGCTCGTCGTCGTCCGCGTCGAGCGTCGGGTCGGCGGCGAGGCGCGGCCTCTCGGGGGCCGGGGGAAGCGTCGCGCCGACGGACTCGTCGAGGACCCAGCGCTCGTAGAGCGTCGCGTCGAGCTCGCGGAGGAACTGGCTCGGCTCGGTGACGACGACGACGCCGTAGCGGTCGAAGGCGGTCAGGGGATGGACGAGCGTCAGCTCGTCCTTCGCGCGCGTCGCCGCGACGTAGAAGAGCCGCCGCTCCTCCTCGAGCCCCTCGGGAGTCCTGCAGGCGCGCAGGTTCGGGAAGCGGTCTTCCTGGAGGCCGATGACGAAGACCGCCTTCCACTCGAGCCCCTTGGCCTGGTGGACGGAGGAGAGGACGAGCCGCTCGTCGTCCTCCTCGCCCGCGACGTTGTCCTCGCCCGCGGGGTCGCCGTAGAGCGTCACCTCCTCGAGGAAGCGGCCGACGTCGTCGTAGGCGAGCGCGAACTGCGCGAGCGCCTCGAGGTCGTCGAGCCGCGCCGAGTGGTTCGGGAACTTCCCCTTCGCGACGTCGGAGTAGCCCCCCTCCTCGACGACGTAGCGGATCGCCTCGGCGGGAGAGGAGACGTACGACGGCTTCCGGAGCGTCTTCATCGTCTCGCGGAAGCGGAGGAGGCCCGCCCGCGCGCCGGGGGGCGCCTTCCCGAGCTCCAGCGCGAGGAACGCCGCGAGCGGCTCGTGGGAGTCGGAGACGGCCTCCCAGAGGACGGCCGCCGTCCTCTCCCCCACCTTCGGCAGGAGCTTGAGCGCCCGCTTGAACGACATCTCGTCCTTCGGGTTCGCGAGGAGGCGCAGGTGCGCGAGGACGTCCTTGACGTGCGCCTGCTCGAAGAAGCGAAGTCCCGAGCGGACCTCGTACGGGATGCCGCGGCGGGTCAGCTCGATCTGGAGCTCCAGCGCCTGGAAGTGGGCCCGGTAGAGGACGCCGATCTCGGAGAGGGCGGTCCCCTCGTCGCGCAGCTCGAGGACCCGCTGCGCGACGAACTCGGCCTGCTGCAGGAGGTCCTTCGCGCCGACGACGGCGACCGGGACGCCGCTCTCGCGCGTCGGGACGAGGGTCTTCTCGTAGCGGCGCGAGTTGAACGCGATCGAGGCGTCGGCGAGCCGGAGGATCTCCGGCGTCGAGCGGTAGTTCGTCTCGAGGCGGTAGACCGCGGCGCCCGGATAGCGGTCGGGGAAGCCGAGGAGCGCCTCGGCGTCGGCGCCGCGGAAGGAGTAGATCGACTGGGCGTCGTCGCCGACGACCATGACGTTCTTCGCCTCCGAGTCCTGCGCGAGGAGGTCGACGATCTCCGACTGGAGGCGGTTCACGTCCTGGAACTCGTCGACGAGGACGGCGCGGAAGCGGAACGCGAGCGCCTTCCTCACCTCCGGGTGCGTCTCGAGGAGCCTCCTCCAGTTCAGGAGGAGGTCGTCGTAGTCCATCGCGTTCGCGAGGACCTTCCGCTCGAGGTAGCGGCGGACGACGGCCTTCACCGGCTCGAGCTGCGAGAGGAGGTGCGGGTAGTCGCGCCCGATCACGGCGTCGAGCTTCTGCCCCGTGTTCGCCGCGAACGAGACGATCCCGCGAAGGAGGTCCCCCTTCGGGAAGCGTCGCTCGGTGATCGGGATGCCGAGGTCCGACGTGGCCGACTCGAGGAGGTCCTTGCTGTCCTCGGCGTCGAGGATCGAGAAGTTCGGCCGGTAGCCGAGGAGCTCGGCGTGGGGACGCAGGAGCCGCGCCCCGACGGAGTGGAACGTCCCGGCCGTCATCCGGGCGAGGTCGGCTCCGAGGAGCCCCTCGACCCGCCGGGTCATCTCCCGGGCGGCCCGGTTCGTGAAGGTCAGGAGGAGGATCGCCTCCGGAGCCGTCCCGTCCTCGACGAGGCGGGAGACCCGGTAGACGAGCGTCCGGGTCTTCCCCGAGCCGGCCCCCGCGACGACGACCGTGGGCCCGTCCGGGGCGAAGACGACCGCCTGCTGCTCGGCGTTCAGCTCCCGCCGGTAGTCGATCCGGTAGCTCCTCGCCGGCGCCGCCTTCCGGAGGACGTAGCGCTTCGGGGCGGGGGGCGGGGCCTCGGCCGGCATCGGGGCGGAGTATCTCGCGCCCGGGACGGGCGGCGACGCGGACCCCTCCGGCCGTCCGCCTCCCGGCGATTCTGGTAGCGTTGCCGCATGAGCAAGCCGATCCCCGAGGGCCTCTGGGAGCTCCTCCCGCTCCTCTTCCGGCCCCACCCCTGGCACGGGATCTCGGTGGGCGACGAAGCCCCCGACAAGGTGACCGCCTACATCGAGATCGTCCCGACGGACCCGGTCAAGTACGAGCTCGACAAGACGACCGGCTACCTGAAGATCGACCGCCCGCAGAAGTTCTCGAACGTCTACCCGTCGCTCTACGGCTTCATCCCGCAGACGTTCTGCGCCGAGGAGAACGCGGCGTTCTGCGCGGCGAAGACGAAGCGCGAGGGGATCGTCGGCGACGGCGACCCGCTCGACATCTGCGTCCTCTCCGAGAAGGACATCTCCCACGGCGACGTCCTGATGGACGTGATCCCGATCGGAGGCCTCCGGATGATCGACAACAACGAGGCCGACGACAAGATCGTCGCCGTCCTCGAGGGGGACGCCGTCTTCGGCCAGCTGCGGGAGATCTACCAGCTTCCGCCGGCGCTCGTCGACCGCCTCAAGCACTACTTCCTCACCTACAAGCAGGCGCCCGACTCGCTCCAGCCGCACCGCGTGGAGATCACGCACGTCTACGGCCGCGAGGAGGCGCACGAGGTGATCCGCCGCAGCCGGGCCGACTACGACAAGAGGTACGGGAAGCTCCGCGAGCTCCTGACCGCAGCGCTCCGAGCCTGACGCGGCACCGTCGCGCCTCCAGATGGAGAGAGACCTCGAGAGCCTCCGCGCGCTCCTCGCCGACCGATACCGGATCGACGGCGAGCTCGGCCGGGGGGGCTACGCGGTCGTCTACCGGGCCCGGAACCTCCGGCTCGAGCGCGCGGAGGCGCTGAAGGTCCTCTCGCCGAAGCGGGGGGACGACGACGACTTCGCCCCGCGCTTCATGCAGGAGGTCCGCCTCGCGGCGGGCCTCGAGCACCCGTCGATCGTCAAGGTCTACGACTACGGCGAATCGGGAGGGGCGATCTGGTACTCGATGCAGCTCGTCGACGGGCAGTCGCTCGCCGTGCGCCTTCGCAGCTCGGGAGTCCTCTCCGAGCCCGAGGCGGCGCGGCTCGCCGTGCCCCTCCTCGACGCGCTCGCGTACAGCCACGGGCGCGGAATCGTCCACCGCGACATCAAGCCCGAGAACGTCCTCCTCGACGGGGACGGCCGCCCGTACCTGACCGACTTCGGCATCGCGAAGTCGGCCGGGTCGCTCGTCAAGACCCAGACCGGCTTCCTGATGGGGACGCCCGCCTACGTCTCGCCCGAGCAGGCGCAGGCGAAGCCGCTCGACGGCCGCACCGACCTCTACGCCCTCGGCGTCACGCTCTATCGGATCGTCTCGGGTCGCTACCCGTTCGAGGCGCCCGACCCGCTCGGGGCCGTCGTCCTCCGGCTGACGGAACCCCCTCGCCCCCTCGCCGACGTCCTTCCCGCGGCCGACCCCGGGTTCGCGGCGATCGTCATGCGGGCGCTCGAGCGCGACCCCGCCCTGCGGTGGGCGTCGGCCCGCGCGATGGGGGACGCCTTCGCCGACTACCTTTCCGGGAAGCCCGTGGCGAGCGGCCGGCTCCGCGCCCCGCAGGTGGCCGCGGGGTCGGAATCCCCCGCGGCGGAAATGCCGGGCGACGCGCCGTCCGAGGCGACTCGCCTGGCCCCGGTCCGCAAGCCCGACCTCCCCTCTGCCGCTCCGGCGCCCGAGGTCCCCTCCGCGAAGCCCCGCCGTCGACCCCGAAGGCTCGGCGTCCTCGGGCTCGCCGGTGCCGTCGTCGGGCTCATCGTCCTCCTCGGGGTCGTGACACTCCTCGTCGGCCCCCGGCGCGACCGCGAGAAAGCCCCTTCCGGAACGGCCCCGTCGCCGCGGACGACGCCCTCCGCTCCGGACCGGGCCGTCCCGTCGCCCGCCGTCGCGGATCGGACTGTCCTCGAGAGCCCGCCCGTTCAGGCGTCGCCGACCGCAGCGAGGGCCGCCGAACCGGCTCCCGCGGCACGTCCCCGGCGGCAGGCGCCGGCCGATCCCCTTCCGGAGCCGCCTCCGATCCGTCGCCCCGTCACGCTTCCGGAGCGCCTCACTCCGGAGCCGCCGTTCCCGGGGCCGCCCCCCGCCGGCTGCTCGGGGGCCGCGGTGAGAGTCGGCTTCGCGGTGGACGAGTCGGGAGAGATCACCGCGCCGCGCCTCTTCCCCTCCGAGGCGCCGCCGGAGTGCGGCCGCTTCGTCCTCAACGCGCTCCCGGCGTGGAAGTGGAGACCCGCGAAGGACGCTTCCGGCGCCCCCGTCGCGTCGGCGCGGCTCGTCGTTCTCGTTCCGCTGCCCTGACCTCGGGCGATTATCATCGGCTGACCTCGATCGGAAGGGGGACGACCTCATGAACCGGTTCCGGCTCCTTTTCCTTCTCGCCGCTTCGGCGGCTCTGCTTCCGGCCTGCACCCCGAAGAACGCGCTGAAGATGGCGGTCGAGGTCGTCTCCGAGCCGGAGGCGGCCATCGTCTCGTTCAAGGGGATGGACGTCGGCACGACGCCCGCCGCTCTCCGCGTGAAGACGTTCGACGAGCTCATGACGATCGCGGCCCGAAAGGACGACGCCCCCGTTGCCGAGAAGAGGATCCGAATCCTCTCGCCCGATCACGCCCAGCTCGTCTTCCGCTTCGGCGCGGAGCCTTCCGAGGTCGCGAAGCGCCTCGGCCTGACCCGCGTCGTCGTCTTCGACTACTCGGAGAAGGTCTCCTTCGACGTCAGCAAGAGCGAGCTGAAGCCGGAAGGGCTACCGATCCTCGACCGCCAGGCCGAGATCCTCGCCCGCTATTTCCCGGACATCGACGTCTACGTCTGCGGCCACACCGACGCGACCGGCGGCGACGACCTCAACCTGCAGCTCTCCGTCGACCGCGCGCGCGTCGTCGCCGACCGCCTCTCCGGCCAGGGCGTTCCTCCCGAGCGCCTGAAGGTCCAGGGCTTCGGGAAGGAGTTCCCGAACGACACGAACGAGACGCCCGCGGGACGCGCGAACAACCGGCGGACGGAGCTGATCCTGCCGCAGTAGATGAAGCGCGGGACGGACGGCTCGTCCGTCGCTCCCTCCACGGCCCCCTGTGAGAGACTGGCCGGTGGAGGAGTCCGATCATGAGCATCGAAGCGATCCGTCTTTTCGGTGAAGCGGTCCGCAAGGACCCGGCTCTGCTCGAGAAGGTCAAGGCCGTCGGCTCGGACGTCGCCGGCATGGTCGCTCTCGCGCGCGAGAGCGGCTTCACGTTCACGGCCGAGGAGCTCCAGGAGGCCGCCGGCGCCGGCAAGGGCGAGCTCACCGAGGAGCAGCTCCAGAAGCTCAGCGGCGGGGGCTCGTGGGTCCAGGTCCAGACCGTCGCGGTCCACGTGGCGGTGGTCGGCTAGTCGAACGAACCCCGATGCGGGGGGACGGCCGCGAGGGGCTGTCCTCCCGGACGACAACGACCCTGGACACCGAAACGGAGGAGGAATCCCGATGAGCAAAGAAGCCATTACGAAGTTCCAGGAAGCCGTTCGGACGCAGCCGGCCCTTCTCGAGAAGGTCAAGGCGGTCGGGTCCGACGTCGACGCGCTCGTCGCGCTCGCCGGGCAGGCCGGCTTCGTCTTCACGAGGGACGAGCTGATGGACGCCGCCCAGGCGAAGAAGGGCGAGCTCTCCGAAGAGGAGCTCCAGAAGGTGGCGGGCGGCACGGCCGTCGGTGTCCTGACGGTGGCGGTCGCCGTGGTCGCGGTCGCCGCGACCTGACGGCCCGATCCCGATGCCGGGCCGCGGGGCGGCGGGGCCGGAGCTGCCGGAATCCCCGGCATGCTCCGGTGACCCCGTCGCCGTTCCGGCGGGGCCGTCGACGGACGTCTCCCCGTTCGATTTCTACCGTCGACACGTCGGCCGCTTCAGCGCCGCCGAGCGGGCGGAGCTGGCGCACACGAAGCGGTTCCTCGAGTGCGTGCTCGGAGACGAGGAGTTCCGCGCCGCGCTCGCCGCCGGCGGGGACGCGGCCCGGCAGGCCTGCCTCGGTCGCGGCCTGAAGGCGAACCCGGCCGACCTCGAGCCCATCTGGCGCCACGGCACCGTGTTCGAGGTCCCGACCGAGGAGGCCGGGCGCTACCCGGCGGTGGCGCTCTGGATCGAGTGGCTCGGCGGCCTGCTGCGCTTCCGCGACCTCCTCCGCGAGCACGGGAGGACGCCCGCGTGCAACCCGGCGTTCGACGCCTGGCGCCTCCGCCAGATCGCCCGGGGCCGGCGGGAGCTGGGTCACGCGAGCGCGGCGATCACGCACCCCGTGATCGCGTTCGAGCTCTCGAAGGGGTGCACGTTCGGCTGCTGGTTCTGCGGCATCTCGGCCGCGGGCTACGAGGGCCACTTCCCGTACGACGGCGGGGGCCGCGCGCTCTGGCGCGACGTCCTCGCGTCCGCGGCCACGCTTCTCGGACCGGCGATGCAGACCGGGACCTGCTACTGGGCCACGGACCCCTCGGACAACCCCGACTACACCCGGTTCCTCGACGACTACCGCGAGATCACCGGCGCCCTGCCGCAGACGACGACCGCCGGCGCGATCCGCGACGTGCGCTGGACGCGCGAGGTGCTCGCGCAGGCGGCCTCCGGCGCCGCCACGCCGACCCGCTTCTCGGTCCTGTCGAACGGGATGCTCCGCCGCATCCACGAGACGTTCACGGCCGAGGAGCTCCTCTGCGTCGAGCTGGTCCTCCACAACCCGGAGTCGGCCCTGGGCGTGGCCCGCTCCGGCCGGGCGCTCGGGCGCGAGGCGCGCCGCGTGAGCGACACGCAGGGGACGATCGCGTGCCTCTCGGGGTACCTCGTCAACATGGTCGACCGCAGCGTCGCGCTCCTCAGCCCCTGCAACGCCTCCGAGCGGTGGCCGCTCGGCTACAGGGTCCACGCGCGGGGCCGCTTCGCGTCCGCGGCCGGGTTTCGCACGTTCCTGGAGGAGACCGCCGCTGCCTGCATGCCCCTCCACCTGCGCGGAGAGGACCCGCTCGCGTTCCGTCCCGGGATCGAGCACGCCTCGACCGGCGAAGGCCTCGCGCTGTCGTCCCGCTTCACCCGCCAGGAGTTCTCGGGAGGTGCGACGGCGCGCCGCCTCGGCCAGCTCGTCGCGGCCGGAGGCTCGACCGTCGGAGAGGCGATCGGCACGCTGGCCGGCGAGGGCCTCGACGTCCTCGCGGCGACGGCGCTCCTCCAGAGCCTCTACGACTGCGGCGTCCTCCACGACGAGCTCTCGGGCCGCTGGGGCTGAACGGTGGACGTCCTCCTCGTAAACATGCCCCTGATCGGCCTGGCGCGTCCGTCGATCGCCCTCGGCACGCTCAAGTCCGTCCTCTCGGCCGGCGGGGTGCGCTCGGAGGTCGTGTACGCGAACCTCCTCTTCGCGTCCGAGATCGGGGTCGAGGCCCACCAGGCCGTGTCGCTGGTCTACGCGAACCACCTCCTCGGGGAATGGCTCTTCTCTTCCGTCGCGTTCCCGGGCGCGTCGACCGACTCCGACGCCTACCTCGATCGCGTCCTCTCCCGCGACATCTTTCACAAGGCGTACTGGAAGCCGGAGCGCGTCCGCGAGCTCGTCCTCGCAGCCCGCGCCCGCGCGGAGCCGTTCGTCTCGCGCCTCGCCGAGGACCTCGTCGCCCGTCGACCCCGGATCGTCGCGTGCAGCTCGACGTTCCAGCAGCACGTCGCCTCCCTCGCCCTGCTCCGGAGGGTGAAGGAGCTCCAGCCCGGGATCGTGACGCTCCTCGGGGGAGCCAACTGCGAGACGGTCATGGGGCGGACGACCCACCGCCTGTTCGACCAGGTGGACTTCGTCGTCTCCGGCGAGGCGGACGACGTCCTCGTGCCGCTGGTCCGCGCCATCGAACGCGACGGCCGGGACGTCCCGTCCGAAGACCTCCCCGCGGGCGTCCTCGGGCCGGTCCACCGCCGGAGCGGCTACCCCCGGGTCGAGGATGCCGAGGGCGCGGACGACACCCCACGGGCCTTCGCCCGCGACCTGGAGACGATCCCGCCGCCCGACTACACGGAGTACTTCGAGACGCTCCGCTCGCTCGACGCGCTCGCCCCCGCCGTCACGCCGACGCTCCTCGTCGAGACCTCCCGCGGGTGCTGGTGGGGAGAGAAGCACACCTGCTCGTTCTGCGGCCTCAACGGGCGGGAGAACGCCTATCGAAAGCGGACTCCCGGGCGGGTCCTCGCCGAGCTCGACGACCTCTCGCGACGCTACTCTCTCGCGACGTTCGAGACGGTCGACAACATCCTGCCGATGTCGGCTTTCGAGGACCTCCTGCCGGCGCTCGTCGCGGCGGGCCGCCCTTACGACCTCTTCTTCGAAACCAAGGCGAACCTGACGCGGGACCAGGTCCGGCTGCTCGCCGAGGCCGGCGTGCGGTGGACGCAGCCCGGGATCGAGAGCCTCAGCACGGAGCTCCTCCGCCTCCTCGGGAAGGGGTGCGAGGCCTGGCAGAACATCCAGCTCCTCAAGTGGTCGCGGCAGTTCGGGATCCGGCTCAGCTGGAACCTCCTCTCCGAGGTCCCGGGGGACCGCGACGAGTGGTACGGGGCGATGGCCGAGCTCCTGCCGCTGCTCGAGCACCTCCAGCCGCCGTCCGGCGTGGCGCCGATCCAGTACCACCGCTTCAGCTCCTATCACCGCGACCCCGCGCGCTTCGGCCTGCGGCTCCGCCCCGCTCCCGGGTACTCCGCCGTCTACCCTCTGCCCGAGGAAGACCTCGCCGACCTCGTCTACCTCTTCGAGGACGGGTGGCGGGACACCGTCCGGAGGAGCCCGGTGCTGAAGATGCTCCTCGACGGCCCCGGCCTCCCCCGGCTGCGCCAGCGGTTCCTCGCCTGGGCCGGCCGCTGGGTCGAGGGCCCGGTCCCGGATCTCGTCGCGACGCACGCGGAGGGCGCGATGCACGTGAGGGACACGCGCTCCGTCGCGCCGCAGCCCGGGCGGACCGTGACCGGACTGGATCGCCTCGTCCTCCTCGAGGCCGACCGCGCCCCGCTCGAAAAAGGCCTCGTCGCCCGACTCGCCGCCGAAGGACACGAGGAAGGAGCGGTCGCGGAGTCCGTCGAGAGGCTCCTCGAGCAGAAGCTCGCCCTGCGCATCGACGGCCGCCTCGTCGGCCTCGTCCTGCAGGACCCCGTCGACTCGATCCCCGCGCTGGAGTCGGGCCCGTTCGGACGGGAGCTCCCTCGCGCGACGCCGGCCGAGACGTGATCGTCGCTCCCCGGACGGCGACGCTCCCCGGCCCCTTCCGCCTCGACGGCGGCGGCGTCCTCGGGAACGTCGAGGTGGCGTACGAGGAGTACGGTCCTGCGGACGCCGAGCGCCGCGGCACGGTGCTCGTCTGCCACGGGCTAACGACCGACGCCCACGCGGCCGGACGCCACACGTGGATCGACCGCAGCGCGGGGTGGTGGGACGCGGCGATCGGGCCGGGGAAGGCCGTCGACACCGACCGCTACCGGGTCCTCTGCGCGAACGTCCTCGGCGGCGCCGGCGGAACGACCGGGCCGGGATCGCGCGACCCGCGGACGGGCCGGCCTTTCGGCCTCCGCTTCCCGGTCGTGACGGTCGGCGACATGGTCGCGGTCCAGGCGGCCCTCGCGGACCACCTCGGGATCGGGCGTTTCCACGCCGTCGTGGGCGGGTGCCTCGGCGGGTTCCAGGCCCTCGAATGGATGGCGCGCTTCCCCGAGCGCCTCGAGCGCGCCGTCGTCATCAGCGCCACCCCGCGGACCTCCGCGCACAACCTCGCGTTCTTCGAGGTGCTCCGGCAGGCGATCACGCGGGACCCGCGCTTTGCCGGCGGCGACTACTACGGCGGCGAGCTTCCCGCCGACGGCCTCGCCCTGGCCGCGATGTTCGGCGCCGTCGTCTGGCTCGGCCGCGAGACGATGGAGCGGAAGTTCGGCGTCACCCTGCTCGAAGGAACGAAGCCCCGCTTCACGCTCGGGCCGGAGTTCACGGCCCAGGCGTTCCTCGCGCAGATCGCCGAGAACGCCCCCGCCCGCCTCGACCCCAACTCCTTCATCTACCTGACCCGGGCGACCGACTACTTCGACCTCGCGCGCGACGCGGGGAGCCTTGCCGCCGCGCTGGCCGGCTTCCGGGGACGGACCCTCCTCGTGAGCTACGCCTCCGACTGGCGCTATCCGCCCGCCGAGATCGACGAGGTCCGCGTCGCGCTGGAGGCGAACGGCGCCTCCGTCCGGCACGCGACGCTCGAGAGCGACTTCGGCCACGGCGCGTTCGTCTACGACGTCGACGGCGTCGGCGACCTGCTGAAGCGATTTCTGGCCGACTGACCCCGGGCCTCTCAGGCCGGCCGGAAGTGGTCGATCGTCAGGAGCGGCCGGCCCACGGCCGCGGTGTCGAGGTCCAGGGAGAACGCGGAGGCGAGGCCCGCGGCGCGGGCCGCGGCGCGGAAGACACGGGCCTCGACGAGGAGCTGGCCCGAGAACGCGTGGCAGGCGTCGACGAGCGTGAGCGGCGCGCGCCCGATCGCGGCGGCAATCGCCTCCGGCGGCACCGCGTGGGCTTCGACGACGACCATCCCGTGACGCGCCACCCACGGACGGAAACGGCGGAACGTCTGCACGAGGTCGAGATCGAGCCTTCGCGCGCCGATCCGCTCGCCGTCGGCGTCGACGAAGACGCCGTCGGGGTCTCCGAACGGCGGGAGCCCGTCGTCTTCGCCGGGGGGCGCGAAGCGGCGGTTGTGGATCACGGACTTGCTGACGTGCAGGACGTCGCGAGGGTCGAGGCCGTGCTCCTTGAGCGTCGCGGCGATCCCGTCGGGGTCGGCGATGTCGCCGCGCGCGGACCATCCGGGAACGCCCTCGGCCCGAAGGCGGCGCTCGGTCTGGCGGCGAGCGACCTCGTTGAACTCGACGCCGACCATCCGGAGCGGAGCGGCGTCGAGCCGGCGACCGCGCACCGTCCGCTCCCGAATCGCGCGGTAGAGCTCGACGAGGAGCGCGCCGTCGCCCGAGCCGGTATCGACGATCGCGGCGGGCTGCGACTCGAGCGGCTCCCGCTCGAACAGGGGAAGCACGGCGGAGAGGAGCGGCTCGAGGCAGGCCCGCCGGAAGACGACGCCGGAGAACGCGATGTCGAGCGCGCGGTCGACGTGGTGCTCGACGCCCTCGTGGTCGTCGACGCCGTCGATACTTCCGTCGAGACCGTCCTCGCCGCTCGACCGCGCCCGTTGCGCGGCGAAGATCCGCCGGCCCGCCCGACCGAGCGTCGGAAGGTAGCTCGCCGCGTACCAGTACTGCGGGGCCACCTCCGAAACGATGCGCCCCTCGAACGTGAGCGTCGTCCGCCCGGCCTCTCTCTTCAGCCATCCCTGCGCAGCCAGGACCGCGAGCGCCGCGGCGACCGCGTGACCGGGCCCGGGCAGCTCCTCGTCCGGGCAGCCCCGCGCGCCGGCCTCTGCGAGCCGGGCCAGCGCGCCGCAGCGGTCGAGCCCGGTCGCGGCGGCCGCGACGAGAGGCCCGTCCCGATGGGCACGCGCGCGCCTCTCGATCAGGTCTCCATGTCCGAGCAGGTCGCCCTTCGATTCGCCCGCGAGAACGTCGACGGCCGGGTCCGTCCGGGCCGGTGCGTCGTTCGCGAACGAGAGCAGCAGCGCCCGCGCGCTCTCGGTCCGCGCCGCCGCGCCGCGGTACGTCTCGAGCGTGCGCAGCCAGTCGCGGCCGGTCGGCGTCAAGCGGACCCGGACGCGCCCGGGCTCGCCCCCGCCCTCGCGGGAGACGAAGCCCTGGTCGGCGAGAAGGCGCATCGCGACGTTCAGGAGACCGGGTCGAGCCCCCAACCGCGAGGCCAGGTCGTCGACCTCGAGAGGT
>JADHED010001189.1_pt1 | contig 23817 bp, 16 predicted proteins | sample 8952041 | NCBI WGS metagenome assembly JADHED01 (sample SAMN16124423, study PRJNA663239) | bioreactor sludge metagenome | isolation source: sludge (control) | place: India:Bengaluru | collected 2018-09-08
GCCTGGTGGTGGCGTACATGCTCCGCGGCGTAGCCCTGGGCCGGCAGCTGGGCGCGGATGTCGGGTTAGTTCGCGAAGGTCTCGGCTCGTTTGCCCTTCACCCTGGGGGGGGGGTCCACGTGGTGGGCGGGGCCGGCGGTCGTGCCGGGCCGTCGATGGAAGAGGGAGCAACTTGCGGGCCGGCGGCGCGCGGCGGGGGACGGCGCGGGGAGCCCGCGAAATGCGGGCCGTTGGCCCCCGTCGCACTGGGGGGCGCCGTGTGAGTTCGTTTCAGTACGAAATCACATCTTCTTCTTGAAATGATCCTGCGCTCGCCCCGCCCGGCGTGCCCAGGCGCGCGTCGGCCGCCTCGGCCAGCCGGAGGGCGGCGGCGTCGATCGCCCCGAACAGCCGGTCGCCCGTGCCGCGGGCGACGATGGGGCCGGCGGGGGAGTCGACGCGGACGGCGCACGCGATCCGGGGCGGCGCGGGCCCAGGCGGGGTCACGCTGATGTCGACGTGGACGACGTCGAGGGCGAGGGTGAACGGTCGAAGCGCGGAGAACAGGCTGTACTCGAGGTAGGCGCGTTCGTCGCCGGTGAGCGGGCGTTGGGGCGTGGAGATCGTGAAGGTCATCGTGTCGTGGGCGGCAGGCCCTCGGGCTCGCCAGAGCAACTCCCGGACCGCCGCCCGTCGCGCCATCGATGGCGCGGTTGGCCGGGGGGCGCGGGCGCGGGCGGCGCCGGCCGACGCCGCCAGGCGATTCACCGGGCAACGACAGATTTCACAGTGAAATACCCTGGCCCATGGGGCCGCCGGCCGAACCCGCCCGGAATCGCGCGTTGACGGCCGATTCACGTCGCCCGCGGCCGCTGGCAGCCATGTTGCTCCCTGCGGACGGGAGCCGCCGCGTTGGGGCGTCGTGTGTCCGGCCGTCGGCACGCGCACGCACCCGGCAGAGGCGGCGGCCCGATCCACCTCACTCGACGAAAGGACAGGTCCATGAACCTCTACAACATGCTCGCTGCCCGTGTCGGCAGCCTCGAGGCCCGCATGCTGGCCACCGAGCTGGGCGCGTGGCACGACGACATGGTGAAGCACCGCCGCCGGGCGCTCCGCGATCCCGCGTCGGAGCCCTGCTCGGCGGACTGCCCGTTCCACGCCGCCCCGCGCCTCTGGGTGGAGGCGCGGCGCGTGTTCGGCGAGGACGCGGGCGAACTGCGGTTCCTGCGCGCGCTGGCCGGCAGCGGGCTCGACCACCCGGGCGGCGGCATGCTCGCCCGGGCCGCCGCCGGCGGGCCGGGGTGAGGCGGGGGAGCGGCCCGTGGCGCGCCCGCCGGTGAGCCGTGCGGGTAGACTGCTCGCGGGCGCTCCGGCTGGCGCACCTCCGCCGGGCGCCGTGCGGAGGCGCCGCGCGCCCCGAGGTGCCACGCATGAAGGCGTTCCAGGACCTGCAACTCCCCGAGGTGCTCGAGTTCCGGCGGAACGAGGGGCAGATCCGCTTCCACGAGCAGCGCGTCGTGATCCTCAGCGCGGCGGCGATGGGCCTGCTGCGGAAGGAGCTGATCGCCACGCTGGGCATGGACACCGCGCGGCGGCTGCTCCTGCGCTTCGGCTACGCCGACGGCTACCACGACGCCGTGAGCCTGCGCGACCACTTCCGGTGGGAGGATCCGCTCGACGCCGTGCGCGCGGGCCCCTCGTTGCACACGCTCGAGGGGCTCGTGCTCGCCGAGTTGACGCGGCTGGAATACGACCGCGGCACGCGCCGGTTCGAGGCCGAGCTGGCCTGGCGGCACTCCTACGAGGCCGAGCAGCACCTCCACCACTACGGCCGCAACGACCTCCCCGTGTGCTGGTCGCTCGTCGGGTACGCCGGCGGCTACGCCAGCGCGTGCCTCGGCCAGGAGATCTACTACCGCGAGACGCAGTGCCTCGGCGCGGGCGCCACCCACTGCACGCTGATCGGGCGGGACGCGGCCGGCTGGGGGGACGACCTCGACGGGCTCCGCTTCGACTTCCAGGGCGCCGACCTCGCCGCCGAGGTGGAGCGCCTGCGCACGGCGGTGCACCGCCAGCGGCAGGAACTGGCCAAGCGCGAGCGCCTGCTCGCCAGCCGCGCGCGGGAGCTCGACACGCTGCGCGAGCGGGTGACCCGCCACGCGCGCAGCCAGCGCTTCGTGCTGGCCAGCGCCGCCATGCGCGACGTGCTGGAACTGGCCGCCCGCGTCGCGCCGCTCGAGACCACCGTGCTCGTCAACGGCGAGAGCGGGACGGGCAAGGAGTTCGTGGTCCGCATGATCCACGAGCAGAGCCCGCGCGCGAAGGGGCCGCTGGTGTCGGTGAACTGCGCGGCGCTCACCGAGACGCTGCTCGAGTCGGAGCTGTTCGGGCACGTGCGCGGCGCGTTCACCGGGGCCGTGCGCGACAAGGCGGGCCTGTTCGAGGTGGCGAGCGACGGCACGCTGTTCCTCGACGAGGTGGGCGAGATGGCGCCGGCCCTGCAGGCCAAGCTGCTGCGCGCGCTCCAGGAGAAGGAGATCCGCCGCGTCGGCGGCGAGCGCAGCATCCGCGTGCACGCGCGCGTCGTCGCGGCCACGAACCGCGACCTCCGGCAGGCCGTCGCGAGCGGGGCGTTCCGCGAGGATCTCTACTTCCGCCTCGGCGCCTTCATCGTCACCGTGCCGCCGCTGCGCGAGCGGCGCGAGGCCATCCCGGTGCTCGCGCAGGAGTTCATGCGCCGCGCGGCCTCGCGGTTCCGGAAGGACGTGCGGGCCATCTCGCCCGAGGCCATGACCATCCTCATCGACTACCCCTGGCCGGGCAACGTCCGGGAGCTCGAGCACGCCATCGAGCGGGCCGTCATCCTCGCGGTGGGCGACCGCGTCACGCCCGCCGAACTCCCCGACGAAGTGCGCGCGGCGCGGACGGGGCGCCGCGTCTCCGGGTCGCTCGACGTCCGCCGGAACGAGCGGGAGCTGATCGAGGAGGCGCTGCGCCGCTTCCGGGGCAACCGCCGCCGCGCCGCCGAGGCGCTGAACATGAGCACGGTGACGCTCTGGCGCAAGATCCGGCGGTACGCGCTCGATCCCGGCAGCGGCGACGCCCCGCGGTGAACCGCCGCGGGCCCGCCGCCTCCCGGGGCCAAGGCGCCGTGCGAATGCATTGTGAAGTCGTGTGTTTCGCAATGTAACGTCACGGTCGGTCCGGTCGACAGGCGCCCGCCGCCCCTCGCTGGCCCTGGGCGCCCGATTTCCGGGCCTTGGTGGCGGCCGGCGTCCGCCGCACCCCCCGCAGCCCGCGGCCTGCCCGCGTGGCGTGGTGTTTGCCTCACGATGGTGACGGGGCTCCTCGCCGGTGCGTGGCCGCGTCCGCGGCCCGGCGGTCCGGGGGCTCCGGAGACCGTCCATGCCAGACACCCTCGTTGCCGACGCCCCGACCACCCGCAACCTCGACATCGTCCGCTCCCGGCAGATCCGTCCCATCGAGGACGTCGCCGCCGAACTCGGGCTCCGCGCCGACGAGTTCGACCCGTACGGCCGCCACGCGGCGAAGGTGCACCTCGGCGTGCGCGACCGTGTGGGCGGGCGGCCGCGGGCCAGGTACGTCGACGTGACGGCCATCACGCCCACGCCGCTCGGCGAGGGCAAGACGGTGACGGCGATCGGGCTCGGGCAGGCGCTGCGGTGTGCCGGCAAGCGGGCGGTCACGTGCCTGCGCGAGCCCTCCCTGGGCCCGGTGTTCGGGATCAAGGGCGGGGGCGCGGGAGGCGGGCACGCGCAGGTGGTGCCGCTCGAGGACGTCAACCTCCACTTCACCGGCGACATCCATGCGGTGGGCGCGGCGCACAACCTGCTGGCGGCGTTGCTCGACAACCACCTGCACTTCGGCAACGCGCTGGGCGTCGACCCGGCGAGCGTGCAGTGGCGGCGCGTCCTCGACGTCTCCGACCGCGTGCTGCGGCACGTCGTCGTGGGGCTGGGGCCGGCCCTCGAGGGGCCGCGGCGCGAGACCGGGTTCGACATCACCGTCGCCAGCGAGGTGATGGCGATCCTGGGCCTCGCCACCAGCCTCGCGGACCTGCGCGCGCGACTTGGCCGCATCGTGGTCGGCGACACGCACGACGGGCGGCCGGTCACCGCCGAGGATCTGCAGGGCGCCGGCGCGATGGCGGTGCTCCTGCGCGAGGCGCTGCGGCCGAACCTCGTGCAGAACCTCGAGGGCGGGCCGGTGCTGGTGCACACGGGCCCGTTCGCCAACATCGCGCACGGCAACAGCTCGGTGGTCGCCGACCAGATCGCGGCGGGCCTCGCCGACTACGTGATCACCGAGTCGGGCTTCGGCGCCGACCTGGGGGCGGAGAAGTTCATGGACATCAAGTGCCGCGTGTCGGGGCTCATGCCCCACTGCGCGGTGCTGGTGGCGTCGGTGCGCGCGTTGAAGGCCCACTCCGGGCGTTTCGCGCTCGCGCCCCCAGTTCGAGACCGACACGGCGCGCGAGCACGCCATGGTCCGCGACGCCGCGCTCGAGGCGGGGGCGGTGGCGGCCGTGAGCCACAGCGCGTACGCGTGGGGCGGCCCCGGCGCCGAGGCGCTCGCGGCGGCGGTGGCCGACGCGTGCGAGCGGCCGACGGCCTTCCGGTTCCTCTACGACACCGACGCGCCGATCGCCGAGAAGATCGCCACCGTCGCCACGCGGGTGTACGGCGCGGCCGACGTCGCCTTCACGGCCACGGCCAGGCGCCAGATGGAGCGTTACGCCGAGCTCGGCTACGACCGGTTGCCGGTGTGCATCGCGAAGACGCACCTCTCGCTCAGCGACGACCCGTCGCTGAAGGGCCGCCCGCGCGGGTTCCAGCTCTCGGTGCGCGAGATTCGGTTGGCGGCGGGCGCGGGCTTCCTCGTGCCGTTGTGTGGCGACATCCGGACGATGCCGGGGCTGCCCAGGGTGCCGAACGCGACGCGCATCGACCTCGACGCCGAGGGACGCGTGACGGGTCTGTTCTGACGAGTGGCGTGACGCCGCCTGGGCTGGAGGCCATCGCCCATCTCGAGGCGCCCGACCAATCGGCGGCAGTGCCCGGGGGGCAGAGCAGGCCTTCAGCCTCCGCCGTTGGCTCGGTTCCCAGGAGGCGAGGAGCTGATCGCCAAGGCAGCCGCCCGGGCTGTCGCATCAGTGGCAGTTGGTGGTGCCGCATCGGGTGCGATGTCGGTCGGCTCAGGCAGGAGGCACGGATCGAACCGGACCTCTCCGCGCTGCCAGCCGTGCCGGAGGCGACGGTCATCGCGGCACTCGGCGTGGACGACACGGGGCGCGTGCGCGACGCGTGCATCCTCCGCGGGAGCCGGGCGGACGTGGACCGTGAGGTGATCCGCGCGATGGCGAAGTGGAGATTCGCGCCGGCCCGCCTTCGGACCGGACCCCTGGCGGGCACGCCGGTGTGGCCCGTGATCACGGTCACGGCGCGCGTGGGGCCGGCTGGGCGTTGAGGCCTGAGGCCGGGGGCAGGCGTCTCCAAGGTCCGCGACACGTCAGGCTTGCTCGTTCTCGCTTGTGTCAGTTCATTATTAATGAACGTGATATATTCACGAACATGACCCGACCGGCGCAGACGGCAGATCTGGAGCCGTACCGGCCCGCTCTCGAGAGGTGGCTGCCCAAGGCCGAGGTGCGCCGACCTCCGGGAACTGTGGCAACGTTCGACGGGCTGCTCGTCCTTCGAGTCGCGGGGAGGCCGGTCCGATATCTGGTCGAGGAGCAGCGCCACTTCCGCCACCTGGACGCCGCGGTGATTGCCGACCAGTTGATTCGTCGCCGCGCAGAGCTGCCTCGCGAACACAGCGGCAACAGGATTCTGCTCCTGGCGCCGTACGTGCGCGAGCAGCAAGCCGCGGCCCTGGAACGGGTCGGCATCGAGTACATCGACCTCGCCGGCAACGTGCACCTGAATGCGCCTGGGCTCTTCGTCCACGTCGAAGGGCGGCGGCCACCGAAGGAGCGCGTGACGGCTCCCGTCCGGCCGCACAAGGCTTGGGTCAAGGCGGTGATGGCGCTGCTCGTCAGGCCTGAACTCGTCAACGCGCCCTATCGCACGCTCGTGGACGAGGCCGACGTCGCGTTGGGAACCGTTGCGAAGTGCATGAACGACCTGGCGCTCAGGGGCCTGCTGCTCGAGCGGGAGGGTGAGCGCACGTTGGCCGACCGGCCGGCCCTGGTGGCGCTCTGGGTGCAGGCCTACGCGGAGGTGCTTCGTCCCCGGCTCGCCGAGCGCCGGCTCCAGGTCCGAGCCGATGACAAGCCGCAGATCTGGGCGCGGTTGCAGACGGTGCTTGGAGAACGCGGGCAGGGCTGGGCCCTGACCGGGGCAGACGCCGCTGCGCAGCGGGATCACTACTTCCGAGCAGCCGAGACGGAGGTCTACGCGCCCGTTCGCATCTTCGACGACCGTGAGGTCCAGAAAGCGCTCGTCGCCCAGCCCGCTGCTCGTGGCGGCAACCTGCTGGTCATCGAACCTCCAGGGCCTCTCGCCGTGCCGAGGGGAGCCGGCGACGTGGTGCCCACGACGCCAAACCTGCTGGCGTACGCCGAGCTGCGGTACCGTGGAACAGGACAGGCGCTCGAGGCTGCCGACTTGTTGCTTCCGAAGGTGATGGGCGATGCCAAGGCTTGAGCCCGCGGTCCTGACCGTTGTCACGGACCTCGATCGCGGACTGCGCGCCCTTGGCGTTCCCTTTGCCGTCGTGGGTGCGCTGGTTCCGGAGTTGCTGCTGAACGCGAGACCGATCCGCATGACAAACGACGCGGATGTGACAGTCGTCGTCGAGAGCCTCGCGGAGTTCGAGCAGCTCAAGGACCGCCTCGAGGAGTTCGGCTTGCGCCGCACCGAGGTGACCCACCGTCTGAGGCACCGGTCTGGCGGACGTGCCGACATCCTGCCGTTCAGCCACGCTCTCGCTCCCGGAGGACGCCTCGAGCTGCAAGAGGGCCGCGTCCTCAATATGGCGGGTTTCGAGCACGTTGTGCCCAGCGCCGTGAACGCCGTCGTCGAAGGCGGCCTTGCGTTACCTGTCGTGCCCCTGCCGCTCTACGCACTGTTGAAACTGGTGGCGTTCAGCGACCGGAAGGAGCCGAGGGATCTGGCTGGTGTGTTCCACTGCCTGCAGCACTACCTCGAGGACGACGATCGCCGGTACGGAGCGGAGCACGAGGGTCGTGGAGTGCTGTTCGAATACACCGGCGCCTACCTGCTTGGCGTCGATGGCCTGCCGTTTCTCAACGCGCAGGTTTCCGATCCGGTTCGAGCAGTGCTCGACCGGTTTGCCCATCCCGATTCGGACGTGATCAGCGTCGTGGCCCACGAACGAGGGCGAGTCGCGATCGAGGAAGAGGACCGACTCGAGGTGTTCGAGCACTTCAACTGGTACCGGCTCGGACTTGGGTTGTAGCACGTACCCGCAGTCCCTCTGGGGGCGCGAAGGCAGCGAACTCAGGGACTCCGTCGCCCACTGCCAGGTTATCCGATCACCGTGCGCCTGTCGTATGGCCTGCGCCCGCCCGGCAGACCGCCCGTTGATCGCGCCATTGGTTCAAACCTGGCGCAAGCGAGCTCAAGCGGTCCCGGGTCCGAACCAGTGTGTCGCTCCGATAGTTGCCAGAGTCCCTGGGACCGGCGCCGGGCGGGTCAAGACCGCGCAGCGCCGTCGCGCCGCGACGGGGAGTCTTGACGCGCCCAAGCTGTCCCGGAGACTTGAGCACCGGAGCGACGTCTTTGTCGGCGCAAGGCAGGAAGATCAGGCGGGCTGGTTCGTGACGCCGAAAGCGGCAAGCGTCAGATCGATCGGCCGTGCACCGTTGACCGGCAGAATCGGAGTCCGCGCCAGGAAGTGCATCAGTTCTTCAGGCGTCTCGGGCTCAGCGCGTTGGGCGTCCACGTGTCTGGCCATCAACGCGTAGTCGGTCATGGTCCCAAGCAAGCTACGGTTCTTGGTCCGGCCGAAGACCATCTCCGACATCCGCGCGCGCTCCTCGGCGATGTCCATGGCGGAGACGCCGACAGCAGCCAGGACGGCGCACACGGTGTCGGGCAAGGCCGTCGCGAGGTGACGCGTATCCCGGATCGGAATGATCACGGGAAGCCGAGTTGCCTCGCTAACGTCCAAAGGCCCGATGCCCGGCCGGCGCCAAGAACACGATCCAGGCTTGGGCGCTCTTGGCGGTGGGCGGGAATGAGGGACTCGGTCGCCACGCGCGAGGCAGTTGCTGACGCTCGTCGCTGGAGTAGCCGTTGCGGTCGGCCGTCAGCGTGCCCTGAGCCTCGCGCGTACCGCCGACCCGGAGCTTGGCGAGCTGCCGAGCAGCTCGCGCTGCAAGCGACTCGCGACAGCCCTCGAGAGAGCCCCCGACCGTCGTCCGTCAGCAATCGCCTGGGCGACTAGGTCGTTCCCGAGATGGCTCGCGTGAGCGTCCCGGATTGACCTCGCAGGCGTCGTCACCGGCACGCCCTCGACCCGCTCCACGTCCTCAGGAGTGACGTCCTCGTAGTGAAGCACCAGTCCTTTGGCAAGGCCCGTCGGATGCGGACGGCGGTGGGCACCGTTACATGGACGCGAGCGGGGCTGACATCGGAGGGCTCGTGCAACGCGAGCGCCGACTGGTGAGACACCACGCCAACGACCTCGGGCCGCCGGACATCCCGGCCAGGCGTTCGTCGCGGACGCGGTGGACGGGGCGCGCCTGGCGGCGTAGACGGCGGGCCGCTGCCGGGGCGTCGAGCCGTCGGCCACGGGGCAGGGCGCCGAAAGGGCCCGCGACGGGCCCACCGGACGCGCCCCTCGAACACGGGTAGCCCATCGGCTATGATCCCGCCTCCTGGAGTCACGCATGGGACCAACGTGTCGCGCCCCGCATCGGGTCGGGAGCATCGGCCTGCGTCTGCTCGTCCTCGTCTTCATGTTCGGCGCGGGCGCCTGCACGGTGTCGGACGTCATCGTGGGCGTCCACGAGACCGATCTGCAAAAGGCCATCAAGGCGGCGGACGTCGAGCGCGTGCGTGCGCTGCTCGCATCGGGAGCCGAACTCGGGCACACCGCGGCCGAGCCGGAGGACGCGTGGACGCTGGCGCTGTTCCAGCTGACCCCGAGCGACCCGCGCACGGTCGAGGTGCTGCGCCTCGTCATCCCGCGCGCCGCGGAGGCCCGTGGGGGCGGCACGGCGGGGCTCGTCAACGAGGGGCGCTCGCGGCCCACGAGCCAGGGCGGCCGGAGCAGGACGACGGTGTACCCCGCGTGGATCGCCGCGCACAAGTGGAGCGCCGAGGGGCTGCGGGTCCTCGTGGAGCACGGCCTCGACCCGGCGGGCCCCGGCACGGCGAATGCGATGACGACCGCGTCCGGCAACGGGTGCGAGCCGTGCCTGCAGGTCCTGCTCGACGCGGGCGCCTCGCCCGCTGCCGTCGACAGCGCAGGCGACACGCCGCTGGCGATGGCTCGCCGGGTGAGGAACGCGAAGGGTGTCGCCCTGCTCGTGAGCCGGGGGGCGACGGCTGCGCCCGATGAGCCGCCGGGGGCTCTCACGCGGATCGCCGTCGGCGCGGCACGGATGGTGTTCGGGCCCCTCGACGATCAGGGGGCCGAAGCACGCGAGACATGGGTCGAAGGCAGTGCGATCGCGACGCACCCGGTGGGGAAAGCGCTGCTCGAGCACGCGGCACGCTCGCAGGCGGAGGGCGGCTACGACGGCCGGGTGCCCGACCAGGAGGCAGTGCGCCGGGGATTGGCGGCCGGCAGCGTCCTGGTGGTGAAGGGCGCGACGGCCGACCTTCACTTCGTGCGCTTCGGGGAGCCTGGCCAAGGCGGTCACGCGGGCACCGCCCCGACCACCATCACGTTGTCGTTCGAGTCGGCGGGCGGCGCCTGGCGTCTGGCGAACTGACGACCCGGACGGCAGGCGCGTCGCGTGGCCCGATCACCGGGGGGACGACGGCCGCCGCTCAGGCGACTCCGCCACGCCCCGAAGCCGCACCGCCGCCGTCAGGCTCTCCTTGGGCCCGCCGACAAGGTCGTTCTCACCCTGTCCTTGGTCCTGCCATACGGTGACTTCTCCACGGCCCGATCCTGACGCCGTCAAGAACCCCTCAGCAACCCCCCGCCTTCATCTTCGACGCAAACTTGGTTCGGATCTTGCCAGTGCCGGCGCCGATCACACAGTTCTCTTGAAGTCGTGCGAGTTGTGGTGTTTACGCTGATTCTTGTGTCCTTCCTGAGACATAGGTGACACCGTATTCCGGAGACATGGGTGACACTTTGCCCCTTCTGACAGAGGAGGGGGCATGCCTTGGAAGGAGTGTCACGCCGTGGACGAGCGTCTCCGTTTCATTGCCCGCCTGCTCGATGGCGAGAAGATGGCGCAGCTCTGTGACGAATTCGGGATCTCGCGGAAGACGGGCTACAAGATCTTCGAGCGCTACCAGGACGCGGGGCTGATCGGGCTGACTGATCGGAGCCGGCGGCCGCATCGCCATGCCAACCAGTTGCCGATGGCGGTCGAGAAACTGATCGTGCGGCTGAAGAAGGAGTATCCCAGCTGGGGCGCCCCGAAGCTGCGGGAGCGGTTGCGGAAGCGCTGGCCGGAGGTGGCGTGTCCGGCGATCAGCACGGTGCACGCGGTGCTGGACCGCCATGGCCTCGTGCGGCGCCGCCGCCGGCGGGCTCGCCCGCGCCTGACGGGCACGCCGTTGACGCGGCCGCTCGCCCCCAATGCCCTGTGGTGTGCCGACTACAAGGGCGAATTCCTGCTGGCCAATCGGCGCTACTGCTACCCCTTGACGATCACCGACTTCGCCAGCCGGTTCCTCATTGCCTGTGAGGCCCAGTCGACCACCAAGGAACGCTACGCCTTCGCCGTGTTCGAGCGGGCGTTCCAGGACTTCGGCCTCCCCGCGGCCATCCGCACCGACAACGGGGTCCCGTTTGCCTCCGCCCACGCGCTGTACGGCCTCAGCAAGCTCGCCGTCTGGTGGCTCCGGCTCGACATCGCCCTCGAACGTATCGCGCCGGGCCATCCCGAGCAGAACGGCCGCCATGAGCGCCTGCACCTCACGCTGAAGACGGAAGCCACGCACCCGGCGGCGCCCAACCTGCTGCAGCAGCAAGCCCGCTTCGATACGTTCCTCCAGCGCTACAACGAAGAGCGGCCGCACCAGGCGCTGGACATGCAGACGCCCGCTAGCCGGTACCAGCCCGCCGCCCGGCCCTATCGCGGCCTCGAGGACCTCGAGTACCCGGGCCATGACTGGACGGCCGTCATCACCACCTGCGGCCGCATCTGTTACCAGCGGCGCAAGATCAATGTCAGCCAGGTCTTCGCGGGGCAGAAGGTGGGGGTGAAACAGGTCGACGAGCACATCTGGCTCGTGACCTTCATGCACTACGACTTGGGGTACTTCGACGATGAGACCTGCAGACTCGAGCCGATCGATAATCCCTTCGGCCCGAAACTGTTACCCATGTCTCCGGAATGAAGTGTTACCCATGTCTCCGGAATGGACCTGAGGAATTTGGTCGGGGCGACTGGATTCGAACCAGCGACCCCCTGCGCCCAAGGCAGGTGCGCTACCAGGCTGCGCTACGCCCCGACCCCGCAGGAGACCCGCATTATCCCACACCGCCGCCCGCCGCCCGGCACGCGACCGACGCCCCATCGCCACCCGCCGTCGACACCACCGCCCCGTCGCCCGTCGCCCCGGCTGCCCGTCACGGGCACCTCGTCCGCCTCCCGCGCAACCGCTGTGCCAGAATGGCCACTCGACCCATGGCCTCACGCGAGTTCTTCTCCTTCGTCCGCGCCCTCCGCCAGTCGGCCGCCCGCGCCCTCGGCGTCACCGCCGAGCGCCGCGCCCAGACCCTGGCCGAGATGTTCGAGAAGCCAGCCGACGACCGCGCCCTCTACTGGCTCGAACTCCTCCTGTCGATGGGCATCGCCACCTTCGGCCTCGTCCTCAACAGCGCCGGCGTCGTCATCGGCGCCATGCTCGTCGCGCCGCTGATGACGCCCATCGTCGAACTGTCCATGGCCCTGGTGGTGATGTCGGCCCACCTGCTCGTGCAGGCCCTGGCCCGCGTCGTCGTCAGCGTCGTCGCCGTGGTCGGCGGCGCCGCGCTCATCACCTCCGTGCTGCCGTTCCACGAGGCGACCAACGAGATCCTCGCCCGCACCTCGCCCACCGTCCTCGACCTCTTCGTCGCGATCTTCTGCGCCCTCGCCGCCGCCGCGGTGGTGGCGCGCCCGCACTCGGGCGCCACCTCGACGGCCGCCGGCACCGCCATCGGCATCTCGCTCGTCCCGCCACTGTGCGCCACGGGCTTCGGCCTCGGCTCCGGCAGCGTCGCCATCGCCGAGGGCGCGTTCCTGCTCTTCACCGCGAACTTCTGCGCCATCCTCGTGTTCGCCGCGCTGTTCTTCTGGCTCGTGGACTTCCACCCGGTGCGCGAGGGCTCGACCGCGGGCCGTACCGCCCGCGGGTTCGTGGACGCCCGGAAGCTCGAGATCGCGAGGTTCCTCGAGGCCAGGATCGGCGGCCGCCACGGCGCCTACATGCGCGTCCTCGTGCCGGCGCTGCTGCTGGCGGTCGTCATCGTGCCGCTCTCGCGCGCCCTCGCGGAAGTCAGCAACGAGGTGCGGGCCCGCACGGTCGTCGCCCGGCTCGTCGGCGAGGAAGCGCTGCTCGCCGACGCCCTGCAGGTGGAGTCCATCGTGGATCGCGGCGCGCTCCAGTTCCGCGCCGTGGTCGTGGGCACCGACGAGGAGGCCGCGGCCCTGGAACGGCGCATCGCCGTGGCCCTCGCCAGCGCCACCGGCGCCGCGCCGCTCGTCCACGTGCGCGCCGTGCCCCAGGCAGGGCTCCTGACGCGCGCCACGCCGTCGACCGACCTCCGCCAGCGCGAGCCGATCGAACTGGTCTCGCCGCGCGAGGCCGCCGGCAAGGTGTACCGCGACGTGGTGGCCTCCCTGGACCGCCACTGGCCACCCTCCGCCACTCGCATCCTGGAGCGACGCGTCGAGGTCGCCGCCGATGGACAGGTCGTCATCTCGCTCGCCCTCGCCGAGGCGGCCCTCGACGCCAGCGCACAGGCCATCCTCGCGCAGGCCCTCTCCAACGACCTGGGCGCCGGCGTCCGCGTGCAGAGCGTCGGCCTGCCGCTGGAGGCGCGCCCCGCCGCGGCGCGCGACCACGAGGCCTGGCTGCGCAGCGTCTCGGAGCCGATGCTGCTCGCGCGCACGCTGTCGAGCGTGTCGGCGTGCGTCACGGTCCCCGACGAGGCGCAACTGCGACGGGTGCCGGCCGCCCAGCGCACCCGCGACGTCGTCCGCGAGTGGACGGCGGCGATGCCGCGTGACCGGGTCGAGGTGGCCACCGGCCCCGGCTGGAGCCTGCGGTTCGCCCAGGGAGCGTGCAGCGGCCCAGCGACGGCCGACCAGCCCGCGTCCACCGGCGCGACACCCCAGCCCCCCGCCTCCTGACGCGCTCAGGCGCTCGTCCGGCGACCCACCGCTCGCGGCCCGCCGCCGTCGGTCACGCCGCAGAGCCCCACCGAGACCTCGCGCGCCTGCGGCCCGTCGAGCTCGACGAAGAACACCCGCTGCCAGCGCCCCAGGCACAACCCGCCATCCCCCACGTTGAGGGTGGCGTGGCAGGGCAGCAGCAGCGCCCGGCAGTGCGCGTGCCCGTTCACGCGCTCGCCGACGGGCAACGGACCCCGGCGGCGGAAGTCGTCGTGCGCGTAGCCGCCGAGCCGCGGCGCCACGCGCTGCAGCGTCCGGCAAAAGTCCTCGAGCAGCAACGGCTCGTGCTCGTTCACCACGATGCCCGTCGTGGTGTGCCGCGTCTGCACGTTCACGAGGCCCGCCCGCAGCCGGTGCCGGCGCACGAGGCGGGCGACCGCGTCGGTGATGTCCACGAACTGCACCTCGGTCACCGACTGGAGACGGAGGCACTCGCTCGCCACGGTCCAGCCACCGCTGGAGGCGTGCGGAAGGACGGCTGGCGCACCCATCGCGTCACCTCGCCTCGGCACGCGCCGGCGCACGCCCGCCGAAGACCTCGGCCCAGCGCACCCGCGCGGTCATCTGCATCAGCACGAACAGCGTGAGGACGGCCCCGACGGTCACCGTCAGGCCGGTGTAGCCCTCGAAGAAGAACGCGTAGCTGAAGAGGACGAGGAACACGAACTGCGCCGCCCCGGCCTGCAGCAGCGCGCGGCGCAGGCCCGTCACCACGCGCAGGTAGCTCACGACCAGCCCCAGGCTCGTCGCCGCCGCGATGGCGAAGGCCGTGTGCACCTGGACGTGATCGACGAGGTAGGCGAGCAGCAGGTGGAAGGCGAAGAACGCCGCCCCGAGGAAGAAGTAGTTCATCGGATGGAGGTTCTCGCTGGTGACCACGCCCAGCATCACCAGCACCGTCAGGAAGAAGAGCAACGACACGGGCGCGAAGAACGTGATGCGCGACGCCAGCGGACCCGGATTCAGCCGGTTCGGCAGATCCAGGCCCACCTGCTGGCCGGTCACCAGGTTCCCGAAGCGCCACGCCAGCGCCCACCCGTCCCCGCTGCGGTCCTTCGAGGTGGGCGACATCGTGCCCGCCGGAAAGTCGATGCGCTCGAAGTCGGTGGTCATGCGCAGGTCGAAGTCGCGCACCTGCGTCACCTCGTCGCCGAAGGCGTAGGTCCACGTGCCCATGCCCCGCGACCGGTACCCGGCCTCGAGCGTCACCTCGCCCCCGCCCGGCACCAGCACGTCGCCCGAGGCGCCCTTCGCGACGCCGGCCTCGCCCTGCGGCGCGCGGCCGTCCAGCAGGAACACGAAGTCGTCGTAGATCGACGTGGCGTCGGGGAACGCGAAGCGCACCGTCACGCGGCGCGGCTCCTCGTCGGGATTGCGGAACGTGTAGCGGCCCCGGAAGGCGACGCCGTAGGTGTCGTACCACAGCAGGCCACGCTGCCGGTGGTCGAGCGTGAGCCCGACGTCGACGCGCGAGGCCACCAGCGGCGCCGGCGCCTCGACGATGCCCGGGCGCGTCACCTGGCGCTCGCCGATGGCCTTGCCCTGCGCGTCGCGGTCCACGACGGTCTCGGTGACGGTGCCCGGGCGACCGTGGCGCGGCCTGTCGATGCGCGCCGCCCCAGAGCAACTCGACGTCGCGCGCGAGTCGGGCGTCGTGCTCACCGGTCCTGACGGTGATCGACGTGCCCAGGGCGAACCAGGCGAGGGTCGTCACCGCGAAGATGAAGACGATGGCGGCCAGTCGCGGTACGGTCACGGTGCCTCCTTGCCGCGGGGACCGACGCACGGCGTGCGCCCCACGGTCGCGTGGCACGATGCCGCGACGGCGTCGGGAATGTCTTCACCGGCCGGTGAGCAGATTGTGAGGGTTGCGTGATCAGCGCCGGCGGGGGCGCCGCGCCAGGCCGAGCGCGAGGCCGGCGCCGAACATGCCGCCCTCGATGGCGCCCACGGTGGCCGCCGTGGCCGGGCCGAACTCCGGCTCGCCGACGACGCGGGCCAGGGGCGCGAACGACAGCTGCGACTGCCGGGTGGCGTGCGCGATGGCGTTCACCAGGCCGCCCACCATCGGCCTGCCGGCCGCCCCGAGGGTCACCGCCCCGACGGCGCACGCCGCTCCGACGGCCATCGCCACGCGCAGGCGGGCGCGGCCCCTCGGCGCCGCCAGCCCACCCCCGGCCACTCCCGCCGTCGCCCAGGCGTAGCCGACGCCCGCGGCCGCGCCCAGCACGAGCCCCTCGACGGGGCCGCCGATCGGCGGGCGCACGCCGACGAGGGCGTCCAGCGTCCACTGCACGAGCAGGCGGCCGAGCCATCCGACCAGCGCGCCGCCGACGGCCGCGGCGATCGGCAGCGCCCACGCGCGGCCCGACCTCGCGAGCACCTCCGCGGCGCAGAGCCCGGCCCCGATGCCGCCGCCGCCGCACGCGCCGGCGAGCGCCCCCAGCACGGCGAGCACCGCGGCCGCCGTCGGGGGCGCGCTCGCCCCGGGCATGAACGCGAGCGCCAGGCCTCCGAGGGCGCCGGTGACCGCGCCGGCCATCGAGGCCGCGAACACGGCTGCCAGCCACCGCGCGCCAGCCAATCGCCAGACGCGCGCGGCACGCAGCCGTGCGAGCGCGACCACGACACCGGGGCCCGCGCCGGCCTCCCAGATCGGCACGGCGCCCGCGCCCGGTACGTCCCAGCGGGCATCGCGCAGCAGCGCCCGGGCCGCCGCGGCGCCCGGTCGAGAGCCCAGCCGGGCCAGGGCGAGGCCGGTGTCGAGCCCGTGCAGGCGCTCCGCGGCCTCGCGACGCTCGTCCTCGGTCACCTCGCGCGAGCACAGCCGCTCCAGCCAGCGGTCGATCTCATCGTCCCGGTCGTCGGGAGGCGCAGGGGGCGCGTCGAGCGCCGGCTCGACGCCGGGTGCCGCGTCGCCCCGGGCCGTCGACGTGATGGGGCCCTCGTCGGGCTCCTCGGCGACCTCGGGGCAGACGAACCGGTATCCGTGCCGCGAGACGGTGCGGATGAACCTCGACTCGCGCGGGTCGTCGCCGAGCGCCCGCCGCAGCGCGCGGATGGCTTGCGTGAGCGCGCCGTCGGAGACGACGACGTCCGACCAGACGGCGGCGAAGATCGCCTCGCGGGGCACGGCTTCGTGGCGGCGCGACAGCAGCAGCACCAGCAGGTCGAAGTACCGCGGGATGAGCGGCACCTCTCGCCCGTCCCGCAGCAGCCGGCGCTGGCGCGGCGAGACCACGAAGCCGTCGAAGCGGAAGCGGGGGAGCGCCACGGGGCCGAGTCGGCCGCCTACCGCGTGCCGCCCTTCCCGGCGGCCTTCAGCATCGCCTCGCGCGTGGCGCGGAACTCGTTGCCGGGCGCCCACTGTGGCCACGCGCCGGCGTTGGCCACGCGCAGCGCCACGCCGTAGTAGAACTCGCAGTCCTGCACCAGGCCGGCCACGTCCCAGTCGGGGCGGACCTCGTCGGACGGGGCGTGGTAGTGCTTCGCGGTGTACTCGTCGCGCTTCTGCTTGCCGTAGTCGGCCGGCTTGCCGACGTGATCCTGACCGGCCCCGGCATTGAGCGCGGGCACGCCCTGCTTGGCGAAGGGGAAGTGATCCGAGCGGTAGTAGCCGCCCTTCTCGGGCTCGGCCTCCGGCTTCACCACGCGGCCCTGGGTGGCGGCGACGGCCCGCGCCACCTCGTCGAGGTCCGAGGCGCCGTAGCCCACGATCTCCACGTCGCTGGTGGGCCCGTATGGATTGAGGCCGTCCATGTTGATGCTGGCCACCGTCTTCGCCAGCGGGTAGAGCGGCGTCGTCGCGTAGTGCTCCGACCCGAGCAACCCCTGTTCCTCGGCGGTCACGGCGAGGAAGAGCAGCGACCGTTTCGGCCGCGGCGAGGCCGTCGCGAAGGCGCGCGCCACCTCGAGCATCCCGGCCGTGCCCGTGGCGTTGTCGAGCGCGCCGTTGTAGATGCGGTCGCCGTTCACCGGGGTCCCGATGCCGAAGTGGTCCCAGTGCGCGGTGAACACCACCAGCTCGTCCTTGAGCGCGGGGTCGCTGCCCTCCAGCTTGGCGACGACGTTCGTGGAGTCGAACTGGCGCAGGGTGTTGGTGAGGGCCGCAGACGCGGTGACACCCAGCGGCACGGGGCGGAACGTCCTGGTCACCGCCTGCTGCTTCAGCGCGTCGAAATCGTGCCCGGCGAGCGTGAACAGCGCCTTCGCCTTGTCGTGCGTGATCCAGCCCTCGATCGCCGAGCGGCCCATGTTCTTGTCGGGGGCCACCAGGTGGAGTTGCTCGGCGGTCTTGCCCTGCACGACGGAGAACGGATAGCCGGCCGGCCCGGTCTCGTGCACGAGGATCACCGCGGCGGCGCCCTTCCTGGCGCCCATCTCGTACTTGTAGGTCCAGCGGCCGTAGTAGGTCATGGCGCGGCCGCCGAACATCTTCGGATCGAGCTTCGTCGGGTCGGCGGGGTCGGGCACCGGCGGATCGCCGACGAGCATCACGAGCGTCTTGCCCTTCGTCTCCACGCCCTTGTAGTCGTCCCAGCCGAGTTCGGGCGCCTCCACGCCGTAGCCGACGAACACCACGTCCGCCTGCTCGACCGCCACGCGCTCGGTCACCCGCTTCGTCCACATCACCACATCGTCGCGCCACGCGAGGGTCTGCGCCTGGTCGCCCCTGCGGAAGACGAGCGTTGCCGGCGCGGCGGTGATCCCCACCAGCGGCACGCGCTGGAGGTAGGTGCCGTCGGGGTTGCCGGGAGCGAGGCCGATCTTCGTGAACTGCTGGACGAGGTAGTCCACGGTCTTCTTCTCGCCGGCAGTGCCCGGCGCGCGGCCCTCGAAGTCGTCGGAGGCCAGCACCGTGATGTGGTTCATCAGGGCGGCGCCGTCGATGCCGGGCGCGGCGGCCTGCGCCGCGGCGAGCGCCGGCAGGGACAGGAGGAGCAGGAAGGAGGGCAGGGACCGCGTCATCGGGACACCTCTGTCGATCGTGCCCGCCGTGGCCGGGCGGGCGCAGCGAGACGCGATTGTAATGGAAGGCGCGGGCGAGGCGCGGGGCGGGCCGGTCGTTGGCCCCGAGGGGAAATTCGTCATCCGAGCCGGCTCACGTCACTGGAACAGCCCGGATTCAGCCGCCGGAAGCGATGTTGAAATTCAAGGTCTGACCCCAGCGTGCGGCTTGCGTCCTGCGCCCTGCGCCTTGCGGCCTGGGGTCCCCTGGGTCGCCGGTCTGGCTCCGCCAGAGGGCCCCGGACGCGAAATCCGTCGCCCAAGCCGGCTCACGTCACTGGAACAGCCCGGATTCAGCCGCCAGAAGCGATGTTGAAACTCAAGGTCTGACCCCAGCTCGTGCGGCTTGCGCCTTGCGCCCTGCGCCTTGCGGCCTGGGGTCCCCTGGGTCGCCGGTCTGGCTCCGCCAGAGGGCCCCGGACGCGAAATTCGTCGCCCAAGCCGGCTCACGTCACTGGGACAGCCCGGATTCAGCCGCCAGAAGCGATGTTGAAATTCAAGGTCTGACCCCAGCCCTTGCGGCTTGCGCCTTGCGACCTGGGGCTTGCGGCCTGGCGTTCCCCTTCGCTCGCGGGCAGGCGCCCAGCGATCGGCGAAGTCGGTCGACCAGGCCCCAGGCCCCAAGGCGCAAGGCTCAAGGCGCAGGGCTCAGGGCCCAGGGCGCACGCCCCAAGCCCCAAGCCTCAGGCCTCAAGCCTCAAGCCCCAAGCCTCGTGATCAACCGTCTCAGAAGTAGAACTTGAACACCAGCTCCACCACGCGCGGCGCGCTGATCGTGTTGGTGATCACGCCGAAGGTGGCCGGGTTGGAGATGTCGCGCGCCGGCGGCCCGAAGCTCGGGTGGTTCAGCGCGTTGAACGCCTCCACGCGGAACTCGCCGTAGCGCGTGGCGCCGAAGGGGAACTTCTTCGACAGCACCAGGTCGAGGTTCACGTACCCCGGGGCCCGCGCCACGCCGATGGGGCAATTGCCGAAGGTGCCCAGCGGCGCGGCAGAGAAGGCGTTGATGTCGAGCCACCGGTCGATGCTCTGGTCGCCGGGCACGGGGTCGCCCACGCAGTTGGGCCGCTCGAAGCCACGCTCGCCCTGCAGCGAGCGGGCGCGCCCGTCAATCACCGTGATGGGCAGGCCGGTCCGCGCCTGGAAGATGCCGCCCAGCCGCCAGCCGCCCAGCAGCGCGTCGGTCAGCGGGCTCCAGTCCGAACCCCACTTCCGATCCTTGCCGAAGGGCAGCTCGTAGCTGGCCGACACGTTGAGGTTGTGCCGAATGTCGTGGAACGCCGGGCCCCAGTCGGCCTCGGGGTCGTAGGTATTGGCCCAGTAAGCGCCCTCGGTGGCGCCGGTCACCCCCTGCAGGCCCGTGCCGCCGAACACGCCGTAGAAGCCACGGCTGTTGGTGCGGCCCTTGGCCAGGGTGTAGGACACGAGGAACTCCACGCCGTGGTTCAGGCGCTGGCGGACGCTCGCCTGCATCGAGTTGTAGCGGCTGCCGCCCTCGGAGGCCGTCGTCGCGATCGTGGTGACGAGCGGCAGCACCGAGAACAGGGGCCGGCGGGTCGCCTTGTTCGCCCAGGTGGACGGGTCGCCCACGCCGGGCAGCGCCTGGTTGCCTTCCTTGGGCACCACCAGGTGCTCGGCGTGGTGGCCGACGTAGCCGACCTGCGCCGACATCGTGTCGGTCAGGCGGTACTCGGCGAAGACGTTCCACTGCTGCGTGAACTGCGGCCGGAGATCGGGCGCGTAGGCGCGCACGTTGCCCGCGGGCGTGGTGAGATCGACCAGCCCCGTGAACCCGCCGGCGGCGCTGCCGGCCCCGGTGGTGCGGTCGTAGTTGATCTGCGACTCGAAGAAGAACGGCGGGTTCATCGGCAGGCGCAGGTTGGCGCCGGTGCCCTCCATGAACTGCGAAATGCCATAGCCGCCGCGGAACACCCAGCGATCACCCCACCGGTAGGCCGCTCCCAGCCGCGGCTCGAAGCCCTTGTAGTAGGGGTCGTAGAGCGCGCGGTCGGCGATGCTGCCGTCCTCGGCGAAGAGCTGCCGGCCCGTCACCAGGTCGAAGTTCGTCTGGCGGTTGTCCTTCTCGACGAGCGGGGAGGTGTAGGCCCAGCGCAAGCCGAGGTTCAGGGTGAGGTTCTCGGTCACCTTGAAGTCGTCCTGCGCGAACAGCCCGATGCGGTTCTGGATGTGGGTCCACGGGTCGTCCGGGTCGCCGCCGCCGCGGCCCTTGCTCGACGCCAGGTCCAGCAGGAAGTCGGCGACTGCCACGCCGGTGAACGCGCCGTTGAAGGTGATGAAGCCCATCAGACCGTTGTTGCCGGCGTAGAAGCGGCGCTGGTTGTAGTGCAGCCACTGGCCCCCGAACTTCATCGTGTGGCGGCCCTTCAGCCACGTCAGCTTCTCGTTGATCTGGAACGTGCGCGCGAGGGTGTCGCTGTCGGCCGCCAGGTTGCCCACCACGCTGAGCCCGTTGCCCATGGTGATCTGGCTCAGGCCGTCCACCGGCTGGCCGCCGGCGATCCCGAAGGTGGCGTTGCCGGCGCCAAGGCCGGCCCAGTCGTAGGCCTCGGCGATCACGCGGATGTTGCTGAAGCCCACCATCACCTCGTTCACCAGCGTGGGCGACAGGATGCGGTTCCAGTTGGTGCCGATGTTCCAGAAGGGCTGGTCGTTGCGACCGGCGATCACCAGCGGGAAGGTGTTCACGTCCCGCGCGTCCTCGTAGGTCGCTGCCGAATAGCGCGCGAAGAACTTGTCGTTCTGCGACGCGTTCCAGTCCACGCGCGCGTCACCCTGGTTGGCGCGGATCTTCAGCAGCGTCTCGCCCACGTAGTTGCCGGTGACGCCGCCCGGCACGGTGCGGTTGGGCACCGGGTACCTGGTCTGGTCGGCGAGCAGGGCGCGAGCGGTCGGCCCGAAGCGGCTCACCGGGATCTGGTTGCCCGGAAACTGCAGCCCCGTCAGCGGGTCGATGATGGGCGTGGCAATGCTCGACAGATCGCCGCGCCGCCACGCCTCGGGCATCACCGAGGCCGTGCCGAACCCGGGCGCGTCCTGCTGCGAGCGCTGGAAGTCGCCGAAGAAGAACACCTTGTCCTTGGCGATGGGACCGCCGATGGTGCCGCCGAAGATGTGCTGGGTGCGCTCCTGCTTGGGCGCCGACGAGCGGTTGTTCTCCCACGTGTTCGCGTCCATCTTGCTGTTGCGGTAGAACTCGAACACGTTGCCGCGGAACGCGTTGGTGCCCGACTTGATGATGCTGCTCACCACGGCGCCGCCCACGTTGCCGACGTCGGCGCTGTAGTTGTTGGTCTCGACGCTGATCTCGGCGAGCGCGTCGGGAATGGGCTGGTAGGCGATCCGGTTGTCCACCGTCTCGTTCACGTCGAAGCCGTCCACCGTGAAGTTGTTGGTCTGCTCACGGTTGCCGTTGACGAACGGCCGGTTCGAGTTGACGGCGCCGATGTTGGTGAACCCGCGCGGGTTGTAGGTCATCGTCCCGGGCAGCAGCAGCGCCAGCTGCGCCGTGTTGCGGCCGTTGAGCGGCAGCGTGGACACGGTGTTGCCCGAGATCACCTCGCCCACCGTGGCAGACTCGGTCTGCAGGATGGGCGCGCTGCTCGTCACCTCGATGCTCTCCTCCATGGCCCCGACCGCCATCTTGAAGTCGAGCCGGGCGATCTGCTTCGCCTCGAGGCGGATGGGCGAGGTCACCGCCGTCCGGAAGCCGGTGAGCTCGACCTTCACGACGTAGGTGCCGACCACGACCGAGGTGATCGTGTAGTTGCCGGCCTCGTTGGTGACGGCGACGTAGGGCACGTTGGTGGCCTGGTTGGTCGCCGTGACGGTGACGCCCGGCAGGGCGCCCCCAGTCTCGTCGACCACCAGCCCGGTGATCGACGCGGCACCGGTCTGCGCGCGCGCCGTGCCCACGCACATGGCGAGCGCCAGCGCCCCCAGCGCGAGCACGCGCGGCGTCCTGACAGTGAACATGTTCCCCCCTTGCGCCGGCTCCTGCCGGCTCGACCGTTGATTGCGTGGCCTTTCGTACACCACGAGAGCGAATTAGTCAAAGAAACCGGGCCAAAGTGGCCGAAAACCTCCCCCTTCCGGCCCGGACGCCCGATCGCGCCGCACAGGTGCGACCGGCCGGGATGGGGCGGGGAATGACGGTTGCGGCCCGGTGACCCGGCGGGCGTGGCCTGGAGCAGGCAACCGCGCGTTCGGCAGGTCGTGAGCGCCGCCCGGCGACGCGTTGACAAGCTCAACCGTTTCCGGTACGGTCCGGCTGGCTCACGCATATCCCGTGCGCGACAGCCGTCGAGGAGGCGCCATGTCCCTTCGGGCAGTCGGTGTGGTTCTCGCGGCAGCCCTGTCGGTCGTCGGCGGGGCTACCTCCCTCGGGGCTGACCAGGTGGTCACGCAGGTCTTCCCGGGCATCACGCACATCGCGAGGACGGAGACGTCCCCCCGCCCCCTGCGGATGAACATCGTGCTGGTCGACCTGACCGCACCTGAAGTCCGCTTCAAGCTGACGCCGCCGGGCTCGAACTTCCCCGAGCCGGTGTGTCCGCTGCCGCCATGGCCGTGCCCGCCGCCGCCGTTCGAGACCGTGCGGCAGTCCACGCTGGCGTTCCTCGAGGCCTCGCACGCGCAGGTGGCGATCGACAGCCACTTCTTCGCACCCTTCCCGGTGGCCAACACGCCTCAGGCGCAGGCGCAGTCGGCGTACGCCTACCTGATCGGCCTGGCGGCGTCGCGGGGGACCGTTTACTCGGCGTTCGAAACGCCCGTTCAGAGCTACGCCATCGTCACCGACTCGCCGGCCATCAACATCGACGCGTCCAACAACGCGGGCATCGTCCACCGCGACCCCACCGATCCCGAGGGCAAGCGCGTCCTCGAGGACGTTCAGCTCTGGAACGCGCTCGCGGGGTCGGGCCAGATCGTCACCAACGGCGTGAAGACCATCCCCTCCTACAAGGACGCCGCGCAACCCGACGGCTTGTTGACGCCCGGCGGCGCGCCCGGCGGCACGCAGTGGTCCAACGCCAACTCCTGGTACAACGCCATCAACGCCCGCACCGCGATCGGCCTGACGCAGGACGCCCGCACGCTCGTACTCTTCACGGTCGACGTGCGGCCGAGCTCCGGCCCGGCCCAGAGCCGCGGCATGCAGGTGGGCGAGGTGGCCGACCTGCTGATCCGCGACTACGGCGTCTGGAACGCCCTGAACCTCGACGGCGGCGGCTCGACGACGATGGCGATGG
>JADHED010001190.1_pt1 | contig 23806 bp, 16 predicted proteins | sample 8952041 | NCBI WGS metagenome assembly JADHED01 (sample SAMN16124423, study PRJNA663239) | bioreactor sludge metagenome | isolation source: sludge (control) | place: India:Bengaluru | collected 2018-09-08
CCGGTCCTGGGGCGGTCCTTCGGCGTGCTCATGATCCTGGGCGCGCCCGATGCCTTGCCGGGCGCGAGGGGGCTCCGTTACCGGCGCCTGCCCCCGTTTCGGGCCAGCCGTATCTTACGCCGGTTCGACCGAACGGCATATGCGAGGCCAACCATCCGGCGAAAGGCCTCCGCCAGTGTTCGACCTGAGAAGCGCGCTCATCGAGGGTCGGCTCTCCGGCGGCGCCCGGGGCGGCAGGCGGATGACCGCCGCCAACCCGCCGCGCGAGGGATCAAAGGAGGCGTCGGATCGTGTCGAGACCCTCCGGCGTGAACGGCTTCTCGACGATGCCGAGGAAACCCGACTCGAGGGGCCCGACCTCGGCGGGCCCGCCCCCGCTGCACGCAAAGACTCTGGCCGTCGGGTCGAGAGCGAGGATCTCCTTCATCGCCTCGACGCCACCCTTCTTCCCCGGAATCGAGAGATCGAGGATCACGAGGTCGAAACGCCGGCCGCCGGCGAGGGCCTCGCCGTACCGGGCGACGGTCTGGTCGACGTCGACGCAGCTGACGACGTCGTGGCCGGCACGCCGAAGGAGGGTCCTCGTGATCTCGAGGATGTCCGTGTCGTCGTCCATGTGCAGGATCGAGAGGGCAGGTCCGGCTCCGCCGCCGGGGATCCCCTTCGCCTCCGGCCGGGGGCTCGCGTCCAGCGCCTCGTGCAGCCTCCGGCCGAGGCTCGTGGGCGTGAAGGGCTTCTGCAGCAGGCCGGCGTTCCCGAGGTCGGAGACCTCGCGGAGGATCCCCTCCGCGGCGTAGCCCGACATGAAGAGGACGCGCATGCCCGGCCGCAGGGCGAGGAGCCGCCGGGCGACCTCGGGACCCTTCATCCCGGGCATCATGACGTCGGTCAGGAGGAGGTCGACGCGCCCGGCGTGGCTCGCAGCGATCTCGAGCGCGTCGGCGCCGCTGGCGGCCAGGAGCACCGCGTAGCCGAGATCGGCCAGCATCGTCTTCGTCAGCCGGCCCACCGCGGCGTCGTCCTCGACGACGAGGACCGTCTCGCCGGGCCGTGCGCGGCGGACCGGAGGCGAAGGAGCCGGATCGCTCCCGCGAGCCCCTCCGGGGACCCGCGGGAGCAGGATCCGGAAGGTCGTTCCTTCTCCCGGGGCGCTCGCGACGTCGATCTCGCCGCCGCTCTGCTTCACGATGCCGAAGACCGACGAGAGACCGAGGCCCGTCCCCTTTCCGGCCTCCTTCGTCGTGAAGAACGGCTCGAAGATGTGGGACTGGACCTCGGGCGCCATTCCGATCCCCGTGTCGCTCACCTCGAGGAGGACGTAGGGTCCGGCGGCGAGGGACGGGCGCGCCCGCGCGGAGGTCTCGTCGAGCTCGACGTCCCGGGTCGCGACGACGAACCTCCCCCCGCGCGGCATGGCGTCCCGCGCGTTGACCGCCAGGTTCAGCATCACCTGCTCGAGCTGTCCGCGGTCGGCCTTCACGAAGCCGACGCGGCTCTCCAGCATGAGCACGATCTCGGTGTCCTCGCCGAGAAGCCGGCCCAGGAGCCCCTCCATGGCGCTCGCGAGCGCGTTCAGGTCGACGACCTGCGGCTCGAGGACCTGCTTCCGGCTGAACGTGAGAAGCTGCCGCGTGAGCGCGGCCGCCCGCCGGGTCGCGACCCCGATCTCCGTGGCGTACCGGTGGGCCCGTGATCCATCCGAGAGGTCCCGCAGGAGCTCTTCGCCGTATCCCCCGATGACGGTCAGGATGTTGTTGAAATCGTGAGCGAGCCCCCCCGCGAGGGCGCCGATCGCCTCCATCTTCTGGAGGTGGCGGTACTGGATCTCCAGCTGGACGCGATCCGTGACGTCGAAGAACGTCCGGACGACGACGGGTCCGAGCTCGTCGTCTCTCCAGAGGCTCCCGTTCTCGAGCAGCGTGATCCGCGCCCCGTCTTTCCGGACGCCGGCGATCTCGACGTTGGACACGGTCCCTTCGGACACGAGACGGTCCATGTACGGGACACAGTCCTCCGAGTCGAAGAAGAGCTCAGCTGCCGCTCGGCTCCTCAGCTCGTCGGCGTCGGCGTACCCGAAGATCCGGACGGCGGCGGGATTGCCGTCCAGGATCCTCCCGTCGACGGTCGTCCGAAGGACGCCGGCCAGGTTCTGCTCCGCCAGGAGGCGGTAGCGCCGCTCGGAGGCCGCGAGCGCGCTCTCGAACTTCTGCCGCTCGGTCACGTCCCGGCAGACGGCCACGATGCCCCGGACCTCGGGGTTCTGCAGGAGATCGGCCACCGCGTATTCGAAGGACCGCCAGCTGCCGTCCTTGTGGCGAATGCGCCGCACCCGCGGATAGTCGGGAAAGCCGTTGCGAGCTCCCGCCTCGAGGTCCTGACGGGCCTGCTCGCGCTCGTCGGGATGGAAGTAGTCGAAGACGCTCCTCCCGACGACCTCGGAAGCAGCGTAGCCGAGGCAGTGCTCGAGGGCCGGGTTCGCGAATCGGACGGTGGCGGCCTGATCGACCAGCAGGATCAGGTCCGTGGAGTTCTCGATCACGGAGAGGTAGAGCGCGTCCTTCCGGCGGAGCTCCTTCTCGAGGCGCCTCCTCTCGGAGATGTCCCTTATGTTGCACTGGATGACCTTCGCCCCGCCGACGAGGTACGTGTTGCTGATGAACTCCACCTCGACGGCGTTGCCGGCGCGGTCCCGGAGAGGCAGGTCCTCGTACCGGGCGTACTCGTTCGACCGGAGCGTCTCGAAAGCCATCCGGGAGTCGGGGGCGTCCGAGAACATCCCGATCTCCCAGACCGTCCGGCCCTTCAGCTCCTCCCTGTTGAAGCCGGTCAGCTGCTCGAGGAACGGGTTGGAGTCGACGATGCGTCCGGACGCGAAGTCGAGGATGAGGATTCCGTCCTTCGCCGACTCGAAGAGGCGGCGGTATCGGACCTCGGACGCGAGCAGCGCTTCCTGGGCGCGGTGGCTCTCGGTGACGTCGATCGCGCTCGAGACGAAGTAGAGCGGCTGGCCCGCCGGGTCCCGCCGCAGGGACGTGCTCTCGTCCGCCCAGACGACCGCGCCGTCCTTTCGAACGTACCGCTTGACGAAGCGCGCCGACTCCTGCTCGCCGGTGCGGATCGCGTCGAGCGTCCGCTCCGTCCGATCGACGTCCTCCGGATGCGTGATCTCCCGCCAGGTCCGGCTCTCGAGCTCCTCCCGCGCGTAGCCGAGCATGCGGCAGAAGGCGGCGTTCGCCTTCAGCCCGCCGGAGGGCCACGTGACGAACTCGCCGACGATGGAGTGCTCGAACAGGTCGACGTAGTCGGTCCCCGTGAGCCGGTAGAGCGCCTCGCGGGTCGGGCCCCCGACGACGATCGCGTCGACGTCGCCGGCCCGGATCGCCGCGATCGTCTCCTCGGCTTCCCGGAGCCTCTCCCGGAGCGCCTCGAGATCGGCGTCTGGCGCCGCCGGAGGGGGCGTCCGGGCGCCCCTCCCGGCCCGCGGTCCGGATGGCTCGCGCTTCGTCATCGGGGTCAACGCCGCGTCGTCGTCCTCCGGTTCGAGGAGAGCGCGCTCGAAGCGCCCGCGCCGGCGCGGGCGGCCTTCCTCGCGGGTGAGGTCTCCTGGATGTCGAGACCGACGAGCACGCGCTCGGAGCTCGACAGGTCGCCGATGATCCTCTTCATCGGAGCGGGCAGCCGCCGGACGAGGGTCGGGACGGCGACGATCTGGTCGCCCCTCGCGAGCTGCGGCCTCTCGAGGAGATCGACGACCTCGATGCTGTAGATCCCCGGGATCCGCGCCTCGCAGATCTCCTCGAGGTTGCGGAGCGCCGTGAGCGCCCGCGGCGTCATCCCGGCGACGTAGAGGCGGAGCCGCCACGTCTTGCGAGGCGCCAGCCGCGACCGGTCCGGGCGCGCGGTCTTCTTCGCGGTGCGCGAGGACGGCTTCGGCGCCGCATCTTCCCTCATTTCGTCGGCCCCTTTCGCGCACCCGCCCGGCTTCTCCGGACGGGGGAGCGAGGACCGGCCCGGGCCCTCTCTTCGCGCTCGACCATCGCCTCGAGCTGCTCCTTCTCGAACGCGAGCCGGGCCCTGAGGCCCTCGATCTGGATCTCCGTCTCCCGGCGGCGATGCTCGAGGTCGGTCTTCGCCCGGTCGATCTCCTGGGCCGCCCCGCGCAGCCGCGCCTCTCGCGCCGAGCCCGTCAGGATCGCGTCCGTTCCCCGGTAGAAGTCCAGGAGGGAGATGCCGGCGCTGCTCAGGCGGAACTCCCGGACGAGGTTCGAGTGCTCCATGCCGCGCGACTTGATGATCCCGATGCCGCGATTGCGCTCTCCGACCGTCTCGAAGCTGTGCACGACGATCCAGGTGTCGATGAGCGACGAGATGCCGACCTCGGTGTCCAGGTCGGAGCTCGTCCCCCCCGTGAGGCTCGTCAGGAGGGCCGTGACCTCCAATCCCTTCAGGTGGTCGATGAGGCGAGTCAGCATGGTGTGGACGTCCGCGTGGCGTCCCATCCCGGTCATGTCGCTCACCGGGTCGAGGACGACGACCGAAGGCCGGAACTCCTCGACCTGCCGGTACGACTCGAGGAGATGCGTCTCGAGGCCGTAGGCCGACGGCCGGGTCGCGACGAAGGAGAGGAGGCCTCGATTCACCCACGGCTCGAGGTCGAGGCCGATGGAGCGCATGTTGCGGATCAGCTGGTCCGGAGACTCCTCGAAGGAGAAGTAGAGGGCCCGCTCGCCGCGGGCGCAGGCGGACGCGACGAGGTGGGCGGCGATGCTGGACTTGCCGGTTCCGGCGGTGCCGGAGACGAGGATGGTGCTCCCGCGCAGGAAGCCCCGTCCGCCCATCATCTCGTCGAGGCCGGCGATGCCGGTCGAGAGGCGCGCGGTGGGCGCGCGGTGCGCGAGCCGCAGCGACGTGATGGGGAGGACCGAGAAACCCCGGTCGTTGATGAGGAACGGGTACTCGTTGGAGCCGTGCGCCGACCCCCGGTACTTGACGATCCGGAGGCGTCGGGTGGAGATCTCGTCCTCGACCCGGCTGTCGAGGAGGATCACGGCGTCCGAGAGGTACTCCTCGAGGCCGTGGCGGGTCAGCTGCCCCTCGCCCCGCTCCGCGGTGACGACGGCGGTGATGCCGCGCTCCTTGAGCCACCGGAAGAGCCGGCGGAGCTCGGCCCGGAGGACCGCCTGGCCCGACAGGCCGGCGAAGAGGGCCTCGATGCTGTCGACCAGGACGCGCCGGGCTCCCACCGCCTCGATCGCGTGCCGGAGGCGGACGAAGAGCCCGTCGAGGTTGTACTCGCCGCTCTCCTCGATCTCCGATCGGTCGATGTGGACGTAGTCGATGAAGAGCTTCTTCTTCGCGACGAGGCGGGCGAGATCGAAGCCGAGGGAGGCGACGTTCGTCGCGAGCTCCCGCGCGTCCTCCTCGAACGTGAGGATGACGCCGGGCTCCCCGAACCGGGTCGCTCCCCGGACGATGAACTCGATGCCGAGGAGGGTCTTCCCCGACCCGGCGCCCCCGCAGACGAGGGTGGGGCGGCCGAGCGGCAGGCCGCCGCCCGTGATCTCGTCGAGCCCGGCGACGCCGGTCGGAGCCTTGAGAAGCCCGGGCCGTGGCGATCCGGGCCGGCTCCGTGTCATGGCCGACTCGGTGAGGGGCATCGGCTAACTTTCCGCATGAGCCTCCCGTCGTGGGTCGAGGGCGATTCAGCCGGCTACGCACAATCCCTTGACAGGGAAGAGCCTAGCACGCTGCGACCGCCTCGCTTCGCGAGAGCGTGGCCTTCGTGCGGACTCCGCACCGTGAGAGGGCTCGACGCGAACGTCCCTTCGGGTGCCCACCGTCCTGCGTTCGCCCGATGCGTCCGTGGGCGTGAGGGAGAGTCCTCGCCGTCGCCCGTACCCGATTCGAGCCGCGCTCACCTCTCCCCGACTCGACCGGGCTTCGGGAGGCGGGCCGCCCTCCGACGAATGGCCCTCGACAGCCGAACGTCGAGACGAAGGCGAGAGGAGGGGCCGGACGCCGGCGCTTCTCAGGCGGCGGACGGTGTCGAAGCTGCGTCGAGCCGGCTCGTCTCCTCGGGTCGCAGCGAGAGCGCGGCCGCGGGGAGGAGCTCGGCGAGCTGCTCCGGGTTTCGGGCGCTCGCGATCGGAGCGACGACTCCGGGACGTCCGAGGAGCCACGCGAGGGCGACGGCCGCGACGGTCGTCGCGCGCTCCGAGGCGATCGCGTCGAGCGTTGCGAGGACGCGGAGACCGTTCTCGTCGAGGTGCTTCGAGGCGTTGCCGGCGCGCGCGCTCTGCACCGTCCTCCCGGGACGGTACTTTCCCGCGAGGAAGCCGCTCGCGAGAGCGTAGTAGGGGAGGCAGGCGATCTCCTCGCGGACGCAGAGGGCCTCGAGGTCTCCCTCGTACTCGGTGCGGTGGACGAGGTTGTAGTGGGGCTGGAGGGCGGCGTAGCGGGCGAGCCCGAGGCGGTCCGAGACGGCGAGGGCCTCGGCGAGCCGGGCCGCGTTGTAATTCGAGGCGGCGACGTGCCGGACCTTCCCCTCGCGCACGAGGGCGTCGAAGGCGGCGAGGGTCTCTTCGAGCGGCGTCGCCGGGTCGTCCGCGTGGGCGTAGTAGAGGTCGATCCGGTCCGTCCGCAGCCGCCGCAGCGAATCCTCCGCGGCCCTTCGGATCGTGGCGGCCGAGAGACCGCTCAGGCCGCTCATCTTCCCGACCTTCGTCGCGACGACGATCCGCTCCCGACACCCCCGAAGCGTCATCCACCGTCCCAGGATCTCCTCCGACTCGCCGCCGGCGTTTCCCGGCGCCCAGGCCGAGTAGACGTCGGCCGTGTCGACGAAGTTGCCGCCCGCGGCCGCGTAGGCGTCGAGGACGTCGAACGACTCCGCCTCCGCGGACGTCCATCCGAAGACGTTCCCTCCGAGGCAGATGGGAAAGACCTCCAGGCTCGTGGCGCCGATCCGGTTCATGGAACCTCCTTCGCGGGGCCTCGTGAGGGAGGATCCCACAGGGGCTGGTCCGGCGAGGGGTCCCGGCGGCGGGTACGACCGGTTACTCTCGCGTGCGGCGGCGGACGGCCGTCCGGAGACCCGATGCACAGGACTTCCCTTACCGTCTGCATTCTGATCCTCTTCGTGGGGACGGCCCTCGGCGCGGCCTCGCCGCAGCGGACACCCGCGGCGACGGACCTCGTTTCGGCGGGGCTCTCCGGCACCTGGGCCCTCGCGGCGACGGCGGACGACGTCGAACGCCTGCCGGCGAAGGGGACGTGGACGGGCCTGGGCGGGACGACCGGGGCGACCACCCGGCCGGGCGGCGGGGGCTTCGACCTGCCGATCGAGGTGATGACGGACGCCCGCCTTCTCGCGATCGAGGACGACGGAGTCCGGCTCCGGGTCACCTACCCGTCGGGGCGCGTCCGTACGTTCGTGACCGACGGCGCGAGGCGCAACGTCGACGACGGCGACGGGCCGGCCGACGTCGTGGCGCGCCGGGAGGACCGGGCGGTGACGGTTTCGTCCGAGTGGAGGCGCGGCTACCGGCTGCGCGAGACGTGGGAGCTGCTCTCCGACCCGCGCCGGCTCGTCGTGACCGGTCGTCTGAAGGGAAGGGAGTCGCACGAGTACGTCCGGAGCTACGAGCCGGCACCCGAGGGAGCGATCGTCGCCAGCGCGAAGCCCGTCCCGCCGGCGCCGACGCCCGCCGTCCGGCTTCCCTGGTCGCCCGCCGTTCCCGCGACGCCGGCCGCGACGGTGTCCGGGGAGGCAAGCGGGCCTCCCGAGAAGGAGCCTCCGTCGGTCGACCGTCTCTCGGAGTGCGTTCTTCGGCCGCCCGCGAGGACTCCCCCCGGGGAGCTGAACGGCCTCGCGAAGGTGCCGCAGGAAACGGCCGCGAAGGCGGCGGCCGCGTCCGTCGCGCCGCTCCGGGCCGAGGGCGTGATCTCCTCCGGCGCGGAGGTCTTCGACGGCTGCCTCGTCTGGCCGTTCACCCTCCGCCTGCCGGCGCTGGGCGGCGTCCAGGAGGTCTTCGTCGACGCCGGCGACGGGCGTGTCGTGAAGTCGGACTTCATCCGACTCGGCCCGAGGCCGGCCGGAGCTCCTTAGACCCCGGAGGCCCGGGACAGAGCCGGAGCCGGGCCGCTCAGTGCCCGGCGGGGACCTTCTCGCCCGCCTCGATGCGCTCCGGGAGGACGTTCCTCGGCATCACGAGCGGACAGGTCGCGTAGGGCGTGAAGGCGCAGGGCGGGTTCTGGGCGAGGTTGAAGTCGAGGACGACCTTCGAAGAACCGTCCTTCGGCGCGGTCGCGTAGAGGAAGCGCCCGGCGCCGTACGTCTCCGTGCCGTTCGTCGCGTCGCCGAAGACGAAGAAGAGCGTGTCGTCTGTCGGCGACTCGACGGTCGGCTCGAGCGTCCGTTCCTTCCCGTCGATCGTGAAGCGGACGAGCCCCGGGGCGAGCGACTTCTGGGCCGGCCCCTGTGCGGAGGGGACCTCGATCTCGCGGGGCGCGTCGTACTTCTCGAACGCCCCCTCGACCCGGAGCGACGGGTCGACGGGGAAGTGCTCGATGCCCGGAAACTCCCTCCGCCGCGCGCTCTCGGGGTCGCGGGCGCGGACGGCGAGCTTTCCGCCACGCTCGATGACCGTCAGGCGGACGCGCCCCGCCTCGACGACGGAGGGCTTTCCGTCACGGTCGGTGACGAGCGGCGCGCCGGTCGGCGGGGCGCCGTCGACGGTGACCGGGGCGCCCGCCTCCACGACCAGGCGGACGGTGCCGTCCGACTCGAGGACGAACGTCCCGGCCCTCGGCGGGATTCCGGGCGCCTCCAGCGAGAGCGGGAGGGCGGGGTCCGAGCCGAAGGCGTTCTCGCCCGGAGCGAGCCAGTGGAGCGCGACGAGCGTGAGCCAGCCGTTCTCGGACGCGAGCCGCGTCTCGCGCAGCGCCCGGGCGGTTCCGATCTCGGCCGCGTAGGCCGGGTCCGCGGCCGGAGGGCGGCGGCAGGCGAGGAGGGCGACGGCGGCGAACAGGAGAGCGGGAAGGGCGCGGCGCATGGCTCCTTCTAGCACGGCGGTCGGCGGGTCGCCGCGCGAGCCGCTCAACGGTGAGAAGGAGCCTTCTCCCCGGCCTCGACGCGGATCGGCAGCGTGTTCCGCGGGAGCGCCATCGGGCAGCTCGCGAAGGGGGTCAGGGAGCACGGCGGCGTCTCGGCGAGGTTGAAGTCGAGGACGACGCGGTCCCCCGCGGCGGCCGGTCGGGGGACGGAGAGGAATCGCCCGCCGCCGTAGCTCTCCTTGCCGGAGGTCGCGTCGGCGAAGACGAAGAAGAGCGTGTCGTCCTCGGGCGACTCCACGGTCGGCTCGAGCGAGAGCTCCTTTCCGGCGAGCGTGAACCGGACGAGCCCGGGGGCGAGGGCCTTCCGGGCGGGGCCCTGGGAGGACGGCACCTCGACCTCGCGGGGAGCGTCGTACGGCTCCCAGCGCCCTTCGACGCGGAGCGCGGGGTCGATCGGGAAATGCGAGAGGCCGGGGAACTCGCGGAGCCGAGCGCTCTCAGGGTCGCGGGCGCGCACGTACGGGACGCCGTCCCTCCGGAAGTACGCCAGGCGGACACGGCCCACGGTGATGACGTCGGGGCTCGCGTCCCCCTCCGGCACGAGCGGCGCGTCGGTCGGGGGCGCTCCGTTCACCGTGACGGGCGCGCCGGGCTCCGCGCGGAGCAGGACGGCGCCGTCCTCGCGGACCACGAACACGCCCGCCGTGGGAGGGATTTCCGCGCCCTCGAGCGCGATCTTCGACGACGGGTCGGAACCGAACGTGTTCTCTCCCGGCGCGAGCGCTTCCCGCGCCACGATCGTCAGCCAGCCGTCTTCCGTCGTCAGCTCGGCGTGCCGGGCGGCGCGCGCCGCCTCGATCGCCCGCACGTACTCCGGAACGGGGGCAGGAGGGCGGTCGCAGGCGAGGGAGAGGAGGAGGACGGGGAGGACGGGGAGAACGGCGGCCGAACGGCGCATGCGCCTTTCTAGCACGTCCCCCGGAGCGTCAAGAGGGCGGAGGGCTCGCGAGAGGAAGGCTGAAGGAGAAGACCGCCGCGGGGCCCGGGTGCTCCAGCCACATCCGGCCCCCCTGCGCTTCGACGGCGAGGCGGCAGAACGGAAGCCCGAGCCCGGAGCCCCGGCCGGGAAGGTTCCCGACGGCGAACTTCTCGAAGAGCCGGGGGCGAAGCTCCTCGCAGACGCCGGGACCCGAGTCCCGGACGGCGAGGACCACGCTGTCCCCCTCGACGCGTCCCTCCAGGCGGACAGAACCGGAGCCGGGCGGGCTGAACTTGACCGCGTTCGTCAGGAGGTTCTCGACGACCCGCGCGACGAGGCCGGCGTCGGCGCGGACCGGCGGCAGGTCGGGCGGGAGGGAGGAGACGAGCGAGAGGCCGCGGGCCTGCGCGGCGGGGAGCGCTCTCCCGATCACCTCCTCGACGACCGTGGGGACGTGAACGTCCGTCCGGCGTACGGGGAGCGCGCCCTCCTCCAGCCGGGAGAGCTCGAGGATTCCGTCGACGAGGCTCACCTGGCGCCGGGCGTTCCTCTCCGCGAGATCGAGGAGACGCCTCCCGTCCTCGTCGAGGGAGACGTCCTCTCGGAGGAGCTCGAGGGCGGCCAGGACGCCCGAGATCGGACCGCGGAGGTCGTGGACGAGCATCCGGGAGAGCTCCTCCCGGGCGCGGGCGAGGATCTCTTTTCCGAGCCCGAGGCTGATCGCCTCGGCCAGGGCCTCCGCAAACGCGCAGGCGTCGTCGTCGAGGCCTTCCGAAGCCGAGGACTCGAACGTCGCGACGCCGAGGCGTTTGCCGAGGTGCCGGAGCGGGATCACGAGGCTCCGGCAGGTCGCGCCGGAGCCGTTCCCTCCCGCCCGCCGGACGAGGCCGGTCTCCCACGCGAGGCCGAGGTCGCTTCCGAGCGCGGAAGGCTGGAGGTCACCGAGGCCCTCGGTCCGGCCGAGAATGCGGAAACCCGCTTCCGTGGGGAGGGCGACGAAGACCCGGGAGAACGCCGAGAGCCGGCAGATCGCCGCGATCGCCTCCTCGACGATCTCCTCCGAGGCGTGGCGACGGGCGGAGACGTCCAGGACGGCGTTCAGGACCTCCAGCTCGCGCGCGGCGCGCCTCCGCGCGTCGGCGATCTGCGCCGACCGGAGGGCGAGGGCGATCTGCGCTGCCGTCGACTCGATGAGGTGGCGCTGCTCCTCCCCGAATTGCCCGGCGTCGGGATGGACGAGGGTGAGGATCCCGGAGAGGGCGGGGCCGGTGGCGATCGGCGCCGAGAGCGCGGACCGGATCGTCCCTTCCTGCGCCTCGAGCCGGCGCCATCGTGGGTCCTGAAGGACGTCCTCGACGACGGCGACCGCGCCGTTCTTCACGACCCATCCGGCCAGGCCGGTATCGAGCATCTCGGCCGCCTCCGCCGGCCCGACGACGAGCGTGGAATCGCCCTCGGTGAAGAGGCCACGCGTGAAGCGACGGTCTTCGTCGAGGAGGAGGAGGCTCGCGCCGGTCGCGCCGGTCGCCAGCTTCGAGGCGTCGAGGACCCTCGAGAGCGTCCCGTCGAGCCCCTCACCGGCGCCGGCGGCGCGCGCGACGGAGAGGAGGCTCGCGAGGAGGTCGTTCTGGGCCGGCGCCGGCGGCGCGCGCGACGGAGAGGAGGCTCGCGAGGAGGTCGTTCTGGGCGCGCACGACCCGTGTCAGGCGCTGGCTCGTCGTCGCGAGGAGGGTCGTCGTCCAGACGACGGCGAAGATCGTGCAGAGGAGCGGCGGGAGGGCGAGGAGCGGGCCTCCGGCGAGGATGTCGCCTTCGACGAAGCCGGCGCCGACGGCGACGCCGCGCGCCCAGAAGAGTGCGGCGCAGGCCCACAGCGCGAAGGCCGTGGCATTCTCGAAGGCGGCGCCCTGCGGCGCCCGGCGGCGCCAGGCCGTCCACGCGGCGGCGCCGAGGAGCGCGGCGAGGAACGCGCTGCTCAGGATCGCCCGCGCGTTCTCCCCGTCGCGGAAGAACGTCGTGGCCGCGAAGCCGGCGGTCGCGAGGAGGCCAGTCCCGACGGTGAGACGCCGGCTCGGGGCGAGGCCGTAGAAGAGCTTCGTCCCCTCCAGGATGAAGGCGGCGGCGACCGTCAAGAGGACGTTCGCCACGACGGTGTGAAGGAAGGCGGGAATCCTCCCCCTGAACGCGAGGAAGACGAGGCCGAGGAAGAAGAAGCCGAACCCGAGCGCAAGGCGGTCCGGTCCGCGGATCGCGCGGAGCTCCCGCCAGGCGAGCGCGACCGCGAGCACGAGGCCCGCGAAGACGACGGCGCTCGCCGCGAGGAGCGTCCGCGCGTCGAAGAGCGGTTCCATCGCGGCCTGACATCATACGAGCAGGAGCGCCGATCGTCCTCGCGTCGGACGATCTCCGGGCATGCCGGACGGTCGGAGGACGGACGCGTCCGGCGAAGTGGTACGCCGGGAACCGGTCCCGGCTCCCCGAGCCGGCGCGCCCCGCGGGCCGGGCCTTCCCGGGGCCGTTCCGGCGATCGTTTCGGCGGCTCCGCGGACGCCTCGATCCTGTATTCTGGAAGACGGTCCCGGAATGGAGCTTTTCGTGAGCCGGGCCGCCCCGGCGGAGGCGCTCACGATGGGGATGTCGGGTCGGGGCCGCGAGGAGGATGCATGGACTTTTCGATCAAGGTCGACCCGTCCACTTGGCAGCGGTACATCTCGACGCCGAAGAAGGGCGAGGCCGTCCTGACGGACTCGTTCCTCAACAAGGGGACCGCTTTCACGGCGCGAGAGAGGGAGGAGCTCGACATCCTCGGCCTCCTCCCGCCGGCGATCTTCACGATCGAGCAGCAGCTCGTCCGGGTCTACGAGTCGTTCTGCGCCAAGCCGACGCCGCTCGAGAAGTACATCTACCTCGCCAGCCTCCACGACCGGAACGAGGTCCTCTACTACCGCCTCGTCCACGAGCGCATCGAGGAGATGCTGCCGATCGTCTACACGCCCGTCGTCGGAGAGGCGTGCCAGAAGTTCTCGCACATCTTCCGCCGCGGGCGCGGCCTCTACATCGGCATCGACCAGCAGGACCACATCGAGAAGATCCTCCGGAACTACCACTCGACCGAGCCGTCCGTCATCGTCGTGACCGACGGCGAACGGATCCTGGGCCTCGGCGACCAGGGAGCGGGCGGCATGGGGATCCCGATCGGGAAGCTCTGCCTCTACACGGCCTGCGCGGGCGTCTCGCCCTACTCGACGCTGCCGATCACGCTCGACGTCGGCACCGACAACGAGGAGCGCCTCGCCGACCCGCTCTACGTGGGCCTCCGGCACAAGCGGGTCCGCGGCGCGGAGTACCAGGCCTTCGTCGACAAGTTCGTCGCCGCGGTGAAGAAGGTCTTCCCGAACGTCCTCCTCCAGTGGGAGGACTTCCTGAAGGACAACGCGATCTTCCAGCTCGAGCGGTTCCGGGACGAGCTCCTGACGTTCAACGACGACATCCAGGGGACCGCGTCGGTCGTCGTCGCCGGCATTTTCGGCGCGCTCCGCCTCACCGGCGGGAAGATGAGCGACCACCGGCTCGTCTTCGCCGGAGCCGGCGCCTCGGCCCACGGCATCGCGGAGCTCTTCGTCTCGGCGCTCGTGGAGGAAGGGGTCCCGGTCGCCGAGGCGCGGAAGCGGATCTGGACCTGCGACACGAAGGGGCTGGCCGTCTCGGACCGCCCGGGGCTCGAGGGATTCAAGAAGGATTTCGCGCGCGACCGCGCCGAGCTCGCCTCCTGGAAGGTCGCCGACCCGGGTCGCATCTCGCTCGAGGAGACGATCGAGAACGCGAAGCCGTCGATCCTCATCGGAGTCTCGGCGACCCCGGGGACGTTCACGGAGCCGATGGTGAGGAAGATGGCTGCGCTCAACGAGCGGCCGCTCGTCTTCCCGATCTCGAACCCGACGTCGAAGGCCGAGTGCACGGCCGAGCAGGCCGTCACCTGGTCGGACGGCCGGGCCATCGTGGCGACGGGGAGCCCGTTCGCGCCGGTCGTCCACGGCGGCGTGACGCACCGGATCGGCCAGTGCAATAACGCCTTCATCTTCCCGGGGATCGGGCTCGGCGTCTGCGTCTCCAAGGCGCGGCGCGTCAGCGACGGGATGTTCCTCGACGCGGCCCGGGCCCTGGCGACGCACGTCACCGAGGCGGACATCGCCGAGTCGGCCGTCTACCCCCAGATCGCGAAGATCCGCGACTGCTCGCACTCGGTCGCGTGCGCGGTCATCCGGAGGGCGGTCTCGGAGGGGCTCGCCGAACCGGAGATCCTGAACGGCCTCGAGGAGACCGTCCGGCGCGCGATGTGGTTCCCGGAGTACCTCCCGATCCGCTACGAGCCGGCGGGGCTGCCCGCGCGCCGGCACGCGCACTCCTGATCCGCCTCTCGGGGGCGCGCCGCACCGCGCGGCGCGCCCCCGGCCGAAGACCGCTCCCGACGGCCCGGCGCGAGCCGGGCCGTAGCGTGTCAGGCCTTCTTCGGCAGGTTCGAGGCCGCGAAGTCCCAGTTCAGGAGGGAGTCGACGACCGCGGTCAGGTAGTCCTTCCGGCGGTTCTGGTAGTCGAGGTAATACGCGTGCTCCCAGACGTCGAGGACGAGGAGCGGCGTCGAACCGGTCGTCAGGGGCGTGTCGGCGTTCGCCGTCTTCACGACCTTCAGCGTGGCGCCCTCGGCCACGAGCCAGGCCCAGCCGCTTCCGAACTGGCCGAGTCCGGCGGCGACGAGCTCCTTCTTCAGGCCGTCGAGGCTCCCGAAGGAGGCCTCGATCTTCTCGGCGAGGGCGCCGGACGGGGCGGCGCCTCCCTTCGGCCGGAGGCTCTTCCAGAAGAAGTCGTGGTTCCACGCCTGCGCGGAGTTGTTGAAGACGGCGCGCGAGGCGGTGTCCGCCGCCGAGGCGCGGACGATCTCCTCGATCGGGCGGCCCTCGAGAGGGCCTCCCTTCAGGAGCCCGTTGAGGGCGTCGACGTAGCCGCGGTGGTGCTTCCCCCAGTGGAAGGAGAGCGTCCTCGCGGAGACGATGGGCTCGAGGGCGGTGTCGGGCCAGGGGAGCGGCGAGAGGGTGAGCGGCGCGGCCCCCTCGAGGATCGCGGGGAAGCCGAGCGCGCCGGCGGCCACCGCGGTCAGGGCGGCTCCCTTCAGGAAGTCGCGGCGCGAGGCGTCGGTCGGTTCGGGACGGGGCGTCTCTTCGGGCATCGGTACCTCCTGCAGATGGTCGGGACGAAGGATAACCGCCGGGAGGTCCCGGCCTCAGGGGAGGAGGACGGTCGAGCCGGTCGTTCGCCGGGACTCCAGCTCCCGGTGCGCGGCGGCGGCCTCCCGGAGCGGGAACGTCGCGCCGATGCGGACGGACACCGCGCCGGAACGGATCACCGAGAAGAGGTCCGCGGCGGTCTCGAGGAGGTCCTCCCGCCGCGCGGTGTAGGCCATGAGCGTCGGCCGCGTGAGGAAGAGCGACCCCTTCTGCGACAGGAGGAGCGGCGCGAACGGGGCGACGGGACCGGAGGAGTTCCCGAACGAGACCATCAGGCCGAGCGGCGCGAGGCAGTCGAGCGAGGTCTCGAAGGTGTCCCTCCCGACGGAATCGTAGACGACGCGCACTCCGGCGCCTCCGGTGATCTCGTCCACCCGCCGGGCGAGGTCCTCTCTCGAGGTGACGACGACGTGGTGGCATCCCGCGGCACGCGCGAGCTCGGCTTTCTCGTCCGTGGAGACGGTCCCGATGACGGTGGCGCCGAGGCTGCGGGCCCACTGCGCGGCAATGAGGCCGACGCCTCCGGCCGCCGAGTGGAGAAGGATCGTCTCTCCCTCCTCGACCCGGTGCGTCTTCCGGAGGAGGTAGCGCGCCGTCATCCCCTTCAGCATTGCAGCGGCGGCGGTCTTCTCGTCGACGTCGTCCGGGAGGGGAACGAGGCGATGGGCGGCGACGAGCCGCTCCTCGGAGTACGCGCCGACCGGCCCGGCGTAGGCGACGCGGTCGCCCGCCTTCACCTCGGAAACGTCCTCGCCGACCTCGGTGACGACGCCCGCGCCCTCGGAGCCGAGGATCGCCGGGAGGGGGAGCGGGTAGAGCCCGCTCCGATGGTACGTGTCGATGAAGTTGAGGCCGATCGCCGTGTGGCGGACGCGGGCCTCGCCCGGGCCCGGCGGACCGATCCGGACCTCGTCCCACGAGAGAGACTCTGGTCCGCCCGGAGTGTGGATGCGAACGGCGTGCGTCATGCGGCACCTCGTGCGCCAGCGTATCGCGACGGGAGTGCCCGAAGGGCGATCGACCCGGCTAGACTGACGGGAATGGCGCCGCCTTCCGTCCGACGGGCGCTCGTCGTCGCCGCCTTCGGCCTCCTGGCCGCCTCGCCGCGAGCTCTTTCGCTCTCGCCGGAGAGGCAGCTGAGCCAGTACGCGATCTCGACCTGGCAGACCGCCGACGGGCTCCCGATGAACTCGGTCCTCGCGATGACCCAGGCGGCCGACGGCTCGCTCTGGATCGGGACCGAGGAAGGGCTCGTCCGGTTCGACGGGGCCGAGTTCGAGGTGCGCGACCGGGGAAACACGCCGTCGATGGACGCCCACAACGTGCAGGCCCTCTGCGCGGAGGAGGACGGGACCGTCTGGGCGGGGACGTACGGCGCCGGACTCCTTCGGTGGGACGGCCGGAGGTTCTCGCGGCCGGCCGCGGAGCCGGAGCCCGAGCGGAGCCGGCCGATCCGGGCGCTCGCGCGGGGGCTCGACGGCTCGATCTGGATCGGGACCGCCGGCGGCCTCGAGCGGCTCGTCGACGGCCGCCGGACGCGGTTCGCGGCGGACCCGGGGCTCGCCTCGGCGGCCGTCCTCGCGATCTCGCCCGGTCGAAAGGGGCGCGTCTGGGTGGCGACGGTAGCGTGGCTCGGCGTCGTGGAGAACGGAGCGCTCCGCCGCTTCGTCCCCGAACCCGCACCGGGCGGCATCGTGCTCTCTCTCGCCGAAGGTCCGGACGGCACGCTCCACGTCGGGACCGACCGGGGGCTCTTCCGGATCGCGAGCGACCTCCGCGCCTGCGAGCGCATCCCGGGGCTTTCGAACGACTTCGTCTCCGCGCTCGCCGTGGACCGGAACGGCGCGCTCTGGGCCGGGACGAACGGCGGACTGCACCGGATCGGGCGGGACGGCCGGATCGAGCGGCTGACGGCGGCGGACGGCCTCTCGAGCGACATGATCCAGACGCTCCTGCTGGATCGCGACGGCAACCTCTGGTTCGGCACGAGGGGCGGCGGCCTCGGTCGGCTGCGCGACGGCGACTTCGTCACCTACGGTGGAGCGCGGGAGGGCTTCGTCGTCGACACGGTCCTCGCCGCGCGGACCGGAGGAGTCTTCGTGGGCGGCTGGAATGGCTTTCTCGCCCGCCTCGGACCGGACGGCCGTTTCGAGCCCGTCGCGTCTCCGGCTGCGCTCGGCGGGAGCTCGGTGAGGGCCCTCTTCAAAGAGGCCGACGGGACGCTCCTCGTCGGCGCGTGGAACGGGCTCTACCGCGCGCGCGCCGGCCGCCTGGAGCGCGTTCCCGACCGGGGCCTGATCCGGAACGTGCGGACGGTCCACGTCGACCGGAGGGGCGCGATCTGGGTCGGCCTCGAGGCAGAGGGGCTGGTTCGCCTCCAGGGAGGGGAGGTCCGGCGCTTCACGACGGCGGACGGCCTCGGGGGGAACGAAGTCCGGGCCCTCCTCGAGGATCGAGAGGGGACGCTCTGGGTCGCGACGTACGGAGGCCTGAGCCGCAGGACCGGAGAGAGCTTCAGGACCCTCACGACGCGGGACGGTCTCCGGAGCGACCTCGTCCGGTGCCTCTCTCTCGATGCCGACGGCGCCCTCTGGATCGGGACCTACGGCGGGGGGATCGCGCGGCTCCATCGGGGCGAGATCACGTCCTGGGACACCCGGGACGGCCTCTACACCGACGTGGCGTACGCCATCACCGAGGACGACTCCGGCGACTTCTGGATCAGCAGCAACCGGGGGGTCTATCGCGTCGCCCGGGCCGACCTCGAGGCGCGCGTGAGCGGCGCGGGCCCGAAGCTGCGCTGCCGGTCGTTCGGGATCGCGGACGGGATGGCGAGCGAGGAGTGCAACGGCGGCGACCCGGCCGTGGCGCGGACCGCCGACGGACGCATCTACTTCCCGACGGTTCGCGGCGTCGTCGCGGTCGCTCCGACGCGGCTCCTGACCACGGCCCCGCCGCGGGTGCGGATCGACTCGGTCGTGGCCGGGGCGAGCACGGTCGACCATCGGGAGACGGCCGAGGTCCCGGCCGGGACGCGCCGCCTCGAGCTCCGCTGGGCCGCGCTCGGGTTCCTCCCGCCGCTCAAGACCGAATTCCGCTACCGCCTCGACGGCTTCGACGACGAGTGGGTCGAGGCCCGGACGCGGCGCGTCGCGACCTACACGAACCTCCCGCCGGGGAGCTACACGTTCCGCGTCGTCGCCGGCGTCGACGGGACGTACGGCCGCGCGGAGACGCGGCTCCCCCTGCGGGTCGGCCGCCTCTGGTGGCAGACCTGGTGGGCGCAGGCGGCGCTCGCGCTCGCCCTGGCCGGACTCCTCGGCGGGGCGTATCGGCTGAGAACGGGAAGCCTGGCCCGCGATCGGCGGCGGCTCGAAGAGGCCGTCGCCGCGCGGAGCGCCGAGCTCGCCGAGGCGAACCGGGCGCTCGAAGAGGCGGTCGTCACCGACCCCCTCACGAAGGCGAGGAATCGCCGATTCCTGGACATGGCGCTCGACTCCGAGAGGGAGCTCGCCGTCCGCTCCTCGGAGAGCAAGGGTTCCGGAAGGAACCGCGACCTGATCCTCTACCTCGTGGACCTCGACAGGTTCAAGTCGGTGAACGACCGGCACGGACACCGGACGGGCGACCTCGTCCTCGTGGAGACGGCACGGCGCCTCCAGGGGGCGCTGCGCCGGAGCGACTTCCTCGTCCGGTGGGGAGGAGAGGAGTTCCTCGTCGTGGCCCGCGCCTCGGAGCGACGGCAGGCGGACGTGCAGGCGCGGCGCCTGCTGGAGGCCGTGGGCGGCGCTCCGTTCTCGCTCGGCGACCTCTCCCTCGTGCAGACCTGCTCGATCGGGTGGGCGCCCTTTCCCTGGCTCGAGGAGAGGCCGCGCGACGCGACGATCGAGGAGGTCCTCGGATTCGCCGACCGGGCGCTCTACGAGGCGAAGCGGTCGGGACGGAACGTCGCGGTCGGGTACGTCGCCGGGGGCGACGTCGGCCGCGACGCCGGCGGGGAATCGTTCGAGGAACGGCCCGGGCACGTCGTCGAGGTCATCCGGACGGAGGGTCCCCGGACGGCGTGACGGTGCCCGGGCGCTCCGTTCAGTCGCAGGTGTGCCCGGCGGCCTTCGTGGCGTGGGGCGCGGCCGGCGCCGGGTGGGCGCCTCCGCCTCCGTGGACGGCCTCGACGATCCCCTTCGTCGTGTGCATCAGGTCGACGTAGGCGGCGACGTACGTGCGTCCGTCGGCCGGCGAGGCGTCGGCCTTCTTCTTCGCCTCGAGCGCGACGGCGAACTTCTCCCTCACCCGCGCGGCGGCGTGATCGCCGACCATCTTCGCGAACGCGTCGACCGACCCCGTCCCGAGCGCGGTCTCCAGCTGCCCGATGAAGGGCGGCTCCTTCACCCCCGACTTCAGCCCGGTGTAGGCGGCCCCCTCCGTCTCGCGGTGGAGGCGGACGAGCGTCTCGAAGAAGGCCGTGTCGGCGACCTCCCGCGCCTCGGCGCCGAGCTTCCTCACGGCGAGCGTCCTGCCGAAGGCCTCGCGCACCGCGGGCTCCTGGGCCGCCGAGATCCACTTCAGGACGGGCGCCACGTCGCCCTTCGCGAGAGCGGCCTTCGCGTCGAGGACGACCGGGCCTTCGACGGAGTCGCAGTGCGCCGCCGCGGGGGCGGCGGGGAGGAGGAGGGCCGCGGCGAACGCCGCGGCGGCGAGGGTCGGAAGCGTGGTCCGTTTCATCTGGTCGCTCCTTCGGGCCGTTCGGCCCGTGTGGTTTCGGGTTCGTGGCGGAAAGTGCTGCGCCGCGCGGTGGCGCGCGGCGCAGCGGACGGAGGGAAGAGAGGCGACGACGCCGGCTACGCGCTCTCCGGGGCCGTGTCGTCGTCGAAGCCGGGCTCCTCGGCCTTCTCGTAGCTCCAGCCGGTCAGGAGGCCGGTGAAGAACCAGAGGAGGAGCGCGACGCCGCCGAGGAAGACGGTGTCGCCGAGGATCCGGAGCCAGCGGAGCGCCTGGAGCGCCGGGAGCTGGAGGAAGTCGGCGCTCCGGGCGTACCAGAGGCCGTGCTCGACGCTCGCCCACGTCTGCGCGAGGCCGATCGGGAGGAGCGAGAGGACGACCATGAGGCCGAGGCCGACGTTCATCCCCCAGAAGGCCCACTTCAGCTGCGTCTCCTTCCAGGCGCGGACGCCGCTCAGCTTGCGGGCGATGATCAGGACGAGGCCGAGCGAGAGGAGGCCGTAGACGCCGAAGAGGGCCGTGTGGGCGTGGACCGGCGTCGTGTTGAGCCCCTGCATGTAGTAGAGGGCGAGCGGCGGGTTGATGAGGAAGCCGAAGACGCCCGCGCCGACGAGGTTCCAGAACGCGACACCGACGAAGAAGACGATCGGCCAGCGGTACTTCGCCATCCAGGGGGTCGCGTGCTGGAGCTTGTACGTCCGGAACGCCTCGAGGCCGATGAGCGTCAGCGGGACGACCTCGAGGGCGCTGAACGAAGCTCCGACGGCGAGGATGGAGACGGGCGTGCCGCTGAAGTAGAGGTGGTGGAACGTGCCCGGGATGCCGGCGAAGAGGAAGAGCGCCGAGGAGGCGATGACCGCAGCGCCCGCGTGCTTCTTGTCGACGAGGCCGAGCTTCGCGAAAAGGAGCGCGATGGCCGCCGTCGCGAAGACCTCGAAGAAGCCCTCGACCCAGAGGTGGACGACCCACCAGCGCCAGTACTCCATGACGGAGAGGTGCGTCTTGGCGGTGAAGAAGAAGCCGGCGCCGTAGAGGAGGCCGATGGCCGTCGTGGCGCCGGTGAACATCCAGACGAGGGAGCGGGCGTCGTCGCGGCGGCGCGCGGCCGGGAGGATCGCCCGGAGCATCAGGACGAGCCAGAGGACGAGGCCGACGAAGAGCGCGATCTGCCAGACGCGCCCGAGGTCGACGTACTCGTAACCCTGGTGGCCGAGCCAGAAGCTGAGGTCGAGCGGGAGGACCTGGTGGATCGCGAGGTACTCGCCCGCGAGCGAGCCGACGACGACGAGGAGGAGCGCGCCGAAGAGGACGTTCACGCCGAGGCGCTGGAGCTTCGGCTCGTGCCCGCCGATGACCGGCGCGAGGAAGAGGCCGGCGGCGAGGAACGCGGTCGCGATCCAGAAGACGGCCGTCTGGACGTGCCAGGTCCGCGCCAGCGCGTAGGGGAGCCACTCGCCCACGGGGAGGCCGTAGAGCGCCTGCCCCTCGACGGTGTAGTGCGCGAGGAGCGCGCCCAGCCCGACCTGGACGGCGAAGAGGCCGAGGACGGCGACGACGTACTTGCCGACGGCGCGCATCGAAGGCGTCAGCGTGATCCCGACGAGCGGGTCGACCGGGGGAGCGGTGACGGCGGGCTCGGGCTTCTCTCGGAAGGCCGTCCACCAGACGACGGCGCCGATGCCGGCGAGGAGGAGGGCGATCGAGACGAGCGACCAGACGACGTTCGCGCCCGACGGGACGTTCGCCACGAGCGGCTCGTGCGGCCAGTTGTTCGTGTAGGTGATCGACTGGCCGGGGCGCTCGGTCGTCGCGGCCCAGCTCGTCCAGAAGAAGAAGGCCGTGAGCGCCTTGCGGCGCGCCGCGTCGGGGACGGTCGTCTCCGACATGGCGTAGTCCTCGCGGAGCGGCCTGAGCTCGCGCGCGCCGCCGAAGAGGGCGTCGAAGTGCGCGGCCGCGCGGCGATACGCCTCGGCGCGCTCGGCGGAGACCGTGACGATGCCGGTCGCGGCGTCGTGCGTGTTCGCCCGCATCTCGCGGACGAGCGCCGCCTTCAGCGCGGCCTGCCGGTCGGGGGAGAGGGAGGCGAAGTCCTTCGCTCCCTCCGCCTCCGCCTTCACGTCGAGGAGGGCGGTCGCCTCGCGGTGGAGGTGGTCGGCCGTCCAGTCGGGGGCCTGGTAGGCGCCGTGCCCCCAGATGGAGCCGAGCTGCTGGCCGCCCGTCGACTGCCAGACCTGCTGCCCGGTCAGGATGTCGTCCTTCGTCATGAGCGTCGCGCCGTCGGGGGTGACGACGCGTTCCGGGATCGGCGGGGCCTGCCGGTAGACCTCGCGGCCGAAGAAGCCGAGGACGAGGAAGGTGAAGAGGAGGACCCCGCCGAGGAGCGCCCAGCGGCGGCTGTCGTTGCCGGGGAAGTTCGTGCTCATCGTGCCCTTTCGATTCAAAGGTCCGCGCAGAGCGCGCGGCGGAAGAGGATGTTGTTCTCGAGGTGGACGTGCTCCATCAGCTCCGCCTCGAGCTCGTCGAGGCGCAGGTAGAGCGCCCGCCACGTCGTGCACGCCTCGCCCGGCGGAACGAGGTCGGTCGTCAGCGCGCGGGTCTTCTGCAGGGCCAGGGCGACGTCCTCGTGCTCCCGCTCGAGGGACTGGACCTGCGCCGCGGCCTGGCCCCCGCGCCCGGAGAGGAGCATCGGGAAGAGCCCCTGCTCCTCCTTCTCCAGGTGGTCGAGGAGCTCCAGGGAGAGCGACTCGACGTGGGCCGCGAGTCCGCGGGGGACGCTCTCCTTCTCGGCGTGGACGCCCTCGACTTTCCGCGCCATCTGGACGAGGAGCGGGAGCTCCGCCCGGAGGCGCGCGTGGTACCAGCCGATGATCCGCTCGACGATCGCGGGGATCGGCTGGTCGGCCATGGTCTCGAGGTCGCCGGCGGTGCGGGTCTCGGCGGCGACCTCGTGGAGGAGCGCGTGGGCGTCGAGGCCCCGCTCGGCGCAGGCCTCGGAGACGGGGCGACGTCCGTGACAGCAGTAGTCGAGTCCGTGGCGACGGAAGACGCGGGAGGCGGCCGGGTAGGCGACGGCGAGGTCGGCGAGGGTCGATTCGGGCTGAAGCGGAAGGTTCATCGGTGGCCTCCATACCCCGCATCGCACGCGCTGTGCCGCACTCCCAGGCGAGTCGAATCAATGACTTACGGTTCCGTGTTATGAATGCGACAGCAGGTGCTGTCGTGGAAATCGCAACCGCGTCGTCGAAACCGCAACCGGAGCCCCTCGAAGTCCTCCTCGAGATCGTGGGCGACCTGACGGCCTCGCTGGGGGCGCGCGACCGGTACGAGCGGCTCCTCTCGGCGGTCCGCCGCCTCGTGCCGTACGACGCCGCCTGCCTGCTGCGTCTCCAGGGGGACGACCTCGTCCCGCTCGCGGGTCACGGGCTCGTACCGGAGGCGCTGGAGCGTCTCTATCCGCGGGCCCGGCACGTTCGTCTCGACGCGATCCTGCGGTCGCCGTCGCCTGTCCTCTTCCCGAACGATTCGCCCCTGCCCGACCCGTTCGACGGCCTCCTCGTCGCCGACCCTCACGCGCTCGAGCGGATCCACGCCTGCCTCGGCTGCCCGCTCACGGCCGACGGCGAGGTCGTCGGCGCGCTGACGGCGGACGCCCTCGATCCGGAAGCGTTCGACGGCCTCGACAGGCGGCTCCTCGCGACGCTCGGGGCGCTCGCCGGCGCGGCCCTCCGGACCGCGAGCCTCATCGAGGCGCTCGAGAAGAAGGCGGAGCGCG
>JADHED010001199.1_pt1 | contig 23793 bp, 18 predicted proteins | sample 8952041 | NCBI WGS metagenome assembly JADHED01 (sample SAMN16124423, study PRJNA663239) | bioreactor sludge metagenome | isolation source: sludge (control) | place: India:Bengaluru | collected 2018-09-08
GGTTGGCAGCGTCACCTTGAGGCCGTCGCGCGTGTCCATCGGCGCGCCGGCGTAGGCCTCGCGGGCCGCGCGCAGGACCTCGCCGATGCGGTGGCTCGCGCAGGGGAACTGCCGCTTCACCATCACCAGCGCGGGGATCTCCGCGACGATCGCCGACAGCGGGCGGCCGTCGGCCGCCAGGTGGTGGAGGATCAGGGCCATGCCCACGAGGCTGTCGCGCGCGAAGTTGATGCGCGGGTAGATGACCCCGCCGTTGCCCTCGCCGCCGATCACGGCGCCCACCCGCCGCATCGCCTCGGTGACGTTGGCCTCGCCCACGGCCGACCGCGTCACTGTGCAGCCGTGGGCGGCGGCCACCGCCTCGAGCGCGTGGGTCGTCGCCACGTTGGTGACCACCGGGCCCGGCGTCACCGACAGCACCCGCCGGCAGGCGAGCAGCAAGGTGAGGTCCTCGCCGATGGGCCGTCCCGTCTCGTCCACGACGGCCAGCCGGTCGGCGTCCATGTCCTGCGCGAAGCCGAGGTCGCACCCGTGGTCGCGCACCGCCGCCGAGAGCTGCCGCAACGCCTCGGGCGTGGGCTCGGCCTGGCGGGGGAACCGCCCGTCGGGCGTCACGTTGATCGGCACGACGTCCACGCCCAGCGCGGTCAGCAGCTGCGGTGACACGATGGACCCCGCGCCGTTGCACGCGTCCACGGCCACGCGCAGCCGCGTGGGACGGGGCGGCAGCGGGCCCACGGCGTCGAGCACTGCGGCCACGTGCACGGCCAGGGCGTCGGCCGCACGCTCCACGGGCCGCATGGCGTCGCCCGCCACGCGCGTGTAGTCGCCCTGGTGGTAGATGTCGAGCAGCTCGCGCCCGGACGCGCCCGAGAGGAAGAGCCCGTCGGCGCCGACGAACTTCAGCGCGTTCCACTCGGCCGGGTTGTGGCTGGCCGTGATGGCGACGCCGCCGCGCGCCTGGTGCCGCCGGACCATCAGCTGCACCGTCGGCGTCGGGCACACGCCGAGGTCGAGGATGCGGCAGCCGGCCGAGAGCAGGCCCGCGGTGACGGCCTGGCACACCATCTCGCCCGAGGTGCGGGTGTCGCGCCCGATGACGATGCGGCCGCCGCCGACGTAGGTGCCGAAGGCCTGCGCGAAGCGCGTGAGCAGGGTCGGGGTGAGCGAGGCGCCGACGACGCCGCGCACGCCGGAGATGCTGATCTTCAGGGTGGGGATGGCACGCATGGGTCAGATCCGGAGCCGATCCCGCGCCCAGTCGGCCAGCTCGCGCGCGCGGGCCGGGCCGTCGGCCTCCGCGATGACGCGCAGCAGCGACTGCGTGTTCGACGCGCGGACGTGCACCCACGCGTCGGGCCACGACAGCTTCACGCCGTCGGTCAGGTCCACCTCGGCGCGGGCGTCGTCGAGGCCGTCGCGGAAGTCCTGCAGCACCGAGTAGAGCAGGTGCGGCGCCACCGGATGGGCCTCCTTCACCATCGCGAGGGCCGGCAGCTGCGCCACCAGCGCGGACACCGGCTCGCCGGTCGTGGCCAGGTGCCCCAGCAGCAGGGCGAGGCAGGCCCCGGCGTCGTGCGTCGGTTGCACGTCGGGCACCACCACGGCGCCGTTGCCCTCGCCGCCGACGACCGCGCCCCGCGCGACCACGGCCTCCGACACGAAGGCCTGGCCCACGGGCACGCGCACCACCTCGACGCCGTAGGGGCGCGCGACGCGGTCCACCAGGCCGCTGGTGGACACGTTGGTGACCACCGGCCCGACCCGCTGCCGGAGGACGATCGACGTCGCGAGCGCGAGCGTGATCTCCTCGGAGTGCGCGCGGCCCGTCTCGTCGACGAGCGCCAGCCGCTCGCCGTCGGGGTCGTGGAGGACGCCGACGTCGGCGCGCCCCGCGCGGACCACGGCCGCGAGCTGCGCCGCGGCGGCGGGGCTCGGTTCCGGCGCGTGCGGGAACGGGGCGGTCACGTCGTCGTTGATCGCGAGCACGGCGCAGCCGACCGCGTCGAGCCAGGCCGGCGAGAGCCGGGCGCAGGCGCCGTTGCAGCAGTCCACGGCCACCGTCAGCCGGCGCGCGCGCAGCGCCGCCACGTCGAGGCGGGCCGAGAGCGCGGCGAGGTGCGCCGGCAGCGCGTCGTGCGCGGCCACGCGGGTGGGCACGGCGTGCCACGCCGCCTTGGCGAACTCGCCCTGGTGGTAGACGTCGAGCAGCTCGTCGGCCTGCGTCACGTTGAGGTAGAGGCCGTCGCCGCGCGCGAACTTCAGCGCGTTCCACTCCGCCGGGTTGTGGCCGGCGGTGATGGCGATGCCGCCGCGGGCCCCGAGCGCGCGCACGGCGAGCTGCATCGAGGGCGTCGGGCAGATGCCGAGGTCCACCACCTCGCACCCGGCCGCGAGCAGGCCGGCGTGGACGGCGGCGGCCACCATCGGCCCCGAGCGCCGCGAGTCGCGGCACACCAGCACCGGCCCGCCGTCGAGGTAGGTGGCGAAGGCCTGCGCGAACTCGACGACGAGCTCGGGCGTGAACGTCTCGCCGACGATGCCGCGCACGCCGGAGATGCCGATCTTGAGCGGGCGGCCGTGTGGCATGGCTACCGGGCACCGCCGCGCGCGCAGAGCAGCTTGTTGAGCGCGTTGAGGTAGGCCTTGGCCGCGGCCACGATGATGTCGGTGTCCGCGCCGTAGCCGCCGTAGGTGCGCGGGCGCGGGCGTTCCTGCTGCGCGTCGATGGCGAGCGCGGCGCGCTCGCCCTCGATGCGCACGGTGACCCGCCCCAGCGCGTCGATGCCCTCGGTGATGGCGTGGATGTCGAACTCGAGCAGCGTGTTCGGCACCGCGACGAGCGCGTCGATGGCCTTGTAGGTGGCGTCCACGGGCCCCGTGCCGACCGCGGCCCGCACCTGCACCACGCCGTCGGGCCCGCGCAGCCGCACCGTGGCGGTCGGCAGCCCCATGGTGCCGCACGCCACCTGCAGGCCGTCCAGCGTGTACATCTCGTCGACCTGCGACAGCTCGTCGGACACGAGCGCGTCGAGGTCGGCGTCGGTGATGGTCTTCTTCTTGTCGGCGAGCTTCTTGAACTCCTCGAAGGCGCGCGCGAGGTCGGCCTCCGCCAGCTCGTAGCCGAGCGCGACCAGGCGCGCCTTCAGCGCGTGGCGGCCCGAGTGCTTGCCCATCACCAGCTGCGACGAGGCGACGCCCACCGTCTCGGGCCGCATGATCTCGTAGGTGGCCTGGTGCTTCAGCATCCCGTCCTGGTGGATGCCCGCCTCGTGCGCGAAGGCGTTGGCGCCGACGATGGCCTTGTTGGGCTGCACGGGGATGCCCGTGTAGTTGGCCACCATCCGCGACGTGCGCGCGATCTGGGTGGCCTCGATGCCCGTGCGCAGCCCGAACACCGCGGGGCGCGTGTGGATGGCCATCACCACCTCCTCGAGGGAGGTGTTGCCCGCCCGCTCGCCGATGCCGTTGACCGTCACCTCCACCTGGCGGGCGCCGGCCATCACCCCGGCGAGCGTGTTCGCGGTGGCCAGGCCGAGGTCGTCGTGGCAGTGCACCGACCACACCACGCGATCGGCCCCCGGCGTGCGCGCGATGAGCGTGGCGATGAGCGCGCCGTACTCGGCGGGCGTCGTGTAGCCCACCGTGTCGGGGATGTTCAGCGTGCCGGCGCCGGCCTCGATGGCGACCGCCAGCACCTCGCAGAGGAAGTCGATGTCCGACCGGCCGGCGTCCTCGGGCGAGAACTCCACGTCCGGGCACAGCGACCGCGCGTAGGCGACCATCTCGCCGACCCGCGCGACCACCTCGGCGCGCGTCATCTTCAGCTTGTGCTGCAGGTGGATGTCGCTCGTGGCGAGGAACGTGTGGATGCGCGGGGACGCGGCGGGCCCCACGGCGCGCCAGCACGCGTCGATGTCGCCCCGGTTGGCACGGGCGAGGCCGGCGACGATGGGCACGCGCGCGCCCGCGCTGCCGGGCTGGCCCACCTCCGTGGCGATCCGCTGGACGGCGGCGAGATCGTCGGGAGACGCGGCCGGGAACCCGGCCTCGATCACGTCGACGCCGAGCCGGGCCAGCTGCCGCGCGATCTCCAGCTTCTCGACGCTGGTGAGCGAGGCGCCGGGCGACTGCTCGCCGTCGCGCAGGGTCGTGTCGAACACCCGGACGTAGTCACTGGCCATCATGGCGGGCGCCCTCCGGCGCCAGTGGGGGCGAGGCGATCTTACGCCGGTTGCGCGCGGGATCCTCGTCATCGCGCGACGAGGGGCGCACGAATCCCGTTCCGGTCGATCACGGCTTGTGTAGAATCCCCTCGTCGCCGCCATCGACTCGCGGCCGTTGCGGCCGTCACCGGCGGACGTGGAGGACACGGAGCATGTCGGACTCGATCACGGAGAAGATGGGCGAAGTCGTCGGGAGCGCGGTGGACACCGCCAAGGAGGCCGTCGCGACGGTGGCCGAGACGACGGCGTCGGCGGTCGAGAGCGTCAAGGCCGGGGTGCCGAAGCTGAAGAAGGCCGCGGCGCGGAAGATCGCGGCCGCCAGGAAGGCCCCGGCGAAGGCCGCCAAGAAGGTCACCAAGGCCGTGACCGCCGCCGCCAAGTCGGCCAGGAAAACGGCGACGACGGTGGTGAAGGCCGCCAAGAAGGCCGTCAAGCCCGCCCGCAAGCCGGCCAAGAAGGCGGCGGCCCCGGCGAAGAAGGCGGCCAAGAAGGTGGTGGCGCGCAAGCCGGCCGCGAAGAAGGCGGCGGCTCCCGCCAGGAAGGCGGCCGTGAAGAAGGCGGCCAAGACCGCCAAGAAGAAGTAGGCCTCGCGGCCACCCGGCCGCGTCGCCGCTCGTCACGCCAGGCAGGCCGACGCGCGCTCCCGCGCAGCAGGGGGAGGTGTCGCGTCGGCCGTCGTCACCGGCTGCGCGAGTCGAGTTCGTCCCAGCGCGCGTAGGCGGCCCCCAGCTCCGCCTCCACCGCGGCGAGGCGGTCGAGCGCCGCCGCGATCGCCTCGGCCCCCTCCTTGTAGAACTCCGGCGCGGCCGTACGCTCCGCCAGCTGCTGGTGTTCCTGCTCGAGCGCCTCGATGCGCGCCGGCAGCAGCGTCAGCTCGCGCTGCTCGTTGAAGGACAGGCGGCGGCTGGCCGGCGGCGTCGCCTCGCCCGCGCCGGCTGGCGCGGGCGGCGCGACGGCCTGGCGCGGGGAACGCCCCGGGGCCGCGTCCGCGGGAGGCGGCGTCCGCTGGCGCACCCAGTCGTCGTACCCGCCGACGTACTCCTGCACGCGCCCGTCGCCGTCGAACGCCAGCGTGCTCGTCACGACGTTGTCGAGGAAGGCGCGGTCGTGGCTCACCAGCAGCACCGTGCCCGGGAACTCCTGCACGAGCCCCTCGAGCAGTTCGAGCGTCTCCACGTCGAGATCGTTGGTCGGCTCGTCGAGCACCAGCACGTTGGCGGGCCGCGTGAACAGGCGGGCGAGCAGCAGGCGGTTGCGTTCCCCGCCCGACAGGGCGCGCACCGGCGACCGCGCGCGCTCGGCCGGGAAGAGGAAGTCGCGCAGGTAGCCCTGCACGTGCCGCGACACGCCGTTCACCGTGATCGTGTCGTTGCCCTCGCCCAGCGTGTCGAAGACGCTGCGGTCGGGGTCGAGCTGCTCGCGCTGCTGGTCGTAGTAGGCCACCTGGAGGTTCGCGCCCCGCCGCACCTCGCCGGCATCCGGCGCCAGCTCGCCGAGCAGCAGGCGGATCAGCGTGGTCTTGCCCGCGCCGTTGGGCCCGATGAGGCCGACGCGGTCACCGCGCATCACCCGCAGGGTGAGGTCGCGCACCACGGGCGTGCCGCCGAACGACTTCGAGACGCGCTCCACCTCGAAGACCACCTTGCCGGTGGCCTCGGCCGTCTCGAGCTGGACCCGCGCCACGCCGGGCGCCTCGCGCCGCGCGGCCCGCTCGGCGCGCATGGCGAGCAGGGCGCGCACCCGGCCCTCGTCCCGCGTCCGCCGCGCCTTGACGCCTTGCCGCAGCCACGCTTCCTCGACGGCCAGCCTGCGGTCGAACTTCTCCTGGGCCGCGTCCTCGGCGGCCAGCGCCTCCTCCTTGCGGCGGCGGTAGGTGGCGTAGTCGCCGGGCCACGACGTGAGCCGGCCCCGGTCGAGCTCGACGATCCGCGTGGCCAGCCGCTGCAGGAACACGCGGTCGTGCGTGACGAACACCACCGCGCCGGGGTAGGCGAGCAGGACGTCCTCGAGCCAGCCGATCGCGTCGATGTCGAGGTGGTTGGTGGGCTCGTCGAGCAGCAGCACGTCGGGCTCGGCGACCAGCGCCCGCGCCAGCAGCACGCGCCGGCGCCAGCCGCCCGACAACGTGTCGACGCTGGCGTCGGCGGGCAGGTCGAGGCGGTCGAGCACCAGCTCCACCCGCTGCTCGAGCCGCCAGGCGTCGTGCCGGTCCAGGTCCTGCTGCAGGCGGCCGAGGCGCGCGAGCGCCGCGTCACCGCCGCCGTCGGCCACGTCCACGGCGGCGTGGTGGTAGGCCGCCACCAGGTCGCCGAGGTGCTGCAGTCCGGCGGCGACCACGTCGAACACCGAGCGCGTGGAGGCGAGCGGGACGTCCTGGTCGAGCCGTGCGACGCGGACCTCTGGCGCGCGCCACACCGTCCCGCGGTCGGCCGGCATCTCCCCCGAGATCAGGCGCAGGAGGGTGGACTTGCCGCTCCCGTTGCGGCCGATGACGCTGATGCGCTCGCCCCGCTCCACCTGCAGCCCCACCTCGTCGAGCAGGGGAAGGTGGCCGTAGGCGAGCGACACGGCGTCGAGCGAGATGAGGGGCATCGGCAGACAGCGTACCCCGCCTCGACGCCTGCCAGCCACGGCCGTCGGACCAAGCCCGACCCGCCAGGGCAGCCCGGCGGCGTCGATGTCCGGCCTCGTGGGGACCTGCTCTCGGTTATCCTTGTGACTCACAGTGAGCCTTGGGCGCAGATCACGCTATTCCGCGGCCCACGATGGGCCGAGAGGAGGGACATGGCCAGCTCACTTCAGGCGCACGTCCTCGTGGTCGACGACGAGTGGATCGTCGCCAAGGACGTGCAGCGCTGCCTGCAGCAGGAGGGCTACGACGTGCCGGTGATCGCCGGGTCGGCGCGCGAGGCGCTGGCGGCCATCGAGGCGCGACGGCCCGACCTGGCGCTGCTCGACATCGCGCTCGGCGGCGAGCTCGACGGCACCGACCTCGCCCGCCAGCTGGCGTCGCCGCCGGCCGTCCCGGTGGTGTTCCTGACGGCGCACAGCGACCGCGAGACGCTCGAGCGGGCCGCCGGGCCCACGGTGATGGGCTACCTGGTGAAGCCCTTCGAGCCGCGGCAGCTGCGCGTGACGGTGTCGCTGGCCCTCATCCGGTGGAAGCACGAGCAGCAGCTGGCCGGTCCCGCCCGCACCGCGGCGCTCGAGCAGGCCTTCGCGCAGATCGGCGATCTCGTGGATTCGCTGCGCATGCGGTTCGGGGTCGGGCGCACGGAGGCCCTGGTCGACGACGAGCGGCTGGCGGCCCTCGAGCAGCTGTCGCGGCGCGAGTGGGAGATCCTCCGCGAGCTCAACGACAACCACCGCGTGCCGTCGATCGCCGGGCGGCTGGCCATCAGCCAGCACACGGTGCGCAATCACCTCAAGGCGATCTACCGCAAGCTCGGCGTCTCGTCGCAGGCGGAGCTGATCGAGTTGACGCGCGGCGCGGCGGGGGCGGGCGCGCGGCGGCCCGGTCCCGCGGCGGCCGGGCCTGCCGGCGAGTGATGGAGGCCGGGAAGGTGCGGGCCGCCGGCACGGCGGCCGCGGCAGGCGCACGGCTCGACGACGGGCTGCTCCGGCTGGCGCTCGACGCCTCGGGGCAGGCCGCCTGGGACTGGAACCTGCCCGCCGGCCGCCTGACCGTGAGTCCCGGCTACTTCGGCATGCTGGGCTACGACTCGCGGGAGACGTCGTTCCCCATCGACACGGTGCGGCCGCTGGTGCACCCCGACGACTGGGACCGGGCGCTGGCCCAGCCGGCGCGGTGGGTGGGCGCCAGCGGCGACGAGCGCCGGCGCGTGCAGTTCCGCATGCGCGCCAGCCACGGCGAGTGGCGGTGGATCGAGGCGTCGTGCCGCGTCGTCGCCCGCGGCGCGCGGGGCGAGGCCGTCCGCGTGGTGGGCGTGAACGCCGACGTCACGGAGCAGCGGCGCGCGGCCGAGGATCTCGAGCAGGCCGTGGCCGATCGCGACGCCCTGCTGCGCGAGGTCCACCACCGCGTGAAGAACAACCTGCAGATCGTCTCCAGCCTGCTCAACCTGCAGCTCGGGCAGATCCGGCAGCCCCGCATGCGCGAGCTGGTGCGCGAGAGCTGCCTGCGCGTGCAGGCCATCGCCCTGGCGCACGAGCGGCTCTACCAGTCGGAGAGCCTCGCCGCCGTGGACGTGGGCTACTACGTGCGCGGCCTCATCGCCAGCCTGTCGGCCTCCTTCACGCGACCGGGCCAGGTCGTGGACGTGGCCTGCGAGGCCGACGACGTGCCGCTGCCGCTCGATATGGCGGTGCGCCTGGGGCTCATCGTCAACGAGCTTCTCACCAACGCCTACAAGCACGCGTTTCGCGGGCGGGCCCGCGGGGCCGTCACGGTGACGCTGCGCCGGCAGGACGACGACTCGCTGCGCCTGTCGGTCGGCGACGACGGGCGGGGGCTGCCCGAGGGCCTCGACGTCGCCCGCACGGAGACGCTGGGGCTGCAGCTGGTGGCGAACCTGGCCGCGCAGCTCGGCGGCCGGCTCGTCGTCGAGCGCGACGGTGGGTCGCGGTTCGTGGTGAGCTTTCCCCTGCACCCGCCGGCCTGAGGGAGTTCGGAGTCGGGTGGAGTCGGGTCTATCGTCGTCCTGAAATGCCGGTGGGCGGAGGGGCCAACGCGCCCCGTCAGTTCGCCGTGGCGAGCTTGTAGCCCTGGCCCCGGACGGTGATGAGGAACTGGGGGTGCTCCGGGGTGGGCTCGATCTTCTGGCGCAGCCAGGCGACGTGGACGTCCACGGTGCGCGTGGTGGTGTCGGCGCGATAGCCCCACACCCGGTCGAGCAGCTCCTCGCGGGAGACGGTCTGGCCGCGGCGCTCGAGCAGGTAGCGCAGCAGCTGGAACTCGCGCGCCGTGAACTCCACGGGCTCGCCGCCGCGCGTCGCCTGCGCGGCCTCGAGGTCCACGCGCAGGGTCCCGAGCTCGTGCACCGCGCCGGCGGCGACGGGCACCGCGGCGGCCGACGCCGGCACGTCGCGCCGGAGCCGCGCCTCGATTCTCGCCAGCAGCTCCGCCATCTCGAACGGCTTCGCGAGGTAGTCGTCGGCCCCGAGCCTGAGGCCGGCCACCCGGTCGGCCACCTGGCCGCGCGCCGTCAGCATCAGCACGGGCGTGTCGATGCCGCGGGCCCGCAGCTCGCGCAGCACGTCGAAGCCGTTCATCCTGGGGAGGCCGACGTCGAGGATCACGAGGTCGAAGGCCTCGGCCGTGGCGCGGGCGAGCCCCGACGGCCCGTCGCCGGCGTGCTCCACGGCGTACCCGTCCCGCCGCAAGCGGTCGTAGAGCGTGAGCACGAGGCCCGCCTCGTCCTCCACCAGCAGCAGTCGCCTGGCCACGGAGCGCGATTCTACGCCGAGCCGGCCGGACGGCGTTGGGGAGGGGATCAGGCGTGGCGTGCGGGGCCCGCCACCACGGGGTCGCCGGCGACGGCGCCGGCCGCCAGGCCGCCACGGGCCGCGGGCAGCACGAGCACGAACGTGCTGCCGTGCCCGACCCGGCTCGAGAGCTCCACGGTGCCGCCGTGCTGCTCGGCGATGCGCCGGACGAGGCTCAGCCCGAGCCCGCTGCCGTGCACCTGCGAGGCCAGGGCCGCGCTGCCGCGGAAGAACGGCTCGAACACGCGCTTCTGCTCGTGGGGCGGGATGCCGGGCCCGTGATCCTCCACCGCGATGCGCACGCGCTCGCCTGGCGGCGGCGCCGAGACGCTCACCACGATGGGGCCGCGCGCCCCCCCGTGCTTGGCGGCATTCGACAGCAGGTTCGCCGTCGCGCGGACGATCGCGTCGTGCTCGCCCAGGACGGGCGGCAGGTCGGCCGCGAGGCGACGTTCCACCTCGACGCCGTGCTCGGCCAGCACCGGGGCCACCGCCGCCACCGCCGCGTCCACCAGGGCGGCCGGCGACAACGCGACGGGCCGCGGCGGCTGTCCGGCCTCGAGCCCCGCGAACTGCAGCACCTGGTCGACCATGCCCGAGAGCTTCCGTCCCTCGTCGGCGATCAGCGTGCCGTAACGCTGCACCTGCGCCCGCTCGTCCACGACGCCGTCGGCGAGGTTCTCGGCCGCGGACCGGATGACGGCGAGCGGCGTCCGCAGCTCGTGGCTGACGCCCGCGACGAACTCCACGCGCTCGCGCGCCAGCCGCTGGGCGCGCTGGCTGGCGACGAGGGCGAGGGCCACGCTGGCGCCGAGCAGCGCGAGCACGCCGAGGCTCAACCCGAGGTTCCAGCGCCGCGATCGCGCCACGGCGGCCGCCACCGACCCCTCGCGGTGCACGACGGCCACTTCCCAGCGCGCCGCCTGGGGGCCGAACTCCGGCACGAGGATGACGGTCTCGCCCGACACGAAGCCCCGCGACAGGAACACCTGCATGCGGCCCGGCCCCTCGCGGCGCGGGGGCCCCTCGTGCGGCGCCGCGCCGCCCTGCTCGCGCGCCCCGTCGGGCTCGTCGCCGGTGACGCTCACCACGCGCACGCGGTCGGCCTGCAGGCGGTCGAAGAAGTCGTTGCGCACGCGCAGCATGTGCGCCGAGGCGTCGGGCCGCTCGAAGGCCGCGAGGTCGCTGCCGGCGGGCGTCACGAACACCGGCGCCTGCGTGGCGTCGCGGACGAGCACGCGGTAGCTGAAGCCGGGCTCGTCGGGGAAGTAGCGGCCGACGAGCTCGGGCAGCATCGTGTGCTGGATGACGCGCGGATTGAGCACGGCGACCACGAGCAGCACGTCGCGCTCGCCGTCCGGCGCGCCGCCGCGCTCCGGCGACCCCAGCTGCAGCACGGGCCTCGCCACGACGACGGCGGGGATCGCGAGGTCGATGCGGGGCCCGACGCGCCACACGGCGGGGCGGGCGCCCTCGGCCGGCTGGCCCTGGGTGAGCCGCTCGCGCAGGCCCTCGAGGCGCGCCGGCCACTCGGCGTCCACGAACGCCGAGGCCGCCGGGTCGAAGCGCTGCAGCCGCAGCGGCGTGCCCGGCCGGCCGCGCACGGCGAAGACGTCCGACACGAGGGGCGGGGAGTTCTCCCGCGCCAGCCACTCGGCCGCGCGTTCCGACAGCGAACTCTGTCGCGCCTCGTTCGGCACGACGACGAACTGGGCGTAGAGGTTGGTGATGTGCCGGTCGAACTCCTGCGTGAACTGCGCGACGCGCGCGTCGAGCAGCGACTGCATGCGCGCCTGCTCGGCCTCGCTCGCCTCGCGCACCCATCGCCACTGCAGCACGCCGAGCCAGGCGATGCACGCCGCCAGCAGCAGCGCGAGCCACAGCAGTCCCGATCCGCGTTTCACCAGCCGCATCACGACGGGGCCAGCCTAGCACCGGCCGGCCCGCCGTGCGCCGCTCGAGGGCCGCCCGGCGCGAGATTTTGCGTTCTTAACGAATCCTGCGGCCGGTTTTTACGTTCTTAACGTCGGCACGGCCGTCTAATGGGAACGCGACGCGCCAGACGGCGGCCACGACTGCCGGCCAGCGCGACATGAGACATCGACGGCCGGTCGGTGCCCCGCGCCCGCCGGCCCCCACCACGAGGAAGCACGCATGCGACGCCTGTTCGCCCCGCTCCTGCTCGCCCTGCCCCTGGCCGTTGCCCTGGGGGCCTCGCCGCTCGGGGCCGCGGCCGCCGACGCCACCGTCGACGATCTCCTCCGTGAGGTGCGCAAGGCCCTCGGCGGCGAGAAGGCCGTGGCGAAGGTGGCCGGGCTGTCGGCCGAGGGGACCTTCCGCCGGACCTTCGGGCCACGCGAGATGGCGGGCGACGTGGAGATCGCCATCGAGTTGCCCGCCCGCTACGTCCGCACCGAGACCTTCTCGCCGACCGGCGACCCCGGCAACCGGGTGATCCGGACGATGGGCTTCAACGGCGAGGACTCGCTCGACGGGGTCACGGGCGGCGCCGGCTTCATGATGCGCTTCGGCGGCCCCGGGGGCGGGCCCGGCGGCGCCCCCGGCGCCACCACGGCTGACGGACGCGCGGCCAACCCCGAGCGGCAGGCGCGCATGCTGCGCGGGCACCGCACGGACGTGAGCCGCCTGCTGCTCGCCATGCTCGGCCGGCCCGACGCGGTCGCCCCGCTCACCATCACGTACGCCGGCGAGGCCGAGTCGGCCGACGGGAAGGCCGACGTCCTCGAGGCCTCGCTCGAGGGCGGCACGCCCTTCCGCCTCTTCATCGATCGCGAGACGCGCCTGCCGCTGCTGATGACCTACCGCGAGCAGGCGCCGCGCATGCTGAACCTGCAGCGTCCGGCCCAGCAGCCCGGCCAGCCGGCTCCCTCGCGCGAGGAGATGGAGAAGCTGATGCGCGAGGCCCGCGAGCGCGCCGAGAAGGAGCCGCCGAAGATGCAGGACGTGGAGGTCTTCTTCTCGGAGCACCAGAAGGTGGACGGCGTGCTGCTGCCCCACAAGATCAGCCGCGTCGTCGACGGCGCGCCGGTGGAGGAGACCGTCCTCACCAAGGTCAAGCTGAACCCGGCCTTCAAGGCCGACACGTTCAAGAAGCGCTGACGCATCCCGCCCCCACGCGCCAGCCGTCCCGTTGCCGAGAGAGACTGACATGTCCGCCCCACGCCTCACGCTGTCCCTGCTGCTGTGCTGCGCGATCGCCGCGCCGGCCGCCCACGCTGGCCAGTCGGCGCCCGCACCCGTCCCGGCGGTCCGCACCTCCCCGATCCGCGCCGTGGTGATGGACCAGACCGGCGCTGTCATCGTCGGCGCCACGGTGAAGGCGACCGCCGCCGACGGCACCGTGCTCGAGACCGTGACCGACGAACGCGGCGAGGCCCGCCTCGAGGTGCCGCAGGGCGACTACACCATCGAGGTGTCGTCGGTGGGCTTCGACCTGGCGCGCTACGAGGCGCAGCGCGTGCGCGGGGGCGGCGGCTGGAAGCGCGACGTCATCCTGGAGATCGCGGACTTCCTCGAGGAGGTGGAGGTGACGCGCGACCCGCGCGAGGCGGCCACCGACCCCAACGGCAGCGGCTTCACCACCACGCTCACGCAGAGCCAGATCGACTCGCTGCCCGACGACCCCGACGAACTCGAGGCGGCGCTGCAGCAGATGGCCGGCCCGGGCGCCACCTTCCGCGTGAACGGCTTCCGCAACTCGGGCCTGCCGCCGAAGAGCCAGATCCGCGACATCCGCTTCCGCCAGAACGCCTACGCAGCCGACAGCCACGAGGCCAGCAACTTCTCGGTCGAGATCACCACGCAGCCGGGCAAGGACAGCTGGCGCACGAACCTCAGCTTCGGCTTCCGCGACGACGCGCTCGACGCGCGCAACCCGTTCGCGCGGAGCGACGTGGACGAGCAGCAGCGGCGCGGGTCGTTCTCGCTGAACGGCCCGCTCTGGAAGGACCGCACTTCGCTCGAGTTCGACGTGGACGGCTTCGACGCCTTCGACGTCCGCCCCATCGTCGCCACCACGCCGCAGGGCGCCTACGTGGACCAGGTGCGCCGGCCCAGCGAGCGCACGAACGTGCGCGTCGGCGTCGATCACGCCCTCTCGCGCACGCAGACGCTGCGGCTGGAGGCGGACCGGCAGCAGGTGAACAACGACTCGCTCGGCCTCGGCGACTTCGACCTGCCGGAGCGCGCCTACTCGCGCACGAACGACCAGACGCGCTTCGCGCTGCGCGTCAAGGGGCCCCTGGGCAAGCGCGTGCTCAACGACGTGTACGGCGAGTTCGTCTGGCGCGACACCGAGACCGTGCCCGACTCGCTCGACCGCGCAGTTCGCGTGCAGGGCGCCTTCAACGGCGGCGGCGCGCAGACCCAGGGCGGCCGGCGACAGCTCGACTTCGAGATCGGGCAGAACCTCGACTACATCGTCGGGCGCCACACGGTGCGCGGCGGGTTCCTGCTCGAACGCGGCACCTACACCAGCGACGACCTGCGCAACGGCGGCGGCACGTTCACCTTCGCGAGCCTCACCGACTACGAGGCGCTGCGCCCCACCACCTACACGCAGCGCGTCGGCGACCCGCTGGTCGAGTACGCGCAGTCGCGCGGCGCGTGGTACGTGCAGGACGACTTCCGCGTCCGCAAGGACCTCACGCTCTCCTTCGGCGTCCGGCACGAGGTGCAGCAGTACGTCGACAGCGTGTGGAACCTCGCCCCGCGCGGCGGCTTCGCGTGGTCGCCGTTCCGCAGCGGCAAGACGACGTTCCGCGGCGGCGCCGGCATCTTCTACAACTGGATGGACGCGAGCGTGTACGAGGAGACGCTGCAGGTGGACGGCCGCCGCGTGCAGGACGTGGTGGTCTACAACCCCAGCTACCCCGATCCCTGGCTGTCGGGCTCCTCGCAGGTGCAGCCCTCGGGCCGCGTCCAGCTCGCCGACGAGCTCGACATGCCGACGCTGCGCCAGGCGTCGGTCGGCGTGGAGCACGCGTTCTCGCAGGGCACCCGGCTGAACGCGACCTACCGGTTCCGCGACGGTGAAAACCTGCTGCGCGGCCGCAACGTCAACGCGCCGCGCCCCGACGGCACGCGCCCCGAGCCGGGCGTGGGCACGGTGACCGAGGTGCAGTCGATCGGCGAGTCGCGCAGCCACCAGCTGGTGGTGGGCTTCAACACCGCCGGCCCGAACCAGCGCTTCTTCGTCGGCGGCAACTACACGCTCACCTTCTCGCGCGACGACGGCACCGGGGCGCTGTCGCTGCCGGCCGACAGCATCACGCCCGACGAATGGGGCCCCGCCAGCGACGACGTGCGGCACCGGCTCGGCGTGTTCTTCAACGTGCGGCTGCTCAACAGCCTGCGCCTCGGCGGCAACCTGCGCGCCGAGTCGGCCCCGCCCTACAACGTGACGACCGGCCGCGACGACAACGGCGACTCGATCTTCAACGACCGGCCGGCCGGCGTGGGCCGCAACAGCGCGCGCGGTGACAACTACGTCGACCTCAACCTGCGGCTCGGCTACTCGTTCGGCTTCGGCACGCGGAAGAACGCCGGCGGCCAGGGCGGGCCCGGCGGCGGGCCGATGGTGGTGCGGATGGGCGGCGGCGGGCGCGGCGGCCCCGGCGGCGGCCCGTTCGACCGCAGCAAGCTGGTGGGCTTCGAGGTGTACGTCTCGGCCTCGAACGTGCTGAACACCGTGAACTTCTCGGGCTACAGCGGCGTGGTCACGTCACCGCTGTTCGGGCAGCCCACGAGCGCGCGGGCGCCGCGGCGCATCGAGTTCGGGCTGCGGATGGGGTTCTAGGGGGCTTGCGGCTTGCGGCTCGAGCCTTGGGGCCACGTGAAGGGTCTTCGCACCTCACTGGGCGCGTGTGGCTTGGGGACTCGGTGGGATCGTGCGGCCTGCGCCTTGCGCCTCGAGCCCTCGTCAACTCACTTCGCACGTCACCGGGCGCCCGCAAGAGCGAAGAGGGACTCCGCGAAGGCAGCGAAGGGAACTCGGGGCCACAGGGCGCAAGGCGCAAGGCCTAGGGCGCAAGGCAGCGCCAGGCCCAAGGCCCACGGCGTTGTGAGACCCGGGTCGGACGCCCCTACAGCCCCGACAACGCCGAGGCGCGCTGGGCATCGTCCACGCCGAAGACCACCGCCGCGAGCGTCGTGCCCTCGACGACGGCCGCGTAGGCGTACTGGACGTTGACGCCCACCTCGTGCAGCAGCCGCGCCGTGCCGGCCAGCGCGCCCGGCGCGTTCGGCACCGTCACGTACAGGACCTCGCGGCTCTCCACCTCGTGGTGCTGCCGGCGCAGCACGTCGGCCGCCAGCAACGGGTTGTCGACCACGCACCGCACGCGGCCGCTGCTGTCGAGGTGCAGGGCGAGCAGGTTGACGTGCCCACCGGTGAGCGTGTCGCAGAACTCACGCAAGGCACCGGGCGTGTTCGGCAGTCGGAGGGTGAGTTCGGCGCGGATGGCCATCCGCTGACTTTACCACCACGCCCGGGAGCAGTTGGCGGCTGGCAGGAGCGGCCCGATCAGGACCACTGGCACCTGCCAACCGCCGCCTGGCCGACGGTCGCCGACCATGCCTTCTAGGTGAGCACCTTGATCACGACGCGGCGGTTGAGGGCGCGATTGGCCCGCGTGGTGTTCGGGTTCGCCGGCTTCGTCTCGCCGAAGCTGATGACGTTCATCTTGTGCAGCGGGATCTGGTGCTGCTCGTAGAGGTAGCGCTTCACGGCCTCGGCGCGCCGCAGGCCCAGCCGCTCGTTGGTCTCGATCGAGCCGCGCGAGTCGGTGTGGCCCTCGATCTCGAGGTAGTAGTTCTGCGGGTTGGCGGCGAGCTGCTGCACCAGCTTGTCGATCTCGCCCTTGGCGTCGGCGGCGAGCGTGGCCCGGCCGTTGGCGAAGCGGGCCTTGTCCTCGCTCAGCACCACCTGGAACACCAGCCGCTTCTGCGCCTGGTCGAACGCGCTGAGCCGCTGGTCGGTGGCGCCGGCCGACTCGAGGGCCCGCGACGCCTGCTGGCCCGCGGCCGCTGCCTGCTGCCCGGCGGCCGCCGCCTTGGCGTCCACCTCGGAAATGCGCTGCTCGTTGCTGCGCGTCCGCTCCTGCGTCTTCTCGAGGTCCTGCGAGAGCGCCGTCACCTTGTCGTTGACCTGGCCCACGTTCTTGTTCACGTAGCCCTTGGTCGCGCAGCCGGTGGCCCCCAGGCCCATGGCCACCACTGCCACCGCCATCATCGTCTTCCGCATCGTCGTCACTCCTCGTCGGTCCGCGCCGCGGCCGGGGCATCCGCCACGGTGGGCCGGTTCGTTGCCATTCATCCAAGCGGGGGCGCCACGAAGTAGCCGCTCCGCGCCCGCACCCGCAACTCGCGCCGCTTCAGCCTGATGTCGAGCGCGCGCCAGCCCGCCGGGCCGACGGCCTCGAACGCCAGGAGGTACTGGTGCCGCAGGTCGGCCAGCAGCCGCTGCGTGGCCTCGCTCGCGTGCGCGGCCGTCGACACGTCGAAGGCGGCGCCGCCCGTCCACGCCGCCAGGTTCGCCAGCTGGCCCTGCGGGTCACCGCTGGCCGTGCCGTCGGTCGCGCGGTCCACCGGGGCGCGCACCGCCATCACGTAGACGGGCACGTCGGTGGCGCTCGCGAGGCCCGACACCTCGGCGGGCGTCAGCCGGCTGCCGTTGTCGAGGCCATCCGTGACCACGAGGATGGCGCGCCGCTTCGTCGCCCGCGCCTCGAGGCGCCGCGCGGTGTCGCCGATGGCGTCGTAGAGCGAGGTGGCGCCGAAGGGCTGCAGTCCCGCCAGCGTCGCACGCACGCCGTCCACCTCGGCGCTGAACCCGCGGTGCTCGTAGAGCTCGCGGTCGAAGGTGAACAGCGCCACCTCGTCCACGCCGGGCCGCAACCGGTCGAGCAGGATGCCCACCCAGGCGCGCGCGGCCTCGAGCTGGCGCGTCATCACCATGCTGCCGCTCACGTCCACGAGCAGCGCCAGGCTCACGGGCCCGTTGTCGCTCGGCGTGAACTCGACGATCGGCCGGCGGATGCCGTTGTCGAAGACCTCGAAGTCGTCGCGGGCGAGGTCGCGCACCACCTGTCCGCGCCGGTCGCGCACGACGGCGGCCACCGACACGAGGTCCACCGACGAGCGGAACGTCGGCGCCGACGGGGCCGTGGCGGGGCCCTGGGCCACGACGGCCCACGTCCACGCTCCCAGCATCGCCAGCACCGCCACCGGACGTCTCGCGTTCACACCTTCCGGCATACCAAGCTCCTTGCCAGATCCCGCAAAGCCCAGCGAACATGGCACTTGTATGGCGATGACCGGGGTCGGGCCCCCGCGGCGCCCCCCTGGGCGCGGCCCGACCGCGTAGAAATTGCGTGACGCAACTACACCGCCGGCCACCGGGCGCCGGCGCTGGCGCGCGTGATGTGCGGCCGGCGGGTTGCCCTGCCGTGCGCTGGCATTGCTACAATTCGCGCATGTCCGCGCCCACCACGCCCGCCATCGCCGTCGCCAGCCGCGTCTCCGGCTTCACCTATGCGATCCGGAATATCGTTGCGGAGGCCAAGAAGGTTGAGGCCTCGGGTCGCACGGTGAAGTACCTGAACATCGGCGACCCGATCCCCTTCGGCTTCACGACCCCGCCGGAACTCGTGGAGGTGGTCGCGCGCGCGATGCGCGACGGCCACAACGGCTACACGGCCTCACCGGGCATCGCCGAGGCCCGCGAGGCGGTGGCGCGCGACTTCGTGCGGCGCGGCGTCCCCACCGACGCCGATCGCGTCCTGATCACGTCGGGCACGTCGGAGGGCATCGAGCTGACCATCGGCGCCCTCGCCGACGAGGGCGACGAGGTGCTGGTGCCCACGCCCACCTACCCGCTCTACACGGCGGTGCTGGCGAAGATCGGCGCGCGCGCGGTCTACTACCGCACCGATCCGGCGCGCGGCTGGCAGCCCGACCTCGATCACATGGCCAGCGTGATCACCCCGCGCACGCGCGCCATCGTCTCGATCGATCCGAACAACCCGACCGGCGCGGTCTACCCGGAGGCGACGCGGCGGGCGCTGCTGCAGCTGGCGGATCGGCACGGGCTGCCCATCCTCGCCGACGAGGTCTACGGCGACCTCGCCTACGACGGCGAGGTGCCGGCGCTGGCGCACCTGGACCCCGACGCGCCGATCATCTCGTTCTCGTCGCTGTCGAAGGCCTACCTCGCGCCGGGCTGGCGCGCGGGCTGGCTCAACGTCGGCCGCACGCCCCGGCTCGATCCCGTCCTGGCCGCGATCAAGAAGCTCGCCGACGGCCGGCTGTGCAGCCCTGGCCCGATGCAGTACGCGGTGGCGGCGGCCCTCAACGGCGACCGCGCGCACCTGCCGGGCCTGCGCGCCGCGCTGCGGGAGCGCGCCGAACTGACGACCACCAGGCTGAACGCCATCCCCGGCATGTCGTGCGTCGCGCCAACCGCGGCGTTCTACGCGATGCCGCGCCTGGCCCTGCCCCCGGGCAAGACCGACCAGGACTACGTGCTCGCCCTGCTGCGCGCGACCGGCGTGCTGGTGGTGTACGGCTCGGGGTTCGGCGCCGACCCGGCCGACGGCAGCTTCCGCGTCGTGTTCCTCGCCGAGCCGAAGGAACTGTCGGTCATCTACGACGCCATCGCGGACTTCACGGCCGACTACCTGAAGTCGTGACGCCGGTGCCCGCCGCCGACGGCCGTCCCCACCGCCGCGGCGGCGGCCTCCGCTGATGGGCGGCGCGCTCGCGGCGCTCGCGCCCCGCACCGCCTGGCGCGCGGCCGCGTGGTACCTCGTCGTCACCACGGCGATGACGTGGCCGCTCGCCACCGGCCTCGCCCGCGACATCCCCTGGGACCTGGGCGACTCGCTGCTGAACTGCTGGATCCTCGCGTGGAACGGCGAGCGGCTGCTGCGCCTGCTCGGCGGCGACCTCACGGCCCTGCAGGGCTTCTACGACACGAACATCTTCCACCCGCAGCCGCTGACGCTCGCCTACTCGGAGACCCTGTTCGCGCAGACGCTGCAGATCCTCCCCGTCTACGCGCTCACGAAGAACCTGATCCTCTGCTACAACCTGCTGGTCGTCTCGAGCTTCGTGCTCTCGGGCATCGGCGCGTACCTGCTGGCGCGCGACCTCACGGGCGACTGGCGCGCGGGCTTCGCCGCGGGGCTGATCTTCGCCTTCCTGCCCTGGCGCTACGCGCAGATGCCGCACCTGCAGGTGCTCTCCACGCAGTGGATGCCGCTGGCCCTGTTCGGGCTGCGGCGCTACTTCGTCACCGGACACCAGCGTGCGCTCGCGGGCGCCGTCGCCGCCCTCGTCCTGAACAACCACTCGAACGGGTACTACCTGCTGTTCTTCGCGCCCGTGGTCGCCGGCTACGTCCTGTGGGAGATGGCGACGCGCGGGCGGCTGCGCGACCTGCGTGCCTGGGTCCACATGGGCGCCGCCGCGGCGGCGACCGCCGTCCTCACGGTGCCGTTCCTGCTGCCCTACGTGTGGCTGCGGGACGCCACCGGCGAGCATCGGGGCCTGGGAGAGGTGGTGTGGTTCTCGGCCGACGTGATGGCCTACGCCACGGTCCACGAGCAGGTGCGGCTGTGGGGCAGCCTGATGCGCGCGTTCCCGCGGCCCGAGGGCGACCTGTTCCCCGGCCTCACGCCGCTCGCGCTGGCCGGCCTCGCCGTGGCCGTCGGCTACCTCCGCGCGCGTGCCACCGTGGACGCGAACCCGTCCGCCGCACCCGCCCCGGGACGCGCCGCGCGGGCCGCGGCCCTGGTCGCGCTGCTCGTCCTGCTGGTGTACGCCGGCGTCCTGCTGCTGCTGCTCGCGGGTCAGGGGGGCCGGGCCTCGCTCGGCCCGATCGAGTTCAAGGCCAACAGCGTGTCGCGGGCGCTCTGGACCATGACCGCCGCCGCCCTGGTGCTGGTGGCCGCCTCCGCGCGGGCGCGGGCCCTCGCGAAGGCGGCGTGGCGGTCGCCGCTGATCTTCTGGCTGGCGCTCACGGTGCTCGCGGGATGGCTGTCGCTCGGCCCCGAGCCCCAGTCCCTCGGCCGCCGCCTCAACGCCCCCAGTCTCTACGCGCCGCTGTACCACCACGTGCCCGGCTTCGACGGGCTCCGGGTCCCGGCCCGCTTCGCCGTGCTCGTGATGCTCGGCGTGAGCGTCCTCGCCGCCTACGGGGTTCGCGACCTGGCGCGCCGGGGAGGCGTGGCCCGCGCGGGCCTCCCCCTACTGGGGCTGCTCTTCCTCGCCGAGTCCACGGCAGCGCCCCTGCCCGTGAACCTGACCTCGGCCGACCAGGTGCTGCCTCCGCCTGGGCGAGTCTACCCGCTCGCCGAGGCCCCCGCCCTATACCGCTAAGTGGCCGGGATGCCAGCGGACACTGTGGTGGTCGAGATGCCCTTCGGCGACACGTCGTGGGAACTGCAGTACGTCTACTACTCCACCGTGCATTGGCGTCCGCTACTGAACGGGTACAGCGGCGGCTTCCCCGCGTCCTACCTGACGCTGCGCAGCTACCTCGCCAACCCGCGCCGCGACCCGGACGCTGCCTGGCAGGCCCTCGCCGCCTCTGACGCCACGCACCTGGTGCTCCACGAGCACGCCTTCAACGCCCAGGACCTGTCGTTCCTTCGCGCCTGGCTCGACGCGCACGGCCTCCGCCCCCTCACGCGCTTCGGCCCCTCCGTCGTCTACGCGCTGCCGCGCTGACGACGGCCCCGCTCGCCCCACCCGGTCCCCCGGGGTCTGGCACCCGTCCGCCCCGGCGCGTCTGCAGCGGCCCGGCTCCGCGCGCGTGCCGGTTCGTCGCTGGCACGAGGCTTGAGAGCAAGGTGTCCATAGCCGCCATTCAGGGGGATTCCGGGGGAAAAGACCCTCGCGGCGGAGACTTTATGCTGCGTTTGCGCCGTTTCGTCGAACATCGCCATACGACCTTCGGCAACGCCGTCATCGTGCTGTTCCTGCTCGCCCAGGCCGCCGACGGCGTCCTCACCTACGTCGGCGTCAACCTGCTCGGGCCCGACATCGAGGCCAACCCCCTGCTCGCCTGGATGATGGCCACCCTCGGCGAGGGCCCGGCCCTGGCCCTGGCGAAGGGCGTCGCCGCCACGCTCGGCGCTGCCCTCCACGTCGCCACCGTCCATCGCGTCGTCGCCGCCCTCGTGCTGGTCTACTTCGTCGGGGCCATCGGGCCCTGGCTGCTCGTGCTCTTCGTCTCGCCCGCCCGCCTCCTGTTCTGACCGGCGGCGCCGGCCGCCTGGCGGCCAGCATCGAACCTTGGTGGACGGCCGACGTAGGATCCCGACGTGTCCAGCCAGGCGCCGCCACGGCCCCGCCCACGTCCCGCGCTGTTCGGCACCTACACGCGAGACCTGACCGGGCGCGACCTCTCGCGCCTGTTCACCCACGAGACGCGGGACGCCTACCGCTATTTCTCGCGCGGCATCGACCACGCCTCGCTCGACGCGCTGCCGGCCTGGAAGCGGTGGCCCGCCGTCGGTCATGCCCTGTTCATCGCCTTCGCCGAGAAGCTCTCCCCCGCCCGCCGCCTGATCTATGGCCTGGGCCTGGCCTTCGCCATCGTCGGCATGCTGCAGGCGTTCACGGGGTTCGACCTGGCGTGGGCGCCGGCGGGGCTGATCGACGTGCCGCTGATCGTGCCGACGTGGCGGCCGGGCACCTCGGCGCTGCTCATGGCGCTGCTCTTCGTCAACCTGCTGGTGCTGCTGGAGGTCGCCGACCGGCTCTCGCTGAAGAACGACCTCGAGATCGCCCGCGAGATCCAGCACGCGATGCTGCGGCACGACACCTACCGGGCCGCGGGCGTCGAGACCTTCGGCCACACGCGGCCGGCCAACACGGTGGGCGGCGACTTCTACGAGATCACGCCGCTCGAGGACGGGCGCCTGGTCGTGGCGCTCGGCGACGTGGCCGGCAAGGGCAGCCCCGCCGCCCTCCTGATGGCGCTGCTGCTCGCCATCATGCGGACCCTGCTCGACGAGGGCCTCGACCTGGCCACGCTGATGACCCGGCTGAACCTGCAGATCGCCCGCCACGCGCCGCGGTCGCGCTTCATCACGCTGTTCTGCGGCATGTTCGACCCGGCGACCGGCCGCCTGGCCTGGGTCAACGCCGGGCACCTGCCCCCGCTGGTGCGCCGGGCCGACGGCCGGCTCGAGCGCCTGTCGAACGGCGGCATGGCGCTCGGCCTCACCGACGATGCCCGCTACGTGGCCGCGGAGACGCACCTGGCGCCGGGCGACACCCTGCTGCTCTACAGCGACGGCATCACCGAGGCCGAGAGCCCCTCGGGCGTCGCCTTCGACGAGGCCGGCCTCGAGGCGGTGCTGGCGTCGCGGCCCGACGCCACCGCTCCCGACCTCGCCGGCGCCCTGATTGCTGCCGTCACCCGCCACGCGCAGGAGCACAAGTTCGCCGACGACCTGTCGGTCGTGGTGCTCCGGTGCCTGCCGCCGGTGCCGCAGCCGACCCCACCCGTGGCCGCCGGCGTCCAAGCAGGATAGCCGCCGCGCGGCTCCGCGACGGACCGCGGAACGTCCCGGGGCCGGCTTATCATGACCACTCGGCGGCTCATCGACATGCCACGCCCATGCCACGGTCCGGGTCGCGCCCGGGTGATCGCGACGCTGCTCGCCCTGGCGGCGTGGATGGCACCGGCCCAGGCGACGCGCGCCGCGATCCAGGACCCGCCCGGCGAGGCCGTGGTGGCGCCGCTGCTCGCGGGCCTCGAGCGGGCCATCCGCTCGGGCGATCCCGCCGCCCTCGACCCCTGGCTCGACGCGAGCCTCGACCCGGCGCGCGCCGACGCCCTGCGCTTCGACCTGGCGCATGCCGGCACCACCGACGTGGTGCTGCGCGAGCGCGACCTCGGCCTGCTCACCAGCGCCCCGCCCGACACCTACCGGATCGTTGCGGAGATGTTCCTCAGGGTGGGGGACGCGGCCCGCATCCGCACCTACCGCCTCGATGCGCGCCGCACGGCCGGGCCCACCGGCGACACGTGGCGGGTGGTGGACGCGGAGCGGATGAGTTCGGTGGACGGCCTCCACCGCCTCCGGCT
>JADHED010001200.1_pt1 | contig 23781 bp, 23 predicted proteins | sample 8952041 | NCBI WGS metagenome assembly JADHED01 (sample SAMN16124423, study PRJNA663239) | bioreactor sludge metagenome | isolation source: sludge (control) | place: India:Bengaluru | collected 2018-09-08
CCTCCAGCTCAATGTCGTTCATGCTTGAACCCACTCAAAACGTCGAAGCGGCTGAGTTTTCTGTTGGGCTTTAGGGGTTACTCGTAAATGGGGACGGTGATTTCGTAGGGAACGGTCTTCACCGTGGCGTTCGGATCGGGAACCACCGGCATCCGGTAAAGCGCAAGGCGCGGCTTGGACTGACTGCCTTCGTCGGCCTTCTGCATGTTTTGCAGAATCCAGTATTGCCGCTTAACGGTGTCCGAAGCCCCACGCTCATAGCCTTTCTGAAAGTGGCTGCGAGACGCACACGCCGGAAACAGGCAGACCATGACCACGCACGACGCGAGCGCGAGGAACGGAGATTTTCTTTTCCTACCAGAAACGAACGAAACAATGGTTTTCATAAGGGATTAGATGGGCTTGGCAGACACCGAGGCAGATTCAGCAAGAATCCCGCGAACGATGTCGGAATGGTTGCGGAGCACCCGGCTCCGATGGTCGAAGTCCTCTCCAGTCGAAGAGGAACAGAAGAGCATTTCGGGAGAGACCCGATTATGAATCGTTCCACAGAGAGGCTGCTGAACGTCCAGATGGTAATACGTCAAAGCCGCATACTTATTGGAATCCGGCAAATGCTCCGGCAGCGGATAACGGGAGATCGCCTCCTGGGTCGTGGCCGATAAATCAATATCCTTCGCGACATCCTCAATATCGCGACGGTCGTTCATCCGGGTAAAAAAGAACTGTTTGGCGTTGCCGAAAACGATGGGGCGAATGCCCGACCGTTGAAATCGGCTGTATTGCTGAACGATGCTGATTATCCAAGTGGAGAACTTGGACAACTGCGCATAGAACTCGGAGACGAGCTGTTCCCCGCCGGGAATATCGAGGGTTCGAGCCACTTCCTCGAACACGACACGTTTCCGTGCGCCCCTGGGTAGGGTGATAATGTGCTGCCTCCCGTAGTTGGCGATGAGGAAGCCAGCCAGTTCCTTCAATTGGATTCCGGGATATAAGTCAGGTCGAAATGCGCGAGCTTGCCCGTGATAGACAACGTGGAATGGCCGCAGACGAGCCGCTGCTCGTTCCAGGGCGCGAGCAAGGTAGCGAGGTGATTGATTTCCTGACGGTCATGCTCGGGGAAAGGTGCCACCAGCATCATTTGCTGGAGCATGTCGTGAGTCGGGTGATCCGTGGGTTGGAAGAATGCGAACGCGGCATTGCGCACATAGCGTTCGGTATTCGGTGATTTGATAAAGCGGGACACCTCCTCCGCAGAGGGTGCGGCAATCAGACTTTGGCGGTCGTCTTCGCCGACGCTGTGCCGCAATTCCGTCCATGCCTCCAGAAAAGTCGCCGAAAGAGGCAATCGGGCTTTCTTGAATGCTAGGGCTGCCATTGCCTGACGGGCGGCCTGTTCCAGGCGGGAAGCGTCTTCAGAAACCCACTCGTCAAATCGATCCGCGTAAAGCTGCTCGATGTATTGCGTGATCTGGGCCAACCGCAGATTTCGGCGGTCTTCATCGGCGGGATGTCCCGCCATCTTGGCCACCAACGCGGCTGCCGTCGTAATCTGTAAATTGGTCAGCGGTGCGCCTTGAGTGTCGAGGTAGTTGAGGCACAGGTCGCCATCCGGTTGGATAACAATGGGACTCGTTCCTTGGGCCTCCGACCAGATGCCGTAAGAAAGCCCCTCTTCGACAATCAAGGTGAAATCGTAATACGGGTCTGTCTGTGAGAGCAGATCCGCCATGAAGGCGGATTTTCCGGCGCGGGTCATGCCCAGCAAAACTGCGAGCTGCGGAGTGCCGGAAATGAAATTGCGAACGCCGATGAGATTGCGGTTGCTTCCATCATATAGAGCTTCAGCGCCATCAAGATGTCCCGTGAACGTGGAGGAAAACGGCAGGATGTCGGCCAGCCATTCATCAAGACCATTATCGGCGTGATGGGTGTATTTGCCCCAGAGCCAGCCGGGCCACGTCTGGAACCAGATATTCTTGGTGGTGGCGGCTGAGGAAAGATTGGATGTCCAGCATTGTGCATCTTCCATCTGTCCGAACGCGGTTTCGATCTGCCGGGTTTTGGAAATCAACCCGTCCTCGGTGCTATCCCAGACATGAACAACGTAGTCGTAGAGAAAGGGAACCACGTCGCCCTGAGAAAGATTGCGAATCCGCTCCTCCTTGGTTGCCTTGGCGGTGAGGAGGGAATGTTTGCCCTCGGCGGCGTAATCGCCGCGCACCCGCTCCAGCGAGCGTTCCGCCCGACCAATCTCTTTGCGGATGTTCTGCGGATAGAGATTGACCGTGATGGCGTAGTCGAGAAACGGCAGCGACGTTAAAGCCCAGAAGATCCCGCGTCTGGTGCGCTGGGGACGGCGTTTCAGAATGACGAGATTGTGATAAAATCCATCTGAAAAGAACCCGAACGTCTTTCCGGCCTGTATGCCCTGGTGCCAACAATTCTGATGAATCGTCTCCTCCTCGCGGAACTGGCCGATGGGGTCGTAGTTGTCCCGTCGAAGATACGAGGGATTGAAGAACGTCGCGTAGTAGCGGAACAAATCTTCCGTGGTCATCGAGGTGACTCGGCATCCATGGGGTTCCAATAGAGAGGATATTACCCGCCCATGTTGCTCGAACCCCTCACCGTATTGGGCGAGAATACGCCGGTAGTGCTCATCCAGAACTTTTTGGCCAGCGCCGGCCGGAGGATTGACGGCGATCTGCTTGGAAAGAAAGAGAACCAGCTTTTCGCGCCGGAGCTGTCCATTTTGCATGGCCGCCCAATAGCGGTTGAACCGCTCATTGCGGGAGATGGCAGCCCAGGACTCCGGTTCACACCGCTCATCTGTCACGGATTTGTAGGCGGTCAGTTCGTCACGATAGTCGGAGTCCACCGACCAGCGGATTTGCGCCCGTGTGGATTCGTCCAAGGTGTGGAGGAAATGCCGGACGGATTCATAGAACCCGTCGAGGGCATGTTCGCTCGCGTGCCGAAGATCGGGCACATCAAGCACAAAGCCCTTAGTGACGAACCCGTGTTTATCGAGATCGTTCCAGACAATGAGGTCGTGAGAAAACCAGCCGTTAGGAGCTTGCATGGGTGACGAGAGGGTTGGAGGGTTGGTTAGCGGGCGGCGTCCAGCCGGTGCCGCTGGCGAGCGTTTCGAGCAAGTCGGTGTCGAACGACTTCGGCTTGCCCTGGCGGAGGATCAGCACGTAGGCCGTCACCAACACAAAAGGCACGGTTCCCGCGGCAAAGCTGAACGCGGGCGGGTTATTGCGTGAAAGCATCACCGCGAGACCGATGCCGAGAAGCAGGGCGGCAAGCATGAACAGAATGTTCACGCCCTCGATGCCCCAGATTTTGCCGTCGCTGTCGTCCCCGGCCTGGGTATGGACGGTGCCCTTGCTCATTGTCCGACGCTGATGGTGGGCATTCCGCCCGCGTTGAAAAGCGCTTCGGCGATGAGAACGGCGAGACCGAGTAGCAGTCCGCCGACAATCGACATTTTGCCCATGTCGGCATTGCCGCTGCGGACTTGCCAGCCGCCATGAGCGATGACGACAACCGCGATGATGAAGAGGAATTTGGCGATGATTCCGAGACCTTCGGAAAGAGCGCCGTCCAGTGATGCTTGAGCGAGGATGAGTGTGTTCATACGGTCGCGATACTGAACACAAATTCGCGGACACCTGCTCCCGTTTGGGAGCAACTTAACAGGCCGAAAATATAGAGCCCAAAGCGGGACGTTTTCGCCATGCAGATGGCATCGTAGAGCCGTTTTGCGCCGCGAATAAAATCAGGATAAAGCTCCTCCAGTCCGACGCCCAAAGCCCGCGAGATATAAATTAAATCATCATCAGAAACGCACACGCGGCGGGCTTCGATTTTGGAAACCTTCCCCCGCGTGGCCTCCTCCATCCCCAAAATCTGGAGTTTGATCGCAAGGTCGTTTTGCGACATTTCCCGGCGGCTGCGAAGTCGCCGAATTTCTGGTCCAATTACATTTCGATTTCTCATGGCATGTTGCTTTGAGAAACCGCTCCATCAGGACAGCTAAGCTGTCAGGTGAAGTGTGGTGAATGTGTCCGAGTCAGTGACGAAACGGCAATTTGGAGCCGTTCGTCACAGCAGATTTGGCTGCCGCAGAGCGCTCTGAAACTTCGCGGCTGCACGACGGCCAAGCTGAACGTGCTTGGTAAATCCCCTGACCTTTACATGCACCTCGTCCTTGCCGATTCTGGAAATCGTTTGGACCGCATCCACATTGATGATGAACGAACGGTGCGGACGACAGAACATTTTCTGGGGCAAGGCTTCCTCCCATTCCTGCATGCTCCGCCGCATGGTGATGGAGTCCCCATCAATAAATCGAACGATGGAGTAGTTTTCCAGTGCCTCAATCCCGCTAATTTCGGCCAGAAAACAGAACCTCTGTTTGCCATCACCCCGAAGATGAATCCGATCATCTTCCGCGTAGATTTGCGCGGCGGCAGATTGCGGCTCGCGGATTATGCGCTGAAGAGTGTGGGCGAGCCTGTGCGGATCGACAGGCTTTAGCAGATAATCGACCGCATTGACTTCAAATGCGCGCATGGCAAAGCGGTCGAAAGCGGTCACAAAGATAATGGCAGGGAGCGAGTCGATTTTTGGTAGCAAATCAAAGCCCTCCCCGTCCTCCAATTGAACATCCAAAAACAAGAGATTCGGCTTTAGGTCGCGACAGAGTATAGCCGCATTCGCCACAGAATCGGCCTCACCAATAACCCGAACATTGGAATGCGCTTCCAGGAGCTCCCGGAGCACCTCTCTCGCGGGTGTCTCGTCATCGATGATCGCAGCGCGTAGTTCGGGAACGCTCATGGTGTCGCCAAAATTTGAATTTGAACCGTCACCCAGCCGTTCTCGCTGGAGATGCGGAAACTGTGGGAGTTGGGATAAAGGAGGTTCAGCCGTGATTTTAGATTTTCTAGCCCGACCCCTCCGAGGGTGTTGGAGGGATTCGGTTCGATCCATTTTCCTGTGTTGGACACTTCGATTTGCACACAGTCGGAGTCGAAGGTTGAAATATTGACCCGCACCTTAAGCGGGTGAGGTGATGACTTCCTTCCATACTTAATGGCGTTCTCCACCAAGGGCTGGATTATGATGCCGGGAACGAGCAGCTTCCTCGCGTCAGGATCGATGATGCACTCTATTTCCAATTTCTCTCGGAATCGGGCTTTCTCCACCGCCATATAGCTTAGTATAGCATCATACTCTTGCCCGAGCTGAACGCGCTCCTCATTCCTGGTTTCAAGCGAGTAACGGAGGTAATCTGCGAGTGCCCGAACGAGGGCTTTGAGTTGCTCCCGGGGTTTATCGATTGCTGCAAGAATAGCATTTAAGGCGTTAAAAAGGAAATGCGGGTTCATCTGCGCCCGCAGCATTTGCAACTCGGCTCCGCGCTTTTCGGATTTGATCAAGGCCAACCGCAACTCATCCTCAATGACTTCGCGCATCTGGCGAATGCCAAAATACATCAGGCTCCAGCAGGTGAAGAGGCCGGTGCGATAGTAAAAGATTGCGAGATAAATCGATTGGTCAAAAATGGTTTTTTCCTCGAATGGGAAGAGGTCACCGAGGACGTAATGGAAAGGCAATTGCAGCAAGCCCGCTGTCATGGAGGCGATAAAAATTGTGGCTGCAATCCAGCCCGGCTTCTTGAGTTTGTGATAAACCTTCGCGTAGATCGCCCTCATCCCAAGCGTGAGGGCGAAGCTGAATCCATTGCGTACAATGACCGAACAGAACGCTGCGGCTACAGTGCCAGAGAGAACCATATTCACGGGGAAAACGAGAATAGCGAATACCGTCCAGCCCATCAGTTGAAGCCGCCAGAAAAGCGGGACGTGTCTCCAGAAGCCATTGCGTGATCCGTCGAGCAATAAAGTGGAATTCAGAGGCTTCATTCGTCATAAGATGAATTGGCGTCGGAAAGCAAATCATTGATGATCTCCAAAGCAGACTCCAAAATCAGGAACGTGATGACACTCGCGGCGATCTGATCGTGCCATGCGCTTCTGAGAAAAGCCACGAATGCTGCGGCGAGGATCATATGTCAAGTGCCTCCGGCTCTCATCTTATGCAGTCATCATGAGCGGTAGGGTTGCTCGACCCATGCCTTGCACGCGAAGAGCCTTCGGCGTCAAAGATCGCGCCGTATTTCGCCGCAAGTCAGCATGCTTGCACCGTAGTAGGGATTGGCGACCTTCTTGTCGGCCTGAATCCATGCGGCACCGGCCATCGGGCAATAGGCTTCGTAGAAATGACCAGTCTTCTTCTTGAGGGAAGATGCCGCACCGATCAGCGTAACGCTGAGTGGCTTGAACGCTGCACGTGCCGCCTTAATGTCGGTCGCTTTTCCCACGGCCTCTGCTTGAGACACCGCTGTGCCAGGCAGTTCCCCTTCATTGCCCTTTATGGCCGTGACAATCGCAGTGGCTGCTTCGGGCACACCGTTGAGCGAATCACCCGCGAGCGCCTGCTGGATTTTAACATACTCTACAAGGACGGTTTGAAGAGGTGCAGTTGCATGCTCATGCGCGAATGAAGTCGATACCGCAGCGGCGATGGCAAGGAAGGTGGCTGTTATTTTTTTCATGGTTCGGTTCAGGGTGATCATGGTTGGATTTGGAGAGTGAAAGGGGCGAATTTGTCCTCACCTCCGACCTGAATTTGTGCATACAAACGGAGAATTCCCGCAGACTCCGGCTCAAGGTGAAATTCTAGCTCGCCACGGCCACGGTCGCTTGTCTTGGTTGGTTCCGGCCCCATCGGGTGAATGTGCGCAATCGATTTGTAATCATCGCTGAAACCCACGATATGTGCATAAGCCCCCATCACCGGCTCCAGTTGGTCGAAAATTTGTCCCGAGGCATCCCGAATTGTAAGCTTGCCCATGATTGGCTGCCCGACCTTCGGGGGCGTTGTTCCGATATCAATCTGATAGGTCAACCCGTCAACTTTTGCCACGAGTGATTCGTTCGCGTGTTTCATTGGCTCCGACTTCGTCTCTGCAACCAGGTCTCCAATGATGTATTCTTGACGCCCGGTTTTCGCAGAAACGACATCAGCCCAGATGCGATAGGACCCTGGCTTCGTCGGGGTAAACTCGAACTCATACTTCCCAGGCTGAGAACTGGGCGTGGGGTGTTCATGGTGGTAGTCGGTCAAGCTCGCGTCGATCATGAGGAGGTGAACCTTCTCCGTATGCGCCTCCATTAAATCATCAAGGCTAACCGGGCGACCATCCAAGGAGAGCAAGGAAACCGTGACCTTCGCAGGTTCCCCTACGACAAGAGGCGTGGATGATATCGCCTCAAGCTTCATCGTTGGCTCGGCATTTTTGAGGGGAGTTGCGGGATTCGCAAGCGAGTCGAGTTTCGCAACAAAAAGCCCGGGGTTTTCATCAAATGTCGGAGCGCATCCCGCGCAACAAAGACTGACTGTCTGGCCGCCTTTTTTTTCGTCTTGGTATGAGTGGGTCACTGGTGTGCCCATGGAACCCAGAGGACGTGTGGACACCGGGCAATGGGTCTGCGTGGGCACCATTGATGGCGCGTCAAACTGGATTGCCAGGAGCTTGACGCCACCTTCCAACTTACCTAGCGCTGAGGAACTCCCCGGCAGATCCCCGGCGTCTCCCGCGGTATGCAGTTCCAAGGTGACGGCCAGCATTTGTCGAATGGCGGCGTCCGCGCGCTTTGCTTTATCGGGATCGGTAATCCCACTTCCGTTTTGTAGGTGGCTGAGGGCTGCCGAAAGTTGCTCGGTGGTAGTATGAATTCCCTCTAGTTTTCCTTCACGGATCATTTCTCGACTCGCAGCAAGCGCATCTCGGATGGTCGCCCACGCTTGCCCTGTTGAGGTGAAAACGATTTCCCCGTGCGTGTGGGCATGGCCGTCGGGGCTTGACGGTGCATGGTTTGGGCTGGCGTGGAGGGCAGATGAACTGGCCATCACCGCAAGAGCGAGAGCAGCTGGAATTGCGAGCATTGGTTTGGATTTCATTGTTTCAATGCAACGATGTCGTTTTCAGAATCCCTCACAGATATTTCAACAAAGTATTCAATGGCTGGATTGCCCTGCCTAAGGCTGAGGCGGACGACCTCGTTGTTCTTAAAAAAAAGCCGCCCCGGAATATTCACGAGGCGGCTTTTCGATTTGATGTTTGGATGGTTAGCTGGCGATTTTCGCGTAGAACATGCAGGGTTCGCCCTTATCATTCACGATCACAACCTTGGTTTGCGGACCGGCACCTTTGCCGGTGGGGTTTACCCAGGTCGTTTTATACTCTTTCTTGCAGGTCGGGCAGTGAACCATAGCACCCTCTTTGCAGAGTTCGAGCGCGGCTTTTTCGTCCTTGACGTCGATGATGGTCACGGAGTCGGACACCTTGCAGACAAGGGCGACTTTATCGCCAGACTTCAAGGTGTCGAAATCGCCTTTCTTCATGGCGGGACTCGCTGGCCCACCCTTTCCTGGAGGAAGCGCGAAGGCTGCCGAGGAGAAGGCGATGAGGGCTGCGGTTACGGTGAGGACTGATTTCAGGGTTTTCATAGGTTGTTGTTGTTGTTGTTGTTGTTGTTGTTGTTGTTGTTGTTGTTGTTGTTGTTTACAGGGAGTCCAACGAGATGCCTGAGGAAATCCCTCAGCTTTATCTCACGCGGAGCATGTTTTTTTGAGGGAACGTGAGCGCCAGATAAAAAATATTGCGGGATAGACGAGCAGTTCCATCAAGGTGGAGGTGATGACTCCTCCGACCATCGGGGTGGCAATGCGCTTCATCACATCGGCACCCGCTCCGTGGCTCCACAGAATCGGGGTCAATCCAGCAATGATCACAGCGGCGGTCATGGCCTTCGGGCGAACGCGTTTGACCGCGCCATGATAGATGGCGTCCCGTAGGTCGATTTCATTGCGCATGAGTCCCTGTTTCGTGCGGTCTTCGTATGCCAGATCGAGGTAAAGGAGCATGACCACGCCGGTCTCCGCGTCGAGACCTGCCAGAGCGATTATGCCGACCCAAACGGCCACGCTCAGGTTAAAGTCGAAGAGGTATAGCGCCCAGAAGGCCCCTACGAGAGAGAAGGGAACCGCAAGCAGCACGATGGCGGTTTTGATGATCGACTTCGTGTTGAGGTAGATGATGAGAATGATGAGGAGAAGCGTGGCGGGAACGACGATGAGTAGCCGCTGCTGGGCGCGCTGCATGTATTCATACTGCCCGCTCCAGAGAATGTTGTAACCGCTCGGCATTTGGATGGAGCCATTGGCAACGGCGACCTCGACAGCCCGGCGGGCCATTTGGACGAAGGTGCCGATGTCCACGCCTTTGACATCCACGTAGATCCAGGCATTGGGCACCGCATCCTCGCTTTTAATGCCCATGGGAGCCCGGACGACCTTCAGGTCGGCCAATTGGCCCAGAGGGATGTGCGCTCCAGTGGGAGCCGGAACGATGATCTCCTTTAGAGCTTCGAGATTCTCTCGGAAGTCTCGGTCGTATCGAAGATTGATTGCGTAGCGTTCGAGGCCCTCGACGGTGGTCGTGAGAGGCATCCCGCCCAAGGCGACTTCGAGCACTTCCTGAACGGCCCCGATCGTCAATCCATAGCGTGCGATTTCCTCCCGGCGGATATCGAACTCAATATAGTTGCCGCCCATGACTCGCTCCGCGAAGACGCTGGAACTGCCGGGAACCTGCCTCACCACGGCTTCGATCTCAGAGGCAATTCGCTCGAGTGTGGGCAGGTCTGCCCCGGCTACCTTGATTCCGACTGGTGTTTTGATGCCGGTCGCCAGCATGTCTGTGCGGGTTTTGATCGGCATCGTCCAAGAATTGCTCAAGCCTGGAATCTGAATGGCCGCATTGAGCGCCTCGATGAGTTCGTCCACTGTGCGACGACGGTGAGCAATGACTTGGCCTGCGGAGTCACGGACGTCCACTTTGGGCCACTCCTTTTCGTCTTTAAGCATCACGGTCGTTTCCACCATGTCAAAGGGTGCGGGATCGGTCGCCGTCTCGGCGCGTCCGATTTTCCCGAATACGTGGTGAACTTCCGGGAAACTCTTAATGATCCGGTCCGTAACTTGAACGATCTCCCGCGCCTTCGTCGGAGAAATTCCCGGGAAAGTGGTCGGCATGTAAAGTAAATCGCCCTCGTAAAGCGGCGGCATGAATTCGGATCCTAGATGTTGAAAGGGAAATGCCTTGCCGATTGCGCTGGAGGCGGTGCGAAGGGGACCTTCGGGAAGGCGGTCAGTCACCAGAAAGTTCCAGGGAAGGAAGACCAGAATAACAATCAGGGCCGCTCCACTGATGACCTGCCAGCGGAACCGAATGACGAAATCAATACAGGGGTGATACAGCCAGATGAGGAAGCGGTTCACCGGATTCTTTTCCTCGGCCGGGATCTTCCCGCGGATAAAGTAGCCCATGAGCACGGGAGCCAGCGTGATCGAAAGAAGCGCGGCAGCGGCCATCGAATAGGTTTTCGTGAAAGCCAGTGGCTGGAAAAGCCGACCCTCTTGCGCCTGAAGCGTGAAAACAGGGATAAAGGAAACGGTGATGACAAGCAGGGAGTAGAAGAGCGTGGGGCCAACTTCAACGGACGCGTCGCGGATGATCTGCCAATGCGGTTTTTTGCCTCCGTCGTGCTCAAGGTGCTTGTGGGCATTCTCGATCATGATGATGACTGCATCCACCATGGCGCCAACGGCGATGGCGATGCCGCCAAGAGACATGATATTCGCGCTGAGCCCCTGTGCTTGCATGACTATGAAGGCGGTGAGAACCGCGACAGGGAGGATGATGATGGCGACGAGGGCACTCCGAAAATGTAGGAGAAACGCAATGCAAACGAGCGCGACGACGATGCTTTCTTCGATGAGTTTTTCCTCCAGCGTCTTCACGGCACGGTCGATGAGGGCCGTGCGGTCATAAGCCACGGTATAAGTCACGTCCTTCGGAAGGCCTTTCATCGCCTCGTCGAGTTTCGTTTTTACATCCTGGATTACCTGCCGCGCATTCGCGCCGTATCTGACGATGACCACTCCTCCGACGGTTTCCCCTTCGCCGTTCAGTTCGGCGATGCCACGTCGCATGTCGGGACCAAGTTGAACTGTCGCGACATCACGAAGGAGAATGGGAACGCCATTGTCGCCTACCCCGACCGCGACTTTTTCGAGATCGGAAACCTGCTGGACATAGCCTTTGACTCGGAGAATGAACTCTTTTTCCGCCATTTCCAGGGAGCGCCCGCCGACTTCGCCGTTGCTCATGCGAATCGCCTCGCTGACATCACGAATCGAGAGGTCGTAGCCGCGAAGTTTCACAGGATCGACCGTAACCTGGTATTGCTTCACGAAACCGCCTACCGACGCGACCTCGGATACACCCTCGACTGAGGTGAGTTGGTATTTGAGATACCAATCCTGCATGGACCGGAGCTCCGCGAGACTGTGTTCCTTCGAATTTAGCGAATACATGAAAGCCCAGCCGACGCCCGTCGCGTCTGGCCCCAGTGTCGGTGCGACACCTTGAGGGAGGCGGGAGGTAAGACCGCTGAGATACTCAAGCACGCGGCTGCGCGCCCAATACGGGTCCGTGCCGTCTTCAAAAATCACATAAACGAAGGAAAATCCATAGAACGAATATCCGCGCACCACTTTCGCATTCGGAACGGAAAGCATTTTGGTGGTGATCGGATAGGTGACCTGATCCTGCACAAGCTGCGGGGCCTGGCCCGCCCATTCGGTGTAGATGATGACTTGCGTGTCAGAGAGGTCTGGAATGGCGTCGAGCGGGATTGTGCGCAGAGAGAAAAATCCCGCCAGCACGAGCACGACGGAACCCAGTAAAACGAGGAACCGATTTCGCAGCGAAAAATCAATGATTGCCCGGAGCATGTTCGTTAGATGGAGCGGCGGGGGCCGGTTTCGTTGCCTGCGTGGCTTCGCCGGGGATGAGCGTCATCCCGCAAACCGGGCATTCTCCGGGATAGTCGTATTGCACGTTGCCGTGTTCGGGCATCGGACAGACGAACGTATCAATGGGCGCTGGAGTTGGTTGTGAAACAGGTGCTGCCATTTTGGCGTGATCCGTGGCCGCGGCGGCTTTTGGGGTAGCCTTTGGATCGAGCATCTTCTGGATGGCCTCTCTGAGCTGACTCTCGGAATCGAGCATGAACTGAGCGGAAGTCACCACCTTCTCTCCAGGTGCGAGTCCATGAAGAACTTGATAGTAGCCCGACGTGTCCCGGGATCCGAGCGACACCTCTCTGGGGTCGAATTTTCCGCCCTCCAAGGCGATGAAAACGGTGGCCTTTTCCCCGCTGCGAAGAACCGCACTCTCCGGCACAAGCGTGGCAATGGCAGCAAGTTCGCTGTCGATCTCGACGGTGCCAAACATGCCGGGCTTGAGCCTCAGCCCGGGATTGTGAAACTCCATGCGAACCTGCGCGGTTCGGGTCTTTGGATCGAGAGTGGGATAGACATAAGTCACACGTCCCAGAAATGTCTGTCCTGGTAAGGAGGGGATTTTTGCTTTGGCTTCCTGCCCGAGATGAACAAACGGCATATCCTGCTCGTAGATCTGCGCCTTGATCCAAACGATGGACAAATCCGCGAGACGGAAGAGATTCATACCCGGCTCGAACATCATACCTTGAACGGCATTTTTCTCGATCACTACGCCATTCGCTGGTGACCGCATGGTGATTATCTTGGTGGCAGCGCCCGAGCGAGCGAGCTCCTGGAGTTGATCCTTCGGCAGATCGAGCAGTTCGAGGCGTTCGAGCGTCGTCTTGGCCAAAGCGACATTTCCGCTGCGGGTCAGCGATGCGTATTCCAGCTCGGCGTTGTAAATCTCCGGAGAATAGACCTCAAAAAGCGGCTCCCCCTCCTGCACAACACGCCCTGTGGCATTGACGTGCAGTTTCTCGATCCAGCCCTTGAATTTGGTTGTGATGTCAGTGAGCGCCGTTTCGTTGAAATCCACCACTCCGACGGTGCGGACACTACGCCGGAGCGGACCGGACTTTACCTCACCCAGCCGCACCCCCATGGTTTGAATCGTGACAGGATCAATGGTGATGGTTGCCCCATCGTCGGACTCGCCTTCGTAAACGGGAACCATATCCATTCCCATACTGTCCTTTCGAGGAGTTTGGCTGATCTCGCCGAGCATCATCGTGGACTTATAATATTTGATCTTTCGCTCGCCGCTCGTTCCGGGAGCGGCAACAGACTCCGATGATTTGAGATCTTCAGAACTGGCGACGCTTCTGCCAGAGATTGCCAGAAAAACGATGAACGTAACGCCGCCGAACACAAGGAGTGTTGCTAGAATCAGGATTATTTTCTTCATGGTGTAAACCATTGACTGTCGAGAAGACCCTCTGACTTTGCGCGGAGCTTGGCTTCGAATCGGAGCTTATCCCCATTAAATGTGTCGAGACAGAGCGGGCAACAAAGCGCAACCATGACATCTCCAATGGCAAGCCGACAAAAGCCACCGCCGTGATCAACTGCTTTCCCACAAACAAGGCAGTAAGCGTCTGACGACTCGGATGATGATTTCATTTGGTGTGAACTGTTTTCTCTGAGCCGTCGCCGCTCAGTGCAGAGTGGAACGAGAAGAGCCTAAGTATCCCTCGGCAATTTAGACGACCGCTTGGGGAAGGAGCTTGGCAACGCTCTTGCGGCCAAAACGCCAGAAAACGAGGGGAGTGACGATAAAATCCAAGAGCGTGCTGGAAAAGATGCCACTGAAGATGACCACGGCGACCGGGTGGAGGATTTCGCGGCCCGGCTGTCCGGCAGCAATGACCAGAGGCACGAGGGCAAGGGCTGCGGTCAAAGCGGTCATCAACACCGGAACGAGTCGTTCCTGAGTCCCGCGGACAATCATTTTCAGGTCAAACTTCTCGCCCTCGTGCTCCATCAGGTGGAGATAGTGCGAAATCATCATGATCCCGTTACGAGCAGCAATCCCGGTCAGAGTGATGAACCCGACCATGGTTGCGATGGAGAGTGTGCCTCCCATAAGCAGGACACCGATTACGGACCCGATGAATGCCATCGGGATATTGAGCATAATCTGGACGGCAAACATGACGCTGCGAAAATGCGCGTAGAGCACGATAAACATGCCCGCGAGGGAAAAGAGGCTGAGGATCGCGATGAGCCGAGAGGCGGATGCTTGACTCTCGAACTGCCCGCCGTAGGTGACGAAGTAGCCTTCGGGGAGCTTCACTTCAGTTCCGAGACGCTGCTGGATTTCCGAAACAGCGCTGACAAGATCACGCTCGGAGACGTTGGCTTGGATCACGATTCGACGGCGAACATTTTCGCGATTGATGATGTTTGGTCCCTTGGCCTCCTCGACGTTGGCGAGAACGCCCAGCGGCAGCACCTGGCCAGCCACAGTGTCGATGGGAATGCGCTTGATGGCGTCGGGGTCATTGCGTGCCTCGTCGGTCAGGCGCATCACGAGATCGTATGTGCGTTGATCTTCGAGAATTTGGCCAACGGACCGACCATTCATCGCGAGCTCGCCATACTCGGCGACCTCACCCGCCATGACACCATATTTTTTCGCTTGTTGGCGGTCAATATTGACGTGGAGCTGGGGAATGAGCACCTGCTTTTCGACTTGAAGATCCACGACACCCGGCACGGTGCTCATGACCGAACGGATTTCCTCCGCCTTTTCACGCAGAGTGGTGAGGTCGTCACCGAAAAGCTTTACTGCAATTTGTGCTCGCACGCCGGAGAGCAGATGATCAATGCGGTGGGAAATTGGCTGTCCCAGATTGACGGCGATCCCGGGGATTTGATCGAGGCGGGTGCGGATGTCATCGAGGATCACACCACGGGCGCGGTCGGAGGGTTTCAACTCGACCTCGATCTCGGAGGAATGCACGCCCTCCGCATGATCATCGAGTTCGGCGCGGCCCGTGCGGCGTCCGGTCATCGAGACCTCGGGAACCTCGAGGATCAACTTTTCTGCCAACGCCCCAATGCGATTCGATTCCTTCAACGAAATGCCAGGGGCGGAAGCGAGATTGATCGTCACACTTCCCTCATTGAAGGGTGGCAGAAATTCACGTCCAAAAAATGGGATGACCGCCAGCGCCGCGAGAAAGGCGAGGGCGACGAGAAGAAGAATAGGTGTCGTGCGAGGGACCGCCCAATCGAGCAGTCGGGCTTCCGCGCCCTTGATCTTGCGAACGAGCCAGGAGTCTTTCTCATGATCCATCCGCTTCATTTTCGGCAGAAGGTAGGAGCAAAGGGCCGGAGTAACCGTGACCGCGACGAATAGCGAAGAAATGATGCTGGTGATATAGGCGATGCCTAGTGGGGCAAAGATGCGACCTTCAATCCCGCCGAGCGCAAATAGCGGAATGAAGACAAGCACAACAATAATGGTGGCAAACACGATGGAGTTCCGAACCTCGCTGGATGCATGATAGATCACCTCCAGTGCTGGTTTCGGTTGGGCGGCATGTCGATTTTCGCGGAGGCGTCGAAAGACGTTCTCCACGTCCACAATGGCGTCGTCCACCAATTCGCCGATGGCGATGGCGAGGCCGCCGAGTGTCATCGTATTGATGCTCATTCCAAAGAGGTGGAAGACGATGGCCGTGATGATCATCGAGAGCGGAATTGCCGTGAGGGTGATGAACGTCGTGCGGAAGTTCAGCAGGAAAAGGAACAGGACGATCACGACCAGAATCGAGCCGTCGCGGAGGGCCTCTTCAACATTTGAGATCGCTCGATGAATGAATTCACTCTGACGGAAAATCTCGGCGTGGATTTTCACCCCCTCCGGTAGCGTGGCCTGAATTTTTTCGAGATCGGCTTGGATGGCGTCCGTGAGTTGGATCGTGCTCGCACCGGGCTGCTTCTGGATGGAGAGAATTACGGCGGGTTTCCCGTTCACTCCGGCATCACCGCGTTTGGCGAGTGGTCCACCGAGGCGCACATCGGCCACGTCACCAATGGTCAGGGGAATCGGGGCGGATCGGTCACCCGGAATGACGGATTGGGCAAGGTCGTCCACAGACTTAACGCGGGCGAGATTGCGGATTAGCCCCTCGGTATAATCTCGGAGCAAAAACCCTCCGGTCGCGTTGACATTCGCATTCTGCGCCGCCTCCTGAACGTCGTGCAGACTCACTCCGTAATGCTGGAGCTTATAGGGATCGACCAGGATCTGATACTGTTTGAGATCACCACCAATGACCGTGATTTGAGCAATCCCCGAAATGGACAGAAGACGCTGGCGAATTTGCCAATCCGCAATGGATCGGAGGTCCATCGATGTGACCTTCGGATTCTCGCTGGTGAGGCCAACGAGCATAATCTCGCCCATGATGGAGGAAATCGGTCCCAGCACGGGTTTGGCATTGGCAGGCAGTTGGGCGGCGACTTGCTGGAGCTTTTCAGTGACGATCTGACGGGCGAGGTAGATGTCCGTATTCCAGTCGAACTCAACGAAAACGAGCGAAAGCCCGACACTGGAATTCGAGCGCACCCGCTGCACGCCGGTCGCGCCGTTCATCGCGGTTTCGATGGGGAACGTGACGAGTGTTTCGATTTCCTCCGGAGCGAGTCCCTCTGCTTCGGCAAAGATCGTGACGGTGGGCCGATTGAGGTCGGGGAACACATCGACCGGCAGCTTGGTGAGGATATAGCCTCCATACGCCATGACGAGCGCCGCGAAGGCGACAACAAATAGACGGTTGCGGAGGGAAAACTGGATGAGGCGATCGAACATGGCGTGACAATTCGATGGAGTTACGCGGACCGACGGCGGGGAACGATCAGGGCCAGCACGAGGGCCAGCGCGGCTCCGATACCTGCTCCGATGTAGAGACTGCGGTTAAAGAAGCTGGGCTCGGGCGCTGTCGCCGCTTCGACTTCCTCGTGCTTTTCCTTGGGCGCACTCGGCGCATACTGAATTTGGTAATTGCCCCGTGTCACAACCTGCTCGCCCGGAAAAACTCCCTCGATGATCTCAATCCGGCCGCCGGACCTGATTCCGGTGTGAACCGGGCGCTTCTCGAAGATGTTCCCATTGCGCACGAAGACAAAAAGATTTCCAAGGTCGCCAAGGAGGGCGTTTTCGGGCACCGCCAGCACGGACTGAACTTTACCCACACCCACCGAGAGTTGGCCAAGGAGGTTGGGGCGGAGTTTCCCGTCGTGATTGTCAATCAGCGCGTAAATCTCGAAACTCTTGGAGTCGGATTCGAGGCCCACGTCGGACCGTTGGATGACACCTTCGAAACGATGTTCTGGATAAACGTTGACCGTCAAGGTCGCAGGGTCGCCGATTTTGAGCGCAAGCACCTCGGGGTTCTCGTAAGCCGTTCCACGCGCAAGCACTTTGGAGTAGTCGCCTACGACCATGAGGACCGTATCGGGGGTGAATGCCTGGCCAAGCGTTACCTTCACTGCGGTAACGGCTCCGTTAAGCGGTGACTTCAAGATGACATCTGGATTTCCTATTGTTCTGGGAACCACGCGGAGCAAAGGCTGGCCGACCTTCACGGGCTCTCCGAGTTTCACGAGGATTTCCCCGACAGTGCCTTCAAAACGCGGCGTGATCTGCGCAACGTTTTCAGGTAAGGGCTCGATTTGTGCGACAAGCTCCACGCTCTGGCGAAGTTCAACGATTTCCGCTTCGGCGGTTTCGACACCGAGATTGGCAATCGCGGCCTCGCTGAGTTCGACCGGGCCACCAACCCCCGCCGCCGCATTACCAACTTGTGGTCCGTGATCCTCGCCGGCGTGGCCGAAGACGCTGGGAAGGGAAAAGAGAGTCGCGGCAGCGAGAACGAGCCACTTAGCGTTTCTTCGGTTCGGATTTATTTTCATGAAGAGTATTGATAAAAATGTCGCGGTTCAAATAGCCATTGGCACCTAGGGATGCCTCAACGGCACTCAAGGCTTGTGCCTCTGTGGCCAGTGCTTCGACGTAAAAGAGACGTTGTTCGATTTCCTGATTGGTTAGCGTAATCGCCTCTGTGGTATCGGCCTGCCCAGTCTGAATGGCGCTTTCAAGCACGCCCCGAGTCTCGTCGAGTAAAGGCAAAGAGTCCTTTTGGATGAGCGCTGCGACTGCCGCCGACTTCGATGCCCGCACGCGGGCAGCATTGATCTCCGCTTCGATCGTGATCTGGCGTGCGATCAAGGTCTGGCGCGCTCGTTCCTGGGTGGCGGCCTTTTCCGCGATTCTGCCTTGGTTTCGGTTCCATACCGGAAGCGGAACCGCGACTCTAAATCCAAGAAAGTTCTCGTTGATCAATTCAGATCCGTCGAGCGTGCGCTCAAATTCGTATTCAACTCCGACCGTGATGTCCTCCCAGGCCTCTGCCCGGCCGAGGGCGATCTCCGCTGCAGCGGCATCAACTTCCAAGGAGGTCTGCACGAGATCAGGACGGTAAAGTTTTCGAGTGCCCGTGCTTCGTCGCAGCGCGGAGATGACTTCGGTCAGCGATCCTTTCACCGCAAGTGGGGCGTCGGGAGTCATGCCGAGCAACCCTTTGAGCGTGGCAATCGCAGCGCCTTCATCGGCTTCCAACGCGATGAGTTGCTGTCGCAGGCCCTCCTTCTCGACTTTTCCCAAATTGACGGCGATCGCAGACGCTTGTCCTGCTTGTCGTCGGGCTTCGTTAAGAGAAATCAGACCATCGACAGACTTTATCAGTTTACGCAAAACTGCGCTTTTCTCCGAGGCGGCCCTCGCTTCGATGAAAACTCGCTGCACTTCCTGAACGAGTCGGCGTTCCTCATCCCGAACTTCTGCCAGAGCGATGGCCACTTCAACCCGCGAGACGCTCTGCGCTTTGGCCAATCGCCCGGTCCAAGGCAGTCGTTGCATGAGCGCGGCAGTGATGCGGTCCTGCCCCTCTCCTCCAAAGAAAACGTCGGAACGATAGGAAAAATCGATCTCGGGATTGGGCCATAACCCGGCCTGAATCAGGCGGCCACGGGCCTGCGCGATGGAGTGATAGGCCGCACGAATCGAAGGATTACTGAATAGCGCGTTCTTCTGCGCCTGCTGAAAATCCAGAGTCTCGGCAAAAAGGGACGCTGGCAGGATCAATAATGCGCAAAGGATTCCTCTCATGTGGCCATTGTAACGATGGCGATGCGGCAATCCCTCACCAAATTTTCATTGAGAACTCGGGGTAGTCAATCTGGACGAAGTCCTGGCAGCTCTGTCTTGGACTTTTCCGGCTGCCACTGGCTTGCATCGGCGTCTTCGTAACTCAAAATGGTGAACATCCCCCTTGCCATGTGATACAGCAGATGGCAGTGAAACGCCCAGATTCCCGGGTTGTTTGCGTCAAAGACAATTTTAATCGCCGAATGCGGGGGAATTTGCACGGTGTCGCGAAGAGCGCCGGACAATTTTTCCCCGTCGATTTCAACGACCTGAAAATCGTGTCCGTGCAGGTGCATGGGGTGCCCCATGGTTGTGTGGTTCGTGAATGCGATCTCGATCCGTTCGCCATTTCTGACGTTGAGCGACTGACGGTTCGGGTAAGCGGCACCATTGATGGTCCACGTGTAGTTGGCCATGTCGCCTCCAAGCATTGCGGGAAGATTGCGGTCGGCAGGCTTTGGCATCAACGGTTCGACGGCTTCCAGCAACTTTTCCTGTGTGTTGTCGAGGGCCACCGTGGGAATTGCCGCTGAAGTCTGGAGGACGGGAATTTTCGACCCTTTGGTGGCCAATACCACACCGCAAAGCCGCTTCGTGCCTTCGCCTTGTGCGACGATGGGAAACGCTCCGCCTCCCGGAGGGATCTTCACCCGAAGGTCCATGCGTTGAGCAATAGCCAACTGAAAATAATGTCCGGTTAACGGCTTAACAGCCTTGCCATCCACTGCCAGGAGTTCTGCCTCGAGCGTCCCCGTGTCTATAAAAAAATTTGTGGCAGATGAGGCTGCAATCAGCCTTAGCAGAACTGTTGTGGCGGGCTCCACAGGCAAGACATCGGGGTTGTCTGCTGTGCGACGGTTGGCAAGAAGAGCGTCATAGACCACATCGATTTCGGCGGGTTCGCCCATGACGGTCTGATGTGTCAGCGTTTTTCCATCCCACTTTGGCGCGAGGAGTTCGACAGCAGAAACGGCTGGCATTTTCATTGTGCCCTCCATCTTCGGCATCGTCATTCCAGACTCAAGGTTCTTCAGAATTTCTCCAGGAGGCGTGAAAGAGAAATCCGAAAGCATGATGACAAACTGAGTGTCGGCCTTGGCTCGTTCTTCAGGAGTCCAGATAATCAGTGGTGCTGAGTTGTAGAGTTGCTCCTGCAAACCATAATGCGAATGCATCCAATAAGTCCCGCTTTGCTTGAGCGGGAAATTGTAGTGGAAAGTCTCCCCTGGGGGAATGGGTTCCTGGGTTACAAACGGAACACCGTCCATATTGTTCGGCAAAACAAGGCCGTGCCAATGGATGGAAGTCGGCACCTTTAATTGGTTAACAACCTCTACGTGAAATCCATCCTTTTTCTCAGGTTCCAATCCTTCGGTTCCATCTTCCTGCTCGATGGCGACGACGGTGATTTTCTTGCCTAATATCGTCAAGGGAACCTCTTTGACATAGAGCCGCACCGGATCGGAAGCAAAACTAGATTGAATTCCAAGCAACAAGCCAAAAAGCAAGTATTTCATGAGATCCGAAGTTGGGTTGGTTAAGAGCAAATTGTAGTCATTGCCTAAAGTTCCGTTGAATGTTTTCCGGGGCCGAAGCCAAGTCGCGTCAAGCGCTCGCAGAGTTGCTGTCGTGCCCGGTAAATACGGACTTCGACGGCTTTGGCCGATAGGCCTAGAATGGCGGCAACCTCCTTGTAGGGCTGATGTTCCACCGCTCCGAGCACGAAAGGGACGCGAAGTTCCTCCGGCAGCGCCCGGATTTCCGCTTCCAAAAAGTCCATCGCCTCTTTACTCGTGGCGTGTTCCGCTGGCGAGGGCTGGGGTGAGGCAAACTCCCGCTCCTCCGGGCGTTCATCGCTGGGCTGTCGGGTAAAAGAGTCTGTATTGCGAGCATTTCGCGTGGCTTTAGACTTTGCGTGGTCACGACAAAGATTGACTGCAATCTGAAATAGCCACGTTGAGAAGCGAGCTTTGGCCTTTACTTTATCCAAGGCAAACCACGCCCTCACGAATACTTCTTGTGAGAGATCCCTCGCCGTTTCGTCATCGGATACAGATCGGAAAATAAAACTGTGGATCGGAGCTTGGTATCGGAGAATCAAACGCTCGTAAGCCGATTCGTCGCCACATTTAGCGCGTTCGGCCAAGTCCCAGTCGGGCGGATCCTCGGCCTCAATCGGCCGCATGGCCAGAGTCGAGGTTATATAAGGCGTTCGCGGTGAGATTCAGAAGTTTTTGATATTGTTCGGGGGTCAAAACCTCCTTCATTTCAAATACATGGCCTATGGTGACTCTTTGAAGGGCACCCATGTGATGATGAATCTTTTCAATGGCCGCGTGCACACGCTCGGAGTCGCGACCATCTGCCAGTATCGCTTCCGCGAGTTCACGGTTCGCGAGAGTCAGTTGCTGTTCCAGATTGTTCCGTTCAGAGTGGTAGCGTTTCTCGATTGGCACGAGGGCGAGATCCTGTTCTGCGGTAATATTCAGCTGAGTGTGAATCCAAGCGTGCGCATCCTGTGGCACCGGCTTGTGCCAATTCGAGTAAAGCATAATGGAGAGGCACGCCGCGCTGGCAGCCACCAAAGCCACAATTCCCAGTAGAATCAGCGCCGAAGAAACCCTTTTCATCGGATTTTTGCCAGCAATCCCGATGGCGCGTTGGGAGCCATAATGGAAAAGACATTCAGATCCAACCCCCTGGCAGCAGCCTGCGAGGACTCGGAAAAATTCATGGTAAGAGGAGCGACCGCCCCGACGGCTACCGCGATGGAAAGGGCAAGGGCCGCTGCTTGCGGACGGAGCCAAGCTTGAAGAAGCTCGGCAAACCAAGAATGAGATCCCGTCGATTTGGCTTTTCGAAGGCGAATTTCCCGCAGCACATTCCCCGCAAAGGAAGAGGGAAGTTCGGGAGTCCTTTGACGGGATAATCCCGGTAGGAGCTTATCGAGGTCGGAGTGGTTCATGATTGATGAAACGAAGAACTACCAGAAATCCCTCGGATGTGAGGGAAAATCTCAATTGGCTCGTTCAACTGGCCATGAAAGTTCTCCTTACTGCTCTCTCAACAGTGCTTGCCTCGATAACACTGTCCCTGGCTGGGACCGACAAGTCACATTCTCCCACGATCCTCACTGAAGCAGGAACTCCCTCTTTGAATCTAAAAAACGTGCGCATTGATCTTCGTGACGGGAAAATTCGCGGAACTGCCTACGTGAGTTTTGGGTATGCCGCGCCGAAATCTGCCCACATCCATGCTTATGGTATCGATTCCAAAGGGGCAGTGGTTGCGGAGGGCTGTGACAGTCTCAGTGGAAATTTGCTAGCTCCTCATCCTCGGCTCGCTGGAAAAGGAAAGGATTTATTCGGACTTGAACTCAAAGGTTCATCCGAGGACATCCGCACTATCCGTGTTGTCAGTCACCTTGGCCGATCCGACTGCTCGGGGTGAAAGACAGTGGCGCTCGGCGTGAATTTGCGGTTTCCCTCGTCTCGCTCCAAGTCCGCCGAAGAAAAATAAAAAGGGCGATTGACCTTGTATCCATATACAACCCCTATCGTCTTACCATGATCATGGAAAATCGACTCACAAGAGGCGTGCTGGCTCGGCAAGCAAACGTGCATGCAGAGACCATCCGCTTTTACGAACAAAAAGGTTTACTGGCTCCTCCTACCCGAAGCGCCGCCAACTATCGTGAGTATTCTTCTGAAGTAGTTTCACGTGTGCGCTTCATTAAGCGTGCTCAGGAACTTGGCTTCACCTTGGCGGAAATTTCAGACCTCCTCGCGCTGCGGGCCGAACCCAAAGGCGGAAATGTCCGGGTGAAGCAACTCGCGAATGAGAAGCTTTCGATAATTAAAAAAAAGATCCGTGATCTCCAAAGCATGAAACGTGCCCTCGCCGAGCTGGCCGAAGCGTGTGATGGGCAAGGGTCGGTCGCCAACTGCCCGATCATTGCGGCCATGGAGGGAGACCTATGAGCCACCACGACTGTTGCTCACATAAACCCGAGTCGGCAGGTGCGCCGACTGCTGCGAATCCATCGGGGAGCCATCACCGCGACGACACCATTCAACCTACAAAGGAGTGGTTCTGCCCGATGTGTCCAGGCGTGGAATCGGATAAACCGGGCTCGTGCCCGAAATGTGGAATGGCGCTGGAGCGAAATCCGACATTCCAGCGACCGGCCAAGACGATTTACACGTGTCCAATGCACCCGGAGGTGCGGCAGGATAGTCCGGGAAGTTGCCCAATTTGTGGCATGGCCCTTGAGGCCGTCGCCGTGGCAAACGCGGGCGAGGAAGATCACTCAGAACTCCATGATATGACACGGCGGTTTTGGATTGGGGCCGCCCTTACCGTGCCAGTTGTTGTGCTTGCCATGGGGGCTCACCTTCCCGGTCTGAGCGCCATACCTGGGAACGTCTCGGCGTGGATTCAATTTCTGCTCTCAACGCCAGTCGTGCTTTGGGCGGGATGGCCATTTTTTGAGCGGGGTGCTCGGTCGCTCGTGAGCCGCCATTTGAATATGTTCACCCTGATCGCGCTGGGCACCGGGGCGGCCTACC
>JADHED010001205.1_pt1 | contig 23697 bp, 18 predicted proteins | sample 8952041 | NCBI WGS metagenome assembly JADHED01 (sample SAMN16124423, study PRJNA663239) | bioreactor sludge metagenome | isolation source: sludge (control) | place: India:Bengaluru | collected 2018-09-08
GGGGCGGGATGCGGCGGCCCTCGAATGTAGCGGACTTCTGACTCACCACACTAGGATCCGGGCGCGGCGGGGGCGGCGAGGACGCCCATCTCCGTCAGGCGGCGCGTGGACCATAGGTACTCCTCGCTCTCCTCGGGGGCGAGCTCCATCACCGCCGCGTACTTCTCCGCGGCGGCCTGCGCCTGTCCGCGGGCGTCGAGGACCCGGCCCGCGATGTAGTGCCCGATGGGGTGGTGGGGGAAGAGCGCCTCGGCGCTCTGCGCCCGGCGGAAGGCCGTCTCCTCGTCGCCCTCGGCGAACGCGATCCGCGCGAGGAAGGCGTGCGGCTCGAAGAGGTCGGGCTGCATGGCGGAGGCCCGCTCGAAGTAGGAGCGCGCCTCGCTCGATCGGCCCCACTGGTGCAGCACCACCCCCTGCCCGCTGACGAACAGCGCGTGCCCCGGCAGCCTCGATTCGCACTCCCTGAGGCCGCCGAGGATCGCCGGGAACCGCGAGGCGTCGCCGGCCTGCACGGCGGCGGCGAACTCCTCGTTCAGGCGGTCGTAGGCGTCGTAGGTCCGCTGCGCCGCGCGGAGGCGTCCCGAGAGGGCCTCGAAGGTCGGAGTGCTCCGGACGAGGTTCGTGGCGGTCAGCACCTGCGGGTAGCGGGTCCGCACCTCGGCGTCGATGGCCGCGATCCGGCTGTCGTCGTCGGGGTGCGTGGAGAGCCACTCGGGCGGGCTGTCGCCGCCCTTCAGGCTCTTGAACAGCTCGAACACCTGCGCCATCTCGCGGGGGTCGTAGCCGCACTTCAGGGCGTACTCCACCCCGCGCTGGTCCGACTGCTCCTCGTGGTCGCGGCTGTAGGACAGGAGCAGGAGCTGCCCGCCCACCGCCCCGAGGGTGGCGCCGATCGTGGCGAGATCGTCCCCGGCGGCTTCCGCCCCCACCGCGGCCGCCGTGACGACGAGCCCGATGAGCGCGGCCTGGCCCTGGCTCTGCGCGGAGTGCTTGTGCGCCACGTGGCCCACCTCGTGCGCCATGACGCCGGCGAACTCCGCCTCGCTGTCGAGTTTCGCGAGCAGGCCGCGGGTCATGCACACGTTGCCGCCGGGCAGGGCGAAGGCGTTGACCTCGGAGGAGTTGAGGATCGTGAAGGTCCACGGCAGGTCAGGGCGGTGGCTGGCCCTCGCGATGCGCGTGACGATCCCCGAGAGGTAGTTCTGCATCTCCGGGTCCGGATAGGCGCCCTCGTACTGGCTGCGGAAGGAGGGCGCGTAGGAGTTCCCCTGCGCCACCTCCTCCGCGTCGCTCATCGGCATCCCGAGCACCGTCTCGCCGGTGACGGGGTCCGTGATGCAGCCGGAGGGGACGAGGCACGCGGCCACCGCGAGGACGAGGAGGAGCGGCGCACGGAGCAAGGTTCTCATGGCCCGGCCACTGTACTGCCGGCGGCCGGCGGCGCGCAACTCCGGCTATGCCGGTGTCACGAGCCGGCCGAAGACCTCCGTCGCGAGGTCCGCGGATTCGAGCACCTCCGGGCGCGGCGCCCCGCCGGCGGGCCAGCGGACGAGGGAGATGCGGCCACCCTCGATCTCGAGGCCCGTGATGTCGCCGTCCCCGTAGGAGCAGCAGCCCGCGTTGAAGTAGCAGGGCATGGCCATGTCGAGCCGGAGCGGCCCGTCCGACGTCCGTCGCCGCGCGACCTCGGCCTCCTTCGCCGCCACCTCCCCGGCGGGCCCTCCCTTCGCCCGGAGGGCCGCGAGGTCCCGCTCGAGACGGCCGACATGGTTCACCGAGGCGAACACCGGGCGGTGCGTGTGGCCGGCGAGGAGCACGAGGCGCTGACCCTTGGCGTTGCGCTTCTCGGCGAAGGCGTGCATCGCGAGATCGTGGCGGCCGCGGAGCACGGCATCCTTCGCGGGGGTCGTGGACGGTCGCCGGAGGAGGCGCTGCAGGCCGCGCCAGATGAAGCGGAGGAAGAACCGCGAGAGCCGGCGATAGCGGTCGCTGTCGAGCGTCCCCTGGTGTCCGTGCACGAGGAAGATCTCGCCGAGCGCGGTCCCGCCGTCGCGGGCCGCGAGGAGCAGGGACGGGTGCCCGCGGAGGTCCGGGCCGAAGAACGGACCGAGGTCCTCGCGCATCCTCGTCGCGTCGTACCAGCGGTCGTCGTGGTTGCCGTGCACCCGCCGGTAGCGGCCTTCCCGGTGGAAGGCGGCCTCGAGGACGAGCGTCTCGCGGTGGGCCGGGATCACCTCGTCGGCGTCGCACTCCCAGAGCTCCTCCGCGTCGCCGAGGACGACGAGCGTGTGCCCCGCCCGGTGGTAGTGGGCGAGCGCCGCCCGGTAGGCCTCCTCGCAGCGGGCGAAGTCGTCCGCCCCGTCGCGCGCGCCCCGGTGCAGGTCCGAGAACACCACCAGGCGGTCGGCGCGGACGTCGAACGCGATCCGGTCCGCGGCCTCGACTTCGCCGTACTCCCGCGAGAGACCCTTGCGGATGCGCCTCTGGTATCTCCGCGAGACGGGGACTCCCGCGATCTCCATGGCCGTCTCCCCGCCGCCGTGCCGGCGGCGGCCCGGATTCTACCCGAGGACGGGCCTACTTCGCCCCGGTCGAGGGGGCGATCGGCCGGCGGGCGGGTGGGGCGCCGAGCAGGGCCCGCCATCTCTCCGGCGAGGACGGGGCGCGGAGCCGCGAGATGGCCGCGAGGGCCGCGGACGCCGCGCCGCGCTCCTCCTCGCCGGCGTCGAGGGCGGCCAGGAACGTGGGGATCGCCTCCGGCGCGCGCAGTCTCGCCAGCGCCGCGAGGGCGGCCCGGCGCACCGCCGGGGTCCCCTCGTCCGCGGCCCGGATGACCTCCGCCACGAACTCCGAGCGGCAGAGCCTCCGGTAGGACAGGCGTCCGAGCGCCTCGACGACCGCGCTCTCCTCGGGCCCCCGCAGCGCGAGAACGTCGTTCGCCATGCCCTCGGCCACCCACAGCATCTCCCGGTCGAACCACTCGCTCCAGCGGGCGGGGTCCGACGGGAGGCGCGCCCCGGAGATCTCCTCGAGCGCACGGTGGGCCGCGCGGGCCACCGTGGGCTCCGCATCCGCGAGGAGCGCCACGAGGCCGCGGAAGCACAGCACGAGGTGGAGCCTCGCCGCGGCCTGTGCGGCGACGATCCGGGTCCCGGGCGAGGCATCCATGAACAGGCCGGTGACGGCGTTCGTCAGGGAGCGGTCGGTGCGCTCCGGCCCGAGCACCGGGAGGCGGACGATGCGGGCGAGGGCGGCGGGTTCGCCGCGGCCCCCGGCGGTGGCGATCCGGGCGAGCCCCTCCGCGGCCCCCGGCCCGCCGGTCTGTTCGACGGCGTCGAGCAGCGCCTCGCGCCAGCCCTCGCCGAGCGTGCCCCAGACCCGGGTCAGCGGCAGGGCCGCGGGCTCGGCCCGACCGACGATGCCGGCATAGGCGGCCACGACGAGGCCGCGCTGGGAGGCCACCGCGAGGGGGGCCTCGCCGAGTCGCGCGCCGATCTCCTGCACGAGGTCGAGCGTCCCGGCGTCGCCCGTGGCGGCGAGCACCCGGAGGGCCTGTACGACCGCCGTGGGCGGGGCGCCCTCGCCGGTGGCGGCCCGCAGGAACGCCCCGAGGTCCGTCGCGGGCAGTCGGCCGAAGGCGCCGACGGCCAGCACGTAGACCTCCGGGTGACGGAAGTCGTCGGCGAGGTCGGGCAGCGCCGCGAAGAGCGCGGGCAGCGCCGGCGGGCCGAGCATCCCGATCTCCGCGCCGAGGTCGCGCAGATCCGCCCCCTCGACCAGGGCGCGCTCGAGGATGGCGCGCACAGCGGCCGCGGCGGCGTCCTCCTCGGCGAAGACGGCCGTCGCGAAGGCCGCGACCAGCAGCGCCGCGGCGACCGCCGCGAGGCGCGGCAGGGTGGTGCCACGGGGCCTAGTCATCCGTGGCCACCGGTCGCACGGAGACGATGGACACGCCGAGGTCGGACTGCTCGCCCTTCTCGAGGAAGGGAAGGCCGGGCAGGGCGATCGTCCCCTGGACGACGCGGTCGTCGAGCGTCACGGTGAGCTTCGTGTGGCTGGTCTTGCCCCAGTGCAGGGAAGTGTCGCGGGCGATCTTCACCTGGTTGCCCGCGGACATGATCCCCTTCACGGTCACCGTCTTGGAGCCCGAGCTGTCGAGGTTCAGGTCGCAGAAGTTGTTCTCCGCGTACATGAACCCCTCCATGATCGCAATCGTCCCGTAGGTCGGGTCCCCGAAGTAGATGTTGCCGGAGTCGGCCACCACCGGGTCCTTGATGGCGACGAACGCCACGCCGTCCTTGTTCGTGTTCTTCAGGAAGAAGTTGTCGGAGAAGTAGATGTTCCCCCGCGCCACGATCGTGACCTGGACGCCGTTCGCCAGGTTGTGGTCGATGCCGAAGGAGTAGGTGTTGCCGCTGTGCAGCCAGAGGTTTCCGTCCACGTAGTACACGAGTCCGTTGCCGGAGGTCCCCGGCTTGCCCGCCACGCCCGTGAGGGTGACCTTCGTGGCGGAGGCGAAGTTGAGCGTGCTCTTCGTGACCCACGCCTCGTAGGGGTCCTCGAGGAAGTAGTCGTTCTTCACCGTGCTCTGCGTGTTCGTCTTCCGGTCGCTGGGGTTCAGCCGGAAGATGTGGGAGGCCTTGTCCTGAGGCACCTGGTAGGCCGAGCCCGCGTTGGTCATCGCCTTGTACGTCGCATAGGAGGCGAACTCGTTCGCCACCTTGACGTCGGCGGTGACGGAGTAGTTCATGTCCGCGAGGTTCGGCGGCTCCTGGACGTAGCCGGTCGTGCCCGTGGCGCCGGCGATCGTACCGGAGGCGCGGATCTGCCCGTTGACCACGGCGTCGTACTCGATCGACACGTTGCCGGCGCAGAACAGGTCCCCGTTCACCACGTCGCCGGAGGTGCCCTTCCCGCCGAGCTTGAACGTGTAGTTCGGGTCCTTGCTCGAGTTCCCGATGAACATCGCGTGGTGGAACACGCCCTTGCGCTTGCGCAGGACCGCCCGCAGCGCCCGCGTGCCGGAGCCCACGGTGCCGTGGCTCGTGGAGATGAAGAGGTCCCCGGGCTGCGCGGTCGTCGTCACCCAGAAGGACCCCGAGCCGAAGGACACCGGCGCGGTCTCGGAGCCGAGGTTGCCCGTGCCGCCGCGATGGAGGTCCACGGCGACGCGCGACAGCCCGGCTTCCGCCAGGCACTTCCGGCGCAGGTCCTCCTGGGCCGCCCCGTACTCCTCCTTCGTCCGCGTGCTGACCATGATCATGGCGGTGGAGATGGACGCGAGCACGACGAGGACGACCACGGAGAGGTAGAGCGCCGACCCCCTCTCCCCCCGCCCGCGATGGCTGGTGTTTCCGTGCATGGGTTCCCCCTCAGTTCCTCGGGCTCACCGAAGTCTCCATGGTGCGCAGGAACGGCTTCCGGTCCGTCCCCATCCGCGTCAGAGTCAGGCGGACGAGGACGGCATTCCCCTTCCTCACGAACAGCAGCCCCGGCTCGTCCACCAGGCCGTTGCCGTTGTCGTCGAGGTCGTTGCTCAGTTCCCCCTCGAGCAGGGGGGCCACTCCACGCACGAGCACGCGGGCGGTCGCCGCGGTCGTGCCGGGGTTCAGGATCTCGACCACGGTCCCCTCGTCCACGAGGCCGTTGCCGTTGTCGTCCTTCCCGTTCAGCGCCTCTCCCCGCTCCGGGGCCCACTCGATTCGCGTGGTGGGGCCCCACACCGGCTGGCCGTCCACGAACCCGAGGCTCTGGCGCACGGGGAGGGACGTGACGACGTCGGTGTCCTCGAACTCCCCCAGGGTCCCGTCCTTGCCGGCCCACGCGAGGAGGGCCACGACCCGGTCGAGGGCGTGGTTCGCCTCCTTCTCCACCGTGGTCGTGGACTGGGAGGACTGCCAGACCTGGAGGCTCGTGCCCATGACGGCGGAGACCCCCGTCGTCAGCAGGGCGAGAGCAAGGAGTGACACCGCCAGCTCGACGACCGTGAAACCGGCCTGCCGGCCGCCCGTCGGGTGTGCGCTCACCTCAGTTCCTCCTCAGGACCGTGTGCAGCCACACGGTCCGGTCGCCGTTGGGCCCGCGCCAGTCGATCCGGATCGCCACGGGCAGGATCTTCAGGTCCGTCGTGACGTCCTGGCCGGTGATCTTGCCGTCGGCGTTCAGGTCGCCGAGGGTCCCGAGCGCGGGGATCACGAGGTTCTCGGTGACCTTCCCGCTGGCGTCGAGAGGGAGGAACACCTGCACGCGGGCGCCGCCCCGGAGGCCGTCCGGAGCGGTCAGCCCGTCGATCTCGAAGGCGCCCCCGGGGGCCGTTCCGTAGCCCAGGGGGTCGTCGGCAGGATCCGTGTCGTAGGAGGCCAGGATCTCCTCGAACGAGAGGCCCCGGATCTCCTCGAGGACGCGGTGGATCTCCTGGGTGGCGAGCGCCGTCTCCCGGTTCACCGTGTCGAGTTTCAGGCTGTACCCCATCGCCCCGGCGACCGACAGGCCGCCAAGGCAGAAGACGAACATGGCGAGGAGGACCTCGATGAGCGAGAACCCCGCCATACGACCGCGCCGTTTCGCGTGCATGGTCACCCGGCTCCCGATTTCTGGGGAAACCCCCGTTTCCGGTCTTGCGAGACTCGTGCCTCCTATCGGCCGATCCGGGGGGGAGAACGTAAGTCCATTTTCGGACGGTGGTTCGGGACTCGCCGGTCCCGGCGCCCGCCCCGGACCGATCCTCTCGAAACGAGAAGTTCCCCCGGAGCGGGAGGACGCGGCGGATATCGCCCGGGCGCGCCGAGCCTCTGCTAAGATCTGCCCCCCGGAAGGCGGACGCATGGACGGAGAGCACCACGTCATCCTCGGCGCAGGTCCGGCGGGGCTCACCGCGGCCTGGCACCTCACACGGCTCGGCCGGAAGTCCACCGTGCTCGAGGCGGACCCCGACTACGTCGGCGGCATCTCGCGGACCGTTCGCTACAAGGGGTACCGCTTCGACATCGGCGGGCACCGCTTCTACACGAAGAGCGCGGAGATAAACCGCCTGTGGCGGGAGATGCTGCCCGAGGGCTTCATCGAGGTCCCACGGCTGTCGCGCATCTACTACGATCGGACGTTCTTCCCGTATCCCATCGCGCTCCTGCCGACGCTCCGGGGCCTCGGCCTGTGGCGGTCGACGCGCCTCGCCGCGTCCTACCTGCGGGCGCGGATCCGGCCCGTCCGGCCCGAGGTGTCGTTCGAGGACTGGATCGTCAACCGCTTCGGGCGGATGCTGTACCGCACCTTCTTCCAGACCTACACGGAGAAGGTCTGGGGCCTGCCCTGCACCCGGCTCTCGAAGGACTTCGCCGCGCAGCGCATCCGCGGGCTCTCCGCCTTCAAGGCGGTGAAGGACGCGCTCCTGCCGAAGCGGAAGAAGGGCACGGAGGCCAAGACCCTCATTCGCACCTTCGTCTACCCGCGCCACGGCCCCGGCATGCTCTGGGAATCCGTGCGCGACCAGGCGGTGGCGGGCGGCGCCCGGGTCCTCATGGGGCGGTCGGTGGTCCGGATCCGGCACGAGGACGGCGTCGTGCGTGCCGTGACGACCTCGGACGGCGCGGTCCACGAGGGGACCCACTTCTACTCCACGCTGGCGCTCCGGGATCTCGTGGAGGCCCTCGACCCCGCGCCGCCCCCGGACGTCCTCGAGGCGGGGCGGGGACTCAAGTACCGCGACTTCCTGACGGTGGCCCTCGTCGTCGACCGGGCCGAGGTCTTCCCCGACAACTGGATCTACATCCACGATCCCGGCGTGAAGGTCGGGCGCATCCAGAACTACAAGAACTGGAGCGCGGACATGGTGGAGGACCCGGGCCGGACCTGCCTCGGCATGGAGTACTTCTGCTTCGAGGGGGACGAGGTCTGGTCGATGCCGGACGCCGACCTCATCCGTCTCGCCGCGCGCGAGGTGGAGGCGATCGGCCTGGCGAAGGCGGCGGAGTGCATCGACGGTGCCGTCGTGCGCCTCCGGCGGACGTACCCCGTCTACGACGACGGCTACCTCGCCCGGCGGGAGGCGCTCAAGCGTCACCTGCACGCGGCGTATCGGAACCTGCACACCGCCGGGCGCGGCGGGCTGCACTCCTACAACAGCCAGGACCACTCGATGATGGCCGCGATCTACTGCGTCCGGAACGTCGTCGAGGGCTCGAGTCTCGACCCGTGGGGGATCAACACCGAGGAGGAGTACGCGGAGGAGGGCGGGGCGAAGAAGGAGTTCGAGGAACGCCTCGTGCCGGTGCCGCTGCCGCCGCCCGGTCCGCCCGGCGCCTGATCCGCCGCCCGGGCCTCCCCTACGGCAGCGCGAAGCGGGCCGGGGGCCCGAAGAGGAACCCCTGCAGGAGGTGGAACCCGGCTTCGGTGAGCACCGTCTCCTCCTCCGGGGACTCCACGGTCTCGGCGATGACCGTGGCTCCCACGCCTGCGCCGAAGGCCGCGAGGAGGGACGCGAGGCGCCGGCGGCGCGGGTCCTGGTGCACCCCGCGGACGATGCTCGAGTCCACCTTGATGAAGTGGGGCTTCAGGTTCGCGAGGACCGACAGCGCGTTGAAGCCGTTCCCGAGGTCGTCCACCGCGATGCGGAAGCCGCGGCGGATCAGCTCCTCGACCCGCTCCGCCATGACCGCGCCGCCGGTGGCTTCCGACCGCTCCGTGATCTCGAAGACCACCCGGTCGGCCCAGGGCTCGAGGAGGCGAAGGCGGTCCTCGAGCCCGCGGGTGTCCATCAGTTCCAGGGGGTGGACGTTGATGAACAGCAGCGTCGGCGGCGCGAGCGAGGCGAGGATCTCCGCGGCCCTCTCCGTCACGATGCGGGCGACCTCGGGCAGCCGCCCGTGGCGCTCCGCCGCGGAGATCACGGCGTCCGCGAGGGCGAGGTCGGGGTGCCGGCTGCGGAGCAGCGCCTCGTAGGCGACGAGGGCGTGCGTGACGGAGGCGACGATCGGCTGGAGCGCGAGCCAGAGGCAGTCGCCCGTGAGGCAGCCGGCCAGCGCGGCCCGCTCCGCGCGGGAGCGGCGGTCCTGGTTCAGGACGCACTCCGCCTCGAACTGCCGGCGCGCGGAGACGGCCTCCTGGATCTCGAAGAGCAGGCCGAGCGGGTCGAAGGGCTTCAGGAGGACGCGGCTGACCTCGCCCTGGTTCACCGCGTCGAGCGCCACCGGCAGGTCCACGTTCCCGGACATCAGGAACCGGATGCAGTGCGGCTGGGCCCGGCGCAGGGAGCGGAGGATCTCGACGCCGTGCGGCGGCGGGATGAGGTAGTCCACGAGCGCGACGTCGAACGTCTGCCCGTGCATCTCCGTGAGCGCGCCCGGCCCGCTGGAGGCCCGGGCGACCTCGTGGCCGGCCTCGCGGAAGACCTCCTCGAGGAGGTCGAGGATGCAGGGATCGTCGTCCACGAGCAGGACGCGCAGCCGGGTCTCCGCCACGGTGTCAATCACAAGCCACCTCCGGCGCGAGGAGTGCGGACACTTCGCGCACGAACTCGGTCAGGTCGAAGGGCTTCGCGACGCTGGGCAGGCCGTGCTCCTCGAGGAAGCGGACGGAGTCCGGAGAGACGACGTCCCCGGTCATGAACAGGAACCGCCGCGCGAGCGACGGCTCCTTGGCGCGGCAGAACAGATACACATGGGCCCCGCTCCCGCGAGGCATCTTCATGTCGCAGACCACCGCGTCGAAGTGCTCCTGCTGGATGCGGTCGATGGCCGAGTCGCCGTCGTCGGCGGTGGACACCGAGTGCCCCTCGGCGCCGAGCGCCTCCTTCACCAGCTCCAGGATGGCCGGCTCGTCGTCCACGACGAGGACCCGGCACCCGCGCACGCGGGCTCCCGCCGTGGCCGGGGTCGCGGGCGGCTCCACGGCCTCCGCCTCGCGGTGGGCGGGCAGTTCCACGACGAAAACGGCGCCCCCTTCCGGTCGGCTCTGCGCGACGATGCGCCCCCCGTGCTCCCGCACGATCCGGTAGGAGATCGAGAGCCCGAGGCCCGTGCCCTCGCCCGCGGGCTTGGTGGTGAAGAAGGGATCGAAGATCCGCGGCAGATGCTCCGGCGGGATGCCCGGGCCATCGTCCGTCAGGGCGACGCGGACGACGTCCCGCTCCGGGACCCACGACGTCTCCACGACGAGCAGCCCGCGCCCATGGCTCTCGAGCATGGCGTGCTCGGCGTTGAGGACGACGTTCATGAACACCTGCTGCAGGCGCTGGTCGTCGGCGAGGACGGGCGGCAGGTTCTCGCCGAAGTGCCGGACCGTCTCGATGTCCCGCACCCGCATCTCGTAGAGCCGCAGGTCGAGCACCCGCTCGAGGATCTCGTTCAGGTCCACGCAGCGGCGTTCGGAGCGCTGGGGGCGGGAGAACGCGAGCAGGTTCTGGACGATCCGCCTCGTGCGGGCGGCCTCGCTCGCGATCCGTTCCGCGAACTGGCGGCTGCGGTCGCTCAGGTCCGGGGAGTGCAGCAGGAGTTCGGAGAACCCGATGACCCCGGTCATGGGGTTGTTCAGTTCGTGCGCCACGCCCGAGAGGAGGAGGCCGAGCGCGGACATCTTCTCCGACTGGAGGACCTGTTCCTGCAGGCGCTTCCCCTCGGTCACGTCCTCGAGGATCCCCAGCACGTAGCGGGGGGTGCCCGTCTCGTCGGGCATCGACATCGTCTTCAGGTGGACGGCGACGGTCCCCCGGCCGGGCGCCTCGATCCACCGCTCGGGGATGTCGACGAGCCTCCCCGAGCGCAGGGCTTCCAGGTCGGCGTCGCGGAGCGCCGCCGCCGCGGCGGGCGGGAAGATCTCGTCGTCCGTGCGGCCCACGACCTGGTCCAGGGGCCGGCCGAAGAGGCTCTCCGCGGCCAGGTTGATCCGGAGGTACCGGAAGTCCGTCGCGCTCTTCACGAACACGACCGCGGGGATGTTCTCGAACACCGCGGAGAGGAACTCCTCGCGCTCCTTGAGGCCGCTCTGCGCGTTCCGCCGCTCCGCGCTGGCGACGGCGTTCGCCACCTGGTCCGCCACTGCCGCCGCGAAGGTGACCTCGTCGGGTTTCCAGGGGCGCGGCGCGCCGATGTGCTCGTGGCACACCACGCCGACGAGGGACCCCGAGATCCGCACGGCGGCGTCGAGCATGGACGTGATGCCGAAGGGACGCAGGTACCCCTCGGTGAACTCGGAGGAGCGCGGGTCGCTCTGGGCGTCCGAGACGTCCACGACGCGGACGGCGGACAGGTTCTCGAAGTAGCGGGGGTAGTCCGCCACGTCCACGGTGCCCCCGGGCTCGAAGGAAGCCGAGGACGCGGCCCACGACACCCGACAGGCGAGCCGGAGCCGGTCCGGGGTGAGGAACCAGCAGGAAGCCCGGGCCACGCCCAGCGCGCGGGCCGCTCCGCGCACGATCGCGCGCAGCGTGGAGTCCAGGTCCTCGGCCCCGGCCTGGGCGCGCGTGGCGAGCTCCACGAGCGCGCTCTCGTGCCGGCGCGCGCGCTCCGCGGCCTCGCGGAGATCCTCCTCCCGCCGGCGGCTCTCCGTCACGTCGCGGAGCACTCCCTGGTAGGACGCGACCTCCCCGGCGGGGCTCCTCGCCAGGGTCGAGGTCAGCACGCACCACAGCCGGGAGCCGTCCCGCCGGCGCAGGCGGACCTCGAAGTCCTTCACCGCGCCGCCCTGCTCCTCGATCGCGCGCTGAAACCGGAGGCGATCGACGGGGTCCACGTAGAGGTCCTGCACGCTCGCGCCCCGGAGATCGTCGTGGTCGGAGTAGCCGAACATGGTGCGGAAGGCCCGGTTCACGGCGACGATGCGCCCGTCCTTCGTGGAGATGTACGCCGCGTCCCGCGTCTCCTCGAACAGGGAGGCGTACAGGCGGTCGGCCTCGCGGCGCATCGCCTCCAGGTGGTCCCGCTCCACCACGTCCCGCAGGACCACCGTGGCATACTCCTGGCCGCCCCGGGTGTCCGTGGCGGCGGACACGTCGGCGAGGAACGTCCCCCCGCCGGCCCGGCGGCAGACCACGCCCCGGACGGTGGCCCGGCCGTCCCGGGAGGCGGCGGCGAGGATGCCGCCGGCCGCCGACTCCGCGACGAAGAGGTCCGTCAGGAAGCCCGGAGGCGGGGCATCGGCGGGCAGGTCGAGAAGGCGGCAGGCGGCGGGGTTGGCGCGGACGACGTGGCCGTCACGAGTCTCGACGACCAGCACGGGGTCCTCCACGAGGCGGAACAGGGCGCAATCCTCGGCGAGGCAGGGCGCCGCGTGCTGCGGCTCGGAGGCGGACCGCTCCGTGGGGGAGGCGCGCGCGGATGCGGAATCGTGAAGGCCCATTCTTGCTCTGCCGGGCCCGCCGCAGGTCCTGCTTCCTCTGCCCGCCCGCCCTACCCTTCGGAACAGACTCGGAACCGCCATGCGGTCCGGCGTACATCCGTCCAGCCCGGTGACATTATAGACCCACTTGGACAGGAAATGTCTCGCGATCGCGAACCGTTCCTGTCTGGGCCGTCACATCCCGGGAATCTCGAGGATGAGGGCGGGACCCTCCGCCGGTCGCCGGAGCCGGAACCGGAGCGAGGAGAGCCCGGGGTCGCCCTGGCGCCGCGCCTCGGGGATCTCCACCTCCACGGTGCCGTCCGGGCGGGCGCGCTCCACCCAGACCGCGGGCTCGGCCAGGACGAGGAAGGACTGCCGCTGCCGGTCCGTGGCGTTGTCGAGGAGGACCTTCGTGAGCCGGCCCGGGAGGTCCGCCCGGAGGGCGGCGATCTCCTCCGGCGTCCGGCCGGAGACCTCCTCGGCGCCGGGCCCGGCCCGCCACGCGGCGAAGACCGCATCCCAGTCGAAGAGGGCCGAGACGGCGGCGGCGTCGTGGGCCGCGAGCGCGCTGAAGAACCGGGAGACGACGGTGACGGGGCTGCCCGGGACCGGGGCCGGCGCCCGGCGCTCGAACCGGACCGGCGGCTCCGAGGTCTCCCACACGAGGATCTCGCCCCCCGGCGCCAGCGCGTATCGGCGGGTCTCCGGCCGCAGGCGACCGTCCGGCCCCGCGGCCGGCCGGCCGGACTCGCTGTCGAACTGGACGGTGGAGGTCGTGTAGGAGAGGGCGGCCCGCTTGTCCGCTCCGGTCTCCGCCTCGGTCCGGCCTCCCGTCCGGAGGCTGAGCGGCAGGAGCGTCCCCTCGGCCCGGGTGACGAATTCGAACGCCCCCTCCGCGATGCCGCGTCGGGCGAGGATGCGGAGGAGCAGCGGTTCCGCCCCCGAGTCGATGAGGCCCGGGGGGGCCTTCAGCCGCCACTGCTTCGTCTCGTCCCCGATGATCCTCGTCACGGCGATCTCGTCGCCGGTCCGCGACGTCCGGAGGATCCTCGACCGCGTCTCGGACCCGCGCGTCTGCTTCTCGACGGATTCGCTCGACAGCGTGCGCAGGTCGGGGGTCACGAGGGCCGTGGCCGTGAGCTCCATGGCCGAGCCGCCCTCGAAGTCGAGGCGCAGCCGCATCGTCACGCCGTAGGCGGGGAGTCCGTCGGCGAGGCGGCTCTCCACGGAGAGGCGCGCCTCTCCGAACGGGCTCGGGCCCCGGTAGACCGTCCACTCGTTCACGCCGAGGACGCCCTCGTCGAGCGTCTCCCCGAACGAGGCGAGGAGGGCGACGGCGGAGTCGCCGGCGCGGGGTTCGTCGGCCGCCGTCGCGGCCAGGGGGGCCGCCAGCAGCGCGACTGAAGCCAGGAGGAGGAACCTCTTCGACGTGGTGGGCATGTTCGGTGTCTCCCTCGCGGCCGGCTCGCGGCCCCGGAACGAAGGGCGTCATTCTAGTCGATCCCCCGGGCACCCCGTCACCTCCCCCGCACCGTTTCCGCACCGGGTCCGGTCGGGGGCGTCCGCGGAGCCGGTCGCGGGCCCCCGTCACCTGCCCCGCACCGATTCCGCGCGCGGGGCGGGATCGGGTACCCTTGAGGGCATGATCCGGCTCGCCGTCCCTGCCGTCGTACTCGCCGTCGTCCTCGCCGGGGCGTCCCCCGCCGCCGCGCAGTCGCTTCCCGAGCAGGCCCAGGCCATCGTGGACCGGCTCGTGGCGACGCTCACCGACCTCGCGAAGTGGTCCGACGAACAGAAGCTCTACGGCACGCGCGATTCGGCCTACGCGATCGTGCTCCTCTACGCGCCCGAGCACGCCGCGGCGCGGCAGACGCTGAAGTACGTGAAGCGGGCCGGCGAATGGGTCCAGCAGGGGTACAAGCCCGGCACGAACCGCAACGAGGAGGCGGAGCCGGAGGGGCAGCGCCGCCTCCAGGAGGCCACGGCGGAGTTCCTCGACGCGCTCCTCGGTCTGGCGAGGGGGGCGGGAGAGGACGTGCCGGAGGCCGACAAGAAGGCGGTCATCTCGGAGATCCTGAAGTACGAGCCGAACCACGAGGAGGCGCGGCGGCTGAACGGCGAGGCGCGGCTCCGCGAGAAGTGGGTGCTCATCGAGACGGCCACCGCCGACGCGCGCCGCAAGGAGCTCATCGCGTTCGCGAAGGAGTCGATCGCCGCGGTGAAGGAGCCGGCGCTCGAGGTCGTGAACGAGGTGGAGGCCGGCCTCGGGGTCCGGTGGACCAACGTCTACCAGGGCGAGTGGTGGAGGGCCGTCGGCACCGTGCCGGACCCGGAGTTGCGGCGCGCCCTCGCCTGCCTCGACGCCTCGGACGTGGTGTTCTCGAAGATCTTCGGCGCGGAACTGACGCGGCCGGCGGGCTCCGGGTTCTACCTGCTGCGCGGTCTGGAGGACGCGAAGACCGTGCTCGGCAAGCACCCCGCGCTGACCCCCGCCCAGCGGGAGTACTTCCTCACGCTGAAGGCCGCCTGGCTTCCCGGCAAGCACGTGTTCTTCCAGTGGTCCGACACGCCGGAGGTCCGGCTCGACGGCAGCGTCCGCATGCCCATGGGCATCCTGATGATGAAGGTCTTCGGGGTCAACACGGACCGGGGCTGGGTCTGGGAGGGGCTCGGCTGCGCGCTCGTGGAACTCATGACCGGGACGCACCGCGTCGTGTTCGTGACGCCGGAGGTGGTCACGCGCGCCGGCGAGGTGGAGAAGTTCGACATCGCGAAGCGGATGAAGGCCGCCGGCGCCAACTGGTTGTCGCTCGCCCGCGAGCTCTACGACGGCGGAGCGGCCCCGGACCTCCGCGCCATGACGAAGAAGCGGGTCAACGACATGACCCCCGACGAGCTCGTCGTGGCCTACGCCCTCGCCCGGTTCATCTTCGAGGGCTACCCCGAGAAGGCGGGGCAGTTCTTCGTCATGCACGGCTGCCACGAGCCCCTCGAGGACACCGTGAAGCGCGTGTTCAAGTGGCCCCTCGAGCGCTTCGAGAAGCAGCTCCACCGCTGGCTGAAGGAGATGTGAGGTGGGGAACGCCGCGAAGCGCGCGATCGTGGTGCTGGCCGAGGGCTTCGAGGAGATGGAGGCCGTGGCCCCGATCGACGTCCTGCGGCGGGCGGGGGTCACGGTCGTCGTCGCCGGCCTCACCGGCGGCCCGGTCCGCGGTTCCCGCGGCGTCGTCCTCGTACCGGACGTCCTCCTCGCCGCGGCGCCCGGCGAGCGTTTCGACGCGGTCGTGCTGCCGGGGGGCCTCCCGGGCGCCGCGAACCTCCGCGACGACCCGCGCGTGAAGGACCTCGTCGCGCGGACGCTCGCGGGCGGGGGCATCGTCGGCGCCATCTGCGCGGCGCCGGCGCTCGTGCTCGCGGCGCACGGCTTCCTCGCCGGGCGGCGGGCCACCTGCCACCCGTCCTGCGCCGCGGACATGCCGGCGGGGACGTACGCCGGCGGAAACGTCGTGCGCGACGGCCTCCTCGTCACCGGCGAGGCGGCCGGCGCGGCGCTCCCGTTCGCCCTCGCGCTGGTGACCGCGCTCTGCGGCGAGGAACGCGCCCGCGAAGTGGCCGGCCCGCTCTGCTACGGGTAGCGGATCTCCTCCACGAGGCGGGAGCCGTTCGGCTCGATCCGGTAGAGCCGCGAGTCGGCGTCGGCCACCGAGACGTTGCGGATCGCGCCCCCCTCGCCCTGGAACCACAGCACCGTGCGCGCGCCCGCCTGCGTGATCCCGACGAGGCTTCCGAAGTGCGCGGGCACGATGACCGACTCGCGGACCTCCACCCGGCGCTTCTCGGAGACGTAGTCCCCGGCGCGGGTCACGCCGACCGCGATGTCCGTGCGCTCCTCCGTGAGGTGGGAGTAGTAGGCGCCGGCGGGGGGCGCGCCCTGGTCCTGCGCGCGCGCAAGGGTGAACAGCGCGCCCGCGGCGAGGGCGAGCGCGGCGATGGCGATGAGTTTCGGTGTCACGGCGGGACTCCTTTCGAGGTGGCGGGGATCGTACTTCGACGCCGGCCCGCGACGGCTATTCCGCCGCCTGCGCGCCCGTCGCGTCGAACGCGGCGAGGGTCTCCCGGTGGACGGGACGCCGGTCGCCATGGAGTCGCGGTTCTCCTCGCCGGCCTCCTCCCGCGCCGGGCGAGCAGGCGGCGCGCTTCGACGAGCGGGGCCCGGTCCTGCGTGACCCGGAAGCCGAGCCAGAGGCACTCCATCCGGTCCGTCAGATCGAGGTCCGGCCCGGCCTTGGCGAGCGCCTCGGCGGCCGCCGCCGCGTCACCGCCGGGAAGCAGGGCCCGCCGGGCGAGGGACAGCGCCTCGGTGCCGCCGGCGGCGGAGTCGCGGGCCGCGGGGGAAATGGAAGGAGGGGCCAGGGCTTTCGCCACCGACCCCTCCGAGACAAGGGGGGGAACTCGCGAGTCGTCCGGTCGGGACCTCCGTCTCGCTTGTCCCGCCCCCTGTCGACGTCTTTCGATACTAAGACTCGTTCTCAGGAATGCAAGAGACATTCCGGAAAAAATCCGGCGGCGCGGGAATCGAGCGGGGCCGGCGCCCGAGGGCGCCGGCCCCGATGAAGGACTGCGGAGGGGAGGCCGGAGAACCGGCGCCAGCGCTACTCGCTGCCGCCCTTGCCCGCCGCCGGCAGGAACTCCGGCCGGAGCTTGCAGTTCTCCAGGATGGACTTCTCCTGCTCCTCGACCTTCGCCTTCTCCTTCGCGAGTTCCGCCTCCGCCGCCTCGACTTCCTTCTTCAGCTGCGGATTCGGCTTCTCTTCGAGTTTCTGGCGGTCGCGCGTGACGGCCTGCTGCTTCACGTCGACCTTGTCGAACCCGTCGAGGATCTCCTTGTACTGCTTGCCGAACTCCTTCAGGGTGACCGTGAAGGACTTGTCCCAGGTCCCCTCGAGGAGCTTCGTGAAGCCGGAGAGCGACGCGGCGCGCTTGCCGGTGACGGAGGCCAGCGGCCCGCCGGACGGGTCGAAGAAGTAGAAGGCCGGCACTTCCTTGATGTACTTCGTCTTCATCTCGCCGTCGGGGATCTCCTGCACGTTGACCCGATAGCAGTTGAAGCGCTTGAGCGCGATGCCGACGTTCTCGTTCTTCATGATGGTCCCGTCGATCTTCTGGAGACCCTGGTCGTCCGTCGGATCGTAGAACCACACTACGGTGGGCTGATTGCTCGCCTTGACTTCAGGGACGAGCTGCTTCACCCGGGCTTCTACGGGGAGGGCTGTCTCCCCGTAAGCGGCGCCCCCCGTCTTCTCGGTCAGGTTGAGGTTCTTCCACTCGACCTGGATCCGCTGACGGGAAGTGCCGCAGCGTCCGCCGCCTCAGCCCGCGTCCGCCGGAACCGGCAGCATCTGCCAGCTCACGGCGAGGGTCAGGGCGCAGATCGCGCCCAACATGATGACTCGCCTCATTCGTCTCCTCCCGATAGGGGGGAGGGCCGGCTCCCCGGCCGGACGCCTCGGCACCCCGGTGATAAACGGTCCTGACGAGAGTATAACGCACGGGATCGCCCCGGCGGCAGCGGAAAAGTCCGTTCGATCTATCGGGTGGGGTGGGCCGGGTACTGGAACTCCGCCCGCAGCGTCGTGCGCTCCCACCGTTCCTCCCCGAGGCCCGTGGGGCCGCCGTGCCGCTCGGAGACCGATTCGAACGACAGCATGCGGCCTGCGGACACGTCCATGCGAAGCGTCTCCCGCAGGAGCACCGCCGTCGTCGGGACCCCGTCCGCCACCGCCTGCACGTCCGTCTCCCCGAGGACGGTGGCGATGCGCGCCGGACCGTCCCCGGTCACCGAGGTGAGTTTCGCGCGCATGCGGACGCCCGTCTGCCCGAGGGCGAGCAGCGCGCGGGCGTCCCGGCCCGGCACCCAGGTCTCCCCGGGGGCCACCGGCCCCGCCGGGAGGAGGCTGGCGGCGATCCGCGGGATGCCCGCCCGGATGAAGTCGATCTCCTTCCCGGCGACGGGGACGGGCACCTGCCCCTCCGTGGCCACCTCCGCGCGGCAGGCGCCGAAGGGTTCGGCGATCTCGTAGGTCACGCCCGCCACCGGCGCGTTCTCGGCCCGGCCGTCCACCGTCCGGGTGGCCCGGAGGTATTCGCGCCGGACCTTCCGGAGGCGCGGTCCCGCCCCCTCCAGCACCTCGTCGCGGTAGTGGACGGCGCTCCGCTCCGTCATCTCCGCCCGCGCGGCGACCTCCCCGGCCGCCGGGAACGGACCCCGGCCGCGTTCGAGGGTCCGCTCCTCCCGCACCTCGATGACGAGGCCGGGCGCGTAGCGCGGGCGCAGGTCCAGCGTCCCCTCCGGCGGCGCCCGGTCCCCTTCGCAGGCCGCGAGCGCGAGGAGGGCGATGAGCCAGAAGGACGGATTCCGCTGGACGTTCGACATTTGTTCGTATATGCTGGAGGGCAGAGATCGGATCATGGCGTTCCACGACATCATACATCTCGACATCGACGCGTTCCTCGCCTCCGTGGAGCAGGTGCGGGATCCCTCGCTGCGGGGGCGGCCCGTCGTGGTCGGCGGCGAGCGGGGGGAGCGGGGGCTCGTCCTCTCCTCGTCCTACGAGGCCCGGCGGCACGGCGTCGTGCCGGGGCTCTCCCTGGCCCAGGCGGAGCGGATCCTGCCGGAGGCGGTCTTCAAGCGGGGGGACTACCACGAGGGGAAGATCCTCTCCGACCGCACCTTCGGGATCTGCCGGCGCTACACCCCGCTCGTGGAGGTCGCCTCCCTCGACGACTGCTACCTCGACGTGACGGGCACGGACCGCCTCTTCGGCCCGGCGGTGGCGGTGGCGGAGCGGATCCGGGCGGAGACGGCGGCGGAGGTGGGGTTCCGGCTCTCCCTCGGCGTCGCGGAGAACCGCACGGCGGCCCGGGTCGCCACCGCTTTCGCCAAGCCCGGCGGGGTCGTGCTGGTGCCGCCGGGGACGGCGGCGGAATTCCTCGCCCCGCTCCCGGTGCGACGGCTGCCGGGGGTGGGGAGCGCCACGGAGGCCCTCCTTCACCGCCTGAACGTCCGCACCGTGGGCGACCTCGCCCGGATCCCCCGCTGGCTCATGGAGCGCACCTTCGGCGAGGCGGTGGGGGCGGTCCTCCTGGCCCGGGCGCAGGGGCGGGACGAGGAGCCCGTGCGTCCGGCGCGGGAGCCCCGCTCGGTGAGCCGGGAGACCTCCTTCGAGCCGGAGACGGACGACCGGCGGCTCGTGGAGGCGATGCTCTACTACCTCCTCGAGCGGGCGGCGGCGGCCCTGCGGCAGGAGGGGCGGCGGGCCCGCGTCGTGGAGGTGAAGATCCGCTACGCGGACGGTCCCGGGGATGCCCGGTCACGGACGCTGCCGCACCCCACGGACCGGGAGCGGGAGGTCTACGAGGCGGCGCGGGAGATGCTCCACGCCCTGTTCACGCGCCGGGTGCGGCTGAAACTCGTGGGGGTGGCCCTGTCGGGGCTCCTCACCGGGGAGGACGGCCAGGGGGACCTGTTCCCGGACCCGGACCGGGCGCGGGAGGCGAGGCTCTCGGAGGGGGTCGACCGGATCCGGGAGCGCTTCGGCTTCGCCGCGATCACCGCGGGGCGGTCCATCGAACTTTTGGGCCGCCTGCCGCAGAACGAGCGCGGGTTCGTCCTGAAGACCCCCTCCCTGGCGCGATGAGCGGGCGCGGGCTACTTCGGACCCTTGACCTTCGCGGCGGGGATCTCGCCGTCGAGGACGACCTCGGCGAGGGAGTTGCGGACCTCGATGTCCGCGCCCCGCGGGTCGAAGCCGATGGGATCCAGGTCGCCGCGGCTCGTGTTCACCTTGAGTTTGGCCGCGCTGCCGTCGGTCCCGATCTCGAGCGAGCCGACCTCGACCCAGGCCGGGGGCTCGGCCTTCTCGTCGAAGACGAACACGGAGTAGGTGTCCGCGGGCACCTTGCGGATCTGCACCTCGAAGAGCTGCAGGAGGTCCGCCTTGTCGAGCTTCAGCTTCACGAAGCCCTGGGCCCCGTCCTTGCCGTGGAGGTTGCCCTTCATGGCGGGGCCGGCGAGGACCACCGACGCCACGACGAGGACGGCGGTGACGACGACGAGACGACGGGTTCGCATGGTTCCACTCCTGTCACGACAGGGTTTCAGACCCTACCCGTGCCGATCGTCTCGTCGACCGTTCCTGCCCCCGGACCTGAGCAGTATATCACTGTCCCCCGGAGGCGGCGGTGAGCGCCCCCCCGGAGTTCGTCCACCTCCACCTGCACGGGTGCACCTCCTTCGGCGAGGGAGCGGCGCCGGCGGAGGACTACCTGCCCCTCGCCGCCGCGGACGGCCAGGCCGCCCTCGCCCTCACCGACACGAACTCCCTCACGGGCTTCGTCCCGTTCTTCCGCGCGGCGGAGGCGGCGGGGGTCCGGCCGATCCTCGGGGCCTGCGTCCGGGAGGCGGGCCGGACGGGCGAGCGGGAGGGGAGCGGCGCGCAGGCCACGCTTCTCGTGGAGGGGGCCGCGGGGTACCGCCACCTCTGCCGGATCCTGTCCCGGCGGCACCTCCTGCCGGGGGAGTTCGGACTCGCGGAGTCGCTTTGCCGGTGGGGAGAGGGGCTCGTGGCGCTCGCCTCCGACGAGGCCCTCCTCCGGGATCTCGCCCCGGAGCGGCCCCCCGGCAGCCTCTTCGTGGAACTGCGCCACGGCCCCGACCCCCGCCTCGTCGCGCTGGCCCGCGAACTCGCGCTGCCCGCCGTCGCCACCGGCGCCGTGTTCTTCCCCCGGGAGCGGGACCGTCCGCTCCACCGCATCCTCACGGCCATGGGGAGGAACCTCCTCGCCCGCGACGTTCCGGAATCCGCCCTCGCTCCGAAGGCCGCCGCCTTCCGCACCCGCTCCGAGATGGCGGCGGCGTTCCGGGACTGCCCGGAGGCGCTGCGGGCGACCGTGGAGATCGCGGAGAGGTGCCGCTTCGAAGTCCCCCGGAGCGGCCCCCGGTTCCCCTCCTTCCCCGTGCCGGCGGGGGAGACGGCCTACTCGCTCCTCGCGAAACTCTGCTTCGCGGGGGCCGCGGAGCGGTTCCGCCCCCTGCGGCCGGAGGTGCTGCACCGCCTCGAGCACGAGCTGTCCGTCATCCTCGCGCTCGGCTTCTCCGAGTACTTCCTCATCGTGAACGACATCGCCCGCCGCGCCCGCGAGGCGGGCATCCCCATCGCCGGCCGCGGGTCCGCCGCCGACTCGCTCGCCGCCTACTGCCTCCGGCTCACCATCGTGGACCCCATCGCCCACGACCTGTACTTCGAGCGCTTCCTCAACCCCTCCCGCACCGACCCGCCGGACATCGACCTCGACATCTGCTGGAAGGGGCGCGACCGGGTCCTCGAAGCGGTCTACGAGACCTACGGCCGGGACCGGGTCGCCATGATCTGCACCGTGAACACGTTCCAGGGCCGGTCGGCGTTCCGCGAGGTGGCGAAGACGGCGGGTCTGCCGCCGGGGGAGATCTCGCCCATCGGCAAACGCCTGCCCCACCTCTCCGGCGGGTCGATGGCGGAGGCGGCGCGGGCGCTGCCGGAGTGCCGCGGCCTGCCGCTCGGGAAGGAGCCGTGGCGGACGGTGCTCCGCGTGGCGGACCGGATCGACGGCTTCCCGCACCACCTCGCGGTCCACCCCGGCGGCATCGTCATCGCCCCCACGGAGATCGTGGATTTCGTGCCCGTGCAGCGGTCGGCGAAGGGGCTCGTCGTCACCCAGTTCGACAAGGACCCGGTGCAGGAGATCGGACTCGTGAAGATCGACCTCCTCGGGCAGCGGTCCCTGTCGGCGATCGCCGACACGGTGGCCGCGGTGAAACGGAACCACGGGACGGTCCTCGACCTCGACGCCGTCCCCGCGGAGGACGGGCGGGCGGCGGCGCTGCTCGGGGACGCCCGCACGATGGGCTGCTTCCAGGTGGAATCCCCCGGCACCCGGAACCTCCTTCGGATGCTCCGCGCCCGCGACCAGCGGGACGCCATGGTGGCGCTCTCGCTCATCCGGCCGGGGCCCGCGGCGGGGGGGATGAAGGAGCGCTTCGTGCTCCGGAAGGCGGGGGAGGAGCCCGCGGAGTTCCTGCATCCGAAACTGCGGGAGGTCCTGGAGGAGACCTTCGGCGTCATGCTGTTCCAGGAGGACATCCTGAAGGTCGCCCACGCCGTGGCGGGGTTCACCCTGACGGAGGCCGACGAGCTCCGGCGGGCGATCAGCAAGCAGCGCTCGCCGGAGCGGATGGGACGCCTGCGCGACACCTTCGTCACCCGCGCCGAGGCCGGGGGGCTCGCCGCGGAGACGGCGGAGGCGGTGTGGGAGGCCGTCTCGAAGTTCGTGGGGTACTCGTTCTCGAAGGCCCACGCCGCCACCTACGGCCGCCTCGCGTGGCTCGCCGTGTGGCTGAAGTCGCGCTACCCGGCGGAGTTCATGGCCGCGGTCCTCGCCAACGAGGGCGGGTTCTACGACGCCCGGGCGTACCTCGAGGAGGCCCGCCGCCTGGGCGTCCGGATCCTCCTGCCCGACCTGAACCGCTCCGGGCGGACCTTCGAGGCCCGGGACGGCGGGATCCGGATCGGGCTCTCGCAGGTCCGGGACCTGCGGGCGGAGACGCTCGACCGGATCCTCGCGGAGCGGGAGCGCGGGGCCTTCGTGTCGCTCCGCGACTTCGCCTCCCGCGTCCCGACGGAGGAGCGGGAGATGACGAACCTCGTCCTCGCCGGGGCGCTCGACGCCTTCGACCTCCCGCGGCCGGACCTCCTCTGGCGCGTCAAGGCCCTCTTCGGGCGGGACGGCTCGCCGGCCCGCCGGACCGGGCGGACGCTGTTCGGCTCCGAGGCCGATCTCTCCATGCCGCCGCCGGACCTGCCGTTCCCCGCCCCCCGGCCCTACGCCAGGGAGCGGCAGGTGGAGTCCGAATTCGAGGTCCTCGGCCTGTCCGCCACGGCCCACCCGCTCGAGTTCTTCGAGGAGTGGCTGCGGGAGCAGGGGGTGACGGCGATGCGGGATCTGCCCCGCCTCGGGGGGGAGCGGGTCGCCGTGGGCGGCTGGCTCGTCACGACCCGCCGGGTCCGGACCGGGCGGGGCGAACTCATGCGGTTCCTGACGCTGGAGGACCGCACGGGGACCGTGGAGGCCGTGCTCTTTCCGGCGGCCTACCGGCGGTTCGGGCACCTCCTGCGCGGGGCGGGGCCGTACCTGCTCCGGGGCCGGGTGGAGGACGCGCACGGAGCGCCCAGCCTCACCGTGGAGGAGATGGCCGTCGCGCCGACGGAGTGACCGGCGTCGGGTACGGCCACACCAAACCCGCCCTTCTCACCGCCTCGCGCGGTTCTGGCCGGGTCTCACGGCCGATCG
>JADHED010001206.1_pt1 | contig 23693 bp, 26 predicted proteins | sample 8952041 | NCBI WGS metagenome assembly JADHED01 (sample SAMN16124423, study PRJNA663239) | bioreactor sludge metagenome | isolation source: sludge (control) | place: India:Bengaluru | collected 2018-09-08
TCGAACCCGGACGCCTTTCGGCAGAGGATTTTAAGTCCCCAGCGTCTGCCATTCCGCCATCCCGGCACAAGAACGTAACCGGCTCATTCTAGGCTACTTCCCGACGGCCGCGAGGACCGGCCGTTCGGTGGCGGGACTGCTGGTCTTCGTCTGGTCTACATCCTGACCGGCGAACACGGCGTCGAGCGCGAGGACGGCGGGCCGCAGGTCCTCGGGAGCGAGGTTGACGTAGCGCATCGTCATGAGCGGGGTCGAGTGCCCGAGCAGCCGTTGGATGGCTGCCTGATCGCGAGTCCGCAGGTAAGCCCAAGTCGCGGCCGTGTGGCGCAACGTGTGGAACGACGCGCGCTCGACCCCGGCGGCCTTCATCACGGCGAGAGTCGCCTTGGTGATCTTCTGCCGATCAAGGTCCTTCGTGAACGGCTCGCCCTCGCGGTCCACGAAGATCCGCGTCGTGTTCGTGCGGCGCGGCAGTTTGTCGAGCACTTGAACAACGGTCGGCCCGACCGGCACGGCACGCACCGAGTCACACTTGTTGTCCCCGGAGAGGTACAGAATCCCCTTGGTCTTGTCGAAGTCCGCCCAACGAAGTTCGGTGAGTTCCTTCATGCGGAGCCCGGTCGCTACCGCGACCGCGAGCAGCGGCCGAAGCCAAGGCGGCGCGCTGGCCTCGACGCGGGTCCATTCTTCGACGGTCAGATACCGGGTCTTGTGCGGCGGTTCCTTCGGGCGCTTGAGCCGCGCGAGCGGGTTCACTTCTACGACGTTCCAATCAATCGCCTTGTTGAACATGACGGAGAGAACGGCAAGATCACGCCGAATCGTGGACGACTTGATGCCGCGCAAGAACCGCTCGGCAATGAACTGGTCGAAATCCGCGCGGCGCAGTTCGGCCATGACGCTCTGACCGAAACGCGGCATGAGGCGTTTGATGCGCTGCGCGTAGAACGTGCTGCGCTTCGTGCTTGCGTAGTCACGAAGGAACTGCTGCGCGAAGTGGGCGAATGTGATGCGCCTTGCCTCTGCTTCGGCGTCGGCCTTGCGCTTGTCGGCCCGGTGAACGTACTTCCCTTCGCGCACCTCACGGCGCCGGGTCGCGAGCAGTTCTTCCGCGATCTTCGTTGCCTTGCGCTCGTCCTTCGCCGATGCAAACGTCGTCGCCAGTTCGAAAACGTGCCGCCCTTGCTGGTCGCGGAAGTCGATCTCGACTCCCCACAACCGCTCCCGCTGCCGCCATCTCTTACGGATGCCCATGCGTTCCTCCCTGTGGCCTCATCGGGGCCGTGGACATGCGCGAGGACACGCCGGGCGAAGACGAACGCGAGTCTTGACCTGTAGACTCTGCGAAGCCCATCGCGTGTCTCCTCACGCGGTTCGGGTCAGGGGTCGTCGCCCGCGCCAACGGGCGGCGGCCCCGCTTGAAGCTACGCCGGTCGCCTCCCGGAATCAACGGCCGCCCCGGCGCAGCCCGGCGAAGGCGCGATCCCGGGCGGCGATCTCCCGCAGCGCGGCAAGCGCATCCCGCCGTTGAGCGAACGTCCACGACGGCGAGCGCCCCATGCGGCGAGCGACCTCCGGCACAGTCATCTCGTCGGCAATCCCGAAGTTCAGAGCAAGGACACGCCGTTGCTGGACGGGGAGCGAGTTGAGCAAGCGGCGCGCGAGGCGTTGCCGCTCGCGCGCCTCGACGATCAGGTCAGGGCCGGGCGCATCGCTCGCGATGTTGTCCACGAACGACGCGCCCTCGGAGTCCACTTCGTCCAGCGATCTATCGACGCGAGTAACGCCCCCGTACCGGCGGGCGCGCTCCGTGAGGTGTCTCACCTCCGCGCCTTGCCGCCGCCCATCAGGTCGGCCATGTAGTCCCGCTGGCTGAATCCGCCGGTCGGCTTCGGGTGAGTCGGCGTGTAGCCGGGGATCGGCTTCGTCGGCGTCACGCCCGGCTGCGCCTGCGGCACCGGGCGGCGCATGAGCTTCGCAGCTTCGCGCAGCCGGTCCTCGACGCTGACCGGCCCGCCGTTCGGCCGCTCGTCATCCTTCACGGGCGGCGGCAGCATCGCCTCGCCGACCGCCTTCGCGGCCGTCGCGAGCTTGTGCAGGTTCGCGCGAAGGGTCTTGTTTTCGGATTCGAGCTTCGCGATCCGCGCCGTCTGCTCGTCGATCTTGGCGCGCTGCGCGGCGTTCAACCGTGCGAGCGCCTTGGTCGCTTCCGCGAGCGTGTCCCGCACCTTCGCGATGGTCCGCGTCGCCGTCGTCGCGACGGCTGCGGTCGCGGCCTTGGTCGCGGTCGCCCGGGGCGCGGGCTTCCGCATCGTGCTCGTCATCATCGGTCCTCCCTGTCGGAAGCAAGGCGCTCCCGGTTCATGCTGTCCAGCATCGCGGCGAAGTCGGCCGCCTTGATCGTGAAGCGTGCGGGTGCGGGGCCGGGAACGCGCCCGGCCTCGACAGCGGCCCGCAGGACGCCGGTCATATCGAGTGCGTCTTCGGCATGAATCTCCGCGAGGCGTTTTTCGAGAGCACGAAGCCGCTGCACGAGGTTGCCCATCTCGGCCTCCGAAGATGGCCGGGCGGATCGTCTGGCTCGACCCGCCCGGCCTGAGCGTGCCCGTCACCGGACGGGCGTGTGAGGGAGCTTGCTTACGGCTTGTGCGGCGACCGCCAAGCCGTGAGGCCCGCCGCGTCGAGCGAGCCGAGAATCCCCGTGACGAACGCGCGGAACTCGACGATCCGGGCCTGACCCTTCACGTCGAGTCCGCCGCCCGGGCCGCTCAGCCCTTCGCCGTTGAGCGCGCGCAGCACCGCGTCCGCGAGCGCGGCATCGACGAGCGGCGGCACGCCCATGCCCGACCTCGGGCACTCGCGCGCGATCCGGTCGGCGAGTCCGCGCCTCTCGCGCAGCGCGGCGAGCGCATCGGCGAACCCGTTCAAGACGCGCTCGACGCACGCCTCGGCGGCGATCACGAGCGGCGCGGCGATAGCCCTCTCCGCGTCCACGATGCGCTGCACACGCTCCGCGCGGATGGCATCCTCCGCGGCGCGGAGCGCGCCCGCGTTCGCCTCGACGGCCGCGTGAGCGGCGTTGAGCCCGTCCTGCGCGTCCTGCGCCGCGCGCTGCGCCCTCACGACCGCGGCGGGCGCGACCTCGCCGGAGGTGAGCCGGTCCCGCACGGCGCGCAGTTCTTCGACGGCTTCGACGGCGGCGGCCTGCGCTTCGATCACGGCCGCCTGCGACGCCGCGAGCCGGGCGGTCGCTTCGGCGTGCCGCTGCGCCAGTTCGGGCGACGGCGCGTCGAGCACTTCGGTTGCTTCGGTTCTCGGATTCATGGAACGACTCCGCTCCGGGGCAGGGTTCAGCGGCCCCGCGCCGGACCCGGGAGCGGCGGCGGGGCGGTTTCGTAGACCGGCCGAAGACCGGCGCGGTGCGGATCCGACAAGTCCTTGTCCGGCAAGGGATCGAGCGTGATCGGAAAGGGACAATTCGTCCCAAGTGTCCTTGGCCTCACTTTGCGGCCTCCCGGTCGGCGAGCGCGGCTTCGATCCCGGCGAGGCGGTCGGCGAGTTCGACGTGCTCGCGCAGCCGCGTCAGGTACTCAAGAACCGACCGAGCGGCACCAAGCCGCACGGCTTCCGACTCTGCGCCGTCGCGAAGTTCGACGAGTGTCTTGACCGTCTCCGCTCCCGCGTCTGCAAGCCGTCCAGCGATCCGCTGCACGAGTTCGTTGCGGGCTGCTGCAACTTCCGATTTGAAGGCTGTATCAGCCATCAGCCGACCGATGGTGCGGACCGACACGCCCGCCTCGTGCGCGCACTCGTTGTACGGCCGCCCGGCCGCGAGCAGCGCGACGAGCAGCGCGCGGTTCTTGGTGCCATTTGCAGTCATGGCCGGTCACACCTCCGCGCGAAGACGGCCCGCGCGACGCGCCACGACGGCCGACGCTGCGCGTTCGCGGGGCGAGCCGATCTCCGACACGTCGAGAGCGGCAATGCGATCCTGCGGGCGCGTGGCGCGTCCTCCGCGGGGCGGCGGCTCGACCTCGACGGCAAGCCCGTGCGCGATGAACTCGCGGGCCAGCGTCGCGACCTCGCACGACAGGTCGCCCGGCCGCATGGTGTCGAACGGCTGAGTCCACCGAAGCCACGTCGTCGGGATCAAGGCTGCCTCCCTTCGGGTGTCCCGCTTGCTGTCCCGCGTCCCGCATCCCGGGACACCGGGACACCCGCTGTCCCACGAGTGTCCCGGGACAGCGGGACAGCGCGGGTCAGCACACGGCCTCCCGCTCCACGGACAGCCGCTCCCGCAGTTCGTCCAGCCGGGCGCGTTGATCGGCCGTCCAGTCGTCGCGTTCGCTGAGCCGCCTCGCAAGGTCGGCAGCGAGGGGGACGTTTCCCGCGTCGATCAACCGCGCCAGCCGGGCGAGCACCCGTTCCCGCTCGTCGGCCTCAACGGACTTTGGCTGGCCCGCGTACCTGTCGAGACGCCACGCGAACGTCATCAGGCGATGACCCTCGCTCGCCTGCGAGTCGTCGCGGAGATAGGCCGCGAACCGGCGCTCGACATCGGAAGCGTCGAGCCGGGCGGCGATGACCTTCGACGCGAGTTCCGTCCACGCGCGACTGTCGTCCGTCCATGAGGGACCCGTGCCATAGGTGCGGGTCCACGCGGCGATAAGGGCGGCGCGAAGCGCATCGGGGAGAGAGGGAGCGTCGTGCCCATCCGGGCAAAGCCCGGAAGGCACCTTCCCCCTCCCTTCCTTTCCCTTCCCTTCCCTTCCCTTCCCTTCCTCCCGGCCGAAACGATGCTCGCCCGATTCAGGAACTGTGCCGGAACCGGCCTCGCACGGTGCCGGAACCGGGTTCGCATCGTTCCCGTCCAGCGGGGGCGGGATCGTGCTCGCCGGTTCCTTGATGTGGACGTGCTGATGCCGGGCAAACGAGCGGACCTGTATCAACCGCCGTGCCTCGACCGCGTAGCGCACGATGAACCGGCCGCGCTCCAGTTCGGCGAGCAGCGCGTCCATGTCCGCGTCATCGTAGGGCAGCAGCCGCGCCCGAATCTGCTTCGGGCGATCTTCCAAGCGGCCTTCGCGGTCGGCCTCCGTCCAGAGCCCGATGAACAGCAGCCGGGCCAGCGGTGTCAGCGCGCCCACGTCGTCGTCCGTGAAGAACTGAGGCTTGATCGTTCGGATGCGGCTCATTGACGTTCCTCAGCGATGGCACGCGCGGGCACGCGCATCCGCCGCAGGTACTTCAGGACTTCGGTGTGCTCGATCACGACGGCGCCGCCGATGCGAGATGCTGGCAGTTCGCCTTGCTCGATGAGCCGGTACACGGTCGCCCGGCTCAGGTCGAGCAGGGCCGCGAGCGTCGCCGGACGGTAGGCGATGCGAGAGCCGTCGAGAGCAACGGCGGGCGGAAGACTACGCCGCGACATGGCGGCGCCCCGCGTGATTCAGTTCTAGGTGGTTTGGTTTGGGACCGTCAGGTCCCGGTGGACTGCCGCCGTCGTCTGTCGGAGGACTCGACGCGCGGGCGGCCCGGCGCGCGACGCGCGAGGTGCGCGGGGCGAGGACGGTGCGGACGCGGACGACAGCCGCGAGCGCCCGCCGACCGGCGAGACGAAGCCGGAAGCGAAGCGCACGACGCCTCGCGGCGCGGATCCGGCGCATGGTCGCCGCACGGGAGCAGTCAGCCGCCGACAGCGTTTGCCGCTGGTATTCCGGCGTGCGCGCCATCGCAGCGAACACGGCTCCGTCCGTGACCCACGCGGGCAGCGGTCCGCCGTGCAGCGTGAACTCGCGGTCGGCGGCGGTCACAGTCACGCGCTCCGACGCGCCCGGGCCGCGCGCTCACGCTTGCGCGCGAACATTTCGACGGCCTCACGGTCCAGCACACGGAACCCAAACGGCGTCGCCTCCGATGCCAGCTTCCCAGTTCTGCACAGTTCTCTGACGTACTCGACGCTGCACCCGATGATGCGGGCCGCCGCGCCGGTGCGGATCATCTCTGCCATCGGACCCTCCTCGGGCCGGAGGGTCCCGCACCCAGAACCGCGCGTCAAGACGCTCGACGCACCGTCGCGCGTTCGGTTCAAGAACTCATGTTCTGACTGTGCATGATATGGACACGCCGATCCGTGAAGTCCTGAATTGACGCGCCGTTGCGAGGTGTCTCGGTGTCCGACGTGACCGCGCCTGACGCGGAAGTTTCTTTTTCTCGGGCTCCCGCTAATCGGGGCGTTCGAGGGTGAGTTCGGCGACCGCTCCTGACAGCCGCCCCATGATGAACGCCCGATTGAATCCTGACCGGAAGGAACCGAGCTTGGGGAACTCGCTCTCGTCTGCAAAGTTGGCCCGGCACTCGTCGGGCACGACGATCAGCAACCAGAACTCAGCGCATGCTTCGTAGTCAGCGCGCAGCGCATCCTTCCCGGCAATGCACGCCTCGACGTGTGACCGAATCCCCGAAGCCGCGATTCCGACCGAAAACGGTCCGATGAACGGGCGCCGATATGACGGGACGTGCCGCAGATAGACCCTCTCCGCGAGAGGATCGGCCGGGGAGTGGAACTTGTGCATGCGTCCGTCGTCGGCAACGAATGGCACCTCGCGTGCGATGAGCGCCACAAGCCGAGCGGCGTGAGTTCGCCGGTCACGCTTCGCCGGACGCGCGTCGTCGCGAACCGCGACGGCTGCGTCGAGGGTCAGCGGCAGCGCGCCAAGCGCCATTTTGCGCGCCTCCGCGAAGACGGAGCCGATCTCGTGCTCTGCTCGCAGCAGTTCGTGATCGAACGAGAGTTCCGTGTGTTCGATGCCGATTTCTGCGCCCGGAACGAGCATCCGCACGTCAGGCCGGTCCGCGCCCCGGAGCGTACCGCGTCGAAGTTCTGGCATCGCGTTGAGCAACGCTTCGGCTGCCGCGAGTTCGCGTTCGACCTTTCGGTTCCGTGCGCTCATCGGGCCTCCCGGCGCGGAGTCTAGGTGGCCCAGCCCCGCAACTTCCACCGGCCCGAGTCCATCCGCTCCCGGTCTACGACTGGTCTACATTCCCGCCGTGACGCCTGCCGACGAGTGCTAACGGCTGAGACGCTATCGACAGGTCGTGAGGCGACCTATGTCATAGAGAAAGGCCGCAAGTAGCCGTGATCTAGCTACTTGCGGCCTTATTGGTCGATCAGGTTTTAAGTCCCCAGCGTCTGCCATTCCGCCATCCCGGCACAAGGTGGAACGTGTTGATTCTAGACGAGCTTGCCCCCGGGCGAGCCGGGTGGGCGTGCGGGTCAGGGGCGGCGGCGGGTCGCGCGACGCAGGCGCGCGTCGAGGGTCGTCAGCGGGAGGCCGAGGTCGCGGGCGAGGACGAGGTAGGCGGCGTCGTACGGGGTGAGGGCGGTGGCGCGAGCCGCGGTGACGGCGTCGGCGGGGTCCACGTCGACGAGGCGGATGCCCAGGCGGCCGATCATGCCGAGGGCGGCCAGGATCAGGTCGGACAGGTCGGGATGCGCAGCCATCTTCTCGTGCGCCACGCTCGCGAGCTCGTACGGGAGCAGCGACGGGGCGTAGAGGTCCTGGTTCGACATCTCCCCTGCGATGCGCGCGGCGTCCGGTTCCACGAAGAGCAGCGCGGCGACCGCGGACGCGTCGACCACCCTCCCGTTGGCCGAGCCCGTTTCAGCGGCCATCGCGGTCCTCCCGGACCAGGCGCGCGGACTCGCGCGGGGTCGTGAGGCCAGTGGACCGGAGTTCCGCAAGCACGTCCGCGACCGACTGGCGGCGGCCGCCGAGCGTCTCCTCGAGGATCGCGAGCAACTCGCCCTGCAGAGAACGCCGGTGGCGTCGGGCCCGCTCGCGCAGCGCCTCGGCCAGTTCATCCGGGACGTTCTTGATGGAGAGGTTCACCGACACGGTGGCGCTCCGCCGGGCTGGTGTGCCCGCCTGGTTCCGATTCGGATCCATTATGGATCCCGCGGCGGCAGGCCGGCCAGTCCTCATCGACCCTCCTCCTCGTCCGGCGCGGGCAGCAGCCGGCCCAGGACGTCCACCGCGCGGCGCAGGTCGTCGGGGGCGAGCGCGGCGTAGCGCTGGGTCATCAGCGGCGTCGAGTGCCCGAGGATCCGCTGGACCTCGTAGAGGGGCACCCCGGCGCGGACCATCCACGTGGCCGCCGTGTGGCGCAGGGTGTGGAACGACGCGCGCTCGATGCCCGCGGCGCGCATCGCGGCGATCGTCGCCTTGGTGATCCGGTTGCGGCCGCTCGCGGTGGCGTACGGCTCCCCCTCCCCGTCCCGGAACAGGAAGCCGGAGCGGGTCGGGGGGCGCGGCAGGGACGTGAGGACCGCCTCGGCCTCGGCGCTCAGCGGGATCGTCCGGGCCTGCGGCGTCTTGGAGTCGGTCGGGACGTGCAGCAGGTGCGCGTCGCGGTCCCAGTCATCGAGGCGCAGGCCGACGACCTCCTTCAGCCGCATGCCCGTGAGCACCGCGAGCGTGGCGATCGGCTTCAGCCAGGCCGGCGCCGCGGCGAGGAAGCGCCGCCACTCTTCCGGCGTCAGGAACCGCGTGCGGTGCGGCGGCTCGCGCACGCGCCTCAGCCCCAGCACGGGACTCGACGTCAGCACGTCCCATTCGACGGCACGGCGGAACAGGACGCGCAGGACCGCGATCTCGCGGCGCACGGTCGACGTCCGCACCTGCGTCAGCCGGCGCGCGACGTAGCGGTCGAGGTCCGCGCGGGTGATGGCGTCGAGGCGCCGCGGACCGAAGGCCGAGCAGAGCAGCTTGATGCGCTTGTCGTAGAAGTCCGAGCGCAGGCCGCGCGCGTGGTCGCGCAGGAAGCGCGCGGCGAACTCGGCGAACGACGGGGCGCGGCGGCGGAGGGGGCGCATTGCGGGAATTGTCGGCGGGGACCGCCGCTCCGGGCCGTTGGCAAGGTCGCGATGTGGAGCGAGGCGTCTCGCGAGCGGGACGCGACGGTTCTCCACGTAACAAGGGATGGGCGGACCATCGCGCGCTGCGCGCGCGAGGCACCGCCCCTACGGGTTGACCATGTGAGGGATGCCCCGGTCAAGGGCGCGGGCGATCCGGGCCAGCAGCTCGTCGAACATTCAGCGCCTCCGCGAGCCGCAGGTCGACTTCGATTCCGTCCAGGGGGTCCTGCAGGGGGAGCGCCCCGAGCCGGACGGCGTGACGCCACAGCTCCTCGAACACCCGCCGGTTGGCGGCGAAATCCACCGGGGTCTCGGCCGCCAGCCGGTCATCCAGCTGCTGGAGGAGCTTCGGGTCGCGGATCACGTCGGCATTCTGCCGCCGGTCACGCGTCTCGCCGTCGGAGCGGGGCGCGCGACAGGGCGCGGCTACCGGCCGGGCGCGTCCCCAGACGTGACCCCGCGGCGGCGTCCGCGGCGGCGTCCGCCCTTCGTCGGCGTCCGCGGCGTCCGCGCCCGCGTCCGCGGCGCGGTCGAACAGCAGGACGGACCGCTCCTTGGAGAAGGACTCCGGCCGGTGCGTGTAGGTGTCGATCTGCTGCAAGAAGGGCAGGCGGCCGCAGTCGCGGGCCGCGCACTCGTCCTTGCGCTTGGGGCAGGCGGAGAAGCGGCAGAGGCGCCCGACGTACGCCCCGTCCGCGTCGAGGAGGAACGTGTCCACCTGGTGCGTCGCGATGCCGACGTTCTCCGCCTTGAGCAGGCCCGCGAGGCACTTCCCCAGCTGGCGGCGCAGCGCGTCCAGGCGGTCGAAGCGGGAGAGCGTCACGGCGAGGTCGATGTCGTGGCACTCGTGCAAGACCTCGATGCCGTGGATCCGGAAGCGGAAGAAGCGCGGGACCTCCCGCTGCAGCGGCAGCGCCACGGACCCGACGAGCGCGATGCGCTGCACGTCCGGGTTCCTGCGCAGGTGGCTCGCGATCCACTCGGCGGCGCGGCGGTAGCGAGCCTGCAGTTCGAGCATGCTCTTGTCTTCTTCGGCGATCGCGCGGGCGGAGGGCCGGCGGCGGTCGTTCGGGAACATCGGGTCGCCTCCTCCGCCGATTCTCGCGCGTTGCCGCCGGCCCGGCGAGGCCCCGGCTTCCGGTCCCTCGCCCGGGTGCCCGGGCGTAAGATTCCCGCAGCCGGGACGGCGGGCGCGCGTCCCGAGGCTCGCGCCGCCGCGCCGGCGGTTACCCTCACGTGTGCGAGGAGCGAGGCGAATGTCGGAGCCCGGAGCGGAATCGCGCGGCATGACCTACGAGGAGTACGCCGCCCTCCCCGACGACGGCCATCGCTACCAGCTCGTCGAGGGAGAGCTGATCGTGACACCGTCGCCGACGCTGGACCACCAGGAGATCGCGGGAGAGATCTATCACCGGCTGCGCCTGCACGTGGACGGCGCCGCGCTGGGCAAGGTCTTCGTCGCCCCGCTCGACGTCGTCCTCGAGAAGCGGACCGCGCTCCAGCCCGACGTCCTGTTCGTGTCGAACGAGCGGCGGGAGATCCTCGAACGCGGACGCGTCGTCCACGGCGCGCCGGATCTTTGTGTCGAGGTCCTCTCGCCGGGCACGGCGCGTCTCGACCGCGTGCGGAAGCTCGACCTGTACGCGCGCTACGGCGTTCCCCACATGTGGATCGTCGACCCCGCCGCGCGCCGCGTCGAGGAGTACGCCCTGGCCGGCGACGTCTACCGTGTCGCCAGCGTGACCGACTTCGACGCGCCTTTCCGGCCCGGACTGTTCCCCGGCTTCGGGCTCGACCTCTCCGCGTTCCCGGCCGCCGGCTGAGGCGTCCCGGCGCCGACCGGGCGCGGGCTGACGCTTCCCGCCCCGCTGCACCGCCGGCGATACGACGGCTCAGCCCCCCGCCGCCCCGAGCCGCGGGGCGTCGCGCTCGCACAGCCGCGCCGCCGCCGCGAACGTCCGGGGGTACATGCGGCGCGCGTAGAGCCGCCAGTACGGCGGCCGTGCAAGTCGCGCGAGAAGCGTCGGCGCGCGCAGCTCGATCGCGATCGCGACGGCCGTGACGCCGTCCCGCTCGCGCAGCGTGAACTCGTCGTGCTGGCGCAGGTCGAGCGGCAGCGTGACGTCCACCGCGAAGCCGTCGTCGCCGCGGAGGTGCAGCGTCTCGGGGATCACGAGCTCGCGCCCGAGCGGCCCGCGCCAGTACGTCAGCGTCTCGATCACGCCGCCGCCGCCGCCGCGCCGCAGCACGCGGATGCGGTGCGGCTGCTCGCGCGGGTCCGCGGCGCGGTAGTCGTCGGGGAACCCGGTCCACCAGGCGATCACCTCGCGGCGGGGCCGCGCGATCCGCAGTTCGGTCCGGAAGCTGTAGTCGTCCATGGCCCTGCCGGGGCCTCCTGGTCCGCGGCCGGCCGCCGCCGCTCCCGAACGGGCGTGCCGCCGCCGGCGCCCGGGGCACAGTATCCGTCCCGATTCCCGCCCCGGCGCTTGTTCCGGTACCCGCCCCGGTACCCGCCCCGGGCCCGCCCGCCCCGGCGCGCCGTCGGCGGGGCGCGCGCGCGGAGGGGGCCGCGGCGGGGCGCGCGGCGCGGCCGGTGGCGGCTCGTCGGATTCGCCGCGAGGAACGGTCCGGCCCGCACTTCGCGGTACCTTGCCGGCATCAGGAAGGGCGGAGGAGATGCCGATGCCCGGACGTCCTCGACCGGCAGTCTGGACCGGGTGCGCGGCCGCGGCGCTGGCGCTCGCGGCGGCCGCGGCCCTGCCCGCCCGCGCCCAGATCCCCGCCTTCCCGGGCGCGGAGGGGTTCGGCGCGTCGACGCCGGGCGGGCGCGGCGGCGCGGTGGTCGAGGTCACCAACCTGAACGACGCCGGCCCGGGGAGCCTGCGCGACGCGTTGCAGGTCCGGACCGGGGCGCGCACGGTCGTGTTCCGCGTGTCGGGCACGATCGCGCTGGCCAGCCGGATCGAGATGAAGGCCGCGAACAGCTTCGTCACCGTCGCCGGGCAGACGGCGCCCGGCGAGGGGATCCAGCTCAAGAACTACGGCCTGATGCTGCGCGACGGCGTCCACGACGTCGTGGTCCGGCACCTCCGGATCCGGCCCGGCGACACCACCCCCGGCGACTGGAACAAGGACGGCGTCCTCGTCTACGGCTACGGCGGGACGCCCGTGTACAACGTCGTCTTCGATCACGTCTCGGTCGAGTGGGCGATCGACGAGAACGTCGACGTCTGGGACTGGGTCCAATCCGTGACGTTCCAGTGGTGCGTGATCGCGGAGGGCTCGATGACCGGGCACGCGGAGGGGCCGCACTCGATGGGGATGCTGGCCGGGGCCCACCCGAAGATCAACCTCAGCGTCCACCACTGCCTGTTCGCGCACAACGCGGCCCGCAACCCGCGGCTGGGAGACAACCGGGAGGGCGTCGGCGACGTCCGCAACAACGTGATCTACAACTGGCGGAACTTCGGGCCCGCGGAGAACTACGGCGGGGCGCCCGTCAACTACGTGGGCAACGTGTTCCTCGCGGGGCCGAACAGCAGCACCGTCGAGCGGAGCGTCTTCACCGTTCCGGACCGGACGAACAGCACCGGCGTCCGGCTCTACGTCGACGGCAACCGCGGCCCGCTCTGTCCCGAGGGCTGCGCCGACGACTGGGACCTGCGCGTGGTCTTCGCGGAGGACAACCAGGTCTATCCCGCCGACGAGGCGCTGAACCGGATCTACGACCCGCTCCCCGCGCCGCCGGTGACGACGTGGCCGGCGGCCGCCGTGGTCGACGCGGTGCTCGACGGCGCGGGCGCGACGCTGCCGCGCCGCGACGCCGTCGACGCGCGGATCGTCGCCGAGGTGCGCGCACGCACGGGCCAGGTCGGGATCGGCAGCGACTACCCGGTGCTGCGCGCCGTCGCGCCGCCGCCCGACTCGGACCACGACGGGATGCCGGACGCGTGGGAGGCGGCGCACGGCCTCGACCCGATCGACGCCGACGATCGCAACGGCGACCTGAACGGCGACGGCTACACCAACCTCGAGGAGTACCTGAACCAGCGCGACCCGCGCGCGCCGCCGCCCGCGCCGGGCGGCGGCACGGTCCCGGACGGCGCGTCCGTCCCGGGCCCGCAGCTCACCGTGCAGCGCGCCGAAGGGAAGCGGATCGCGCTGGCCTGGGGCGCCTCGTGCCGCGCGGGGGACGGCGACTACGCGGTCTACGAGGGGCTCCTCGGCGACTTCGACAGCCACCTCCCCCACCGCTGCTCGACCGGCGGCGCGACGGCGCTGACCTACCGGCCGCGGGAGGGGAGCCTCTACATCCTCGTGCTGCCGCGCGACGCGCGGCACGAGGGGTCGTACGGCACGGCGTCGGGCGGCGGCGAGCGGCCGGCGTCGGCGGCGCCGTGCCTGCCGCAGCAGGCCCTCGCCTGCCCGTGAGCGCGCGCGGGCGTCGGCCCGCCGTTCCGCCGGCGCTGGGGCATCGATTGGCAATGCGGCTGCCAATCGATGCCAGCGGGCCTTGACTCATTGATTGATTGGCCGTTATGGCCATGTCCCGTCACGGGCCGAAGGCCCGGTGTCCTTCGACCGTCCCGGCCCCCGGGAACCTGCACGGGAGCGCGTCGCGCCCCGGGTGCACTAGATCGAAGCAGCGAGCGCGTCGAACGGCGAGCTGAGGTCGCGCTCCAGCGCGGCGTCGAAGTCGAGCAGCGTCCGGCGGACCAGATCACGATCCAGGGCGGGCTGGCGCACGAGGATGGACCGGACGTCCTCGAGGTCGCGGGGACGCCCGGCCAGCATCTTGTGGACGATCAGGTCCTCGGGACTCGCGAACCGCACCTCGGCGCCCCCGGCGACGTGCACGCGGGAGCGCGCGATCGCCTCCTGCTCGTACGGCGTGAACGAAAACACGAGGTCGACCCGGATCTGGGTCCCGGGGTCCCTGCTGGGCAGCACCATGGACTGCGCGACGAAGGGAGCCGGATCGACCAGCGGCTCGAGCCCCGCGTCGCGCGTCGCCTCGAGCACGACCTGCAGGGCGTCGGTGTCGACCCCGAGCGTGATGTCGATGTCGCGGGTCAGGCGCAGTTCCTCGTACAGCAGAACGGGCGGACCATCGCGCGCTCCGCGCGCGAGGCACCGCCCCTACGCGACGACCACCTACGCGATGACCATGTTGGGAATGCCCCGGGCGTCAAGGGCGCGGGCGATCCGGGCGAGCAGCGCGTCGAACATTCAGCGCCTCCGCGAGCCGCAGGTCGGCCTCGATTCCGTCCAGGGGGTCCTGCGGTGGAAGCGCCCCGAGCCGGACCGCGTGACGCCAGAGCTCCGCGAAGATGCGGCGGTTGGCCGCGAAATCCACCGGGGTCTCGGCGGCCAGCCGATCGTCGAGGTCCTGGAGGAGCTTCGGGTCGCGGATCACATGAGCACTGTACCGCTGCCCCCTCGGGCTCATCGCGCTCTCTTTCAGAGCGCCTGATCGTGGCTCACCCGGCTGCGGCGATGCGCTCCAGCGCGAGACCGATCGCCCGCTGATCGAACAGCCGCTGCTTCCGCTCGGCGCCGTGAGGCCACGATTGGAGCCCCTTGCGCACGGCGTCAACATCGGCCGGCAGCTTCTGTTCCTCGACCAGCCAGTCCACCGTGCCGAGCAACTCCATTCCGAATGGAGACTCGAATCCGTCGATCAAGCGGGAAGTCGCGTCCAGCGCCGGGAGAAACTCCTGCGCTTCGCTCTTGAGATAAGCCGCAACCCGCTCACGCTTGGCGTCCTCGAAGCGAATCACGTCGAACGGCTTGGCATCGGCGAGGCGACGCTCGCAGTTCAAGTAGCTCCCGTCGAGCGCGTTCAGTAGATGACGCAACTCGTCGGAATAGGGACCGTACCGTTCCGGCTTGAAGCTCAAGTGGAGCGGATCCCTGAGACCACGCTTGACAATGCTCTTGCTGAGGAACCAGGCGAGTTTCTGCACTTCGAGAAGCGTGCAGTCTATTCCGAGCACCCAGTAACGGCGGATCAACTCGGCCACAAGAGCGCGCGCTGGCGTGAGCGACTCCACGCCGGCGGGCTTCGCCACGTTCAGGTACTCTCGCGTCGGCTCGTAGAGCACGATGTCGACTTGGCTGAGCGTCGAGAGTCGATCGACGATGACCGCACGAACAGCGTGCCACTCGAGGCCGCCGTTCCCCGAGCCAAGCGGTGGGATCGCGACCGACTTGATTCCGCGCTCCTCGAGGACACGCGTCAAGTCGTGCAGACCCGACTCGATCCACTCGAGCCGGGAATGGCCGCGCCAGTGCTCCTTGGTCGGAAAGTTGATGATCCATCGCGGACCATGCAGAGCGGGGCGCTCGAAGACGAACATCTTCCCGATCTTGATCTCGCCTCGGTCACACGCGCTCTTGTAGGCGCGGTAGTTGTCGGGGAACGCCTCCTTGAACATCAGGGCGATACCCTTGCCCATCACGCCTACGGTATTGACGGTGTTCACGAGGGCCTCGACGTCGGCCGTGAGGAGGTTGCCTTGGGTGCTTCGAATCATCGGCGGTACCACCCTGGGCGGTCATACGTCGGGAGCGACAGCGAGCGCGATGACACGGCTTCTCCAACGGCTTGCTTCGCGTTGACATTGTAGCAAACGACACCAAGCAGAGCAGCAACAGGAACGTGCTGGTACGCCAACGCCTCCGCTTGGTAGCGCTCCTTCTTGGTCGGATCGTCCGGATCGGATCGGAAATCGCGGGCTCGGAGAAGGTCCCACGGGATGTTCAACTCGTTGATGTCGTCCGAGAAACTCGCGGTCTTCAGGTACGCGTGCCGGTCGGAACAGATGAGCGGAACGGAGCACCTTCGCAGGGCGTCCAGTGAGGAGACGAGGACGACGATCTCTTCGGGGTCCCTCTTCGTAAGGCCGTTCCATCCGGTGAGGATGTTCAACAGCATCGGGCTGCACGGAGTGAAGTAGAAAGGGACGTAGTCGGCGAGTGTTCCGTGAGGAGCGATGGGCAACGTTCGCGACGATCGCCGACTGATGAGTTCCTGGTTCCCGATCGCGATGAATCCCGGGTCCTGAGTCCGCGCGCTCGCGCAATGAAGTCCGTGGTCGAGGATCCAGGGCACGTTGTCTCGATGCGTGATCCGGAAGATCAACGCCCTCTCTGGCGTGAGTTCGAGTGTCCCAGCCACTCGCGTGAGATCCTCCGCTCCTGGTGCAAGCTTCCGCCATCCCGGCACAAGGTGGAACCCGTTGATTCTAGACGAGGTTGCCTGCCCGGGAGACCGACCGCGGGCCATCTTGGACCGGCCCACGTCCAGGGAGGAAGCTCCAGCAATTCAGGGAACGAAGTGGCTCCATCGGGATCCGATCTGGATGCATGACCGCTGGGAACAGCCCTGAATGTCGCTCCCGGAGGTCGTGCCTGCCACCGGCGCCCCCGGGGCACTGTATCGTCCCTGGCGGCCGCCCGCGGCGGCGGCGGGCGGGCCCCCTGGAGGCGAGGCGAACATGGCGGCGTTCATCGGCGAAGTGGTGATCAACGTCACCGATCTCGACCGCGCGGTCCGGTTCTGGACGGCCGCGCTCGACTACGTCTCCGGCGAGGTGGACCCCGAGTTCATCGTGCTCCGGGACCCGCGGCGCCGCGGGGTGAGCCTCACGGTCCAGCTGTGGGACACGCCCAAGGACGGCGTGAACCGGGTGCACCTGGACCTCTACGCGCGCGACGTGCGGGCCGAGGCGGACCGTCTCGTCGGCCTCGGCGCGCGCCGGACGGATTGGGAGCACTATCCCGAGGGGTCCACCTTCGTCGTGCTGACCGACCCGGACGGGAACGAGTTCTGCATCGTGAGCTCGGACGCGACGCAGGACTGAGCGGCGGCCGCGCCACCGGCCGCTGCGCGACGATGGAGTGAGCGACGGTCGCGCCACCGGCCGCCGCGACCGTCGCGTCGAGTGACCTCACGTCCCGTCACGTCACGTCCGTCGCGTCACGGGCCATCTGTGTGGGGGCGGGGCTACGCCCCGCCCGGGCGGGGCGCAGCCCCGCCCCCACGCGCGCGGCGCGACGTCGCGTCCGTCACGCCGAGAAGTGCGCGATCGTCGCCCCCTGCCGGTCGCTGACGACGGCGAAGCGGCCGACCTCCGGGACCGCCGTCGGCGGGACGCACACCGCGCCGCCGAGGCGCGTCGTGTGGGCGACGGCGTCCTCGAGGTCCTCGACGAAGACGTACGGCAGCCACGCGGACGGGCCCGGCGCGTCCGCGGGCATCGGGAGCATGCCTGCCACCATGTCCTCGCCGCGGCGGAACAGGTGGTACGTGCCGAACTCGCCCATCTCCTGCGTGGCGTGGGTCCAGCCGAACAGCCCGACGTAGAACGGGGCCGCGCGGTCGGCGTCCTGCGCCAGCAGCTCGTGCCAGCAGAACGTCCCCGGCCCCTCGGGGAGCCCCTCGTCGGGCGGGGGCGCGCCCGTCATGTCCGGCTGGAAGACCGCGAAGGTCGCGCCCTGCGGGTCGCGCAGCACGGCGAAGCAGCCGACGTTCGGGATCGGCGCGACCGGCCGCACGATGCCGCCGCCCAGCCGCTGGGCCGCGTCCACGGTCGCCTGCGCGTCGGCGACCAGCACGTAGCTCATCCAGTGCGTCGGCACCCCGTGCGCCGGGTCCATGTGGATCATGCCGCCGATCTCGCGGCCGGCGGTCTTGATCATGTCGTAGGTGTGGCCTCCGCCCATGTCCTCCGGCTTGACGTCCCAGCCGTAGAGCGCCGTGTAGAACTCCCGCGCCGCCGCGAGATCCCCCGTGATCAGGTCGTGCCAGACGAACAGCCCTTCGTGCGGCATGGCGGCCATCTCGAATCCTCCCCTTCCGTGCCCCGTGGCGCCCACCCTGCGCGCCAGCGCGCAGGGGGCCCCGGGCCGCGTGGGCGGCGCGGCCGCGGCCCGGGAATTTACGGCGGAGGAGGCGTTCGTGCCCGCGGCACGGGCTCAGCGGGTCGGGCGTCGGACCCGGCGTGACCGGCCGCCGTCGGTGGCGCTCGACGCGGCACGGGGCGGGTCCTCGCGCGTCGCGGGAGGCCCGCCCCGGTGCCCCGGGGAAGTACCTGTACGTGGCGCAGGCCGTCGCGGCCGGCGCCTACCGGGCCTCGGCGGTCACGCCCTCCGCGTGCTGCCGCAGCAGGGCCTCGCGCCCGAGGCGCAGGTCGACGCCGCTGCGCGTCGTGGGGAACGGCGCGTCGGCACCCATCAGGCCGTGCCAGAGCGCGCGGTTGAACGCCGCCTCGTCCAGCTGGTCCTGCGTCGAGAAGTCCTGCCCCTTCATCGCCTCGGCCCAGTAGGCCGCGTCGTGGCGCGGCTGGGCGAAGGCGCGGTTGTACGGCGTGTCGGGGAGGCTGTTCGCCTCGGTCTTCGCCGGCAGCGGCAGCTGGGTCGTGCGCAGCACCTCGGGCACGATCGCGGCGAAGTCCCAGTCCGCCTGCGCGAGGTCGAACGCGTCGACCATCGGCGCGGCGAGGCCGTCGTAGAGGCCGAGCGGCTCCGCGCCGAGGATCTCGAGCATCGTGCGGATCAGGCTGACGGTCGTGTAGTGCGTGCTGACGAGCCGCTCCCGGGCGACGTACGGGCCGGCGATGAACGCGATGCTGCGGTGCGCGTCCACGTGATCCGGACCGTTCTGGGCGTCGTCCTCGATGATGAACACGAGCGTGTCGTTCCTGAACGGACTCTTCGCGATCTTCTCCACGATCAGGCCGGTCGCGTAGTCGTTGTCGGCCATCTGCGTGTCGATGGTGTTGACCCCGTCGATCGCGCTCGTGTAGTTGCCGAAGTGGTCGTGCGGCAGCCGGATCAGCGTCAGGTTCGGCATGGCGCCGGCCGCCGCCTGCTGGTCGAACTCGCGCTCCCACTCCTTGAACAGCCAGAAGTCCGCGTTGCTCATGTCGTAGCCGCGGAAGTACTCGTCGGTGTTGCCGAACAGGGCCTTCTTGTCCGGGACGAGCTGCTTGGAACCGTCGGCGAACGGCGTGCGCGAGATCCGATTGACGTTCAGGCCGAAGCAGCCGTAGTTGCGGATCGACTTGCCCGCCCGGAGCGCGGCGTCCCACAGGTAGCCCGTGCCGGCCTCGGACTCGGGGCCGTCCGGGGCGGCGACGTCCGCGGATCCGGCCAGCATGTCGCGGTCGTCGGGGTAGTTCGTGTACAGCGCGCGCCGCTCCTCGAACGTGAGGCCGACGTTGATGTTGCGGTTGCCGCCTTCCCAGTCGTACTGCAGGCCGCGGCCGGCGTAGTTGACCGGGGCGGTCTTCTCGGTGAAGTCCGACGACATCGCCGCGGTCGTCCAGTTCCAGCCGGTGTTGCTGGTCTCGCCGCTGTCGAGGAAGTTGTCGAAGGTCACGAACTGGCGGGCGAGCCGGTGGTGGTTCGGAGTGACCGGCTCGGGCAGGATGCACAGCGACGGGTCGCCGTTCCCCTTCTCCAGGTCGCCGAGGACCTGGTCGTAGGTCCGGTTCTCCTTGATGACGTACACGACGTGCTTGATCTTCGAGCGCAGGAACGCGAGCGTCTCCTCGGTCTTCCTCCAGTCCGCCGCGGCGACGAGGTTCGCATTGTGGGCGACCTGGGCCGTCAGCTGCGCGAGTTCGGGCTTCGTCGGCACCGGCAGCGTCAGCAGGCCGGCCTTCTTGAGCTGCCAGACGTACTGGTTCGCCGCGTTGCAGGCGTTCGTCGAACCGGGAGCGATCGACGTGGTGTCGCGGCAGGCGCGCTCGTTGCCGCCGGTGTTGCTCTTGCCGTTGACCACGAACAGGGTCCTGCCGTCCTTCGTGGTGGCGGACGCGTTGGGGTAGTGCCCGGTCGGCACGAGGCCCGCCACCTTGCGTCCCGCCGGCGCGGCGAGGTCGACCACGGCGAGCGCGTTGAGCCCGCCGCAGGTCACGTACAGCGACCTCCCGTCGGGGGAGAGACGAACGTCGTTCGGGCTCACGCCGCGGCCGGGGTTCTTGCCCGGGAACACGTAGCCGTCGAGGTTCAACGCGATCGTCTCGACGATCGTGTTCGAGATCGTGTCCACGACGACCACCTCGTCGCTGTTGTCGCAGGCGACGAAGAGGCGCCGGCCGGCGCGGTCGAGGACGAGCTTGTTGGGCTGGCCGGGAACGGCGATGCGGCCGCGGACGGCGAGCTGGTCGTTCGCGAGGTCGACGACCACGATCTCGCGGTCGCGCACGCTCGTCACGTACGCCGTCGCGTTGCCGAGCACCGCGACGCCGTAGGGATACTCGCCGCCCGGCACGCCGGCGGCGGCGGGGTCGAGCTTGCCGGGCCGCAGGTCGAGCTCGCCGATCCGCTGGCGCGCGGCGGCGTCGAGCAGCGTCACCGAGTCGTTCTGGAAGTTCGCGACGACGAGGCGGCGGCCGTCCGCGGTGACGCCGAGCCCCGCCGCCATGCGGCCGACGCCGAGGCCGACGCCCGCCGTGTGGCCGAGGGCGATCGGGCTCTTCGCGTCCACCCAGGTCTCGCCCTCGCGCACGAACACGTGCACGTTGTCGTTCACGCCGCCCGAGACGTAGAACTCGTTCCCCGAGGGATGGAACGCGATGCCGACGAACGTGTTCGGGACCGTCAGGGCCTGGCGTTGGATCGCCCGGCCGGAGCCGATGTCGAACACGAAGACGTACTCGTTCGACCACGCCGCGACGCGGCTCCCGTTCGCGCCGTTGTTCCGGTTGTAGCCCGAGGTCAGGACGAGCAGCGTGTTTCCGTCGGGGCTGACCGCGGTGCTGACCGCCTGGCCGACGACGAAGTCGGGGAGGTCGGCGAGGTTCGGGTTCAGCGCCTCGAACGTGGCGCCCCGCGCGGCGGTCGGCGTGATCTTCATGCCGGTGGGAAGGGCCTCGCCCTCGACGATCGGCCGCGTCGGGCCGACTCCGGGAGCGGCGTAGGCGGCCAGCGACATCAGCGCGATGCTGACGACGGCGACCAGGTGCGAGATGCGCAGCTTCGAGATTCGCATGGAAAGCCTCCTTGCCCGCATCGACGGGCGGGCGCGGAGGGACCTTAGGGCGCGCGGAGGACGGCGCCGCGGCGCGGCGGGTCGCGTCGGGGGGCTTTCGCAGGACTGGCGCCCGGGCGTCACCCGTCTGCGACGTACCTTTCGTCGGTTCAGGAAGGTGAATCCCCCGCGCCCGGCGGCGTCGCGGCGGACGACTCACCTGCGGAGCGCGGGCCTCCCGGACGATCGCGCGGCCCGCGAACGTCGCCCCCTGCGGATCGCGCGCCAGGGCGCGCGCGTGAATTTTCGCCGGCGGCGGGGCCGGCGGCCTGCCCGTTCGGCGCGATGATGCGCCTGGATCGAGGGTCAGGACATGACGCCGACCGACAAGCCGGGAAACGCCCGGCGACCCTCCGGGCGGGGTCGGGCCGACAGCGCGGGCGGAGCCCAAACCGGCGCGCCCGACGTCCGTCGCGCGCCCGGTGCCACCTCCCCCCGCGGCGCACCCGCCGCCTCCGTCCCCACCCGCGGGACGCCCTCGCCGATCGGCGCCACGCCGGGGCCCCTCGGCACGAACTTCAGCGTGTACTCCCGGCACGCGACCGGCGTCGAACTCGTCTTCTTCGATCGCGACGACGACGCCCGGCCCTCGCGCGTCGTCCGCATCGATCCCGCCACCCAGCGCACCTACCACTACTGGCACGCCTTCGTGCCGGGCGTGATGCCGGGCCAGCGGTACGGCTACCGGGTCTCGGGGCCCTCCGGCCCGGGGCTGCGCTTCGACCCGGACAAGCTGCTCCTCGACCCGTACGGCCGCGGCGTCGCCGTGCCGGCGGCCTACGACCGGCGCGCGGCGACGGTCGCGGGCGACAACGCGGCCACCGCGATGAAGAGCGTGGTGGTGGACACGAGCCGCTACGACTGGGAGGGCGACGCGCCGCCGCGCACCCCCTCCGTGCACACCATCGTCTACGAGATGCACGTGCGCGGGTTCACGCGGCATCCCAGCTCCGGCGTCGCGGAGCGGACCCGCGGCACCTTCGCGGGGCTGGTCGAGAAGCTCCCGTACCTGCGCGCGCTGGGCATCACGGCCGTGGAGCTGCTGCCGGTGTTCCAGTTCGACGTCCACGACGCGCCGGCCGGCCGGGTGAACTACTGGGGCTACGCGCTGGTGTCGTTCTTCGCGCCGCACCTTTCGTTCAGCTCGCGGCCCGACGCGCAGGGCGCGGTGGACGAGTTCCGCGACATGGTCAAGGCCTGCCACCGCGCGGGCATCGAGGTCCTCCTCGACGTGGTCTTCAACCACACCGCGGAGGGGGACGAGCGCGGCCCGACGCTCTGTTTCCGCGGTCTCGACAACCCCACGTACTACCTCCTCGAGGGCGGGGGCGCGCGCTACGCGAACTACACCGGCACCGGGAACACGCTCAACGCGAACCACACCATCGTGCGGCGGATGATCGTCGACAGCCTGCGCTACTGGGTGGAGACGATGCACGTGGACGGCTTCCGATTCGACCTCGCGTCGGTTCTCGCGCGCGACGCCGCGGGGCACCCGATGCCGAGCCCGCCCGTGCTCTGGGACATCGAGTCCGATCCGGTGCTCGCGCCCACGAAGCTGATCGCCGAGGCGTGGGACGCGGCCGGCCTCTACCAGGTCGGCGCGTTCATCGGGGACAGCTGGAAGGAGTGGAACGGGAAGTTCCGCGACGACGTGCGCGGGTTCTTCCGTGCGGACGCGGGCACGGTGACGCGGATGGCGGACCGCCTGCTGGGCAGCCCGGACATCTACGGGCACGAGGGGCGGGAGGCCGAGCAGAGCGTGAACTTCGTCACCTGCCACGACGGCTTCACGCTGAACGACCTCGTCTCGTACAACCACAAGCACAACGAGGCGAACGGCGAGGACAACCGCGACGGCGCCGACGACAACCGCAGCTGGAACTGCGGGGTCGAGGGGCCGACCGACGACCCGGCGGTGGAGCGCCTGCGCAACCGGCAGGTGAAGAACTTCCTGACCGTGAACCTGCTGTCGCTCGGCGTGCCGATGATCCTGATGGGCGACGAGGCGCGGCGCACGCAGGGCGGCAACAACAACGCGTACTGCTTCGACGATCCGTCGAACTGGTTCGACTGGGGGCTGCTGGAGCGGCATGCGGACGTGCACCGGTTCGTCACGCTGCTCAACGCGCGGCGCGTGCGGCGCGACGCGGCGCACGAGCGCGGCCGGGTGAGCCTGGTCGACCAGCTGCGCGCCGCCCGGCTGGTCTGGCACGGGGTGACGCCGAACCGGCCGGACTGGGGCGAGCACTCGCACAGCCTCGCGCTGGCCGCGGACCTGCGGGCGGAGGAGGGGCTCTCCGCGTACCTGGTCCTGAACGCCTTCTGGGAGCCGCTGACGTTCGAGCTGCCGCCGTTGGGCGCGGGCGATGGCTTGGGTACGGGTGCGGGCGTGGGCGATGGCGTGGGTGCGGGCGATCGCGCGGGCGCGGGCGACGACGCGGGTGGGACGGGATCCTGGCGGCGCTGGATCGACACCTCCCTCGACGCGCCGCAGGACATCGTCCCCTGGGAGGAGGCACCCGCCGTGCCCGGCCGGTCCTACGAGGTGGGGGCCCGCTCGGTCGTGGTGCTGTTCGCGGAACTCCCGATCCTTTAGGGCACCACCTCGACACGGGGCTCGCCCCCGACCCGCCGACGCGAACGTCGTCGGCCGTGAGTCGTTCGCGGTACTGTCGGCCGTGAGTCGTTCGCCGTGCCGTCGGCCGTGAGTCGTTCGCCGTGCCGTCGGCCGTG
>JADHED010001207.1_pt1 | contig 23691 bp, 21 predicted proteins | sample 8952041 | NCBI WGS metagenome assembly JADHED01 (sample SAMN16124423, study PRJNA663239) | bioreactor sludge metagenome | isolation source: sludge (control) | place: India:Bengaluru | collected 2018-09-08
CGCTACGACTTGTCCGGTTGGATAAGCAACGCAGTTGGCACCATTCCATCCATAAGATGTAATCGCTGTTGTCGAGTTGTTTGAATTACTCTTATTACAGCTAGTTGTTAATAACAGTAAACCTACGACGAAAAAATATATAACCTTCTTCATAATTAACCTCACGACGTTTACTAGAGCAATACAAGCGCCTAAATCACCGAAACGTCGTAAGTATCTTGAATAAGTGTCAAAAAGGTAATCATGGAAGAATTATGGAAATTGATAAAGGTGTCATACTCACAAAAATGAGACAAAAATGAGCGCACATCATAAACAGATACTTTAAAAAAGTGTCTCATTGTGAAACGTACAGGTAAATGCACTGTCGTTTAGAAAGTGACGTTTGTTCACAATTCTTACTCTGTACTTCTATGTAATGGTTCCGAACGGGTATTATAAATGCATTTCAAATGTAGGATGGCGAAAGTACTTTTGAGGGTGGGTCTTTTTCTCATCCCGATGTGCCTATATTTATATATATTTAACAAAAATGATAAGAAATCTACGGCAGATAGAACAGTGGCTAGTTCACCGAGTGCTCGAGTGATTAAAGCAAACTTAGGCACCTCAGTAGCTACGAAAAATGCAATAACCAAAGATGTAATTCTGCCATCAGATTCAGAAGCGAATTTTAAGAAATTACGTCAGACGGTAAAAAAAGAAGAAGAAACTTGGGATGAATTTTTTTCTAAAGCCAAAAGAGCGCTCTACCCGGAAACTTTGAAATGGGCGCAAAAGCTTCCAGTTTCACGCAATCAATCTGAAGAGAAAATTTATCTGAGGTTACAATTAGTCTATCAAGTACGAGGAATCTCAGATATTGCGTCCTTTTTACCCGACAGTGCATTGAATCCTATAACTGAGACTTCAAAGGACTACGTTGATGACTGCATAAGGGCACTCGATCCTCGCGACGACTACAGAGAACGAACTTTTATGATTATGTACTCTCAACACAGGAATTCCGACCGAAATTTATCGAAAGTCATTTTTGATCAAGTGGATGTATTGTTCAGCGAAACGGATAGATTTGACCCCGGATATTTTATCGACTTATCAAATGTAGTTCGTAATTCGACAAACCTTGAAAATGTTGAAAAAGAAGAAATTCTAAAGCAAATCGAAAGTCTGCGAAGTTATATGGAAGAACGTCAAAATATGGAAACATTATGAAAAACAAAAGTACTTTAAGTTTCGGGATTGCGATCGGAATTGTGGTGGGTGCAGTAGGTGCATCCTTATTTGTGAATAGACTTAAACCCAAGGATAAAGTTACTCAAGATTCAGCTGTGACTGGTTCAATAAGCAATGACATTGTTATAGAACTACAAAACGAAGATGGCGCCGATGAACCCGCGGAAAAACTACGAATCGACATTCAGCAGGCCAAAAATCTATTGAAGGCAGAAACGACTGAGTGGGCACGAAAGCTACCTTTGGCAAAGACATTAGAAGAAGAGTACTTTCAGTTATATATGCAGATCGCATATGAAAAGAAAGACGTCGATGTATTCGGCTTGGCAAGCAGAAATCTAAACCTGTTTCGAAATGTCAAAAATGATAAGGAATTTAGAAATTATATTACGGCGTGTTTGGAATCAGCAGAAGTGGAGAAAGAAAAGCGGGTAAAGGATTTCGTAAGCCGTTACACGGCTTTAATCTATTGAAAAAGCCTCTGCCGGTTTCCCAGCAGAGGCTTTGAACAAAGCCTAAATTAACCTAAAAGGTGTTTAACACCGTCACGTTCTTCAGTGAGTTCTTTCAATGTGAACTCCATTTTTTCTTTAGAGAATGCATCGATTTCCAAACCTTTAACGATTTTGTAGTCGCCGTTTTCGCATGTGCATGGAAAACCGTAAACGATACCTTCCGGGATGCCATATGAACCGTCAGATGGAACTCCCATAGTCGTCCATTTGCCATTTGTGCCTAAGCACCAGTCACGCATATGATCGATAGCTGCGTTTGCAGCCGATGCTGCTGATGAAAGACCACGGGCTTCGATAATCGCAGCACCACGTTTTCCAACAGTCGGAATAAATGTTTCTTTGTACCAAGTTTCATCGTTAACAGCCGCTTTCATCGCTTTACCGTTAACTTCAGCGAAACGATAGTCTGGATACATCGTAGGAGAGTGGTTACCCCAAACAACCATCTTTTGGATATCGCCAACAGCTGTTTTAGTTTTAGTCGCTAATTGAGAAAGAGCACGGTTATGGTCAAGTCTCATCATCGCAGTAAAATTTCTTGGATTTAATTTAGGAGCTGACTTCATTGCAATGTATGCGTTTGTGTTGGCAGGGTTACCGACCACAAGAACTTTTACATTTTTGTTGGCAACGTCATTTAAGGCTTTGCCTTGAACCGTAAAAATTTGTGCATTGGCTTCTAATAAATCTTTTCTCTCCATGCCTTTTGAGCGTGGACGCGCACCAACTAATAGCGCGATTTCTGCATCTTTGAATGCCACCTTAGGGTCGTCAGTTTGAATGATTTCTTTCAAAAGCGGAAATGCACAGTCGTCCAATTCCATTGCCACACCTTTAAGCGCTTGCATCGCTGGTGTAACTTCTAAAAGTTGCAGAATTACCGGTTGATCTTTACCAAGCATTTCGCCAGAAGCGATTCTGTAAAGTAAGCTATAGCCAATTTGTCCAGCAGCCCCGGTTACTGCCACTCTCACGGGAGTCTTTGTTGCCATTATGGTCTCCTTAAATAAGTAAAAAAAGTATAATTTACGCTAAATTCTAAGTCTATATTTTAAAGCGTTTTAAGATCTACGACGAAGCGGTACTTAACATCAGCCGCCACCGTGCGATCATAGGCTTCATTGATTTTTTCTGGTGCGATCAATTCGATATCAGAAAAGACTTTTTTCTTCGCACAAAAGTCTAGCATCTCTTGAGTTTCCTTGATGCCCCCAATCAGGGAACCTGTCAGAACCTTGCGGCCGCCAATCAAACCGAATGCATTTAAGCTGTTCGGATCTGGAGAAACCCCCACTAAGACCATAGTCGCACCTAATTTCAGGCTGGCTAAGTATGGAGTGAAATCGTGTTGTGCCGAAACCGTATCGATAATCAAATCTAAAGTCCCTGCGACTGAAGCAAAAACTTTAGGGTCTTTAGTTATTTTGAAGTACTTAGCGCCAAGGCGTTTCGCGTCAGATTCTTTGCTAGGGGAGGTGCTGAAGACCGTGACTTCGGCACCCATCGCTTTGGCTAATTTAACCGCCATGTGGCCTAAGCCCCCTAAACCAACAACGCCGACCTTTTTACCTTTACCGGCTTTGTAACGTTTAAGCGGTGAGTAGGTTGTGATCCCTGCGCACAATAGGGGCGCGACTCTGTCTAGTGGAAGCCCTTTTTTTACTTTCAAAACGAATTTGTCTTTCACTGTAACGTGAGACGCGTAACCACCGTAGGTAGGTGTTTTGTTATCAAGTTCTGTGCTGTTGTACGAGAAAACTGTTTTTACTTCGCAAAACTGTTCTTCGTTGTTTTTGCACGGTTTACATTTTCCACACGAATCCACAAAGCAGCCCACACCGACGGGTTCGCCGACTTTGAATCGCTTTACTTTTTTTCCAACTTTTACCACATGCCCAACCATTTCGTGGCCTGGTACACACGGGTACATCGTTGGGCCCCACTCAGAACGGGCCGTGTGAATATCCGAGTGACAAACTCCGCAGTAATCTAGTTTTATCAAAACATCATTTGGTCCCGGTTCGCGTCGTTCAATCGTGTGCGGTTTAATTGTTCCTGATTTGTCAAAAGCAGCCATGCATTTTGATTGCATATAGAATCTCCTAAGTTGAATGAGTAGAAGTAAATCTACCCACGTCTGTCGAGATTACTCAAGTGCGAAAATAGTTCGTTGCTATTGCGCAGGACCGATGGCAGGCTAACTTCATGAGGCATCCGAATTTTAGAATCTATATTCTGATCATCGTGTTTCTCGCCGTAAAAATTGCGCTGTCTTGACGTTGTTTATGAAAAGCAATACGTGGGATTTAAACCCGTTCGGTGACCTAAGCGGGCGTATACGCCCGCACACTAGAAACAGTGATAAATTATAAATTCTCTTCTAAGAAGCTTTTTACGGAATCTGCCCCTGGGCACCCATTTCCGTGCAAGTTAGCGGCGAAAACGAGTGTGTCGTTTTCAAGCGTCAGCGCACCTTCGCGTGCGTGAATGAATTTAACTTTTTTGATTTTGTCGCGAAATGCTTCCTTTGACATATCGTCAACGCATACCTTTTTTAAGCCTTCCGCAAAATTCAGTAAAAACCATTCACGAATGTTGTTGCCATTATTTAGAAACATATTTTCAAAACTGTCCGTTAGAAGTCCTTGTTCCACTGACGCCCAATCAAACTCAACCTCGATTGGTCCACCGGCTATCGCTGCAATTTTCGTGTGATAATTTTTGAAATCTTCGTTTTCTTTGTGTTGCTGAATATAACGTTTTTGTTGCAGGTTTAGCTTAACTTGTTGAGCTGCCGTCATGTTTCCTCCTTGAGTGTTTCTTTATATTTCTGCATGTATAAAATTAGGGGGCAAACTGAAATTCGCCAGAAGAAATAAAATGAAAAATTCTCGACGATGGAACTGGGGCTGTTAAATTCGCGTTATTTTTAATTCTTTGAAGCCTGTATTGGGATCAAATTCTCTTCGGAATTCCACATCAGCAAACTGTGTAATTACCAGCTCTGCAGTCGTGAAAATTAAATTGCCATCGCTTAAATGTCCTCCATAGACCTGCGCATTTTTATCAGCGATAGAGAGGTGAACGTGAATGCCGTGAAGGGAAACTAGACCAGAAAGAGTTAAGATTTCATGCGGCTCTGTTGATTCATAAAAAGAGTCTGAATTCGCTTTTCTTAGTTTGATATTTTTTAGACTACCAACGCCGCTAAAAATAGAACCCGCTTTGATGTCTTTAGATTTACAAAATTCAGTCAGTGATTGGCGAAGATCATCGCCAGGAGAGAGCTTTAAGAAATGAAACGAGCAATTAGTGCTGCTAACGGTAGGCATAAATGCTCCTTTCTTTTAGAGAAGAAGATGCTTATGCATCTCCTTTTTGACTTGCGATTTCTTTTCTAACTTCATCCATATCCAATTTCTTAACTTGGGTAGTGATGTCTTCTAAACTTTCTTCTGGAAGCATTCCTGGCTCTAGGAAAACCAATGTCTGTTCTTTAAAAATTCCAACAGTCGGTATGCTTTGAATACCAAACGAAGCCGCGATTTCAGGTTCTTCATCCGTATTTACTTTAGCAAAAATCATATCTGAATTTTTTGAAGCGAACTCTTCAAAAATAGGAGCGAATTGTTTGCAAGGACCACACCAAGGAGCCCAGAAATCGATCATAACGATCTTGTTTCCGTTGATCGTCGTCTCGAAATTCGTTTTATCTAATTTGATTACGTTGTCAGCCATGCGGCCTCCTTAGTTAACTCTGGCCATTAAGTCAGAGATTTGTTTTGTAAATTTACCTGGATCTGGAAGTTCAGAGCCTTCATTCAACAATGCTTGGTTGTACAGAATTTCTGACCATGTTTTTTGATCTTCAACTGGCTTTGATAGCATTGTTTCAAACAACGGGTGCTTCAAGTTCAGCTCTAGAATACGCTTTACTTTAGGGGCCTGCATGTCACCACCCATACGGCTCATAATGCGTTCCATGTTCGCAGACGGGTCGTTAGCTGAGTTCACAAGAACCGCTGCCGATGTGCTTAAACGATCCGATACCACGATGTCTTTGATGTTTTCAGAAAGATTAGCTTTCATCGATTCAATCAAAGGCATGAAGCGTTCTTTCAACGATTTGTTTTCTTCTTCTTTTTTCTTTTTGTCTTCTTCAGAGTCTAAATTCAAATCGTCGCGAGTGATTGACTGAAGTTTTTTATCTTTGTAAGTCGGAAGTGCCGACATAACCCACTCATCAACCGGATCTACGCACAGAAGGACTTCCAAACCTTTTTCGTTTAGTTTTTCCATGTATGGCGTGTTCTTAACTTGAGATAGGCTTTCTCCAGTGATGAAGAAAATTTCCTTTTGATCTGGCTTCATACGCGCAATGTACTCATCCAATGTAGTAAATCCCTCTTGAGTTGAGCTGTTGAACAAGATTAGGTCTTGAAGCTTTTCTTTTGAAGAGGCGTCCATAGCAATGCCTTCTTTTAAAGTTGAGCCAAATTCTTTCCAAAATCCCTCAAATTCTTTTCGAGAGTTGTTTAATAGATCTTTTAATGTCGCATAGATTTTGTTCGTTACATTCTTTTTGATCAATTGAACTTGACGGTCTTGTTGTAAAATTTCACGTGATACGTTCAATGACAAATCGGCGCTATCCACAAGGCCTTTTACGAAGCGTAAATGGGCAGGGATTAGGTCTTTGCAATCATTCATGATAAATACGCGCTTAACGTATAAATTTAAACCGTAATCGGTGTCGCGTGAGTGAAAGTTAAATGGACGTTTCGCGGGAATATACAATAGGGAATTAAACTCCATTGTACCTTCTGCTTTGTAATGAACGGTTTTTAAAGGCTCGTTCCAGTCATGCGATAGGTGGCGGTAAAATTCGCTGTATTCTTCTGGTTTGATTTCACTTGGTGAGCGTAACCATAAAGCTTTCATTGAATTTAATGTTTGATCTTCTTCTTTATCCTGATTTTTTGTTTTCATTACGATCGGGTAGGAAATGAAATCAGAATATTTTTTAACTAACGAGCGCAGAGTCCATTCTTCAGTGAAATCGCTTACGTTGTCTTCCGCTTCGAACTTTTTAAGGTGAAGAGTAATTGTAGTGCCCGTGCCTTCTGGACGAGGGACTTCATCAATAGTGTAGGTACCGTCACCGCTAGATTCCCATACAACACCATTGTTTTCGCCTGCTTTTTGAGTATGCAATGTTACTTTTTCAGCCACCATGAATGATGAATAGAAACCAACACCGAATTGGCCAATCAGTTCTGGGCGGTCTTTAAGCTCCTGGGAAATTTTTTGGTAGGTTTGAGTGCCTGAACGAGCGATCGTACCGATGTACTCAACCACTTCATCTTTAGACATACCAATTCCGGAATCTTGAATTTTAAGGGTGTTGTTTTCTTTATTTGGAGTTAAACGGATTTGATATGTATGATCTTTAGTTACTAATTCTGGCTTAGTTAAAGCTTCGAACCTTAATTTATCTAGGGCATCTGAGGCATTTGATACAAGTTCTCTAATGAAAATTTCTTTATGTGAGTATAACGAGTGGATCATTAGATCCAAAAGCTTTTTGATTTCCGCATTAAAGGTTTGAGTTTGCTTCATGTAGGCTGCTCCTTAAGAGTAAATAATTAATTTACCCTTAATATGAGGAGCCCTGTCGGGCTGTCAACTACTAGACTGAGACTTGTTTAAACTTCCATTTGTGGGCCGGCGCCGTATGGGCTTAGACCCTTCTTTTTGATCTTTTCCACCAGCGTAGTGCGGTTTAAACGCAATAGAGCGGCGGCCTGGTTGCGGTTCCAGCCTGTTTTTTCTAGTGCTTTTAAAATCAAGCTGTTTTCAAAGGCATCGACCGCCGAGTTAAAATCTAATCCAGTATCGGGAATATCCTCAAACTGGAATTCTTCCTTCTTTTCGACTTTAACTTGGTATTTCGCGGGCAGGTCAGATAACTCGATTGTGCCCTCGGTTTTAAGGATGCTCAGTCGTTCCACTAAATTTTCAAGTTCACGGATATTACCCGGCCATGGATATTGGATGAGGCTATCTAAGGCCATTTCGCTAAATCCAGTAATGCGTTTAGTTTTGAATTTGTTAAATTGCGCTAGGAAGTGATTAAGCAATAGTGGAATATCGGGTTTACGCTCTTGAAGCGCTGGAAGCTGAACAGGTATAACATTTAAGCGGTAATATAAATCTTCGCGGAACTGACCCTCTTCAACCGCTTTTTCCAGATTGATGTTAGTCGCGGCAATAACGCGCACATTTACATTCACTGTTTTTACGCCACCGACGGGTTCAAATGATTTTTCTTGTAGAGCGCGCAAGATTTTAACTTGTAGACTTGGATCAAGATCGCCGATTTCATCTAAGAACAATGTTCCACCGTCCGCCATTTCAAAGCGACCTAAACGGTTGCTAATAGCACCAGTGAAGGCTCCTTTGACATGGCCAAATAGTTCGCTCTCTAACAATTCAGACGGAATGGCGCCGCAGTTAATGGCAATAAAAGGTCCGGATGCTCGTGAGGAATTGAAATGGATCGCCTTAGCAATCAATTCTTTACCCGTTCCGCTTTGGCCCGTAACTAACACGGTCGCTTCAGAATCCGCTACTTTCTCTACTAGGCTTAGTACACTTTGGATGCTTTCGCTGCGGCCAATAATTTGATCGAATTTGTATTTTTTATTTACGACGGTTTTTAATAGTTTGTTTTCAACTTGAAGTTTTTTGTGCTCGAGTGCCTTGTCGACAAGGCCCAAAAGTTCATCCATATTGATCGGCTTTGTCATAAAATGATAGGCGCCTCTTTGCGTTGCTGAAATCGCAGTTTCTATAGTTGCAAAACCCGTAAGCACGATCACTTCGATTGCGGGATTGGTACGCTTTAAAATGTCCATAAAATCTAAACCATTGCCGTCGGGAAGGCTCATGTCCACAATGGCTAGGTCAAATTGAGTTTCACCTTGTGCAAACATTTTAGCTTCTAGAAGAGTACCTGAGGTAACAACATCTAAATTTCGTTTAGATACTGCTCGTGATAAAACCGTTCTGAGTTGTGAATCGTCTTCTAGAATCAAAACTTTTGGATTCTTCATTAACCTTCCTTCCTGGTAGGTTGTTGCATGTCCCGCTAATCATTAGCAGCCGTCCTTCGGAGGAACGTCGTGACATAAGTTTATGTTATAAAAAATTGACAGTACTGTCAAAAAATCAACTCTGTTTTTTTTGAAAATCGCTAAAATCTTGACTAGCGTTGAGTTTCCGAGCGGTCCTTGGGCCAGTAAAAATACTGGCACCCCAGACCTATAGACAGTTTTAACTGCGTGTATTAACCAATAAATTGTTTACGATTTCAGCGCATTTTTTTATGGCTGCTTCTATTGACTTTAAGTCCGCATACATTGGATCGGTGTTTTGTGTGTCCATGAGTAATAGTTGCGTATAGGATAACAGGCCACCTAACGGGTTATTGATTTCATGAGCAATACTGCTGGAAAGGATGCCCAGTTCTGCCTTCGGAGCGAGTTCAAGAAGTTCTTTCTCTAGCTGAATTTTTTGAGTGATGTTGCGATAGTAGTGAATCGCATATTTCTTTCCATCTAAACTCACTAGCTGCCCAGCGACTTCAAAGTTTTCATTCTTTTGATTGATTTCAAATTTGGATCCCATCTGACAGCCTTCACACGGTGAAAGTCGACCGAATAGGAACTTGTGGCATTTCTGTGGCGCTTTGAAATTATCCATATTCGTTTGGATTATATTGTATTCCGAATCCACCAGGATAATAGCGTCCTTAATTGCATTAAATAACGTTTTCCAGTAATTGTGAATTTTCTCGAGTTTATTACGGTTTTCAAAACGCTCGGTGGCTAAACTGACGGCTTCGGTTACGCGGGCCAGGAACTCGGACTCCTCTTTGGCAAATGGCTTTTGAGGCGAGCGCATAAAGAACACGGAACCGACTTCGTTATTCTGCTTGTGTACGCGAAAGCGTAAGTATTGATACTGTAATTGCGATTCAAGTTCTTTAACGAAAAGTTCATCGGCTGGTGCAAAGCATACTTTGATCCATTGAATTTCAAATGTCCTTAGTAGTTCTTCATTTAGATTTTTTTCAAGTTCTTCTAAGTTTTGAGATTGGTAGACAGTAGTTAAAGCTTTGCGGAAAGATTCAATTCGAATATTAGTCAAAAACAGTTTGCGTCTAGATTCAACCAAAAATTTAGTTCGCTTTTCAATTTTTTCATCCAGACTCGTGCGGAGTTTCAGCAACTTTCGATTTTGCTCCTCGAACAAAGCTTTATAGCTTTCAAATTGCTTTTCTTGGTATGATTTTTCTAGCGATAGATTAAGATATTGTTCGATATTTTTGTCGGTATACGAAGTGAATATTTTGCTAAACGAATATTTCCACTGCAAATCAAGTAAAGCCTTTTTGGAAAAATCAGCTGGGACTACCGCAACGATCTGAAGGTGAGGGTTATTCTGTTTCCATTTTGTGTACAGGTCAAAAAAACGCTTCTCTAAAATGGCGGTCAGATTAATTCCAAGTACATCAATTTGTGATCGATCGAATTGATAATTGGCTTCGTACAAGTCGTTAACAATAACCGCACCCGACTCCGTCAAGTTTTTTGGCCAAGGGCCCACTAGTAAAAACTTATGGATTATAGCTGACATGTCGGAATCAGGTCCTTGTGTGAATGAATGGTATAGTCGGGAATTTCAAATTGATCCTGAGCTACGTCTTCAGCGTGTTCGCCGTGCTGATAATAGCAGGTCATACCGCCTAGTTGTTTAGCCATTCTGATTTCCTGAGATAAACGGTTGCCAATAGACAAAAGCTCGTTTGCATGGATGCCAGTGTCGCGGATGATTTTCTCAAAGGCGGATTTTTTAGTTGGGAAGGCGCCGTCGCCAACAACTAAGATGTTTTCTTTTTTAACGAAGCGTTCGATTTTAAGCTGCATTAATTTGTGATTTTGTGCGCTGACAACGCCAGCAGTGACCACGTACACCTGGTACTTGGCGGTAAGGATTTTCAAATTTTCCTCTGCTCCCGGCATCATCGCTAGGCTGGGAGGAATGGCTGGCTCATAGAATAGGCGATTCAAGTTAGCAACAACTAGTGGAAGCTGGGTGGGGTTTTTTAAAGTAAATGTCGTGACTAAGTTTTTAAAGAACTCTTTGTGTGATTTTGTTTTCACAAAATCTTTTCGCGAAATATCAAATTCTTCGAACGTGTTAGAGTAGCCTTCAGTCAATAAATAGCTGTGGATTTTTCGACACGCGAACGGGATAAGTTCATTTGTAGTGTCGATTAAAGTATCATCTAAATCAAAGGCGATGGCCTTATATTTCATTTAAAAATCCCAATTCTATTTTTGTGCGGAAAAGACAACAGTTCTTATTAGAGTATTCATGAAAAGCACTGAGTGCTCAACGTTTTTCTGGGGCAAGTTTTTGGCCGAATCTATTAGGAAGCAAGAAATATCGCTGGATTATCGGGCAAACAGTGATAATTTAGGGGCATGACAGAAAAAGACGAAAATAAAAACAAAGACGTTCCGTTTACAGCCATTATTCTTGCGGCTGGTAAAGGGACTAGAATGAATTCGGCGTTACCTAAGGTTCTTCACCCGGTGGCGGGAAAACCAATGATTTCAAGAGTGATTGCTTCGTGCAAAAAAGCCGGTGTCACTGATATTCGAGTCGTCGTTGGCCACGGCGCTTCGCTAGTTAAAACAGTTCTCGAGCCAGAAGGCGTGACTTTTTTTGAACAGAAAAATCAGTTAGGCACGGCCGATGCCGTTCGTTCTGCGCAGCCTGAATCTATCGAAGGCAATATCATTATTTTAAATGGGGATCACCCTATGATCGAGCCCCATGATATCGAAGGATTCATTCGGGATTTTAAAGATCAAAAATTGGATATTGGTTTAGTGACCACTGTTTTGAAAGAACCGGGTGATTTTGGTCGCGTGGTTCGTAATGGCGGTGAACTTTACGCTATTGTTGAAGCAAAAGACGCGTCGGCTGAGGCAAAGAAAATAAAGGAAGTGAACACGGGTATCTATTTAACTCGTGCTGCGATTTTGAATTTGCTTTTGCCTGACGTAAAAAATGAAAATCAGAAAAAGGAATACTATCTAACAGATATTATTTCTTTAGGTATTGAAGAGAGAAAAAAAATTAAAACGATTCCGGGTGCAAAAAATGTTTCAATGGGTGTGAACAACCAAATTGAACTAGCAAAAGCAACCAAACTGGTTTTCAAGGGCCACATGAAGAAGCTTCTAGAAAACGGAGTGATGATCATTGATCCCAAAAATACTTACATCGAGGAAACGGTAAGCGTAGGTCCTGGAACAATTATATACCCGGGCAGCTACCTAAAGGGTAAAACGACAATTGGTAAGTTTTGTATGATCGAAACTAATACATTCATTGTCGACACAACCATCGAAGATAGTGTGCAGATCAGGTCAGGAAGTTATTTAGAATCATCGATTATTCGTGCAAAGTGTAATATCGGCCCGTATGCGCGTATTCGTCCCGATAGTGAACTATTAGAGGAGGTTCATATCGGCAATTTCGTAGAAGTAAAAAAGTCTAAAATTGGTAAGCACACTAAGGCGGCGCATCTGGCCTATATAGGTGACGCGGAAATCGGCGAGCATACGAATATTGGTTGTGGAACTATTTTTGTGAACTACATGCCAAATAAATCAAAACATAAAACAAAAGTGGGCGATAACTGCTTTATCGGCAGTGACGTTCAGTTGATTGCGCCAATTGAAATTGGTTCTGGGGCAACTTTAGGGGCAGGCTCTGTGATTACTAAGAGTGTACCAGCTAACGCGTTAGCGGTAACTCGTGCGCCTCAAATTGTTAAAGAAAATTACAAACCAAAACCGTAAACGGAAGGTAGAAAATCATGTGTGGAATAGTTGGGTATTTAGGTCCATTGAATCCTAAAGACGTAATTATGCAAGGTTTGAAAAAGCTAGAGTACCGTGGGTACGATAGCGCAGGTTTGGCTATTATTGAAGGTAGTCATACCAAATTGATTCGCGCTATGGGAAAATTACAAGCGCTTGATGATAAAATTAAAAATGAGTCATGGACTGGGCATGTCGGTATTGGCCATACTCGCTGGGCCACTCATGGTGTGCCTTCGGAGCGTAATGCGCATCCTCATAAAGCTCGCGGTGTAACTTTAGTTCATAATGGTATCATCGAAAACTATCATGAAATCAAAGAGCAGCTTCTGGCCCGAGGCGCGCAGATCGCTTCCGACACAGATTCTGAATTAGTTGCGCATTTAATTGCGGAAGAGTATGAAAAAACAAAGGATCTAAAAACAGCAGTTGAGCGAGTGTTGCCTAAATTAACAGGTGCATTTTCTATCGTTGTTTTATGTGAACAAAGTCCTAACGAACTAATCGCATTTAAAGATGGCCCTCCATTAGTGGTTGGCCTTGGTAAAGGTGAAAACTTTGTAGCTAGTGACGTTCAGGCATTAATCAAGTACACGAATGAATTTATTTATTTAAACGATCGTGAAATCGTAAAATTAGAACCAAACAAGGTTCAATTATTTTCATCTCATGGCGTAGCGATTGATCGCAAATCGGTAACTTTAAATTGGAATGCGGAGCTAACAGAAAAACAAGGTTTCGCTCATTTCATGCTTAAAGAAATTCATGAACAACCTCGAACAGTGGCTGCCGCAGTTGATGCTCATTTAGTGGAAAACACGGTTCGTCTAAATCGCCTAGGATTTAATGACCCTGCGTATTTTGAAAATCGTGATAAAATAGATTTAAGTAAAGACTGGGATAACACTCAAAAAGTGCTTCAAGGTGTCGAGCGTGTGTTTCTAGTTGCATGTGGAACCAGCTTCTATGCGGGAAATATTGCGAAATATTTTATCGAAAAAATCGCTAAACTCCCGGTGGAAATTGATATCGCGAGTGAATTCCGTTACCGTGATCCCGTAATTCCTAAAAACACACTCGTGATGACTATATCGCAAAGTGGTGAGACCGCAGACACATTGGCAGCGATTCGTTTAGCCAAAGAAAAGGGTGCTTTAACTTTATCACTGTGTAACGTGAAGAACTCATCTATCGATCGTGTAGCGGATGGTCATCTTTACATGAATGCGGGGCCAGAGATCGGTGTGGCCAGCACTAAGGCATTTACAGCAACAATTGCCATATTAAATGTATTCTCGTTGGGTTTAGGTAAAATTAGAAAAACTCTAACGGAAAAAGAGGAGAATGAGTTCGTTGCTAGCTTGCGCGCTCTGCCAAGCAAGATGGAGGTTGTTTTATCTTATGATAAATACTTCCAAGCTGCAGCCAACACTCTGAAGGACTTCCGTGGATTCTTGTTCATGGGCCGTGGTACAAGCTACCCGATTGCAATGGAAGGGGCTCTTAAGCTCAAAGAACTAGCGTATTTGCACGCTGAAGGTTATGCTGCAGGAGAAATGAAGCATGGTCCTATCGCGCTTATTGACGAGCGTATGGCAGTTGTGATGGTAGCCCCTCGCGATCACTATTTTGAAAAGACGGTAAGTAATATTGAAGAGGTGAAAGCGCGCGGTGGTTATATTATTTCGTTAGGTTCTGGTGATGATCAGGCGTTAAAGCGTATCAGCAAGCAATATTTACCTATTCCAAATTCTGATTGGCTAACTAATCCGATTCTATTTGTTGTGCCACTGCAATTGATGGCCTACCACTTGTCGTCAGCATTGGGCTATGATGTGGATCAACCCCGCAATTTAGCAAAATCGGTGACGGTAGAGTAGATAACGTTAGCAAGGAGAGTCTGTTTCTAAGGACTCTCCAGAGGCCTGGCAAGGTTTTCAGGCGAAAACCTTATAGATCGATTTGCAATTTAAGCCGTCTTTTTTCTGCCAGGACTGTTTTCTTCCATATGTGTAATAAAAGTTTCCCACATCAGATCACTTTGAGTGATCTTGAATCCATAGTATCCTAGACCGTTTGTCCATTGTAGTTCGATAGTTAAGGTGCTTCTTATTTTTGGCCCCAGTGAAACGCAAATTTTTTGAAATTTATTAGGATTCAATTTATCTACACTAAATACCTTAATTCCATGTCTTGAAACATCAAAGACTTGAACCATTTGAAGCGCCTCTGGGTTTGTGTGCAGAAATTGGCCCGCTGATTTTACTTCGAAACGGCCCTCTGTGCGATAAAACTTAAGAGTCAAAATATTATTGGAAAACTCAGAAAAAATACGTTGATATTCTGATTCTTTGTATTGGCTTTTTACAATGGCGAAATCTTCCTGAGATAGGTTTTGCAGGGTATTCGTTTTTTCTACAAAAAAATAATGAAGTAGTTCGGGAGTTAATTTTGGGTCCGAAATACTATAATAAGTTCTATCTGGAAAACAGAAGTTGTCTATTTTAGTTTCCGTAAAATATTTAAAGAGATTTTTTTCGTCAGGGTAGGAGTTGTAAATTTTTTTGTATTTCTCGGGAGCCTGGGTTAGGTCAAGATATTCGGCCATGACCGTAGCTCCGTTTGAAAACTCGTAGTTGTGAACAATTCGATCTTCTAAAATTTCAAAGCTAAGCATCGATTCATAAAAGTGACGACGAAAGGGCTTAATCACAATAAGTTTTACATCGATTCCGAAAAAACTTACTGAATACTCATATAGAAATTTCAGTAAACCAAATAGTAGTGTCCTGTGGTCATTTTTATATATATCGGATACACAAAGCGAAGAAATTTCGGCTACTCGTCGTCCTTTTTTGAAAAAGGAATTTATATCATAAATTTTTGAAATCGGTAGTCCGAATGCCGATAATCTAAAAATAGAAACTGTTGCCACAACCACTCCATCTATTGTCGCAATTAGCATACTAGTGCTGGGTAGGGCATGGTAGGGAGTTGCCCGCAGTCCTGTGGAATTTGGCTTCATAGACCCACTTGCAACATAGGCTTGGTAAAGCAAGCGATAGGCTTGTTCCATCTCTGATTTCGTTTCTGCGAGCTTGTATTTTAAGTTGGGTGGCGGGGAGTAGTCTAGAAATACCTTATTTCTTAGTATGAAGTCCCTTAGACTTTTTGGAGATAAATCAAAAAAGCTAGAAGTTAAGTTTTTTTTGAAACGACGCCACTTTTTTTTCATCTATCCCCTCTTATTTTTCTGCGGTAACTAGTACTATCCCGCCAGATAGAAAGTATTTCGTTGAATTAGCCAGTGCGAGTTTTTGATTTATCCACTCATTAAGTTCATTAGTTTTACCCACTAGGTCAGCTTTGAATCCGAACAATAATTTTGCTAAGGCCTCAAAAGGTATGTCGTCACTCGTGAACATTATCACTTGAGACTTGATTTTGCTAAATCCTAGGTCCGCAAGCATCGAAGGTATCTTTCTACCCACTAGTCGATCTCCGCCCCTTGTTTTCTGAAGACCTTGTGCTTCTGACAAAAGCAAGTGAATGAAATTGTCTTGAGGAAACTGGAGGACCAGTCCATCGTCAGAATCGACGACACAGACAGTTCCATTTTTTTTGAGGCTTTGAAAAATTTGCGTCAATGCCTCTTGTTTTTTTTGAATGTGTTGCAGAACAAATCTCATATAGGAGAAATCTATTTCTGAATTAAGCGAGTCTAAACTATCGTGGTTTGAATTGTTTAAGGTTAGAAAACCCTGAGCTGGAGGGTGTGTTATTTTTTCAGAGCATATTTTCAGAAGCTTTTCGTCGTTGTCTACACTAATTACCCTTCCCAGGTTCGCGAGTTCGCACAAAATCGGAGTCACAAACCCCGGGCCACATCCAAATTCAAGAACAGTATGATTTGGTTTCAATCCCGCCTGTTTTAACAATTTCATTTCTAGGTTTTTCATCATGTTAGCCTGAGCTTGGAGCCGGTCCAATTCTTGCTTGGTGTCTTTTAGTAGATCTAAAGAGTATGAACTTTTCGCTTTCATGGACAGTCCTTACTTTATATGCCTTGCTATTTCTGTTCTAACATCGGCGTAGTGTTTTTTAGCGAGAAAAATTTTAAGACGCTGGAGAATTCCCTTGTTCCCGAAACGCAGTTTTGTCCTTCGATACGTCCCAAGGAATAGATCAAATTGGGTGTAGAACGGCGCTTCGAATAGCGAACGCTTTTTGAGAATGAAAAACAGAACTTCTGCAGCAACCAGAGAAGCTCCCAAACCACAGGAAAACGATATGGAGGGACCAGTTCCGCTTGATGCCAGTTTATTTTTATCGAAATTTAAATATTTTAGATGCAAACCTGAAGGGGCGATTCCCAACGCAAAGTGAATCATTTGATCAAACCTGTCCATTCCAGGTTTCCAATTAAAAAAATCATCTGAACTCATAGATGTCGGGCTGAACGTGTGAAGGGTAGCTGAATACCCAAGCGGTGCTGATAAGACTACCGTTTTTTTTTGAGAGGTGCATGAATTGTAAAGTAGACGTCGAGCCGACAAGCAGAAAAAATCCAGTGAATCTACTACGACGTCGCAATAGCTTACAAATTCTGATACGTTTTCAGCTTGAATTCCTGAATTGAATTCAACTATTTCTACCGCAGGATTGATTCCCTTTGCCATTTCTGTCATAACTGCGATTTTTGATTTTCCGAAAGAATTTTCGTTTGCACCTATTTGTCTGTTGGTGTTTGGTTTTTCAAAGGTATCTAGATCTGCGATAATAAATTTGCCGATTCCGGTTCTAACCAGATTTATAAAAGCTTGACCGCCTAGTCCGCCAAGACCAGCAATTCCAACGCTGGAGTTCATCAGTTTATTTTGTTCTTCTAAACTTAGAATTCCTATATTTCGCATGAATCGTGTATGGTAGTCTTGTGAGTGATCCAAAAGGTCTCCGCTTTTAGTATTTTTACTTCTATCGGAGTCGAGAGGAATTGCTGCATTTTTAAAAGAGAAAAACCTAGATAATTTCTAAAAAAGATCGCAGTGGAGCTTAAATAGTAATAAATTTTACATATAAAGACGCATCAAAAAGCTAATTGTCCGGATCATCGAGTTTTGTTGTTTGAACCCATTTTATATCTTGCACATCAAAAAAATGACTTACGTATACGCAAATTCGGCTTTTTGCGTCTGAATCTTCGCGAATAGTTTTCAAAATCTCATTACTAGTTTTCTTTAGCAATTTTTGAATTTTAACTGCTGCTTTTTCAGAAACTGGAGCTACTCGGAATGATCTTATATTGGAATTTACTTGGTTATCGGGAGTATGGGGAACGCCATTCGGCCCCTGATATCTATCTAAACATCGTTTTGTCCAATAATGATCAATCTTCGCAACTTGTGAAAGTGTTAAACCGGGGACTTGAATCCAGGTGTTTGTCGTTACATATTTCTTTTCAACAAACTTAATTGTTTTCACTTTTTCTAACGCGCTGATGGCATTTTTAACTAATTTTTCGGAAACTAAAATTCGGTCTGCAATCCATTTATCAGAATGTTCTTTAAGACGTTGATAGTCTTCAAGCTGAATAGCCGCTTCGATTGCGGCTGCAAAAGGAAATTTAACCTCTATCAGTTTTTGTGCCTTTAGGGTTAAGTACTCTTCATTTAGCGTTGGAATTTTTTGTATGTCTGAAATTTGACTGATAAACTCGATTAAATTGTTAGTTCGTTCGTTTATTAGTTGAAACATGGTTTCTACACTTGGAGATATATTTTTGTTCATCCAGCGACGAACTACGACTTCACTATGGCCTACCATTTTGCCAATTTCAAAAAAATTGAGATTGGGACAAAGGCACTCCATAAAGTTTTTTGTATTTCTTGGGTCCTCGTAAAACATAAAAACTAACTTAAAAGCTTCTCGATATTGAGGAGTCGAAACCTCCAGAATATCTATAAATTCATCCCAACGTAGCCATTTAATATCGGACTCCCACTTGTGATACTGATTAAATTTAAATCCGAGCTTTTGGCTCATTTCTTTTTGAGTGAAATCGCCACGCAATGCAGTTAGAAGTTCTTTTTTGATTTTTAAATAGTCCATTTTAACAACTTTCAGTATCTAGTTAAGCCCTGCTTTTCCAACTTATGCGGTTTTTCGAATTTTTGGAAATACTTATTCTGCTAGTTTGCTCGGGGATGTTTTTGTGTGGATTGCGGGACGTCGTGTTTCCTTTAAGCGAAGGATATTTGATGGATTTAAATTTCTCAAACCAAATAGCCAAAAACGTACTAAATGGAACCATTTTGGATATTTTTTCGGGGGCGTCGATGAATTAGTCCTGGTAGGCTCCGGAGTTGCAAAATGAGCCGGAAGATCGGGATTTTTCAATTTGGTCTTTTTCTAAACACTCGCTAACTGGTACCAAATTTTTGGCCGGAGATGCGACATTTGTTTTCATAGTTTTTGTTGTCCCGCCGTTGTTTGCTGGCGTACTCAAAAGTGGAGCGGTGTTGGCTAAATCATTAGAGTTGCCTGAGTTGCACGTGGAATCTGCAAATATATTATATCCATAAGAGACAACAGGATTAGAGTGCGATGTACATGTGAAGTTGTTGCCCAAATAGATCGATGATTTTGTTAAAAGTGTTCCGCTGCTTAAACGAAAATTTATGGCGTTAAATTCCGAATAGAGTGTCGACGCTTCGATATTAGCTGTCGAGTTATTCAATTCTATTAGTTCAGATGCTGATGTTGCATAGAGTGTTGAGTTCTTTACGGTAAGTGTTGAAGCTGCTGCAACATAAATATGTTCAGATGAGCCTGTTGAGTCTAAAAGTGCAGAGTTTGAAATATTTAATTTAGATCCGCCAGTTAAGTAAATATAGTTTCCAAAGGATAAAGAGTTGGAAGTATTTTGTTCTAAAGTGGAAAAATGGATTTCGTGCTCGTAGGTTCCGTCATAGAAAATAGCGCCTCCAAAATTTCTGGACCTATTAGAAGAAATTTCACTCCCGGATATTGAGGTATTTCCTTTGGAGTAGATACCGCCGGCTCCAGATGCGCCTTGTGCGGAAGGGAACGTATTATTTCGTATAGTCGAATTTGATATACTTATCGTGCTAGCTTCAAGATAGGCGCCAGCACCATACGAATAGCCGAGGGCATTTGTAAGGTTTCCTGAGTTGTCCTTTATAGTGCAGTTGTCAATTGTTAAGCTTCCAGTGCTTTTGTGATAAAGGCCCACCCCAAGGACGGCGGACGCGTTAGTGCCGGAAATCGAGTGATTTGAAATTTCGCAATTCTTAAGCGTTAAATTAGCTGCAAGACTCTTTAAACCGACACCGAGGGTAACACCTCCCGGAGCTACCAAGCTAGCGTTTTTAATTGAAACTCCTTCAATCGTAACCTCTGTTGATGCTGCCGAAATGTTAATTCCAGGACTTACCGCAGACCCATCTGGATTCGCATCAATAACGGTCGTAGCTCTGTCGGAACCAACTATTTTAACTCGCGAGCTGCTGATGTTTAAAGACAGACTTACTAAGGGATAAGTACCAACGGGTAAGGTAATTTTTGATAGGATCTCTACACTTTGTGCGTTTGCCTCTTCAACTGCCGCTCTCAGGGTGCAAATAGAAGAAGTATTAGTTGCGCACAGGCCGTCGCCGGGATTGCTATCTTGTTCGTCTAAAGTGGAGTTCACAATAAAATTTGCGGCTACTTCGAATTCAAATTGCGACGAAACTTCATTGCCGAGGTTGTCGATCGCCTGAATAACGTACAATTTTTTTGCCGTCGGGATCGTAGCGACCCCAGAGATGATACCCGATTCACTATCGATGGTTATGCCAGCGGGTAGGCTAGGTGTGGTGCGAAAGTTCTTTAATTTTCCGACAACTGAAGGGGATAGGGTGATTGATTCATTCTGACCATATATCCCTTGAGGGGATTGATACGTTAGCGACGGAGTCGGACTCGCAGGCTCGCTTTCAACACTCGATGAAACTACATTTCCTAGCGAATCTATTCGTGCATTCAAAGTACATCCCGTACAGAACGGAAGGATCAAGCAGAAAAATAAATTCGCTCGAGACAATAAACGTCGATACTGTGACATGTCTTCTAATCGGCAGAATTGGGCGAAAACTTGACGGAAAAAGATAATAGCTGTTTTGTGTGGAATTTTAACTTTTTCAGTAATTTCAATGGGTTGGCCGTGGAAGTGCGAAAGACGTGGTGAATTTAGTTCGCGCTGACTAAGTAGTGAAAGTACGCTTTAGTTTTTTCAACATATTCGACGGTTTCACTGCCGCGGGCTTGTCCCCATTTAGTATTTTTATAATATTCGTGTTCAGCTAACTTAGGCAGCACGGTCTTAAGCTGATTCCAGTGATACGGATTCATTCCAACGGATTCAGAAATAAGAAAGGCATCTTTTAAATGTCCAATCCCAATATTATAAGCCGCTAACGCTAAGATCACGCGATCGTTGTATGAGATATCTTTCGGGAAAAGTTGAATGAGTTTTCTTAAGTAACGGGCGCCCCCTAAAATATTTTCCTCAGGATCATGAATATCTTCAATTCCAAGATACTCGGCAGTGGCTTGGGTAATTTGCATTAACCCCTTAACGCCAGTGAAACTGCGTGCTGTTGGATCCCAGTGAGATTCTTGATAACAAACTGCCGCTACCAGCTCCCATGGTAAACCATACTTCGCTCCGGCGCGCTTAAAGTAAGTAATGTACTCAGGAAGGCGGGACTTAGTGCGCATTTTAAAAATTTCAATATCAGATTGAGTTAGTTCCTCAGAATAGATGCGATATTGTTCGTATATTTTTTGAACACGTCCTTCACGCGAGGCCTTTTGAAACCAGCTGCGCATAAGGGGGTTCAAATAGTCATGTTGTTCAGAAATCATCCAGTTTAAAGAAAAGTGATCTTTAAGCTTAAATTTGAAATCTAGGGTACTGTAGTCCTTTAAGTGAAAAATACCTTCTTTATTATTAGTAATCAGGCAATCGGCGTGCCCACTCGCAATTTCAGAAAATGCCCGAGCCGTCGAGCCATTAAGCCAAACTTGAATACGTGCGTGGGGAACACTTTTTACTAATTCTTGGTGAGTTACGACATTCTTATTTCGTTCAAAAGAAATTATATCAAGGCCGTTAAGATCGTGTTCTGTCTCGACGTTCACTTTTTTTCGGCAGAATACTGACAGAGAAGCCGATTCATAGTCGGGTCCAATAACTTCGGAATGGCTTTCTGCAAACGCACGTGGGAAGCGGCCGGCGGCAATGTGGCCTGCTCCGTTTTTATAAGCGGCAATCAGATCGTCTTCATTTCTATATGATTTAAATTCAACTTTTTTGCCATAGGCTTTGGCAAAATCAACGATCAGGTCATGATCGATGCCTTGGCTAATTTGTTTTGTTTTAGATGAGTAAGATAGTGGATGCTTTAATATCAGGACTTTAAGTGCAGGAAGTTCCTGCAGCTTAAGGGCTTGTCGATCTGAATAATATCGTGGTCCTTCGCAATGAATTAATCCAAGCATTGGTAGAACCAAAAGTGTCCGAAAAAAAGGCATAGGGACGCTTGTTAATCTAGAGATTCTAAGGGTTCAAGCCGGATGACGTTATTTGTTTTGCCAACTCGAAATAAAAGCAGGCTTAATGTGCGCGTCAAAAAAAATTACATGATATCGTAACATTTTTTCAATACTGTCGGATGTTTTCGAGGGGAAAAAATGTCAGAGTTTTCGTATTTTCAAACTAGGGGATGGATCGAAGTCGTTGTTGGATCCATGTACAGCGGTAAAACAGAAGAGCTTATTCGTCGTGTTCGTCGCGCCGAATTTGCAAAGCTAAAAGTTCAAGTTTTCAAGCCAGTCATCGACAATCGTTATCGTGTTAAAGAAGTAACATCTCACAATCAAAACACAGTAGATGCTACGCCACTTAATGCTATCGAAGAAATTTGGGATCACTTAAATCCAAAAACTCGGGTAGTCGGAATTGATGAAGGTCAATTTTTTAGTGCCGAGATTGTAAATGTTGTCCAAGATCTAGCGGATCGTGGCTTACGTGTGATTATCGCCGGGCTTGATACAGATTGGAAAGGCCAAGCGTTTGAACCCATGCCAACGTTGATGGCGATTGCTGAAAACGTAACTAAACAGCACGCCGTTTGTATGACATGCGGAGCTCCGGCGAGTCGCACTCAAAAGATTGCTGGTGGCGATTCACAAATTGAAGTGGGTGCAACTGAATCTTATGAAGCTCGCTGCCGTGAACACTTTGTTCCGCGCGTAGATACCCGTAAGGAAACCCCTAGAGAAAGTGCGATCGCACAGACATAAAAAAAACGATTGGTGCGGTCCTAAGGATTGCACCAATTGCAGATCGAATACGTTTGATTATCTATTAGATAGAAGTGCTTACTACGCTTGGTAGATACGCTTATAGAACGGATAAGAGTTTCACGACGTTGAAATATTTACTGTACACTTTCTTTTCGTTTTCAATAAAAACTACAAATTCAAAATCACTAGACATCTGATTTCGTTACCTGCATTTATTTTCATGGAAAAAATAGCCGGTTTGAGTTATCACACTATGGCAATGGGGAGCTTACATGGCAAATAATGCATCTTTAAGGGGTTTGGTTAATTCTACTAAGAATATCGCAATTGCCCTAATATTTTCATCTCAGTCTCTGTGGGCTCAACAGCCTTCAACAACTGCGACTGTAATGCCTGGTAACGGAACGACATCTGCCTCGGTTTCAGCTAAACCTGAAGAAAAGGACAAGAAGTTAAGTGGTTCTGTGAAAGTCACAACGTTAGGCCGCGGAATTCAAGATAAAAACTTGAAGTCAAAAGTTGGTTGGACGTTCGTTGAAGCTGGTGTTGATACTGAGTACACAGACTGGTTAGCATTCAATATCGGTGTAGTCGGTGTTTTCGGTGAA
>JADHED010001209.1_pt1 | contig 23669 bp, 23 predicted proteins | sample 8952041 | NCBI WGS metagenome assembly JADHED01 (sample SAMN16124423, study PRJNA663239) | bioreactor sludge metagenome | isolation source: sludge (control) | place: India:Bengaluru | collected 2018-09-08
AGTTGCTGAAGCCTACCGGTCTGTGGCAACGCATATCATGCTGCGCTTTCCGCGGTGCCGGACAGTGTGATTCTCCCTGCGCGGATCGGTCAGTGCCAGCCACAACACATGGTCGGGGGTGCTCTTTGATGGTACATGCATGTTGACTGCCCCGACCTATGATATCAACCCGATTGTGGACCGGATCGGCGCCGGGGATGCCTTTGCCGCCGGTATCATCTACGGGCTGATGACCTACGCGGAAGCACCTGAAACGGCGCTGCATTTTGCCGTAGCCGCCTCGTGTCTGAAACATTCCATTCCGGGCGATTTTAACCGGGTGTCGGTGGCGGAAGTGATGCAGCTGATGAAGGGAGACGGCTCGGGAAGGGTGGTGAGGTGATTCAAGATTCAAGATTTTAAATTAAAGAAGGAAGATGGAATCAAAATATGTCAGGGATGAAACAGTTTTTGGATGAGCATTTTCTGCTGCAAAGCGGGATGGCGGAGTACCTGTACCACGAACATGCGGCAGCGATGCCGGTGATTGATTACCATTGTCACCTGTCACCTGCGGTGATGGCAGAGAACCGGCCTTTCCGGAACATTACGGAGGCCTGGCTGGCGGGAGACCACTATAAATGGCGCGCCATGCGTGCCAACGGCATTGACGAACACTACTGCACAGGCAAGGCGACCGATGCCGAGAAATTCAGAAAATGGGCGGAAACCGTGCCCTTTACCCTGCGCAATCCACTGTATCACTGGACACACCTGGAACTCCGCCGGTATTTCGGGATCACGGAACTGCTGAGTCCCGCCACGGCACTTGACATCTATGAGCGTACCACAACCATGCTTCAGGAGGACGCCTTCAGGCCGCAGGCGCTGCTGCAGCGCATGAACGTGGAGGTGGTCTGTACCACCGATGATCCTGCGGATTCCCTCGAACACCACAAAACCATCCGGGAATCGGACTGTTCCGTGAATGTATTTCCCACCTGGCGCCCCGACAGGGTGCTGGCAGCCGCAGATCCGGAAGGGCTGAATGCCTATCTCGACAGCCTGGCTGCGGCCTCGGGAACCGAAATCCGCCGTTACGTGCAACTGATTGCAGCCTTGCGCAACAGGCATGATTTCTTCCACCGGCAGGGGTGCAGGCTTTCGGACCACGGGCTCGAACGCATGGAGGCGGAACAGTCAACGGCCGGGGAAGTCAGCCGTATCTTTTCACGGTTGCGTTCCGGCAAGGCCGTGTCTCCCTCCGATGCCGCCAAATACCGTTCGGCACTGCTGCTGGAGCTGGCGGAGATGGACGCGGAAAAATCATGGACCCAGCAGTTTCACCTGGGCGCCATGCGCAACAACAATACCCGTATGTTCCGCAGCCACGGCGCGGATACCGGCCATGATTCGATCGGGGACTATCCCCAGGCGGCTGCACTGTCGCGCTTCCTCGACAGGCTCGATAGCCGCGGGAAGCTGGCGCAGACCATTCTGTACAACCTGAATCCCGCCGAAAATGAGGTGTTTGCCACCATGATCGGCAACTTCCAGGATGGTAAACAGGCGGGAAAGATACAATGGGGTTCAGGCTGGTGGTTTCTCGACCAGAAAGACGGTATGGAACGGCAGCTCAACGCCCTGTCGAACCTGGGGCTGCTGAGCCGCTTCATCGGCATGCTTACCGACTCGCGGAGCTTCCTGTCGTTTCCGCGGCATGAGTACTTCCGGCGCATCCTGTGCAATATGATCGGCAGTGATGTGGAAGCGGGACTGCTTCCGGGGGACAGAGAACTGCTCGGCACCCTGGTGCGCAATATATGCTATGACAATGCCCGTGCCTATTTTAAATTTCCAGAGGAAATTAATCAAACAACTATATGATGAACCAAAAAATCCGGATGATGATGATGTTGTGTGGACTGACACTATCGGTTGTTGCACAGGAACCGGCCTGGGAGAACCTTTTCAACGGTAAAAACCTGAAAGGCTGGAAGCCCCTGAACGGGAACGCTCCCTTCCTTGTGGAAGACGGCTGTATTGCCGGGGTGACCACGCCGGGCACGCCCAACTCCTTTCTGGCCACTGCAAAGGAGTATACCAGTTTTGTACTTGAGTACGACATGAAAATGGAAGAAGGCCTGAACTCAGGGGTTCAGATCCGCAGCCACAGCCTGCCGGCGTACGAAAACGGCAGGGTGCACGGCCTGCAGGTGGAATGTGACGACAGCCGCCGGGCTTGGTCGGGCGGACTGTATGACGAAGCCCGCCGTGGCTGGCGCTATCCCCTGGAATACAATCCCGCGGCAAAAACCGCCTTTAAAAATCACGAATGGAACCATTACCGGGTGGTGGCTGTGGACAACCGGATTGTGACCTGGATCAATGGCATTCCCTGTGCCAACCTGGTGGAGGAAAACGTGGAAACCGGATTTGTGGCGCTGCAGGTGCATGCGGCCGACGCTGCCTTTGCCGGCAAAAAGATCTGGTGGAAGAACCTGCGGATCCGTAGTATTGCGCCTGCCGATGCAGCAGAAGCGGCCCGTGTGGCCATTCCTGAAGTAAGCTACCTGCGCAACACCCTTACCGCGACTGAGGCAGCCGCGGGCTGGAAGCTGCTGTGGGACGGCAGGACGACCGACGGTTGGCGCGGGTATAAATCCGAAGCCTTCCCGGAAAAGGGTTGGAAGATCCGTGACGGGGAACTTATTGTGGAAGCCGCAGCAGGCGGGGAATCCTCCAACGGCGGTGATATTGTCACCCGCAGGCAGTATGACAACTTCATCCTTGAAGCCGATTTTAAAATTACCACCGGCGCCAACAGCGGCATCAAGTATTTTGTTGACCCTGATATGAACAAGGGCGCTGGATCGGCCATCGGATGCGAATTTCAGATCCTTGACGATGCTGTGCATCCTGACGCTAAGCTGGGAGTCAAGGGTAACCGCACCATGGGTTCGCTGTATGACCTGATTCCGGCTGATGGTAAGATGTATAATCCCGACCTCCCCGTGGTGAAATACGTCAACGGTGTCGGCCAGTGGAACCGCGCCCGCATTGTGGTGCAGGGCAGCCATGTGGAACATTGGCTCAACGGCTGCAAGATTGTGGAATACGAACGCGGCACACAGGAGTGGCGGGCGCTGGTGGCGTACAGCAAGTACAAAGACTGGCCGGCCTTCGGGGAACATCCCGGAAACATTCTGTTGCAGGACCACGGCAATGAAGTATCATTCTGTAATGTGAAAATCAAAGAATTACCCTGACATCAAAAACGTATAGCATATGAAGAACCATCAGGAATCACGCAGGGATTTTATCCGCAAATCCGCTTTGGGAGCTGCTTCCCTGGCCATCGGCGGTAGTGCATTTTCAGCATCCTCCTCCGCCCGCATCCGGGGTGCCAACGACCGGCTCAACGTAGCCATGATCGGTTGCTACAGGCGCTTTGGAGCTTACATGGAATCATGGCCTTCACTGAATGACCACCTGAATATCGCCTGGGTATGTGATGTGGACCAGCAGCGGCTGACCAATGCCCAGGCCAAGGTCAACGCTACGGTAGGATACCAGCCAAAAGCCGGCGATGACATCCGCAAGATCCTGGAGGACAAAAGCGTGGATGCCGTATTCATCGCCACACCCGACCACTGGCATGCCCCCGCCACCTTCATGGCCTTGCAGGCCGGAAAGCATGTGTATTTGGAGAAACCCTGCAGCCACAACCCGCGCGAAGGGGAATTGCTGGTTGAATTTCAGCAGAAATACAACAAGGTGGTACAAATGGGAACCCAGCAGCGGGCAGCGCCCGAAACCCGTGAAATCATCGCGGAAATTCACAAGGGACTGCTCGGGGAAACCTATCTCGGAACGGCCTTTTATATTAACAACCGTCCCATGGTACACCTCCCGAAGCAGGTACCGCCGCCGCAGGGGCTCAACTGGGAACTGTTCCAGGGACCGGCACCCCGTGCCCCTTACATGGATATTTATTTTGATTACAACTGGCATTGGTTCTGGCAGTATGGCACAGCCGAAACCGGGAACAATGCGGTGCATGAGCTTGACATCTGCCGCTGGGCACTGCAGCTCGAATTTCCGCAACAGGTGACGGTGCATGCAGCCAAGGAGCATTTCAAAGACGATGCCTGGCAGATGTACGATACCATGGATGCTTCCTTCCTGTTCGCCAACGGAAAGACGATCAAATGGGACGGCAAGAGCCGGAATGCATATGCAACCTACGGTACCGACCGCGGCAGCCTGATCTATGGCACCAACGGAACAGCCCTGCTGACACGAAACGGCTACAAGGTTTTTGACCGTGACGGCAAACTCATCCGCGAACGGAAATCCTCCGAAGTGGCCCAGACCACGCAGGCAGGAGGCGCCGGGGGCATGGATGCCCTGCACATCATGAATTTTGTGGAGAACATCAGGGGAACAGCCGCCACGCAGTACCAGCCCATCCGCTCGGGTGCAACGAGCACCCTGCTGGGGCACCTGGCCAACATTTCGTACCGGGTGAACGGTCCGCTCGAGCTCGATACCCGGAATGGACATATCATGAACAACAAGGCAGCGATGAAGCTCTGGTCGCGGCAGTATGAAAAGGGTTGGGAACCAAAGCTGTAAATATGCTGATTGAGAAGTATTCTTTTGGAACGGGAGACCGGTTCGGAAGACAGGGAGCAGCGCAACTGGCCGCCATTATGGAGATGAACCGGCTGGGCGTGCCGGTGGTGCCGGTGTGGAATAAATCAAACCGGGAACATCATTATATTGGTTCTTCACCGGAAGCCGTACCTGAAATTGTACGGCAGGCGGTCGCGCAGGCTGGCTATGCGGGCAGATTCTACATTGATGCCGATCACGTTCAGATGGACACCATCGACAGATTTGTACCGCATTGTGATTTCTTCACCCTTGATGTGGCAAGCTATATCGGAGCGCCTTATGAAGCTTCAGACATGCATGAGTTTCTGCATGCCACGCGGAAGTTCAGGGGTGATTTCACCCTCCCCGTAACCGGGGAGGTCTTCCGCGTCACCGACGACTATCTCGGGGAAGTAGCTCGGAAATACCTGAAAGCCATGTCGGAAGTGGGGAAAATGTACCGTTACCTGCGGAAGGTGAAAGGGGAAGGACGGTTTATTACCGAAGTGTCGGTTGACGAGTCTGACGAGGTACAAAGTCCGGTTGACCTGTTCTTCATCCTGGCCATGCTCCGGGTGTACGACGTGGAGGTGCAGACCCTGGCACCCCGTTTCCCGGGTTTGTTTGCCAAGGGAATTGACTATATCGGAAATGCTTCTGAGTTCATGCAGGTTTTTGAGCAGGATGTCGCCATCGTCATCAGGGCACAGAAGGAATTCACATTGCCGGCATCGCTGAAACTCAGCGTACATACCGGAAGCGACAAATTTTCGCTCTATCCGGGCATGCGTGCGGTAATTCGTAAGCATGACGCCGGCATCCACCTGAAGACGGCCGGTACCACCTGGCTTGAGGAGGTGGCGGGACTGGCCCTGTCGGGCGGGGCGGGACTTGATATGGCCAAGGATATCTACCGGCAGTCGTTCGCACAGTATCAGGAATTTGCCCGGCCGTATGCAGGCCTGTTATTTTTCGACCCTGAAATGCTTCCATCGGTGGAAACGGTAGATGGATGGAATGCAGAGGACTTTGCTGCGGCCATCACCCATGATCCGGCAAATCCCGCCTACAACATGCATTTCAGGCAGCTGATCCACATTGGTTACCGGATTGCAGCAGAAAAAGGACAGGAATACCTGCAAGCCCTTGATGAAAACAGAGAAGTGGTGGCGGCGCACGTAACCCACAACCTCCTGTCACGCCATATGAAACCGCTTTTTCTTACTTAATAACTTTTCTTACGTATACTGTGAACTTGTTTGCCTTACCTTTGTTTATTGTTATTAAAATAACAACAAAGAGGTTGTCTGAAATCAGCTTTGCACAGATAATGAATGGTTTAACAAATTCGTCGTTATGAACAGCGGCCTGGAGTTTATTCAAAACCACATCGGTATTTTCATCCAGTCGCTCGTAGCACTGGGATTTGTGGTTACCGTCATGGCGCTTACACACATCATCGGTCCCCGCCGAAAGTCGGCACGCAAACTCGAGAACTTTGAATGCGGCATTGAAGTGCAGGGAGATGCGCGTATGCCGTTTTCTGTAAAGTATTTTCTGACAGCCATCCTCTTCGTGCTGTTCGACGTCGAGATAATTTTTTTCTATCCCTGGGCCATCAACTTCAGGGACCTGGCCACGCAGGGTTTTTTCAAGATGCTGATCGTTATGGCCCCTTTGCTTTTCGGCTTTAATTATATCCTCAGCAAAGGGGCGCTGAAATGGGAATAGGGAGGAATGTGAGATGGATAACTATAAAATAGCAGAGGCTCCGGAAGGCTATGTCGGGCAGGGATTTTTTGCCACATCGCTTTCGAAGGTGGTGGGACTGGCACGTGCCAATTCACTCTGGCCGTTACCCTTTGCCACCTCATGCTGCGGCATAGAATACATGGCCACCATGGGTGCCAATTATGACCTGGCCCGGTTCGGGTCTGAGCGCATGAGTTTTTCGCCCCGGCAGGCCGACCTGCTGATGGTAATGGGCACCATTGCAAAAAAAATGGGTCCCGTGCTGAAACAGGTTTACACCCAGATGGCTGAGCCGCGCTGGGTGATTGCCGTCGGAGCCTGTGCCAGTAGCGGAGGTATTTTCGATACCTATAGCGTATTGCAGGGTATTGACCGGATCATTCCCGTGGATGTGTACGTTCCGGGTTGTCCTCCCCGTCCCGAGCAGATTCTGGAGGGTATCCTGAGGATTCAGGAACTGGTGAAAAACGAATCGCTTCGGCGGCGCAATTCTGTAGCTTACCGTGAACTGCTTGCCGGATACGGCATTGAATAAGCACTTCTGTGATGACTGAAACAACGCAATCTGTTCTTTCTGCCCTTCAGGCAAGATTTGGTGACGGGATTTCCGAAAGCACCGAATCAGGCGACCTGTTGTCGGTGACGGTGGAACCCGGCCTCATCTGTGAGGTTATGACTTTTCTGAAGCAGGAATGTGATCCCGCTTTCAATTTTCTTACTGATTTGTGCGGGGTGCATTATCCCGACCACCCCTTGCAGGAACTGGGTGTGGTGTACCACCTGCACAGCCTGACCGCCAACATACGCCTGCGCCTCCGCGTATTCACAACGGCTGCAGAACCTGTTGTTCCCTCCGTAACAGGAGTGTTCGCGTCGGCGAACTGGATGGAACTGGAGACCTTCGACTTTTTCGGGATCCGCTTTACAGGTCACCCAAACCTCCGCCGGATTCTGAACATGGATGAGATGACCTGGCATCCGATGCTGAAGCAATATCCCCTGGAAGACCAAACCCGGGAAGACAAAGAAGATAAATTTTTCGGCCGATGAACCCCGCATTTCAAACCCGGCTCGATCCGATCTCCGAATTCACCAGGCTGAATCTCGGCCCCACCCATCCCGCCACGCATGGGGTATTCCAGAATGTGCTCACCATGGACGGCGAGATCATTCTCGACTGTGAAACCACCATCGGGTACATCCACCGTGCCTTTGAGAAGATTGCCGAAAGGCGTCCATATTATCAGATCACCCCGCTCACCGACCGGCTGAATTACTGTTCCGCCCCGATCAACAATATCGGCTGGCACCTGACTGCAGAGCGGCTGATGGGCATTCAGACCCCCAAAAAAGTCGATTACATGCGGGTGATCGTCATGGAGTTGGCGCGCATCGCTGACCACCTTATCTGCAACAGTGTGCTGGGGGTAGATACCGGCGCGCTTACTGGCTTCGTCTATGTATTCCAGCAACGCGAAAAGATATACGAGATTTTTGAAGAAATCAGCGGCGCGCGCCTGACCACGAACCTGGGCCGTATCGGCGGCTTTGAGCGTGATTTCAGTGCTGCCGTATACACCAAACTGGAAGCATTCATGAAGGAGTTCCCGGCGGTGTTGCGCGAATTTGAGTCGATGCTGCTGCGCAACCGCATCTTCATGGAGCGGACGATGGGTGTGGGCGGGATTTCTCCCGAAAAGGCACTATCATACGGATTCACGGGACCCAATCTCCGTGCCGCAGGCGTCGATTACGATGTACGGGTGATGAATCCGTATGCTTCCTATGAAGATTTTACATTCACAGTTCCCATAGGTGCCAGAGGAGATGCCTATGACCGCTTCTGCGTGCGGGGTGCCGAAATGTGGGAAAGCTACAGCATCATCCGGCAGGCGCTGGACAGGATGCCTGACGGCCCCTTTCATGCCGATGCCCCCGGATTTTACCTTCCCGGTAAGGAAGAGGTGTATACCCGCATGGAAGAACTGATCTGGCATTTCAAGATCGTCATGGGGGAAATTCCCATTCCGGAAGGAGAAATATACCATTCCGTGGAAGGTGCCAACGGAGAGCTGGGTTTCTACCTGGTAAGCGATGGGGGAAGAAGTCCCTACCGCCTCCATTTCCGCAGGCCCTGTTTTATTTATTACCAGGCTTTTCCTGAATTGATCCGGGGAGGACTGCTGTCAGATGCCATCGTCACCATGAGCAGCCTCAATGTCATTGCCGGAGAACTGGATGCATAAGATTTACGAAGGATGAATAACGATAACGGACCTAAGGGCTATACACCGGGCAGCGATGCCCTTCGTCGCATTGCGGAACTTGTCAGCCATTACCCGGAAGGGCGGCAGAAGTCGGCCCTGATCCCCTCCCTCCATGTAATACAGGAGGATAACGGAGGCTGGCTCAGCACAGCCGCCATGAATGCGCTGGCTGCCATTCTCGGCATCGCTCCCATTGAAGTCTATGAAGTGGCTTCCTTTTACAGCCAGTTCAACCTGAAGCCGGTGGGCAAATATGTGCTTGAGGTATGCCGCACGGGTCCCTGCTGCCTGGTGGGCGCTGAACGGCTGCTGGGACATCTGGAGAACCGGCTGGGCATCAAAGACGGGGAAACCACGGCTGACGGACTGTTCACCGTAAAATCGGTGGAATGCCTGGGCGCCTGCGGCTACGGCCCTGTGATTCAGATCGGCGATCATTACCATGAACACCTCAATGAGGAAAAAATAGAAACGTTGTTGGACGAACTAAAACGAAACGCCTGATGCCGACACGGATTCTGACGGAACAGATGCATGTCCCCGGTATCCGGGGATTCGGGGAATACCTGAAGGCAGGGGGCTACCGGTCGGTGGACCGTGCCCTGAAGGAGATGACTCCGGCACAGGTCACCGAGGAGGTGAAGCTGTCGGGTTTGCGCGGACGCGGTGGCGCCGGTTTTCCAACCGGCATGAAGTGGAGCTTCATGGATCCCGACCCCTCCAAACCGCATTACCTGGTGTGCAATGCCGACGAAAGCGAGCCCGGTACCTTCAAAGACCGTTTCCTGATGGAGCACATCCCGCACCTGCTGATTGAAGGGCTGATCGTATCCTCCTATGCCTTGCGCAGCCATACGACTTATATATATATACGTGGTGAATTCCGGTGGATCATCGGCATCCTTGAAAAGGCCATTGCCGAGGCACGGGAAGCAGGCTATCTCGGCGAACGCATCCGTGGATCGGAATTTTCATGCGACATCCACGTACATTCCGGAGGCGGCGCCTATATCTGCGGCGAGGAAACTGCCCTGCTCGAATCGCTTGAAGGAAAGCGGGGAAACCCGAGGCTGAAGCCGCCGTTCCCGGCTGTCAAGGGGCTTTATGGTTATCCTACGGTGGTGAACAACGTGGAAACCCTGGCCACCGTTCCCTGGATCATCAACCATGGAGGACAGGCTTATGCTGCGATCGGAGTGGGGAAGAGCACGGGCACCAAGCTGATCTCGGCTTGCGGAAACATCAACAAACCCGGCGTGTATGAAATTGAACTCGGACTGCCGGTGGAAGAATTCATCTATTCAGAGGACTGGTGCGGCGGAATTGCCGGTGGAAGAAAGCTGAAGGCCGTCATTCCGGGCGGGTCATCGGTACCGGTACTGCCGGCACACCTGATTCTGAAAACCGCTGCGGGAACGCCACGGCTGATGAGCTATGAATCGCTCTCGGAAGGGGGCTTTGAAACCGGTTCCATGCTGGGTTCGGGCGGTTTCATCGTGTTCGACGACACCCAATGCATGGTGCGCAACACCTGGAACTTCTCCCGGTTCTACCACCATGAATCGTGCGGACAATGCAGTCCCTGCCGCGAAGGCACCGGCTGGCTGGAGAAAGTCCTCCACCACCTCGAAGCCGGCCATGGCAGAATTAAAGATATCGACCTCCTTGTGAACATTTCGAAACACATTGAAGGGAATACAATCTGTCCCCTCGGCGACGCCGCTGCCTGGCCTGTGGCCAGCGCCGTACGGCATTTCAGGGAGGAATTTGAACAGCATGTATTGCGTCCGGAACAGTTGTCGTGTGGTGCGGCAGCTGCAGCGGTGAAACTAACCACCACGTAAACCTGAGCGGAAATGATAACGGTTCGCATCGACGGGGATGAAGTGCAGGTAGATCCGGGAACGACCATCCTGAACGCAGCACGGAAACTGGGTAAACACGTGCCCCCGGCCATGTGCTATTATACCCACCTCCATGGCACCGGCGGAAAATGCCGTGCCTGCCTGGTGAAGGTCTCCAGGGGATCGGAAAAGGATCCCAGGCCCATGCCCAAGCTGGTGGCCTCGTGCAGCACCATGTGCCAGGACGGTATGGAAGTGCTCAACGAAACCTCCCCCGAAGTGCAGGATGCACGCAGGGGTGTGGTCGAATTTCTGCTTATCAACCACCCGCTCGACTGTCCCGTCTGCGACCAGGCCGGGGAATGTGCGTTGCAGGACCTGTCATTCAGTCACGGACAGGCGGAAAGCCGGTATGACTTTGAGAAGCGGACTTTTGAAAAACGCGACCTGGGCCCCCACATCCAGCTGCACATGACGCGGTGCATCCTTTGCTACCGTTGTGTGCATGTAGCCGACCAGCTCACGCCCGAACGGGTGCACGGCGTGCTGAACCGGGGCGATGTGGCTGAAATCAGCACCTATATTGAAAAGGCTGTCGATAATCCCTTCTCCGGAAATATGATCGATGTATGCCCTGTCGGCGCCCTGACCGACAAAACCTTCCGCTTCAAAAGCCGCGTATGGTTCACGAAACCGGTGGATGCGCACCGCGATTGCCCGCACTGTGAGGGCAAGGTCACCCTCTGGTACCAGGGAAACGAGGTGTTGCGGGTAACAGGGCGCAAGGATACCTGGGGTGAAGTGGAATCGTTCATCTGCAACGAATGCCGGTTTGAGAAAAAGCAGACGGCCGACTGGGTGATCGAAGGTCCCCGGAAGGTGGACCGGCACTCGGTAATCGCTCAAAACCATTACCTGCAGATGGTAAAGCCCCCCAAGAATTAAAATATGGAAGCAAACTATTTACTATATAAGCTGATCCTGATTGTGGTGATTTTTACCATCACCCTGTTGATCGCGCTTTACAGCACCTATGCCGAGCGGAAGGTAGCGGCTTTTATGCAGGACCGCCTTGGTCCCGACCGCGCGGGTCCCGGTGGACTGCTGCAACCCCTGGCCGATGGCATCAAGATGTTCACGAAGGAAGAAATCATGCCCAACACCTCCGACAGGCTGTTGTTCCTGCTGGGCCCAGTGATTGCCATGATGACCGCCCTGATGACAAGTGCCGTGGTGCCCTGGGGAAGGGACCTGGTGATCGGAGGCAGGCACTTCAGCCTCATGGTGGCCAACATCAACATTGCGGTCCTTTATATTTTCGGGGTGGTGTCGATGGGTGTGTACGGCATTCTCGTGGGCGGCTGGGCGTCGAACAACAAATACTCCCTGCTGGGCGCGGTGCGGGCTTCGTCGCAGATGATCAGCTATGAGCTGGCGATGGGATTGTCACTCGTTGCCCTCATCATGACTACCGGATCGATGAACATCCGCGACATTGTTGAAATGCAGCACGGTTTGCACTGGAACGTGTGGATCCAGCCACTGGGTTTCCTGATTTTCCTTATCTGTGCCTTTGCCGAATGCAACCGGGCGCCGTTTGACCTTCCAGAATGCGAGACCGAACTGGTGGGGGGATATCATACCGAATACAGCAGCATGAAACTCGGCTTCTTCCTGTTTGCCGAGTACATCAACATGTTCATTTCTGCCGCGATCATCGCATCGTTTTATTTCGGCGGCTACAACTTCCCGCTGATCGACCGGCTGGGCCTTTCACCCAACATGCTGTCGGTGGTGGGAACGGTAATCTTCTTTGCCAAGGTATTCTTCTTCATCTTCTTTTTCATGTGGGTACGGTGGACCCTGCCCCGGTTCCGGTTTGACCAGTTGCTGCGGCTGGGCTGGCGTGTGCTGATTCCCCTGGCTATCCTGAACATCCTGATTACAGGAGCGGTGATGGTACTGAAAAACTGACGTAACTGAAACGCTATGCAAACACTCACCAACAGGGCGAAGATGGTATCGAACCGGCAGTTGAGTCTCTCCGAGCGGCTCTACCTTCCGGCGATTGCGAACGGATTGAGAATCACCCTGAAACATTTTTTCGGTAAAAAAGCCACCGTTCGGTATCCCGAGCAGACAAGGCCGTTTAGTCCGGTTTTCCGTGGCCTCCATGTGCTGAAGCGTGATGAGGAGGGAAGGGAGCGATGCACAGCATGCGGCTTATGTGCCGTAGCCTGTCCCGCCGAAGCCATTACCATCGTGGCGGCCGAGCGCAAGCCGGGAGAGGAAAAACTGTACCGTGAGGAGAAATATGCCGCTGAGTATGAGATCAACATGCTACGGTGCATTTTCTGCGGATTTTGCGAGGAAGCCTGTCCCAAGCAGGCCATCTACCTCACGGAGCGGATCACCATGCCTGATTACAGCCGTTCCGGATTTATCTATGGGAAGGACAAGCTGGTGGAACCCGTGGAACCAGACAAAAGGATTGACATTACAAAACGCATCCGCATTGATCCCGGCACGGGTGCAGTGGAACGGAAAACTATCTAAGCGCACCGCCATGATGATACGGAATATCTTCATTTTTCTTTCGCTGCTGGCCCTGTTCAGTGCGGCAATGACCATTTTGTCGCGGAACCTGGTGCACAGCATCCTCTACCTGATTCTGTGCTTCTTTGCCATCGCCGGCCATTACCTGCTGCTCAACGCTGAATTCCTTGCCATTGTCAATATCATTGTGTACGGAGGTGCCATCATGGTGCTGTTCCTTTTTGCGGTGATGCTGCTGAACCTGAATAAAACGAAGCAAGTCAAAATCAGGCAGATCAACCTTTTTGCCGCGGTGATCTCGGGCGGGGCCTTGCTCATGGTTTTTGTAGCTGCCGTGCATAAAAATGCGACCACGGTGACGCCGGCCGTACTCGACGCCGATTTCGGTTCGGTGAAATCGCTGGGTGCGATTCTGTTCGGCGATTACATTCTGCCCTTTGAACTGTCATCGGTACTGTTTTTATCCGCCATGATCGGTTCGATCATCCTCATCAAAAAAGAACACCGCTAACCATGCAGCCGACTTCACTATTAACGACAATCCCGCTGAACTGGTACATCCTCGTGAGCCTGGCCCTGTTTTGCATCGGCACCGTGGGCATCCTGTTCCGCCGGAATACCATTGTGATCATCATGTGCATTGAGCTGATGCTGAATGCTGTGAACCTGCTGCTGGCGGCATTTTCAGCCTATAACGGAAATCCCGACGGACAGATCTTCGTGTTTTTCATCATGGTCGTGGCAGCGGCGGAAGTGACGGTGGGGCTGGCCCTCATCGTGGTGATGTACCGCAACATCCGGTCGACCGATATATCGCTATTCAACAACCTCAAATGGTAACCCGGTAAACAACGCATAAATATGGCGCTTGCACTGATCCTGCTCTTTCCCCTTTCGGGCTTTCTCCTCCTCACTATTTCCGGCAAGGCTTTTCGCGGTATAACGGCCGGCATGATGGCATCCACCCTCACCGGACTGTCTTTTCTCACCGCGCTGATACTCTTTGTTACCGGTAGTCCCATTCATCCTCCCCACCTGGGTCCCTTCACATGGATCTCCGCAGCCGGATTTTCCGCCTCCTTCGGACTGCAGGCCGATGCCCTCAGCATGACCATGCTGCTGATGGTCACCGGGGTGAGTACCGTGATCCATATATATGCAATAGGTTACATGAAGGGAGATGACGGTTTCAGTCGTTTTTTCTCGTACATGAACCTCTTTGTGTTCTTCATGCTCCTCCTGGTGACAGCCGATAACTACCTGCTTGTATTTGCCGGATGGGAAGGCGTGGGCTTGTGCTCCTACCTGCTGATCGGCTTCTGGTTCCGGAATCCTGAATATGCCAAGGCGGCAGACAAGGCCTATATCATGAACCGCATCGGCGACCTGGGATTTATCCTCGCCATTGCCACCCTGTTCCTGAGCCTGGGAACCCTGAACTTTTCCGAAATCGGCCTGAAACTCTCCCGTGCCGAAACGGCGGTGCCGGTCACCCTGATTGCCTTTTTCCTGCTTACCGGGGCGGTCGGCAAGAGTGCCCAGATTCCGCTGTACACATGGCTTCCCGATGCCATGGCGGGTCCCACTCCTGTTTCCGCCCTGATCCATGCGGCTACCATGGTGACTGCCGGCGTGTACCTGGTGATCCGGTCGAAGGTGATCTTCCTGCTTGCCCCTGTAGCCATGACAGCAGTATGGGTGGTGGGGCTGCTAACGGCCCTGCTGGCGGCCTCTGTGGCGCTGAAACAAAATGACATTAAAAAAATTCTGGCCTATTCCACGGTGAGCCAGTTGGGACTGATGTTCTTCGGGCTGGGACTGGGGGCCTTCGATGCCGCCCTCTTTCACCTGATCACACATGCCTTTTTCAAGGCCCTCCTTTTCCTGGCTGCAGGCAGTGTAATCCATGCCCTGCATGGCGAACAGGATATCCGGAAGATGGGGGGACTCAGAGGGGTAACCCGTACCACCTGGATCACCATGGTGATCGGTGCGCTGGCCATTTCAGGCATCCCGCCGTTTGCCGGTTTCTTTTCAAAGGATGCCCTGCTGGCGGTGGCCATGGAGAAAAGCTTTTATCTGTGGATGCTTGCCCTGGGGGTGTCGCTGATGACCGCATTTTACATGTTCCGGCTGGTGTTTCTCACCTTTCACGGATCCTTCCGGGGAGATGCCCATAGCTGGGAAAAAGCGCATGAATCGCCACGCATCATGACCCTTCCCCTGGTGATCCTTGCCTTCCTGTCGGTCACCGGAGGCCTGCTGAATGTGCCCGCCCTTTTCGGGGGACACGAAGGGCTGTCGGCCTACACCGGTCTTGCCGCGGAACATGCCGGGCATGCACCCCTGAAGGAGTGGCTTGCCATGCTTGTGACCGTGGCGCTGGTGGCCGCCGTAATCTATTATGCCTTTAAGTTGTTCGGACAAAGTAAATTGCAGGAGCCTGCCGCAGCGGGAAAGGTTTCGCAATGGCTGGCCGCGGCCTGGCATGTCGATGACCTGTATGATGGTCTGGTGGTGAAGCCGCTGGCACGGCTGTCAGGAGCAGTGCACGGTTTTATGGAGATTCGCGTGGTGGATGCGGCTGTGGAGGGCGTCGGTGCGGCGGTGATTGCCCTGAGCCGGTTTTTCAGGCTGTTGCAGAGCGGCAATGTAAGTTTTTACCTGTTGTTCATGGTGGTCGGTATCATCCTCATCCTGTTCTTTAATTTATTTCTATAATGGAGACCCTGCTCGTCCTTCTTGTTTTTCTGCCCCTGCTCAGCGGTGCGCTGTTCCTTTTTTTTCGGAGCCGCATTGCCAAGTATTCGGCTTTTACCGTAGCGCTGGCTGAAGCCGTGTTAGCCGTGTGGGTCTTCTTCACCTTTCGTGCGGCACCCGACCAGGTCTTGTTTGTATCGATTCCCTGGATCCGGGAATGGGGGATCAACATTGAGCTGAGCCTCGACGGCATCAGCATGCTCTTTGTGCTGCTGACGGGCCTTGCCGTACCCCTGATCGTGCTGGCCGGGTGGGAAAAGACCTACCACAATTACGGGTTGATGGACGGCATGGTGCTGATCCTCCAGGGTGCCCTCATGGGGGTGTTCCTGAGTGTGAATGCCTTCCTGTTTTACATTTTCTGGGAGCTGACCCTGATACCGGCATATATCATCCTGCTGATCTGGGGAGGGGAACACCGCATGCGCATCACCCTGAAATTCTTTGTCTACACCCTCGCAGGAAGCCTGTTCATGCTGGTGGCGCTGATCGCCCTCTACCTGCGCACACCCGGCACCCATTCATTTTCGCTGGGTGCGCTTTCCGCGGTGCATCCGGATCCTGCGCAGCAGGTATGGCTGTTCGGCGCGTTCATGCTGGCCCTGCTCATCAAGACTCCGGTCTTTCCGTTTCACAGCTGGCAGCCGGATACCTATACAGAGGCTCCGTCGGCAGGCACCATGCTGCTGGGGGGATTGATGTCGAAAATGGGCATCTTCACCATGCTGCGCTGGTTGTTTCCATTGCTGCCTGCGGCCGTGGCGCGCTTTGCACCCTGGGTAACCGCACTGGCCCTGTTCAGTATGGTGTATGCCTCGGTCATTGCCTTGCAGCAGAAAAACATCAAGACCCTGTTTGCCTGGTCGTCCATCGCGCATCTGGGCATGGTGGTGGCAGCGCTGTTCACACTCAGTGCGCTTGCGATACAGGGTGCGCTGCTGATGGCCTTCTCCCACGGTCTTGTTGTGGTGGCCCTCTTCTTTGTAGCTGATATCTTCAAGGTGCGCATCGATTCCCAATGGCTTCATGACCTGGGAGGTATCCGGTATAAGGCCCCTGTATTTGCGGGATTTTACCTTGTCATCCTGCTGGCATCCATTGGTTTTCCGCTTACAAGTGGTTTTCCGGGCGAGGTGCTGATGCTGACGGCACTGGTGCAGAAGCACCTGTGGCTGGCGGTGGTGGCGGGAGTGGCGCTGGTACTCGGCGTGGTGTACATGTTGGTTACCTACCGGAAGGCCATGCTGGGAGATGTGGCCACCTGTGAATTTGACGACCTGAATGCACGTGAGAAATTTTTATTTGTGCTGTTTACCCTGCTTGTACTGGCTATTGGTATCTTTCCTTCGGCACTGCTCGGAGCGACGGAAAGTGCGGTAAACACCCTGATCACCCTGTTTCCGGTTCAATAGTCATTAACATGCAGATTAACAACCTAAGCAATCCTTCATGAACACCCTCATTCTTCTGACCGTAGCCGGAATCCTTGTTATGAGCAGCGGACTGCTGAAGCTCCACAAATGGCTGATGGCGCTGTCGCTGCTGGCCTGTGCCGCTGCGTTTGCCTTGAATGTAAGTCCCTGGAATCCCGCCGGTTCCTACTACAACAACATGCTCACGGTCGACGGCTTTTCTGTGAAGTTTGCAGGCCTGCTGATTTTTGAGACCTTCATGGTGATCATGCTGTGCGGGTTTTATTATTCCCAGGAAATCGAACACCTGGCCGACATTTACACCCTGTTTCTGTTTTCGCTGATCGGGGGCATTGTCATGGTCACCTATTCCAACCTGGTGATGTTTTTCATCGGCCTCGAAACCCTGTCGATCCCCCTCTATGTGCTGGCCGCCAGCCACCGCACCAACCTGCTGTCGAATGAGTCGGGCATGAAATACTTTATCTTCGGCTCCTTTCAGACCTGCCTGCTGATACTGGGAATTGCCTTTATTTACGGATCTGCGCAGAGCTTTGACATGCAGGTGATTGCCGCATTTGTAAAGATGCATGCCGGCGAACTACCGGTACTGTTCAAAGCCGGTGTGATATTGCTGCTGAGCGCTTTTGCCTTCAAGGTGGCTGCGTTTCCTTTTCACTTCTGGGCTCCGGACGTATACCAGGGAGCGCCCACGGCCGTAACAGCCTTCATGGCTACAGTGGTGAAGACCGCTGCGGTGGTATCGTTGTTGCGTCTGGTGATGGGAATGTTTTCAGGCATTCATGAAATCTGGTTCAACTCCCTGATGGTGTTCACCGCCCTGACCCTGATCGTGGGAAACATCACGGCGGTGTTCCAGACCAGCTTCAAGCGCCTGCTGGCTTATTCGGGGATTTCAAATGCAGGGTATCTGCTGATTGCCATTGTAGCGCTGAATCAGAGTTCCGAATCGGTCATCTTCTATTATTCACTTGTATATTCCATAGCCACCATTGCTTCCTTTTCCATCTTCATTGCTGTAAAGGAACAACTGGGAGTGGACGAGCTCGAGAATTTCAAGGGCACCTATGTGAAGAATCCCCTGCTGACGGCAGCCCTCACCGTTTCGATGCTTTCCCTGGCAGGGATCCCTCCTGTTGCCGGTTTCTTCGCCAAATACTACCTGTTCATGAACGCCTGGTCGGAAGGATTTACCTGGCTGGTGCTCATCGCCATTGTAACCTCCATCATCGGCGCCTTTTATTACCTCCGCATCATCGGCTACCTTTACAACCGCAAGGAAGTGGTGGGCAGTGCCATCGAGATCAGCACCAGTTACAAGGTCATTCTCTATTTCAGCATCTTCATGCTGCTGATTCTCGGGCTGCTCCCCAATCTGGTGTTGCGTATGCTGTAAGCGGGGATTCCGCAGGTTTCATTTTACCATTCCGGGTTTCTGTCGTAACATTGGTATAAGAACCCACGAAGTGCAACAACTCCAGCCCGATATTTCCGATGATGCCCGTCTGATGGTGCGCACCGTCCATGGCGATACCGCAGCGCTCGGTATCCTCATCGACAGGCACCGGAAATTTGTGGCAGGAATTGCTTCCCGTTTTCTGCTGGGGGATGAGGAGGTTTGTGAAGTGGTGCAGGATGCCTTTATCCGGGTATGGAAGCATGCGGCAGAATACGACAGCCGGAACCGCTTCACCACCTGGCTGTACACCATCACCTTCAATCTTTGTCTTGACCGCATGAAGGCGCTGAAACGCAGGCGGGAGGTGCGGATTCCTGAACACGCTGATGCCGGTGCCGGAGCCATGGCCGGAGATGCCGAAGCTGCCACAGGGTTTGACCGGGAAGTGATCCATGCGGCAGTGCGGGAAATTGCGGCGGAACTGGGGGAGGTGCAGCGGCTCATTTTCATGCTGCGCGACCTGCAGGATATGAATGTGGAAGAAGTTTGCAAAATCACGGGATTTGATTCCGTAAAAGTGAAAACCAACCTTTATCATGCCCGGAAATACGTGCGTGAACGATTGATACAAGGAGGATACCTATGAACTGCAAGGATGTGGAACCCCTGATCTACCTGCATGCCGGAGGGGAACTTTCGGAGCAGGAGCAGCAAATCGTGAGGCATCACCTCGATACCTGCGAAAGCTGCCGGAAACTGGATGCCTCGCTCAACACGATGCGAACCCTGACACTGGGGACCGGACATATTCCGGATGCCCTGCCCACCGCCGGATCCATCCTGTCAACGCTGGCTAAGGAACAACAGCCGGACAAGGTAAGGCGCCTGCTGACCCCGCTCCGGCTGGCCGCAGCCTCGTTGCTGCTTCTCATGGTCTCGGCACTGGCGTATCAGGAAGTTCAGTTCAGCCATGACCTGGCGGCGCTTGAACACCGGATACAGCAACAGATACCCGGAGATGCCGGAAATGAAAATGAATGCCTGCGGAAGCTGAAACGCCGTCTCAGTTCTCCGGTGTACAGCGGCGGATACCAGGCCCTCAATGCGCTATCCGAAGCGGAAATCAACGGATACCTGCGCCAGGTTTGCGGCACCGGTGATGCCGGCGCATTGAAAGAAATCCTGCATGAAGCAGGTGTGAAACACGAAGTACCAACCCCAAAAATGTAATTGTATGAAAACGAACAGGCTCAGAAATATGGCCATAGCGGCCCTCTTCATCATCGCCGGATCCTGTATTGACTATACCGTAATCACGGTTGTACACCGAGACGGATCGATATACCGCCGGTATGAGGTACGGGGAGATTCAGCACAGGTTTTCAAGGGATCGTTGAAGATCCCTTCGGGAGAAGACTGGCTGGTAAAACACGAACTTACCTATAAAGAAAAGGGAGACACGACTTCTGAAAAAAGCCAGTATATGTACACGGCGTCGCATACCTTCAAAAACAGCGATGCGTTGAATGCCTGGATGGCGGAGGATACCGTCAAAAGCCGGGTAAGGCCTGTGGTGAAGGTGGAAAGGCGGTTCCGGTGGTTTTATACCTATTACAGGTATACCGAGACCTATCCCATGACCTGGCCGTTCAGAACCATTCCGGTCGACAGTTTTCTCACGGATATAGAACAGGCGGTGGCCATCGACGACGGCTCCGTGGTGTATTCGCGGGAGAAAAAGGCCATGGTATGGAAGGAAGGCCGCGAACCCGTGCTGACCCCTGCCGACAGTGTTGCCATGAACGCTATCGGAGACTCGTGTGACGGGAAAATGCAGCAATGGATGGTCGCCACCATGGCGCAGTACTACATAGACCTTGCCGACAGTGCTTTCGGGAAGGAGGCTGTGGTAAAACAGCTAACCGGAAAAACGGCTGAATTCAGGAAAGCCATCATTCACAAGTTTGAGCATCTGTTTGACGACTCGATTTCCGCTTCGGCACTTACCCTACTGGCCGATTCCATAACCGGATCGGGAAGGTTTGCAGAGCTGTACCGTGAAAATCCATCTGCATTTGCGCCTTTCAACAGCAGGCTCGAAGAAACCGGAATCATCATGTCCGATGACAGCTATACCCACCGCCTCTCCATGCCGGGCAAGGTTTTTGCCACCAATGCGCCGAAAATTCATGCCGGAACGCTGGAATGGGAAATCGAATCGGAATACTTCCTGATGAAACCGTATCTGCTGGAAGCTTCCTCACGCATTGCCAATCCGTGGATCATGGTGGTGACGGGGGTGGTGGCGGTGGTGCTGATTGGATTTCTGATTACAAAAAGAAGGGCGTAGTTGCAAACTACGCCCAGCAGCGGACACAACCGATCGCTCGGCGTAGTTTGCAACTACGCCGCTGATCGCCTCGCTCGGCGTAGTTTGCAACTACGCCGCCCATGCATACCCGTTGCGATCGCTCGGCGTAGTTTGCAACTACGCCGGTTTGTTCAATCATTGTATGTATAGGTACACTGATTTGGTGAAAGCCATATTTTGTGTACCTTTAGCTTACTATGAAAAACCACCTCCTGGCTGCCCTGGCAGCCATACTGCTTTTGGCGCAGTGCACCCGCGAACCGGCAGCCGACATCCCCCGCATTATTTTTGACACCGATATCGGTCCCGATTACGACGACGTCGGCGCCATGGCGGTGTTGCATGCCATGGCCGACAGCGGCCGCGCGGAGATCCTGGCCACCGTGTCGTGCAACCTGGATTCCCTCACCGTGCCCTGCCTCGATGTACTGAACACGTATTTTGGCCGCCCGGACCTTCCTATCGGAGCACCGAAATCAGGGGGCGTGAAGCTTGGCGCCTTTCAGCACTGGCCTGATTCCATCATAGCCCGCTATCCGCACCGGCTGAAATCGAATGCCGACGCACCCGATGCGGTGCAGGTATACCGCAGGATCCTCAGTGCACAACCCGATACCAGTGTCACCATGGTTTCCGTAGGTTTTTTCACCAACCTGGCCAATTTGCTGCAATCGCAGCCCGACAGCCTGAGTGACCTCAACGGAACCGACCTGGTTGCCCGCAAGGTAAAGCAATTGGTGTCGATGGCCGGCGGATTTCCGCAGGGTTATGAATTTAATGTGCATATGGATTCCACGGCCTCTGTTTACGTATTCAGTAACTGGCCCACTCCGGTGATTCTCTCCGGATTCGAGATCGGGCGTGATATCCACACCGGCCTCCGGGTGCGGCAGATGAAGCCCGGAACCAGTCCCGTCAGCGACGTGTTCCGCATCAGCATTCCCCTGGCTGCAGAAGACAGCCTGGGCCGTATGAGCTGGGATGAGACTGCCGTGCTGATCGGTGTATACGGTACGAAAGGGTTCTTTGACACCGTACAGGGAACCATGACCGTGAATACCAACGGAAGCAACGGCTGGACCAATGATCCTGCCGGACGCCACCACTATGTGGTGCAGAAAATGCCCCCTGCTGAAACGGCCACATTCATAGAAGACCGGATGATGCACCTTCCCATGACGCACTCCCAAACGCGATAACCATGAAAACGCTTTCCTTTCTTACCGGCATCCTGCTGGTTTTTACCTCCTGCAAGCCCGAAGCCGCCCACCGCACCATCACCCCGGATGTGTTGAAAGACAAGATTGCCGGAGGCTGGGCCGGCAAAATGATTGGGGTGACCTACGGTGCGCCCACTGAATTCCGGGCCCAGGGCACGACCTATGATGACACCATCCGGTGGACGCCGGCGGACATCCGCGGCAGCCTGTGGCAGGACGACCTGTATGTGCAACTGACCTTCCTGATGGCAATGGACCGCTACGGAACCGATGCGCCGGCCAAGAAATTCCAGGAGCTGTTTGCCAAAGCCGGCTATCCCTTGTGGCATGCCAATGTCCAGGCCCGCAAAAACTATTACGACAGCATTTTCCCCCCGCAATCGGGTCAGCCGGCCTATAATTTTCACGCCGATGACATCGACTTCCAGATCGAGGCCGATTATGTGGGTTTCATGTGTCCCGGCCTTCCCGCCACCGCCACCGGCCTGTGCGACAAGATCGGCCACATCATGAATTATGGGGATGGTTTCTATGGGGGCGTTTTTGTGGCTGCCCTGTATGCGGAAGCTTTTTTTGAAACGGATATCCCCACGGTGGTTCGCGCCGCATTGCGTTCCCTGCCTGCGGAGAGTGACTATGCGAAGATTGTGAATGACGTGCTGTTGCTGCATGAGCATTATCCGGCCGACTGGACCGCAGCCTGGAAGGAGCTGGAACAGAAATGGGGTGCCGATCACATCTGCGGCGCCGGCAGTTCGTTCAATATCGACGCCAAGCTGAACGGGGCCTATATTGTAATGGGACTCCTTTATGGCGAAGGTGATCCGATGAAAACCCTCGAGATTTCGACCCGGTGTGGACAGGATTCCGACTGCAATCCCTCCAATGCCCTGGCGGTGCTGGGGGTCATCAAGGGGTTCAGCCAGCTTCCCGACAGCATGAAGGCAGGCATCAATGCCATTTCTGATTCCCTGTTCATCAACACCGATTACAGCTTCAGCAAGGCGGTAAACAGCACCTATACCTATGCCCTCGGTTTCATCACCAAGGCCGGTGGAAGCGTCACGGACAAGGAAATCCGGATCCCGCTTCAGGCGCCGGTTCCTCCGGTACTTGAAGTCGCATTTCCCGATATGGTTTTCGACCGCAATATCGGCATTCGCGACAAGGCCTGGCAATTGAAAGGAAGCTGGAAGCCATTTATGGTGGCATACGACGAAGGCAAACCGGTATTCCAGAGCATGTGGACTGCAAAGGCGGGAGATGAAGCCACGGTGGCTTTTGAAGGAACCGGTGCGGTATTGTACGGTAACTGGGTGAAAGACGGCGGAAAGGCTGAGGTGTCGCTGGACGGCAAGCCTGCTGTGCCGTTTGATACCTATTTCTTTTACAGCGGACAGGAACACCGCGACATGAACCTGTGGCATGT
>JADHED010001202.1_pt1 | contig 23663 bp, 13 predicted proteins | sample 8952041 | NCBI WGS metagenome assembly JADHED01 (sample SAMN16124423, study PRJNA663239) | bioreactor sludge metagenome | isolation source: sludge (control) | place: India:Bengaluru | collected 2018-09-08
TCAGTCACCGCTGTACCTCCGACAGCAATACTTACACTACGATGTCTTGAAACACCATATCTTATGACAATGGGATATGCGACCAATGTATGGGAAGCATACATGCTCGCCAACAGAATAGATGTCATAATACCATATTTCAATAAAGCTATATTAGTTACCAGTCCTATTGATATGGGAACAATGAATGCTAACAAGCCTAAGACAATAGCTTTAGACTTATTCTCTTTAAAATCACCCATGTTCATCTCTAGTCCGGCTAAGAACATAATATAATAAAGCCCCACCCGGCTAAACAACTGGAAGCTACTATCTCGAGCTAAAATATTAAAACCATGCTCTCCAACTACAACACCCGCCAATATCATTCCGATAATATGGGGAATTCGAAGCCTATTTAGTAATATCGGTGCAAACAGAATGATAATAAGTACAAGGAAGAATATCCATGTAGGGTCGGTAATCGGAAGTTTTAAATTAAAGTCAAACCAATCCATGGGCGCAAGTTTTAGGTTTCAGCTGCAAAATAACTAAAAAGTTTTCATTCCATACACTGTCATACAGCTATTTGTTATAAATTTGCAGCCCGTGAGCTAGCATTTAAAACAGTAATATCACTTCATACTTCTTTAAATATGGAAGAGGTAGTTCTATAAATATATTGTTTTACCGCATCGTTCACATTTTTATAAACATATTAAAAACAAAAAGAAAAATGAAAGTAGCAATTGTTGGAGCAAGCGGAGCCGTGGGACAGGAGTTCCTGCGTGTGCTCGATGAAAGAAATTTCCCGTTGGATGAATTAGTATTGTTCGGTTCTAAACGTAGTGCCGGAACTAAATACACATTCCGTGGTAAACAGATTGAGGTCAAACTCTTGCAACACAATGATGACTTTAAAGGGGTCGATATCGCTTTCACTTCCGCAGGCGCCGGTACCTCTAAAGAATTCGCCGATACTATTACCAAATACGGAGCAGTGATGATTGACAACTCAAGCGCTTTCCGTATGGACGATGACATTCCATTGGTAGTACCTGAAGTGAATGCTGTAGATGCAAAGATCCGTCCGAGAAGTATAATTGCAAACCCTAATTGTACTACAATACAGATGGTTGTGGCCTTGAAAGCTATTGAGCAACTATCACATATTAAAACTGTACACGTTTCCACATACCAAGCGGCAAGTGGAGCCGGTGCTGCAGCTATGGATGAACTCTATGAACAATATCGTCAGATTTTGGCAGGAGAAGCAGTAACCGTTGAGAAGTTTGCTTATCAATTAGCATTCAATCTTATTCCTCAAGTTGATGTATTCACAGAAAACGGATACACTAAAGAAGAGATGAAGATGTATAACGAAACACGTAAGATTATGCATTCCGATGTAAAGGTTAGCGCAACATGTGTACGTGTTCCCGCATTACGTGCCCACTCCGAAAGTGTTTGGATAGAAACAGAGCGCCCGGTATCTATAGAAGAAGCCCGCGAAGCATTTGCCAAAGGCGATGGTCTCATCCTACAAGATAATCCTGCCGAGAAAGACTATCCTATGCCTTTATTCATAGCAGGCAAGGATCCTGTTTATGTAGGTCGTATTCGTAAAGATCTTACCAACCCTAACGGATTAACGTTTTGGATTGTTGGTGACCAGATAAAGAAAGGGGCTGCCCTCAATGCAGTACAGATTGCCGAATATCTCATTAAAGAAAAAGCACTCTGATTTTTCTCTCATAAAAACTAAGGCTGTTGATAAAAGTATCCTTAATTAAAAGGGCTTTTACAACAGCCTTAATTTTGTCCACGAATCGTAGTTTAATCCATTTGGAATAAAGTCAATTCTATAAAATTCGACTAGTATTTCGTATATAATATATTGATGATCATAAACTCATCGATTACAAAGATCTTCATCAGTGTGAATATTCACATAATAAGAAAGGCTATCCTAATGATAGCCTTTCTTATTATATTAAAACTTCAAAAGATTATTGTTCCCACCCCTTATTTTGAGATAATTGAGGATTCAGGGTTATTTGTCCTGTAGGTATAGGATAAGAGTAATATCGCTTATCAAAAGTACGGCTCATGCCTCGGGAAACATCTAAATAGTTCCCCTTAAGAGTTATTTGACTATTAGTTGCAGCCGCCGGATCAACACTGACATTAGCACCCATGACGATTTCCGAGTAAACTTTCGTGTCTAATTTATCTAATTGATGCCAACGAATTAAATCCCAATAACGAGTCCAATTATCAAACATTAATTCACAACGACGTTCGCGTCTAATTTCCCATAATAAATCGCTTACATTATGATTATTGGCCGGATCGGTCACTACAGCACCTATGGTCAAATGAGGCAAACCTGCGCGATCTTTCAAAAAATTAATCGACTTATCCAAATCGTTTTGTGTAATAGATTCTCCCCCGGCATCAGCTAATTCAGCTGAAGCCTCAGCATATTGTAAATATACCACTGCCAGCCAGAACAAAGGAGCACAAGTATAATTTGAACCCGACTGATTACGGAAACTTACAGGAATTGTACTATTATCGTATTTGCTTACACCATAGCCCGTAGAAGAAGTCATGGCCATACCCACATCAAAACGAGTGAATACACGTCCCGAATAGAACACAGCTGTATCAATCGTCTGTATCAACCTCTTATCACGAACTTTCAGTAAATCAGTAATAGACAATACATAGCCAGTCGTTTTTTTCACAATTCTAGGTAAATCACTTTTATTTAAAGAAGTTAAAGCCAAAGGTTTACCATCTGTAAACAAATAAGCTTCAAACGCATTCTTTGACATTCCACTTAACTGAGTTGAGCTACATGTATAATCTATCAATGAATGAGTGAGTACCGTTTGCTTATATGCTTTAAAGAATATAATTTCAGTATTACCAGAGAGACTTACTGAGTTGTATTGCGCCTGATAGGAGGCATTTAACTTATACGATTTTGCCATAAGATAAGCAGAAGCCGCCTTAGCCTCTTTCAAATATGATTTAGCTCTTTCCACATTAGGCGCTTTCTGATAATCATCAGTCTTACGATATTTACAAAAAGTGCCTTCATACAAACATATTTCCGCTTTCATCGCATACGCTAAATTGCGGCTCCACGTAGTTTGAGAAGTATTATCTTCAATATTATCACATGCAAAGCTTATATCTGCCAAAACTTTGTCCATCACTTCATCTCTGTCATTACGAGGACCATATAAAATAGCACCGTCCGTAATATCAAGAGATTTATCAGTATAGGGAACATCACCGTACATCCGCACCAAATGATAATAATCCCATGCACGCATCATACGTGCTACCCCCAGCCAATGGTTTTTTCTTGCATCAGCTAATGATGTGCCAGGAATTTTCTCAATCATTATATTTGCACGACGTATATCAACATAAGAATCTTTCCAGTTTCCATCACTTGCCGGTGGATTAGTATAGCTCCATTGAGTAAAAGTGCTGGACGCTTGATCATCCGATAGTGTCTTAAAATAAAAATCACCAGACCCGGTACCATTTCCATAGCCTGTAAAATCCTCATAGAAAGCGTTCGCATAACCTGATATATTACCTTCGCTCTTCCAAAAATTAGTATTGGTAAACGTATCCAAAGGATCCTTATCCAGCATACTATCGCAAGCAGTAAATGCCAATAATGACAACAAACCGTATAATATATTATTTTTTTTCATATTTTTAGTTCTAAATTAGTTACAACTGCAATTAGAATGACACCTGCACACCAAACGACACAGTACGAGTTATGGGTTCAGCAGTGCCCCATTTCCCGTCAGTTAATGAGCCTGTATCAGAACCATTGATTTCAGGATCCACAGGAGCATTGCTCTTATTAATCAACTCACATAAGTTATTTGCACTGAAATAGACACGTACCTTGTCTATAGAAGCTTTTTGGGTCAACTGCCTAGGCAATGTATAACCCAGTGTCAAATTTTTAAATCGCAAATAAGCCATATTCACCAAATACCGACTTTGAGGATAAAAATTATGATTACCTGCTTGGATCACAGAACTTGAAATATTTCCCTGAGCTGTATTACCCGGGTATAATCTTGGAAAATAAGCATCCGTATTGTCTTCTGTCCAATAATCGGTTTGATTAGCATAAATTGCATCAGTACCACGCATCATCGGCATTACAAAATAACTGGTAGTCCAGACAGAACGCTTACCAATTCCTTGGAAGAACATGTCAAGGTCAAAACCTTTCCATTCACCACCCAAACGAAAACTATATTGATAACGTGGAGTAGTATTTCCTATAACTTTCAAATCGCCATGATCTTCGGGGGTTCCAGCTCCGGTATCAATTACTCCATCACCATTCAAATCCTTGAATTTCACATCGCCAGGACCATACATGAAACCACTTTGTTGTAACTTTTGTTGATATGACCCATTTTTCAATTTATATGCCTTAAGAGATCCTGCCGTTCCATCTGGTACTACATTTCCTTTAGAATCCACCGAAACGGTAACAAGTGAACCGTTATTATATTCGAAATCATCTTTTTGGTATAAACCTTCTGTTTCAAATCCCCAAATATCACCATAAGTCTTTCCACTATAATTTGTATTTAGAAGGCGGGTATCATTATCCCATTTTGTGATCACAGTTTTAAAATCTCCAATACTGAAGTTTCCATACAAACTGAATTCTTTAAATCTGTGATGATAGTCTAAAGTCAGCTCCCATCCGCGTGTTCTCAATGTTCCAGCATTAATTTTAGGTGCATCTGCTCCTAAAATATCAGGCATTGTCTGCCCCGGAGCCAACATATCCTTTGTTGTACGTTGATACCAATCAGCAGTTACATTCAGGTCATTATTTAAAAAGTTAAAATCACCACCAAAATTTAAACTCTGCAGTCGCTCCCATTTTAAAGTAGCAGACACTAGAGTAGGCATACCGTAAGTTACGACTTTTACTCCACTAGCATCCAACCAATGCGTATTTGCATCCGTATACTTACCTACAGTGGAAATAAACATATTGCTACCTACAGCCTGATTGCCATTCTCCCCATAAGATACACGGAGCTTTGCATCATTTATTATCTTTTTAAGTGGAGCAAAGAAATCCTCTTCACTTATACGATAACCAGCTGATCCAGAAGGGAAAAACGCCCATCGATCCGCTGTTGGAAACTTAGAAGACCCATCATATCGTCCACTTAATTCCAATAGCCAAATGCCCTTGTAATCATAATTTATACGCCCAAAATAACCTGCAGCTCCCCACTCATTGTGCCATCCCCCTACAGTCTGATCACCTGTAGCCAAATTAAATTCGGGCAGATTACCATCCAACAAATTCATTCGTTTAGCAGAGGAAAGTTCATTCTCACCTTCTTCGGCATTGACACCTAACATTGCTTTAAAATTATGTCTATGTGCAAGATTAAATTCATAAGTACCGTAAAGGTTAAAAGCATAAGACTGGTCACGCTCTGAATCACGATAAATATAAGAAGAGGTGCTTTTAACAATATCACTTAATGAATTGATGTTCCCCCCCCAAGAATCGAGGGCTCTAACCGGAAGTGCACTGGTACGGTTAAAACTATTCATTATATTAAAAGTATAATCCGCATTTACAGACAAGCCTTTTGCGACTTTCAACTTCAGGAATCCACCCAAACGGGTATACGTATTATTGTATTTGTCGTCACCTGCCTGCTTGCGATAAGCAATATCGTTACGAAAATCATTGCCCTGGTAGGTACCATAAGGACCGAAGAAGCTACCCCACCGCCATAAATATTGGTAAGTAGAGCGCATAGTCGCAGGAGTTACATAAGTTTTATCATCATAGCTAAACCGTCCACCTATTTGCAACCAATTGGTAATATCAGAGGTAACGTTCATTGTAACAGTATACTTATCTAATTTATCCGGGTTAAACCTCATTTGTCCTTCATTCTGGTTATAGCCTAAAGACATATAGAAAGAGGTTTTACCACTTGAGCCTTGAATAGAAACGTTATGACTTTGTGACGGCTTCCAATCACGATACATAATACCTACAACATCCCAGTCTGCATAAAACGAACCGACACCACTACTAGAAATGTCAAAATCGTCTCCTAATACCATTTCTCTATACCCACTCTTGCCTCCATGTTTTTGTTGCCATGCTTCAGCTTTTGGAAGCATGGCATCTAAATCCATTCCAAATAACTCATTGGCAGTACCCGTACGTTGATTAGCTGCACTCAAAGCTCTAATCTGTGTTGGAACATCAGGATAATTTGGCAAAACAGTAGGGGTTTCCCATGCAAAGTTATTGGTGTAATTAATAGATAATTTATCTGTTTTTTTCGCGGCCTTAGTTGTAATAAGAAGCACTCCAAAAGCAGCACGAGCACCATAAATAGATGTGGAAGAGGCATCTTTCAGCACAGAGATATTTTCAATATCCTGTGTATTAAGATAGGATATATCATCCATCGGAACACCATCTACGATTATTAATGGATTACTTTTTGCATTATTGCTCAATGTTCCGGTACCACGAATCGTGATAGAAGGGGTCTTATTAATAGCTCCACTTGTATTAATAATGGACAAACCCGGGACAACGCCTTGCAAAGCCTTAGTCACATCAGATTGAGGACGGGCTTCCAATGATTTACTCACATCAACAGAAGAAACAGCTCCGGTCAAGTTAACTTTCTTTTGAGTACCGTAACCGACAACAACTACTTCATCCAATAGTTCACTGTCCTCTTTTAACACAACTTTCATGTTTTTAGAGGCAGTCACTTCCTGTGTCTGATAGCCTACATAAGATATTCTTAAAATCGCTCCTACTTTTGTTTTCAAAGAAAATTTTCCATCAATATCAGTAATTCCACCATTTGCGGTACCTTTCTCAACCACACTGGCACCAATTACCGGTTCTCCATTAGCATCCACTATTATTCCGGTAATAGTAGCCCCTGACTGTTGTTGCTCAGACATTTCATAAACACTGCTCGAAGCAGTGGGTATAGCCATTACGTTACTACTGCCAAAAAGCAGCGTACCAATTGCTATCGCTGTGAGGCACCTGCATCCATAGGACCTCTTTTGTTTGCGATCTTCATTCATAAATGATTGATGATTTTGTTGTTAAATAAAAACAAATTTTACAAAAAGATAGATTGAGAGTCAAGAAACAGCTCACTATTTCTTATTAAGGACGAATTATATAAAGTTTAATTTCATAGGCACTTCTCTCTAAAGTTATAAATATAAAAGTCTTGATAATCAAAATTCTCAAAATCACGATCCTAAAAAGGACTACATCTATACATTGGTTGCTTAAGAGACAAATCTAAACTTGTTAACAAAGGAGAAGGGAATCATTTGATTCACTACTATAGCAAAGATATACATTGTTTTAATATCAAGAACAAACATTTACTATTTTTAGCATTTATACACATTTTTTTATCATACTGGTGATACCGGGATAGTAATTAACTGATTAAGATTCTTCAATATTCATAGCATGAAATTCGATCAAGCCATTCATTGGAGTTTCTTCAATCACTTCAACTACAACACCAAATACACTAGCCACATCACGCAAGATGTCAGCATAGCTGTAGGCCAGAGAACCCACAAAGCGAATGGGATAACTCTTGTAGTCATATTGAAGAACACATTTTTCAAAGAAGCTTTCCAAATTTAGTGTCAGCAAGTTATACACATAATCATCTTCAATGTAATCTGCTAAGAAGTAAGATATGGTAGAAAGAAAGCGGTTTGGAAAAGGACGATTATACACGGACTCCATTACTTCATCAGGGCCAACCCGAAATTTATCAAAAAAGGCTGCTGTTATATCTTTAGGAGCCAACCCCTTCAATAGATCGGAGAGAAACATCTTACCTAATACGGCCCCACTACCTTCATCACCAAGTATATAACCACCTGCTTTGACATTTTTCACAATGATTTTTCCATCATAAAAGCACGAATTTGAACCGGTTCCCAATATACATGCAATTCCAGGGTCACATTTAAATAATCCACGGGCCGCTGCCAGCAAATCACTTTCGACTTGTATAGGGGTCTTGAACTGTGCAACAAGTGAAGCTCCAAGAATATTCTTTTTCTCATAGGATGAACAGCCTGCTCCGTAAAAATAGACTTGCTCCAACTTTCTCTTAAAAAAAGTTTCAGGCAATCCCAAACGCACACTTCTACTAATTTCCCTACGGGTTTGAAAGAAAGGGTTAAGCCCTTCTGTAAAAACACGTTGCAAAATATGGTTATCTTCAACCAAAGCCCACTCTGTACGTGTTGAGCCACTTTCGGCAATTAGTTTCATACCTATCACTTTTAGATTTGGATACAAATATATAGTTTCTTTTATAGATTTCTAACGAAAAAATCATAAAAGTTTATATTACCCATATTGAAATCAAGCATCAGGGCAGAGGAATAGATGTAAAGAAAATGCCAATAGATGTAATCTAGCATAACAATAGACGTAATGCTTTATAACAATAGACCTAATTTTGTATAACAATAAATGATATCTATACTGGCGTTTTCTATATTTTATAGAGCTCTATATATCTTCTTTTATTAATGGATTTTTCGCCGTACACATGTTTTTCAATTTATATACCTAAAGTCATAATGTACGGTGAATTTCCTTTAAAAAATATAGAATAATATGCGCGCGTACACGCGATATTATAATACGATTCTCAGAAAAGCTCTCTCCCTTGTTAAAATCACACCATCAAACAACGAAAGTTCTTAGAGAAAGCCTGTTATTGCAAAATATTAATTACAATTCTAAAAATAATAAAACAATTGTTTTTGATATTAAAAATAATCATATCTTTGTTTCACAAATTTCCCTTAAGACATATAGTATTATGAAGAATCTACTACTAATACTCATTTTTCTTTGTGCTCCGGCAATCAGCTCGGCTCAAGAAGGTCGGGTCATACCCGCTGATGAGCAGACATCCGAGTATTTTCCTATTCTAAAAGGCAAGCAAATTGCAATATTCTCAAACCACACAGGAATGGTAGGAAATAAGCATGTATTGGATATTTTATTGGAAAACAAGTTCAATGTAACAGCCATTTTCTCACCCGAGCACGGCTTCCGAGGAGACGCAGATGCAGGCGAACATGTTGCCAGTTCTGTAGATTCAAAAACAGGAGTACCCATCCTCTCATTATACGACGGCAAGGAGAAAAAGCCAAGCGCCGCATCTATGGCTAAATTCGATATTCTGATCGTAGATATACAAGACGTGGGGTTGCGTTATTATACTTACTATGCCACAATGTGCCGGCTGATGGACGTTTGTGCCGAGTACCACAAAAAAGTTTTAATACTCGACCGCCCTAACCCGAATGGTCACTATGTAGATGGGCCCATTTTGGACATGAAATACAAATCGGGAGTAGGTTGGTTGCCAATTCCTACAGTCCACGGAATGACATTAGGAGAATTAGCTCTGATGGTAAACGGTGAAAAATGGCTACCTGAATCACGACAATGCGATATCACCGTTATCAAGTGTAAGAACTATACACACCAGACCCTGTATAGATTGCCGATTGCCCCTTCCCCTAATTTACCCAACATGAAAGCAGTCTATCTCTATCCTTCAACGTGCTATTTTGAAGCGACACCTGTCAGCCTAGGCAGAGGTACCTCTCTTCCATTTCAAATCTACGGACATCCGGACATGACAGGCTACAGTTATAGCTTTACCCCCAAAAGCACGCCCGGAGCAAAGACTCCGCCACAAATGGATAAGCTTTGCCACGGGGTGGATCTGAGCAAATTGAGCGACGAGGAGATTTATACCAAAGGGATCGATTTAAGCTACATCATCAATGCTTACCGCAATCTTAATATTGGCGACAAATTCTTCTACAATTCATTTGAAAAACTTGTCGGAAGAGACTATGTGCGTAGAATGATTGAAGAAGGCAAAAGCGCTAATGAGATAAAAGCGATGTGGAAAAGTGATGTGGAAAAATTCAAAAAACAACGAAGACCATATCTTTTATACAAAGAATAAATACGCTATATTTGAAGATTATTTACTTTTCAGAGACATCATTCATACAATACATCGATTATAGCTGATTTCTAAACAGTTTTAAGCTAAAGCATTAAAGAAAAGTAGATATCCTAATAAATAATATGATAAAAAAGGACGAACATAACATCCATTAAGCCCTGATTAAGATATGAGCCCAATAGCTGTCATCATAACCATCATCGCGTACTTTGTGATTTTATTCACAGTATCTTATATTGCCGGAAGAAAAGCCGATAATGCAGGCTTTTTTGTCGGCAACCGTAAATCGTCCTGGTACGTAGTGGCATTTGCCATGATCGGATCCAGCATTTCAGGAGTGACTTATGTATCCGTGCCAGGAATGGTAGCGGTTAGTGGCTTCGGCTATCTACAGATGGTAATGGGATTTTTTACGGGGCAGTTTATCATAGCTTTTGTTCTAGTGCCGTTATTCTATAAAATGAACTTGATTTCAATCTATGAATACCTCGAAAACAGATTTGGAATGTCATCCTACCGTACAGGAGCATGGTTCTTTTTTATATCAAAAATGCTTGGTGCAGCCGTGCGTTTATTTTTAGTATGCCTCACTTTACAGCTGCTTGTTTTCGACCCTATGGATCTCCCCTTCATTCTTAATGTTATTATCACAGTATCTTTAGTCTGGCTCTATACATTCCGGGGAGGAGTAAAATCGTTGATTTGGACAGACTCGCTAAAAACATTTTGTCTGGTTGTTTCAGTTGTGCTTTGCATTTTCTATATTGCATCGGATTTAAATTTATCTTTCACCGGCATGATAAAGACGATTGCCGGTAATGATATGTCCCGCATATTTTTCTTCGACGACGTCAACAGTAAACAATACTTCTTCAAACAGTTTCTTGCGGGCGTATTCACCATGATTGCTATGACAGGACTTGATCAAGATATGATGCAGCGGAATCTGAGTTGCAAGAATTTTAAAGATTCGCAAAAGAATATGATTACCAGCGGAGTATTTCAACTTGTGGTTATATTCATGTTTCTGGTTCTCGGCACGTTACTCTATGCTTTCGCGGCTAATGAACATATCCAAGTGACAAAAGGCGATCAATTATTTCCGGTCATTGCAACCGGCAATTATTTACCGGTTATAGTCGGAATTTTATTTATTGTCGGTCTGATTTCTTCAGCCTACTCAGCAGCCGGTTCCGCGTTGACAGCATTAACCACATCATTCACGGTCGACATTCTTGGCACGAAAGGAAAAGGAGAAAAGGAGATTGTGAAAATACGCAAGCGAGTGCACATCGGAATGGCTGCCGTTATGGGAATCGTAATTTTTGTATTCAACATCTTGAATAATACGAGTGTGATAGATGCTGTGTACATTCTGGCCAGCTATACTTACGGTCCGATACTCGGTCTATTCGCTTTCGGTATATTGATGAAGCAACCGGTGAGAGATAAATATATACCTCTCGTTGCCATCGCCTCACCAATACTCTGTTTCATCCTGCAGAAGAATTCAGTGGCATGGTTCAACGGTTATCAATTCAGTTACGAGTTGTTGATTTTCAATGCACTGTTCACATTCGCCGGACTTTGTGTGTTAATCAAGAAAGAAGAAAAAAAACATTTAACTTAATACATCATCATGAATGTGAGACATCGTTTTTGGTTCATTATTCTTGCCGCCTCCCTATCCCCCCTGATGGGAGGTGCGCAAGAACTCCCGAACAATATCCGGCAAGAGATCGGCCGATTTCTTGATTCGGTTGCCCGGAAAGAGATTTCAGTAGGGCGCATCAAAATTGATTCGATTGCGGTAAGTGGAGAAACGTTACAACTATTTGCCAATATGAACTGCGCTTATATTCCATTCAGGGAGAGCAATGTTACCGAAATCTACAAGGGTGTAAAAGCGATATTGCCTGCTGAGTTTGACAAATACAAACTGCAAATTATCACCAATAAGCGTACTATCGAAGAGCTCATTCCCATGAGTCTTCGTACCAAAAAAGATAAGAACGCAAAAACGTTCACTCACCCATTGACAAAGCCTTTGGTTACGCCTATTTCAATTCCTTACACGCCCACAAACGGCCTAAACAACCGTCATATAGCGATGTGGCAAAGCCACGGATTTTACTACGAATCGAAATTAGCTCGTTGGGAATGGCAGCGGGCACGTATTTTCCAAACGGTTGAAGACTTGTACACTCAAAGTTATGTACTACCTTTCCTTGTACCAATGCTCGAAAATGCCGGAGCAAATGTATTATTGCCTCGTGAGCGGGATTGTAACACACAAGAAGTTATCGTAGATAATGACGGATCTCTCCACGGCAAATCGGCTTACGTGGAAAATGCGGGTGATAAAATGTGGAAACAGGGTGAAGGCGCAGGCTTCGCTTATCTGAAAGAAGAGTATATCGATTTCGAGAATCCTTTTCGAGACGGAACATATCGTGTCATTGAGACTGTAAAAGGGAAAAATGCGAAGGAAAGCACAGCGGAATGGATACCGGAAATACCCGTTGCGGGAAGATATGCCGTATATGTTTCGTACAAGACTTTACCTAACAGCACAGACGATGCACTCTATACGGTTTATCATAAAGGCGGCATCTCACAGTTCAAAGTCAACCAGCAAATGGGGGGCGGTACATGGATTTATTTGGGAACTTTCGGATTTGATGCCGGAAAGAATAACACATTCCGAATTGCTTTAAGCAACCGGTCGGCTAAAACCGGTCAGGTAGTAACGGCCGATGCCATCAAGATTGGCGGAGGTATGGGTAATATTGCACGTCGAGTTTCAGAAGATGGTACAACAGAGAACCGGAAAAGCGCTGATGCAGACGCCCCGGTGATAAAAAAGGATATGCCTAAAGTAGATTACCCTTATGAGAAAAGTGGTTATCCACGCTTTTGTGAAGGAGCCCGTTACTGGTTACAATGGGCGGGTATACCCGATAGTGTTTATTCGGAAAGCCACGGGAAAAATGACTATACCGACGATTACAGATGTCGCGGAGTATGGGTAAATTACCTTGCAGGCGGGTCAGCTGTTTACCCAGAAGCCAAAGGTCTTAATATACCCATTGATTTATCTTTCGCTTTTCACACCGATGCGGGAACAACTTTGAACGATTCTATTATCGGCACATTGGGTATATACCAGACCGACTCATATAATGGAGTATTCGCAAACGGTTCATCCCGTTATCTTTCGCACGACTTGACTGATCTTGTCCAATCGAATATCGTAAGGGATATCCGCACGCTATATGAGCCTCAATGGACTCGACGCGGAAAGTGGAACCAGTCTTATTATGAAGCGCGCGTTCCCCGCGTACCGGCTATGCTTCTGGAGCTCCTCTCCCATCAAAATTTCGCTGACATGAGATACGGGCTTGACCCGCGCTTCCGTTTCACCGTGAGTCGTGCTATTTACAAAGGCATCCTGCAATTCATCTGTTCACAGAATAATATAGCTTATGTTGTCCAACCGCTACCGGTGGAACACATGGCCATGCGTATGGCGAGTGAAAATGAAATGGAACTAAGTTGGCAATCGGTGGATGATCCTTTGGAGCCAACGGCAAAAGCCGAAAAGTATATTGTATATACTCGAATTGGAGACGGAGATTTTGATAATGGCATAGTGGTTGATAAAAACACTTACCGCACAAACGTGCCTGCAGGTGTAGTCTGTAGCTATAAAGTTACAGCATTAAACAAGGGTGGCGAGAGCTTCCCATCGGAAATCCTCTCCATAGGCCGTGCATTCAATTCTAAAGGTACCGTATTAATCGTGAACGGATTTAATCGCATCAGCGCTCCGGCCGATTTTGTAGCTGCAGCTCCCGCAGATACTTTGTTAGCCGGTTTCCTTGATGATCTCGATCATGGAGTACCTTACCAACGGGAAATTAATTATATTGGAAAGATGAAAGAATACCGCCGTTCAATCCCGTGGATGGATGACGATGCTTCAGGCTTTGGCGACAGTTATGGCGATCAAGAAGGCAAAGTAATTGCCGGAAACACTTTTGATTACCCTGCAATACATGGAGCTGCCATTCTGAAAACCGGATACTCTTTTGTATCATGTAGTAGTCTAAGCATCTCCTCCAACGCAAGCCACTCCGAGCTTTCTCTCTCCACAGAGAAAAGAAATCCTGTAGAGAAGGGAAAGGGAAGTGTTTCACTAAATGATTATAAATATGTTGATCTGATTTTGGGTAAGCAATGCCAGACCAAAATGGGACGCGGAGGTATAAAGCCATTGGAATTTAAAACCTTTAGCAAACCTCTGCAAGAGGCAATATCCGTTTATTGCAAACAAGGAGGAAATTTATTTGTTTCGGGTGCTTATGTAGGCACCGATCTATGGGATAATAGACTCGCTCCCTCTTTAGAAGCTGACCGGAAATTTACCACGGAAGTATTAAAATATAAATGGCGTGTAGGACAAGCTGCTATTGAAGGCAGAGTAAAAAGTGTTGCTTCACCATTTTCGACAATAAGAGGTAACTATACTTATTTCAACAAGTTGAATTCCGAGAGTTATGTAGTGGAATCCCCCGATGCTATTGAACCCGCCTCAACAGATGCGTACACTGTTATGCGTTATTCTGAAAACAACCTAAGTGCAGGTGTGGCTTACAAAGGTGATTACAAAACGTGTGTGCTGGGATTTCCTTTCGAATCTTTACGGAGTGCAACCGAACGGGAATCACTGATGAAAGGGATTATGGACTTCTTCAAAGAGTAAAAGAATAAAATCATGAATAAAAGACTGTCGATTCAAATTCAATCATCATTTATGAATGCAAGATTCATGATTGCGTTCCTGTTATGCCTGCTACCAATTATGGTACAGGCACAACATGGGACGTTTCGTTTCGCACAATTGACGGATATTCACCTCAATCCGAACACCCCTAACCCCACCGAAGATCTACTTCGTTCGGTAGCCCAACTGAATGCAACAGATAGCATCGATTTTGTATTGGTCACAGGCGACCTGACAGAAAACGGTGACCGTGCCACACTCGAAAAAGTAAAATCGATTCTCGATTTATTGAAGCAAAAATACTACGTCATTCTTGGAAATCATGAGACGAAATGGAGTGATTCGGGATGCACGGCTTTCGACGATATATTCGGGAGTGACCGCTTTGAATTTATGCACAAAGGCTTACTTTTTCTTGGATTCAATTCGGGACCTTTAATGCGTATGGCTTACGGACATGTAGTACCCCAAGATATTGCCTGGATGACTAGAGAAATGGACAAGGCTGATAAAAGCACTCCTGTGGTATTGGTCACCCACTATCCCATCCTAGCGGGAGATGTGGATAACTGGTATGAATTGACAGATGCGGTACGCCCTTATAACATCCGCACTTTCATTGGGGGGCACTACCATTCCAACCGCGAATTTCGATACGATGGCATACCCGGTATATTGACCCGCAGTAACTTGCGCGATAAAAACGGGAAACCGGGATATGGCATATTTGATGTAACGAAGGACTCCATTCTTGTCTACGAGCAACGCATCGGTGAACCAAAAAAGAAATGGGCTTCTCTGTCGTTAAGCAAGCAATATTTCGACCATATCGGAAAAGCGGACAAATATCCGGACTTCTCGGTTAACAAGAAATATGCCAAAGTCAGTGAACAATGGATTGTAAAAACCGGCGTAGGCATCTACTGTTCACCTGTCATAGAAGAAGCAAAAACTTCCGTTACCAATCCCGGCACAAAGACGAAAAACAGCTTAAATACAAAAAGAAATAAAGTCTTTGTCGGAGACGATATGGGATACCTGACATGCTATGACTTGAAAAACGGGAAAAAAATCTGGAGCTTTAAAGCAGGTAAACGCATTGTAGGAACACCGGCAGCTACAGGTGGAGTTATTGTTTTCGGTTCTGCCGACCGCTGTATATATGGGCTGAACGTCTCTGACGGAAAGGTGAAATGGACGGTTGAAGCCAAAGAGCCTGTATTAGGTGCAGTATCCATCGACAATGGTATAGCTTATATTGGTGCCAGCGACTCTACTTTCCGTGCCATTGACATACAAAATGGGAACATTAAATGGGCATATAGCGGAATAAAGGGATACATTGAGACCAAACCGCTAATCACAGCTGACAAGGTTATCTTCGGAGCTTGGGACAATACGCTTTATGCATTAAACAAAGCGAACGGAAAAGAGATGTGGAAATGGACTGGCGGTCTGAATCGTATGCACTTCTCTCCCGCAGCCGTATGGCCTGTATCAGCTGACGGAAAAGTGTTCATTACCGATCCGGAGCGTGCAATGACTGCCATCGATATCAATTCGGGACAGACAGTATGGCGTACCTATCGTTCTACAGTACGCGAAACCATAGGTTTGTCCGAAGACGGTGAGCGTTTATATAGCAAAACAATGAACGATAGTATTGTATGTTATTCCACAAAAGGTAATGTACCTCATGAAATATGGGCATCCAACGTTGCATTTGGCTATGAACATGCACCATCCATGCCTGTAGAAAAAGGGGGGACAGTATTCGGTAGTACAAAAGAAGGCCTTATCTTTGCTTTGGAACCCAAAACGGGTAAAGTGCTATGGAAGCACAAAGTAGGTAATTCACTAATCAGTACTGTGGTGCCATTGAATGGTAAGGAAGTATTGTTCACTGCATTCACTAATCAGTACTGTGGTGCCATTGAATGGTAAGGAAGTATTGTTCACTGCAACCAGCGGAGAAGTGGGATTACTGAAGTTTAAATGATAAAAGGCCTAATGATGAATAATCGCTCATTTCAAGAAGATTGCGCGACATCATAAACTGAAATAAAGAAAAGTAAACTGAAAAACAGAAATATCCTATTATGAAAAAGATCAATTGCTTTATCCCTTACATGGATAAAGACCAAGTATTAAAAACGGTGGAGGGACTGAAGAGTACCAACTTAGTCGAAAAAATCTATTTACTGGCGGCTCCTGATGTCACAGAAAACATAGCAGGATGCAACCTGATACATACTAGTTCTATCAAGTCAAGCGCAACGATAAGGAAAATCGCAGGATATGCCGCAACCGAATATACTTTGGTTTATACCAAGTATACCACACTCCAATTGGGTATGTTTGCGTTGGAACGGATGATCCACATAGCCGAAGATAGCAAAGCCGGTATGGTATATGCCGATCATTACCAAGTGGTGGAAGGCAAACAAACCAATGCACCGGTGATTGATTATCAATTAGGCTCATTACGCGATGATTTCGACTTCGGTTCGCTTCTGTTGTTCAGCACAGATGCTTTTAAAGAAGCTGCAGCGCGCATAACAGAAGATGACTATGAATTTGCCGGTCTCTACGACCTACGCCTGAAAATAAGTCAGAAAGCAGATCTTATACATATCAACGAATATCTTTACAGCGAAGTGGAAAAGGACATCCGCAAGAGTGGCGAAAAGATTTTCGACTATGTTGATCCGAAAAACCGCGAGGCACAGATTGAAATGGAAGATGCCTGTACGGAACATTTGAAAGAGATTGGAGGATATCTAGCACCTTACTTCGAACATATTGAATTCTCAGCAGCTAACTTTGAGTATGAAGCTTCAGTCATTATACCCGTACGCAACAGAATACGTACGATCCGTGATGCCATAAAGTCGGTACTGAATCAAAAGACCGACTTTAAATTTAATTTAATAGTTATCGACAATCATTCGACTGACGGTACAACTGAAGCTATTGATGAGTTCGCATCCGATGTCCGTCTGGTACACATCATCCCCGAAAGGAATGATCTTGGTATCGGAGGATGCTGGAACATGGGTATACATCATCCTGCATGTGGAAAGTTTGCCGTGCAACTGGATAGTGATGATGTCTACAAAGATGAGAATACCCTATCTATAATGGTCCGTGCATTCTATGAACAAAATTGTGCTATGGTAGTGGGAACCTATATGATGACAGACTTTGATATGAATATGATTGCCCCGGGTATTATTGACCACAAAGAATGGACACCGGAGAACGGGCGGAACAATGCTCTTCGTATTAACGGTCTAGGCGCACCCCGTGCATTCTATACGCCGGTGCTTCGTGAAATCAAAGTCCCAAATACTAGCTATGGAGAGGATTATGCGCTCGGATTGAATTTCTCACGCAAATATCAAATCGGTCGTGTATACGATGTAGTCTATCTTTGCCGTCGCTGGGATGACAATTCGGATGCCTCGCTGGATATTGTCAAAATGAATGGGCATAATCTATATAAAGATCGCATACGGACTTGGGAGTTACAAGCTAGGATAAAAATCAACGAACAAAGCTGGGATAAAGGCTTCTAAGTTACGGGATATATAGATCTGACTTATTGGATATATACTTCCAGCACGTCAGATATATAGATGCAACATGCTGGATATATAGACGCAACCAAACAAGTTCAAAGGACGGAAAAGATAAGATACTAACGGGAAAGAAAAAGCGTATGAATCAGAAAGTAAAAAACTTATTTGCAGAGCAATTTAATGATTGGGAATTGGCACGCAATAATTACAATGCCCTCTCAGGGGTACGCGTAAAAGAATTGAATGTAGCGGGAATTCCTTATAAGGTTCAATTCAATCCTGCACGCATCGTATCTTCAGGAGCAAAGGTCGACTCAAAGTCTATAAAAGAGCGAAAATGCTTTCTGTGCCCCGCCAATTTACCCAAAGAGCAAAAGGGCATCCCGTTCCTGGGACATTATCAGATATTAATCAACCCATTTCCTATCTTCCCTCGCCATCTGACCATCCCTGAGTTGGAACATACCGAACAACGGATCGAAACTCGTTTTGGAGATATGTTGGAATTGGCTAAGGATTTACCGGAATATGTGATATTCTACAACGGTCCAAAATGTGGAGCCTCCGCACCCGATCATGCACATTTTCAAGCGGGGAATAAAGGCTTTATGCCGATCGAGCAGACTTGGAGGCAAACTATAGCAGGTAGAATTCTTGATTATGGAGAAGCTACATTGTGGTATCTAAAAGATGCACCGCGTAATACGCTTATCATTGAGGCGACAGAAAAAGAAGATGCTGAAAAGCTATTTAAGAACCTCTATGCTTGCCTAACTCCACTCGGAAGATCCTGTTCTGAAGAGAATAGTTGTCTAGAAAAAGAAGAAAAGATGAATGGAGAGGAGCCTATGATGAATGTATTGGCATGGTATGAAAACAAGAGAACCAATAACTCGAAAGAAGTTAAAGGATTCGAAAAGGGCACAGGATGCACCGAAGTTACAGAAGCGACTTGGGTCATTTGTGTTTTTCCGCGCGAAAAACATCGACCGGCTTGCTATACAGCCGAAGGAGATGCAAATTTATTAAGCAGTCCTGCGTCCGTCGATCTTGGAGGAGTATTTATTCTACCGGTCGAGAAAGATTTCTTAAAAATAGGGGCTCCCGATATTGAACAAATACTCACGGAAGTCTGCTTGTCGGAAGAGAAGTTCAATTTGTTAAGAAGACGGATAAAAGAGAATATTGCATAAGCATTTTATGAACTCAGATAAGAGTTAAACTAGTATGGAAAGAAGTATGAAAGAACCTAAAATACATGTCGGAATACTATTCGAGCCTCAAATAGAATTTGTATTTCCAGTTCCCTATTTATTTCAAGGCAAAGAGATTAGTGGGAAACAGGTTGCGACCTATGATGAAGGACACATTCTCTGGAACGGACGTCTATATGATGAGTTGGTATTTGAGCCTGTAAATGAAGTTTCAGATTCATTCGAATTACTGGATGTTACAATTGGCATAAATTTCCATTGGGAACGTAAAGAAGATCAGCGCTTCCTTGGGGCTCTTAGGCTCATTGTAGAAGATGGAAAGCTCACAGGAATCAACATTATTAACGTGGAAGATTATCTTGTCAGCGTTATCTCCAGTGAAATGAGTGCAACCGCTTCATTAGAGTTATTAAAAGCCCATGCAGTCATTTCCAGAAGTTGGTTACTGGCGAATATGCAAACAGCGAATAGCAGCCATGCGGAACAACAATGCACATCACATCAGCATACGAACCCTAATCCAGCAAATGATTCAGAACAAGCTGGCTCATTGGACAATGTAGAGATGATTAAATGGTATGAACGTGATACTCATACTCGCTTTGATGTTTGTGCAGACGATCATTGTCAGCGCTATCAGGGAATCACACGAGCCTCTACCGAAATAGTAAAGCAAGCTATCGCAGCTACATGCGGACAAGTATTGATGTATGACGACAAGATATGTGATGCACGCTTCTCGAAAAGTTGTGGCGGAGCATTCGAAGAGTTCCAATACTGTTGGGACGATATTCAATACCCATATCTGAGCAAACAACGGGATAGCAAGCAAGAAACAGTGCTACCCGACTTGACTCAGGAAACTGAAGCCGACCGATGGATACGTACCTCGCCTAAGGCCTTCTGTAATACCACAGACAAGAAGGTACTCTCGCAAGTGCTGAATAATTACGACCAAGAGACCACTGACTTTTACCGTTGGACAGTGACTTATGCACAAGAAGAGTTGTCTGCACTCATCCTAAAACGTTCGGGCGTTGATTATGGACAGATTATTGACCTCATCCCTATTGCTCGTGGAACATCGGGCAGACTTTGGAAATTAAAAATAGTAGGGACCAAAAAGAGCATGATTATCGGTAAGGAACTGGAAATACGCCGCACCCTTTCCACCTCCCATTTATACAGTTCTGCTTTTGTAGTAGATAGAAAAGACATCTCTGTCGATGGGATACCCGGAACATTCGTTATTACCGGTGCAGGATGGGGACATGGAGTGGGCTTATGTCAAATCGGTGCCGCAGTAATGGGAGAACAAGGATACCTGTACGATGCCATATTGCTTCATTATTATATCAATGCCACCTTGGAAAAACTTTATTAATATGGATAAACAGAAGAAAAAAAACAACCCTTGGGCATGGATTCCAACCCTATATTTTGCGGAAGGTCTCCCTTACGTCGCAGTAATGACCATATCTGTCATTATGTACAAACGGCTGGGAATTTCCAATACCGATATTGCACTATATACCGGCTGGTTGTATCTGCCATGGGTTATAAAGCCTTTTTGGAGTCCATTTGTTGACCTGATAAAGACTAAACGCTGGTGGACGCTCACTATGCAATGGGTAATGGCCATTGCTCTAGCATGTATTGCATTCTCCATCCCCACACCCTTCTTTTTCCAACTAACCCTAGCTGTCTTCTGGGTAGTTGGATTTACTTCTGCAACGCATGATATTGCAGCCGACGGGTTCTATATGCACGCATTGACAGAACATGAACAATCGCTTTATGTCGGAATCAGAAGTACCTTTTATCGGGTAGCAACTGTAGCGGGACAAGGCTTATTGGTCATTATAGCCGGTTTAATCGAGACAGGAACAGGCCTGGAATCGGCTGTATTGGAAGTAAAGGCATCACCTTCGTATAGTAACACCTTAACACTTCCCAGCTTCGATGGCGTACAACTGGATTCCTCAAAGGAAGCCCATTTTGTATATACTACTTCAGTTGTTAAAGCAGGAACAATTCCTGTTTCAAAAGATTCCAGCGACATCAAATCACAAATAGCAGAATTAACAAAGCAGGTAAAAGAGTCTAATATTACAAATAAATTCGTTCCTGAAGAATCTAAAGCCGAAGGCGCAGGAACCATCTCAAAAGGAAAAAGTGAAAGCTCGTTTACGACCTGGGTAAGGAATACTTTCGGAGAAAAGCGTGAAGTCTCAACAGATGCGACAGACAATATCGTGGTAGTCGGAGTCCGCTTATCGAAAAAGCCAGCTACCGATGATTCGAAAATTCTGAATATCACTTTTAAAGACGGTGATCAAAGTATTAAACTAGAGCAGAATATATTGTCTCCGCGTTTTGAATTTACTGCTGATAATTGGAATAAGCCAGCATACTTGCTATTCAGAATAGATCATAAAATACAGAACGAGACTTCCGCTACATTTGCCGGAGCATCGGGCAACATTCCTTTTGCTTGGATGGTTGTATTTATTGTCCTATCGGTATTTTTCCTTGCAGTGAGTTTCTATCATAACTGGGTATTACCCAAACCAAATTCCGACTATGCCTCGAAAAATGTCACAGCAAAAAATATCATGAAAGAGTTCTTTGCAACTTTCGAAAGTTTCTTTGCCAAGGATCAGGCATTAGTTGCCATCTTATTTATGTTGCTCTACCGATTGCCTGAGGCCCAGCTAGTCAAGTTAATCAACCCCTTCCTGCTCGATCCTATCGATAAAGGAGGATTAGGGTTAACCACCGGACAAGTCGGCTTTGTATATGGCACAATCGGCATTATCGGACTGACCATCGGTGGTATAATAGGAGGATTGGTTGCAGCAAAAGGTGGATTGAAGAAATGGCTGTGGCCAATGGCTTGGAGTATGTCACTCACTTGCCTGACATTTATCTATCTGAGCTATTTTCAAGATCACTCCTTGTTGACGGTTAACATTTGTGTGTTCATTGAGCAGTTTGGCTATGGTTTTGGATTTACAGCTTATATGCTCTATTTGATCTATTTTTCCGAAGGCGAGCATAAGACAGCACACTATGCCATCTGCACTGGTTTCATGGCACTGGGAATGATGCTACCGGGTATGTCAGCCGGATGGTTACAAGACACCATCGGTTACAAACATTTCTTCGTATGGACAATTATTTGTTGCGCAGCCACCATTGCCGTCTGTGCATTTATCAAAATAGATCCTAATTTCGGCAGGAAGAAAGAAAAGAATTAAGGAGTTAAGAAGATAAAAGAGTCTCTGACTAATCTGGATGAGAGGTTTTTAAGAGAATAAGTAAACAATAAAAGTAACATCTACTGAGATGAAAACAAAAATAAAAGAAAATTTCATGAGAAAAGATATCCCAAGCAGAATCTTTCTTTTCATCCTTTTTTGTCTATTCGTTGGAATGGTACAAGCACAAAAGATCAGAATAAAGACAGGCATTGAGGTGCTGAAAGAGCAGAATTTCAAGTGTCTGGAAGGAAAGCGTGTAGGATTAATCACCAATCCGACGGGGGTAGACAATAATATGAAATCCACTATCGATATACTACACGAAGCCCCGAATGTAAATCTTGTCGCTCTTTTCGGACCGGAACATGGAGTGCGTGGAGATGCCCATGCAGGGGATCATGTTACTGACCTAAAAGATCCTTCTACGGGATTGCCGGTCTATTCCCTTTATGGCAAAACCCGCAAAGCAACTCCCGATATGCTAAAAGACATTGATGTATTAGTCTACGACATTCAAGATATCGGTTGTCGATCGTTTACTTACATCAGCACAATGGGCCTTGCCATGGAAGCTGCTGCCGAAAACGGAAAAGAATTCATCGTACTTGATAGGCCCAATCCTTTGGGTGGGATGAAAGTTGAAGGGAACCTAACAGAAGATAATTGTATTTCTTTTGTCAGCCAATTCAAAATTCCATACCTTTACGGCCTTACTTGTGGGG
>JADHED010001210.1_pt1 | contig 23656 bp, 28 predicted proteins | sample 8952041 | NCBI WGS metagenome assembly JADHED01 (sample SAMN16124423, study PRJNA663239) | bioreactor sludge metagenome | isolation source: sludge (control) | place: India:Bengaluru | collected 2018-09-08
TATATCTTGCCGGTGCGCAAGATCTCGATAGAAGTGTGGCATGCTCAAAAGGATTTAAAAAAGACAACTTAATTGCGGTTGAAAAAGACTATGATGTTGCAATAAATCTTCGTAAAAAAAAATGTATTGACGTTGTATGGTGATATGATTGAGATTATAGAAAAATGGCCGCCAGATAAGGAAATACACGTAGTATATGGCGATTTTTGTTGTGGCTTGGATGCGTTCAAATACATTCGCCTAAGCGATCTGTGGGCACTTCCACATCTAAGAAACTGTGTATTCGCTTTTAATTTTATGCGTGGAAGAGAAAAATTAGTTGGACCGATGTTTAAAAAACTACAGGAAGAAGGCGGTGATCTATTCAAGCATAGATCGAGGATATTAACAGCGGCATTTTGCTCTAGCATAACAGAGCACATGGCAGAACATTTTGGGTGGGATGATGAAACCGCACAAAAATACATCAATTTTTTTAACAAAAAAATAAACGCATCCTATTTTTCGTATAAAACGACTGTTGGAAAAGGATTGACGTTTGATTCGTGCGTTTTTGAAAATATTCAACGACACATGAAGTATGATATTCTCAGCCCATGGGATTACAATATAAGAGTTGTTAAAAAGCTGTGGTCAGGCGATCAAGTGAGGCGTCAGGTTGCCGCAATACTTGCCCACAGAACACGAAGACTGGCCGCATAGGTTCAACCATGGGGCCAAACGGACACGGGCGCCTGTTGATCGGCAAGGAAAAAATCCGCGAATATCTCGGAATCGGAGAGCCGGCGTTCTATGATTTCGTCAAGATGGGCATGCCGGCGCGGGTGATCCAGAACCGCTGGTACGCCCACTCTGACAACATCGATACGTTCTTCAAACAGATCACCGGCCGCAGCACGAAAGAGGTCCCGACGGACGCAGAATAGTCCCCGTCAACACTTTTGTTCGGCCATAATCCACCCCTGTAGCGCTTTTTTCCGCCTCTATTCCGTTTTCGCTCAAAAACCCGGTGTAACCTGATCTCGACTCTGCAAGGGCACCGGGTTTTGAATTTAGCGAGGACGGAAATGTGACAGAATACGCGACCACCGAGCCCGAAAAGATCGTCGCCGGAGACCTCGTCGCATGGAAGCGCGAAGCCTCCGGCCTCTCCATCCCCACCGGCGAGGTGCCCAAGGCCTCCGCCGGCTGGGCGCTCACCTACGCGCTCGTCAAGAGCGGCACCCGCATCCAGATCACCGCCTCCGCCTCCGGGGATGACCACCTCGTTTCCGTCGCCGCCGCCACCACCGCCGGCTACACGGTCGGCGTCTACCAGTGGCAGGCCTACGTCACCAAGACGACCGAGCGCTACCTCGTCGACTCCGGCACGATCGAGATCCTCGCCAACTTCGCCGCGGCCACCTCCGGCTACGACGGCCGCTCCCACGCCCGCAAGGTGCTCGACGCGCTGAAGGCCAAAATCGAATCCCGCGCCACAAAGGACCAGGAGCAGATGCTGGTCGGCGGCCAGGTCGTCGGCCAGATGCCGATCCACCGCCTGCTCGAGTTCTACGACCGCTTCAAGGCCGAGGTCGCGGCCGAAGAGGCCGCGGAGCGCGTTGCCAACGGCATGGGCTCCGGCCGCAACATCTTCGTGAGGTTCACAGATGTTTAAGTGGCTGCGCCGATCAAGCGCCTCGCCCGTCGTCGCTCATGGGGCACCGGACCAGCGGTCTATGGTGCGCGCCTTCGTCGCCGCGCAGGCTACCCGCCTGCTGGACGACTGGAACCTCTCGGCCATCTCGATCGACAAGGACGTCGAGGGGGCGCTCGTCACGCTGCGCACCCGCAGCCGCGACCTCTGCCAGAATAACGACTACGGCCGCCGCTATCTCAACCTGCTCGTCGCCAACGTGGTCGGCCCGGCCGGCATCCGGCTGCAGATGAAGGTCAAGAACCGCACCGCCAAGGGCGCCGAGGTGCTCGACGACAACGCCAACCGCATGATCGAGGCCGCCTGGGACCGCTGGGGCCGCCGCGAGCAGTGCTGCACCACCCGGCGCCACAGCTTCACCGAGCTCTTGGCGCTGCTCATGTTCTCGGCCCCGCGCGACGGCGAGGCGCTCGTGCGCGTCGCCCGCGGATACGGCAACGAGTTCGGCTTCGCGCTCTCCCCGATCGCCGTCGACTGCCTCGACCACAGCTACAGCGACACCAGGGCCCGCGTCCGCATGGGGGTCGAGACCGACGCCTGGGGCGCGCCGGTCGCCTACCACGTCCTCACCACCAACCCGGCCGACGGCGCCTGGCCCTCGGCCTCCGAGTACAAGCGCGAGCGCATCCCGGCCGCCGAGCTGCTCCACGTCTACAAGCCCGAGCACCTGGTGCAGACCCGCGGCATCCCCTGGACACACACGGCCATGCGCCGGCTGCACATCGCCGGCAAGTACGAGGAGACCGCGCTGGTTGCCGCCCGGGTGGGGGCCGCGCACATGGGCTTCTTCATCACCGGCGACGGCACGGGCCTTTCCTACGGCGACGACAAGGACTCGGCCGGCAACCAGATTTCGGAGGTGGCGCCCGGCAAGTTCGAGACCCTCGGCCCCACGATCAAGGACTTCAAACAGTTCGCGCCCCAGCACCCCACCACCAACTACGGCGACTACGTCAAGGCGGTGCTGCGCGGGGCGGCCTCGGGGCTCAACATCTCCTACATCTCGCTTGCCAACGACCTCGAGGGCACCAGCTACTCCTCCGGACGCCAGGGCCTGCTGGAAGAGCGCAGCTACTACATGCACCTGCAGCAGTGGCTGATCGACTGGGTCTGCCAGCCGGTATTCGACGCCTGGCTGCCCATGGCGATCGCCGCCGGCCAGGTCAACCTCCCCATGGCCGACCTCGCGCGCTACCGCCAGGCCGCCACCTGGCAGCCGCGGCGCTGGACCTGGATCGACCCGCGCGCTGACATGGAGGCCGCGAAATCGGCGGTCGCGCTCGGCATCAACAGCCGGAGCCGCATCGCCGGCGACCAGGGAGCGGACCTGGACGACGTTTTCGACGAGCTCGCCCGCGAGCAGCAGGCCGCCGAGCGGCTGGGGATCGAGATCGACCCCGACAAGAAAACGGAACCCGCCAAGGAGACCGCCAATGCCGACGAATAAAACCGTCATCAAGACCGGCGTCATGCGCCGCCGCTATGAAATCCGCAAGGAGGACGTCTCCGAAGAGCAGCGCACGGTGGCGCTCACCTTCTCCTCCGAGCAGCCCTACGACCGCTGGTTTGGCACCGAGATCCTGGACCACGGGAAAAAGAGCGTTCTGCTGGACCGCCTGAACACCGGCGGACCGTTACTGGTGGACCACGACACCCGCGACCAGGTCGGGGTGGTCGAGGAAGCGAAAATCGGCACCGACCGGAGAGGCCGGGCAGTCGTGCGGCTGGGGAAGTCGCAGCGCGCCGAGGAGATCTTCCGCGACATCGCCGACGGGATCCGCAAGAACATCAGCGTGGGCTACCGCGTGCATCAAATGCAACTGGAGAGCGCGGAAGGCGAGAACCAGGAGCAGAAGACCTACCGGGTCACGAAGTGGGAGCCGCTGGAAGTGTCTGTCGTAGCGGTGCCCGCGGACAACTCGGTCGGGATCGGCCGCGCGGACGACACCCTCCGCGAGTTCGAGACCGAAGTGATCGAACCTGAAATCCAAACCCGAGCCTTAGTGCCGGCAAAGAAGGAGAACACCATGCCCGAACCCATCGTTGAGCAGGTCGTAGACCTGGCAGTGGAGAGAGACAAGGTCCGCAAGGAAGAGCAGAAGCGCGTGCGCGAGATCCTGGCCTACGGCGAGCAGTTCAAGTGCGCCGAGGAGGCCAAGAAGGCCGTCGACGACGGCACGCCGCTCGACCAGTTCCGGCACCAGGTGCTGGAGCGCCTGGGCAAGATCAAGCCGGTGGAGACCGACCCGGCGATCGGCATGACGCCGAAGGAGGTCGCGCAGTTCAGTATCCTGGACGGCATCCGCGCCATCTGCGACCCGCGCAACGCCGAGCTGCAGAAGAAGGCCGGACTGGTCTTCGAGGCCTCGCGCGCCTTCGCGGCCAAGATCGGCAAGGCGCCGCGCTCCTTCTTCGTCCCGCCGGACGTGCTCTTCCAGCGCGACATCAGCGGCCTCACCGATGCGGCCGGCGGCTACCTCGTCGGCACCCAGCACGTGGCGGCCTCGTTCATCGAGATGCTGCGCAACCGCATGGTCCTGCGCCAGGCCGGCGCTACCATCATGGACGGCCTGATGGGCGACATCGCCATCCCCAAGCAGACCGGCGGGGCGACCGCCTACTGGGTCGCGGAAAACAGCGCGGTCACCGAGAGCAACCAGACCTTCGGCCAGCTCGCGCTCGCGCCGAAGACGGTTGGCGCCTTCACGGACCTCTCCCGCAAGCTCATCATCCAGAGCGCCCCATCGGCCGAGGTGGTCGTGCGCAACGACCTCTCCCGCGTGCTCGCGATCGAGATCGACCGCGTCGGCCTGCACGGCACGGGCGTGTCCCCTCAACCGGCCGGCATCGCGGCCACCTCGGGCATCGGCTCGGTCGTCGGCGGCACCAACGGCAAGACGATCACCTACGCGCACGTGGTCGGCCTGGAGACCGAGGTCGCGCAGGACAACGCGGACGTGGGCGCGGTCGCCTACATCACCAACCCCAAGGTGCGCGCCAAGCTGAAGCAGATCTTCACCAACGCCACCTACGGCGAGATCCCGGTCTGGCAGGACGGACAGGGCGTCAACGGGGTGGGACGGCTCAACGGCTACCCGGCCTATGTGACGAGCCAGGTCTCCAGCACGCTCACCAAGGGCAACCAGAGCCTCTCCAGCGCCGTCTTCTTCGGCAACTGGGCGGACTTGGTGATCGCCTTCTGGTCCGGGCTCGACATCCTGGTCGACCCCTACACCGGCAGCTCCGCCGGCACGGTGCGGGTCGTCGCCATGCAGGACGTCGACCTCGGGGTGCGCCACGCCGAGTCCTTCGCGGCCATGCTCGACGCGCTGACTGTCTAACCCAGATAACCCGTGCGCTGCTGCCGGGGTGATGCCTGGATTCCGCCCCCGGCAGCGCTAAGCGCCCACAAGGAGACCGACACCATGATCAGAGACCTGGAAAACGAGCTCGGCACCCCGACCGTCTCCAACATCGCGGCGGTCAAGACCGCCGACGAGAACGGCACGGGCGTCGACCTGCGCGGCTACAACAAGGCGCTCGTCATCTGCGAGATGGGCAACTCGGGCGACACGCTCTCCGGCTCGGTGGAGATCAACATCGAGGTGGAGGAGTCCGACGACAACAGCACCTTCACCGACGTCGCCGACGCGGACCTGCAAACCTCCGTCACCGGCGCCAACACGGGCACCTTCGCCCACGTCGACGCCCCGGCCGAAGACTCCGCCGTCTTCATGACCACCTACCGCGGCACCAAGCGCTACATCCGCACGGTGGTCAACGTGGTCGGCAGCCACAGCAGCGGCACGCCGATCGCCACCTGCATCATCCCGTTCGGCAACCGGAACAAGCCGAGCTGACGCATTTAACCCGTGGGAGCGGCTTTCCAGCCGCGATGAGCATGAAACGAATCAGAATCACGCGCGCAACCGTGGCAGACCGGCGGCCGGTGATGGTCGGGGAGGTCCTGGATCTCCCCGATCCGGAAGCCGCCCTGCTGGTCGCCATGCGCAAGGCCGAGGAGATCCCCGCCGCGGATCCTTCCCCTGGTGGGAGCGGCTTTCCAGCCGCGATCGCCGCGGCCGCGGCGACGGAACCGGGCCAGGCCGGGGAGACCCCCCGGCCTTCGCCCGAGCTCACCACGGCAACCGCCGCCGGCCTGCTCAAGAAGCTGAAACGCAGACGGGCCAACGGGCCGACGGGTTAACGGGCGCACGGCATTGGACAACTACGACTTCTTCAACACGTTCGTCGCCGCCATCACCGGCAATGTCGCCATCGAGAGCTGGTGCGGCACGCAGTTCGGCGCCGGAACCAAGCTGAACGTCTTCGCGGACGTCAGCTCGGCCAGCCTGCCCACGGCTGACGACATGCCCTACGCCATCGTCCACACCCCGGGCGTGCAGAAGCACCAGGAGCGGCGCGAGCAGATGTACTCCATGGCGGTCGACATCGCCATTGCCAAGGACGCGTTAGCGACCGGCACGGCCACCAACCTCGACCAGCCGGCCGGGCTCGAGCTGATCCTCGATCTCGCCTCGCTCGTGGTCGACGCCGTCAAGGCGGCGCTGCCGGCGAACACATTCATGGGATACAGCCTATCGGCGGATACCCTCGGGGCGCTGCCGGAGGTCTACGCATACCTCGATTTCGAGTTCATCACCCACGTCACCCTGGCGGGAGACCCGCTGGCATAGGAGGGCTTGAGCCATGGCTCAGCAGAAAGGCAGTACCGCAAAACTCATCTGGGGGCTCGAGACCACCTTCAAGACGAGCCCGGCCGACGGCTACTCGCTGCCGTTCAACAGCTGCGCACTCAAGCCGGTGCGGGCGCTCAACTCTGCGGCCACCATCACCGGCAGCCGCAACCCGGTCGAGCCGTTCTCGGGCAACAAGAGCATCGGCGGCAACATCGTGGTCCCGGTCGACTCCATCGCCATGATGTACTGGTGCAAGGCCATGTTCGGCGCCCCCGGCACCACGGGCGCGAGCCCCTACGTGCACGAGTACAAGATCGGCGACACCATGCCGTCGGTCACGCTCGAAAACCAGTTTCCGGATTTTGCGACCGACCGCTACGGGCTTTTCAACGGCTGCAAGATCGGCAGCTTCGGCGTCACCTTCGGCGGCGACGGCGAGCTCGTCGCCAACATCGGTGTCGTCGGCGCGAAGTACACCGAGGGCACGACCCCGTTCGACGCATCGGTCACGGCGGTATCGCTCGGCCGGGTGTCGAATTTCCAGGCGGCCATCACCGAGGGCGGCTCGACGCTCTCCAACGCCCGCGAGGTCTCGATCAACCTCGATTTCGGCCTGGACATGAGCAACTACGTGATCGGCGCATCGGGCGAGCTCGGCAGCATCCCCGAAGGCATCGTGCGCGTCTCCGGAAACCTCAAGACGCTCTTCGAGGACGCCTCGCTCCTGACCAAGGCGAACGCGCTGACCGAAAGCGCGCTCAAAATCACCTGCACCGGCGGCGCCTCGAGCATCTTCGAAATCGAGCTGCAGGAGCTTTACTACGAGCTCTCCGCGCCGGAGATCCCCGGGCCGCAGGGGCTCCTGGTGGACCTCAACTTCGTCGGCTTCTACGGCAACGGCAGCGAGGCGAGCGCGGCCGTGATCCGGCTCACCAACGCGACGGCCTCTGCGCCGTAAAAAAAAAGGTTCACGGTTCACGGTTCAACGGTTCACGGATCAACGAAAAAGGCGGTTTCAAATGCGGGAAATCACCATCGGCAACCAGACCTTCGAGATCCGCGGCCTGCGGCTCTCGGAGGTTTCTTCTGCGAAAATGCGCAAGCTCGGCTATGGGCGCTTCGCCTTCCGGCCCGATCTCGGGTCGGCGGGAGGTGAGCGCCTGGAGCGCCTGGCCGAGGTCATGGACGCGGCGCTCTTCGCCGTGTTGGGGAAAGAGGTCTACGAGCAGGTGGACCAGGCCGGCGGGATCGCGGGCCTGCAAGACGCCTGGCAGGCCGTCATGGCCGAGACCTACGGCGATTCGGGTGCGGAAAAAAACTTCTCGACCGCTGGGAGTGGGAGTCCGACTCCCGGCGGCTCGACTACTGCCGGACCTGCGGCAAGTCCGGAGACGGCTGCGCCGGCTGCGAGTACCGGGATCCCCCCGAGCTGACGGCAGACAACGCCGAGGCCTGGGAGCTCTGGCAGACGGTCAGAACGCAGTGGCGGGGCGCCGGGTTCGGGGTGATTGGCCTGGACTACAACGCGGTTTTCGAGATGGCGGACCGCCTCAACGTCGACTGGACCCCGGCCATGCTCCGCAAGCTCATGGCGCTCGAGGACGCAACGATGAAGCGCATCAACGCGAGGCCCGAAAAGTGATCGAGCTCGACGTCAAGGCCGACGGCATCGCCAACCTCCAGCGCCTCGTGTTGGCCGAGTCGGCCGCCACCCGCAAGGCGCTCGTCGCGGCGATCCGCGGCGAGGCCTTCAGCATGCGCCAGACGCTGCGCCAGAACATCATCATGGGGGCGCCGGCGCCCGGGCAGCCCTTCCGGCCGCTTTCATGGATAGCCCGATCAGTAAAGCGCATCCATACCGGCGGCTTCCGCGCTCCGTTCCCGCTGCGGCGGCTCGCCGCGGCCGTCACCTACGACGTCCACGACGCCGGGATGACAGTGCGGGTGGGTTTCACCCCTCGATCCGCAGCCTGGGCGCGCCGCGCAGCCGAGCGCCAGCAGACCGGGTTCACTTCCCGCGTTACAGACAGGATGCGCCAGCATTTTCGGCACGTAGGTGCCGGTCGGCTGTTCGGCAGGTTAATGCGCGGGCAAACGATGGATCAACAAGACTGGCAGCGCCGGGTTTTATTTCTCAGGGGACGGACAACTCACCTAAAAACGCCAGCGCGCCCGATCATCGAACCCTTCTGGCGCCACGCGCGCGGCCAGGTCGTCGCCGCGATCCGCAAGAATTTCCGCGAGAAGCTCGCCGGCCGCACGTTCGCCGCCGGCACCATGGAGCGCTACGCGGTTGGGACCACCCGCGACTTCTGGGAGCAATAGATGGCCGATAGCCGCCTCGACATCATCCTCGCCGCCAGGGACGCCAGCGCCGCGGCCTTCGCCCAGGTAAACAACCGGCTGAAGGAGCTCGGCGGGTCGGTCTTCTCGCTCAAGGGCGCTCTTGCCGGAATCGGGGTCGGCTACGGCATGACGTCTTTCGCCAAGTCGATCATCGACACGGCCTCCTCCTTCGAGCAGCTCGAGCTCAAGCTCGACACCATCACCAAGGGCAAGGGCAAGGAGACGCTCGCCCTGATCGACGCGGCGGTCAAGGACATGCCGGTCGACGTCGCCAAGGCGACGGAATCCTGGGTGATGATGGGCGCCATGGGGCTCACCCCCACGGTGGACAAGCTGCGGACACTCGTCGACGTCTCATCGGTCCTGGGCGAGGAGACCATGCCGCGGGTCGCCCGCGCCCTCGGGCAGATGGCGAGCCTGGGCAAGGTTTCGGCCGAGGAGCTCAACCAGCTCTCCGAGGTCGGCATCAACGCCCGCAAGTACCTCGCCGAGGGCTTCGGCATGACGGTCGAGGAGCTGCAGAAGGCCCAGGTGCCGATCCAGGCCGTGATCGACACCATCTGGCGCGGGCTGGATGCGGACTACGCCGGGGGCGCCAAGCGCGCCATGACGAGCTGGAACGGGCTCATGACCCAGTTCCGCAAGACCGTGCAGGACCTCGAGCGCCAGCTCGCGGCCTCCGGGGTATTCGACGCGCTGAAGCAGGGCCTGGACTACGTCAACACCAGCATGGCCGAGTGGATCAAGACGAACGAGGCCTTTATCAAGCAGGACCTGCCGAAATACGTGCGCGAGCTGGTCGACGAGCTGAAATCGTTTTTCGAGATCGCGCGCCTGCCGTCGGTCACCAACGCTTTTATCGAGGCCCAGCAGTACATGGACAAGGGCCTGATCGACCGGCAGAAGTTCTGGGCCGCGGGCTTCGTCGAGCGCCAGCGCATGCTCGACCAGGCGAAACAGCTCGCCGCAACCGACATCAATGTCTCGTCGCGCTCGGGCTACAAGAACGCGCCGGGCGTATCGATCCCGACCGGCTACCGCTCCGGACTGGCGGGGCCGGAAGAATCTGACATGGCCGCCGCTGCCAGAAAAAAAGCCGAGGCAGATGCCGCTAAAAAAGAGCTCGACGAGTATATGAAAAGCTCCTCGGGCCTAACCTCCTACGGCGCCTGGGAGGACCAGCAGAACCAGCTCGAGGTGCTGCGCCAGACGCTCCTCAAGACCCGCGACGCCGCGGCGCAGTTCAACATGGAGCTCTACAAAAAGGCCGCCGAGGACGACGTCCGCCGCCTGGAGAAGGAGATCCCATTCCTGCAGAAGGAGGGCCTCGACGAGCGCATCAACGAGGTTGCCAAGTCTGTTGAAACCGGCTTCGACTCCATGATCGAGCTATCGGCACGCACGGCCGAGGCCATGCAGGACAATTTTTCCGACTTTTTCTTTGACGCCATGACGGGCGAGCTCAAATCCTTCGAGGACTACACGACCGCCGTCTTCCGCTCGATTCAGCGGGCCTTCGCCGACATGGCCGGGCAGATGCTGACGCAGAAGATCTTCGGCACGGGATCGACCGGCGGCACCTCCGGCGGCGGCGGGTGGCTCTCGGATATCGCCGGGTGGATCGGTGGGCTCTTCGGATCCGGCACCACCGCGGCGGCGGCCTCCGGCGCGGTCTTCGCCCCGGCAGGCATGGTGCGCTTCGCAGCTGGCGGGGTCGTCAACCGTCCGACCGTCTTCCCGTTCGCCAACGGGGTCGGCCTCATGGGCGAGGCGGGCCCGGAGGCCGTGATGCCGCTGAAACGCATGCCGGACGGCCGCCTGGGGGTCGCCTCGTCCGCGCCGCCCGCCATGAACGTGACCATCCACATCGCAGCCCCGCAGGGCCGGGTCGACCGCGAAAGCCTGTCCCAGATGCAGACGGCTCTTTACTCCACCCTGCAGCGCGCCGGGAGGCGCAACGCCTGATTTTTTTGTGGGAGCGGCTTTCCAGCCGCGATCGAGGTAACGCATGACGACATTCATCGAGAGCCCACGCTTCCCCGACGACATCTCATACGGCTCCCGCGGCGGTCCCGGCTGGTCGACGACCGTCATCGAGACCGACTCGGGCGCCGAGGCGCGCAACCAGCGCTGGAGCTACCCGCGCCACGAGTTCGACGTGGCCTTCGGGGTCAACACCATCGTCCGCATGGAGGCGCTGCTCTCCTTCTTCCACGTGGTGGCCGGCCGCGCGATCGGCTTCCGCTACAAGGACTGGCTCGACTACAAATCCTGCGCCCGCTCCGCAACGCCCGCCGCAACCGACTGCGCCGTCGGCACGGGCGACGGAACCACCGCCGCCTTCCAGCTCAAAAAAGTTTACACCCAGGGAAGCTACACGCGCTCGCGGAAGATCCTGAAGCCCATCGCCGCCACGGTGCTGATCGCTGTCGCCGGCACCGTCAAGACCGTCACGACGCACTACACGCTGAACGATACGACCGGCGTCGTCACCTTCACCGCCGGCAACATCCCGACCGCCGGCCAGGCGGTCACCGCTGGATTTGAGTTCGATTTGCCTGTGCGCTTCGACACCGACCGGCTCTCGGTCAACCTGAACGACTACAACTCCGGCGCGGCCCAGGTGCCGCTGATCGAGCTGAAGTACGGGGATACCTGATGCCGCGCACCATCTCCGCAGCCCTCCAGACACACCTCGACGGCGAGCTCACCACGCTGGCCATGTGCTGGCGCATCCTGCGGTCCGACGGGGTAGAAAAGTTCTGGACCGACCACGACGCGGAGATCGTCTACGACGGCGACACCTACACCCCGCTTGAAAGCGGGCAGCCCAGCAATTACCGCCAGGGGGCAAGCCTCGCGCCGGCAAACATGGATGTCCTCATGGCCTTCTCCTCTGGCTCCGGCACGGACGCCGAGCTGCGGGCCGGGCTCTACGACTACGCCAAGGTCTGGAGCTTCCTTATCAACTGGGCGGACACCTCGCAGGGGATCGTCAAGCTCGCGGCCGGCCGCCTGGGAGAGGTGGAGATCCGCGACAACCTGGCGCGGATCGAGATGCGCTCGCTCTGCCAGCTGCTCGCGACCACCATCGGCCGCATCTACACCCCGGAGTGCGACGCGGACCTGGGCGACGCCCGCTGCGGGATCACCATGACCGGCTACACGCACACCGGGACCGTCGGTACGGTCACCGACCGGCGCCAGTTCACCATCTCCGGCGCGGCTTCCGGCAAGGCGGGCGACTACTACAACTACGGCAAGATCACCTTCACCTCCGGCGCCTGCGACGGGGTCACGCTCCAGGTCGAGGACTATAACGGCACCAACGACACCATCACCCTGATCGAGCCGCTGCCCTACGACCCGGCCGCGGGCGACGCCTTCACGCTCTACGCCGGCTGCGACCGGCGCATGGCGACCTGCGTCTCGCGTTTCGACAACCTCGTCAACTTCCGGGGCTTCCCGGAGATCCCCGGCATGGACCAGGCGCTCACCGTGCCGGCCAACCAGAAGTGGACCGAGGACTGAGCTGATGGCCTTCGGCCAATACATGGGGATCATCGGGACCGTCGTCGGCGCGGTGATCGGCGGGGTGATCGGCTCCTACTTCCCGGGGGTTGGAACCTACGCCGGGGCATCGATCGGCGGCGCGCGCGGCGGCGCGGTCGGCGGGGTGGCCGGGCAGGTCTTCTTCCCCGAGAAGGCGGACATCAACCTGCCGCCGCCGCCGCAGCCGCACGAGACGCGCCAGCAGATCTCGACCTACGGCGCGGCGATCCCCATTCAGTACGGCTCCGGCCGCATGAGCGGGAACATCGTCCGCATGTCGCCGGTGGTCGAGACCATCACCCGCAGCAAGCATCGCCAGGACGGAGTGCGCTACTACGAGATGGTCAAGACCTACACGGCCACCTTCGCCATGTGCTTCTGCGAAGGCCCGGTGCCGGGGGTGGCGCGGATCTGGGTCAACGGCAAGATCTTCGCCGATTTCCGCGACCCGAACGGCCCATACTACCCGAGCGGCTCCACCGCGCTCGCCTCGGCCAACCTCGACACCTCGATCGCGCGCTCAGAGACGTTTTTCTCGATCTACCTCGGCAGCGAGACGCAGACGGCCGACGCCGAGCTCGTCGCCAAGTTCGGCGCGGCCACGGTGCCGGCCTACCGCGGCCGCTGCTACATCGTCTTCATCGACTTCCCGGTCGGCGAGTACTCCGGCATCCCGAATATCGAGATCGAGGTGACCGAGCTCATCGAGCTCACCTCCTGGGCCGACGTCGACTGGAGCGGCTGGACCGAGCTGGACTTCAACAACGTCACCGAGCTGCCGGCGACCTTCATGGCCGTCACGGCCGACACGGTGCAGCTCACCGCGGCCGGCGACTGGGCGCTGACCAAGCTCTCCACCGTGCCATCGCCGGCGCTCGGACCCTGCGAGTTCCGCCTGGCGATCAACGCGACAGCGCTCGGCGGCAGCTCCGGCAGCCAACGGATCAAGGTTTTGGAGGTGAAGGACTCGGTCGGCAGCCACCGCGTGACGGTCAGCCTCTACGTCTCGCACAGCGCGATCGACATCGAGCTCGACGGCGAGACCTGGTCCGACGAGGCGAGCTACGCCTTCGCGCTGCCCTTCGCCCGCTGGCTGCGGCTAACCTTCCCGGGGGCGAGCCACGCGCAGCTGCTGATCTACTCCGACGCCGGCTATGCGACGCTCGAGGATACGCTCGACGTCTACTCCACCATCCAGCCGGCCACTCCGTCCTTCAACTACGTGGCCGTCGGCGAGCTCGATGGCGAGGCGCACGACCCGCTGACGATCACGATCAGCGACCTTCAGACCTACGAGACGAGCTGATGCTGCTCTCCGCCATCATCACCGACATCTGCGAACAGGCGGGCCTGGAGGCCGCCGAGATCGACGTCTCGGCGCTCTCCGACGACGTCGTCGGCTACCAGGTGCCGCGCCAGATGCCGGCGCGCTCGGCGCTCGAGACGCTCATCGCCGCCTACGCGCTCGACGTCTCGGAGGTGGACTGGAAGATCGTCTTCAAGAAGCGCGGCGGGTCATCGGTCGCCACCGTTCCGGCAACCGATCTGCGCGCGCACCTGGCCGGGTCCCAGGCTCCGGACCGCGCCGTCGAAACCAGGACCCAGGACCTCGAGCTCCCGACCCACCTCACCATCTCCTACGAGAGCAAGGTGCGCGACTACGAGATCGCCTCGCAGCACGCCATGCGCATCGACAAGGGGCGCTTCCTGCGGCGCACGGCCGCGCTCGGCATCGTGCTCGAGGACTCGACCGCGAAGCAGGTGGCCGAGGTCACCCTCAAGCAGCTCTGGACCGGCCGTCACCGCTACGCCTTTGCGCTCGGTCACAAGTGGATAAAGCTCGCCCCGGGCGACGTCGCCACGGTCAACGGCAAGGAGATGCGGATCGTCGAGTGTGCCTACCGCTTCGGGGTGGTGGACTTCGCCTGCGACTCCGAGGCCGCCGGAGCCTACGCGAGCGCGGCCGAGGCCGACGATCTCACCCGCGAGGCCGAGGACCTGACCGCGCCGGCCACGATCCCCTCCTTCATCGCCCTGGACCTGCCGCCGCTCGACGAGGACCACGGCTCGGCCGGGCTCTATTTTGCGCTCTACGGCCCGGCGGCCGGATTCGCCGGCGGAACTATCCAGCGTTCGACCGACGGCGGCGCCAACTACCTCGACGTCGGCTTCGTAGGGACCACCCGGGCGAAATACGGCGCCTGCACGACCACCCTCGGCAACGGCATCGAGGGGGTGCTCGACTACACGGCAGGCGTCACGGTGAACCTGGCCGACTCGGAAGGGACGCTTGCCAGCGCGACCGACGCCGAGCTCGCAGCCGGCGCCAACCTCGCCGCCATAGGCTCGGTCTCCGGCGGATGGGAGATCGTGCAGTTCAAGACGGCGACGCTCGTCTCCGGCAACACGTACACGCTCTCCGGTCTCCTGCGCGGCCTGCGCGGCACGGCGCGCTTCATGACGACCCACGCGAGTGGCGAGAAGTTCGTCCAGCTGAACAGCCTGGCGGGGATCGACTTCGTCGGCGCGCTCACCGAGGCGATCGGCGTCTCCTACCTCTACCGCGTCGCCAACTCCTCCGGCAACTACGGGACGGGAGTCGCCTACGCGACCGGCGGCCTCGCGCTCGAGCCCTTCCCGGCCGCGGCCGTCCAGGGCGGCCGCAACGCCTCGGGCGACGTCGTCCTCTCCTGGCAGCGCCAGGACCGCTACGAGTTCGCCACCGCCGATCTCCCCGACGGCGGCGACATCCCCATGAACGAGGTCACGGAGGCCTACGAGGTCGACGTGATCCACTCCGGCACCGGGGCCGTGCTCCGGACGCTCTCGAGCTCCACCCCTACCGTCACCTACACCGCCGCGCAGCAGACGGCCGACAGCTATCCGGCCGGCGCCGTCACCTTCGACATCTACCAGATGAGCACCGTCGTCGGCCGCGGCATAGTCAAGCGGGTGAGCGTATGAACCACAGAGGAACGGTTCAACGGTTCACGGTTAACGAATAACGATTAACGCTTTTGCGGGAGCGGCGTCCCCGCCGCGATCGAGAGGGGCCAAATGGCTAATGCACTCGGAATAACCGAGCTGACCGACTCCATGGCGTCGAAATACGCCACGGTCAACACGATGGTTAGGTACCTGTCAGCGCTCGCAACCGGTGCCCGCACACGGGCGACGTCGGTTCCCGGGAGCCCGGTCGAAAACGGCTGCTACATCGCCGCAACCGGTTCGATCACCGGCGCCTGGTCGACGTTCAGCGTCAACGATCTGGTCTTCTACCTCGGCAGCGCCTGGTACAAGCTCGCGCCGGTCGAGGGCCTGCGGGTGTGGGTGTGGGACGAGAACGCCTTCTACGTCTATGACGGCAGCGCCTGGTCGATGGAGCCCCAGGAGGCCGGCGACCGGCTACTCGCTCGCGTGACCACCGCCCACATGCAGACCGCCGACGGCGCCCAGACCCTCTACACGGTGCCGACCGGCAAGAAGTTCGTCCCGACCCGCGTGGTGGTGCGCAACCCCACCGGTTCGCTCGCCGGCGGCACGGATTTCAACTTCGGCGACGGCGCCAACCGCGACACCTGGAAGGCCAACGTGGACCTCTCGGGCATGACCGCTACGACCGACTGCATGGTGATCACCAACGACAACGCCAAGTTCACGGTTTTCGACGCCGGGGACACTTTCGGCTTCAAACCGGATACCGGATCGACCGGCGACTACGACGCCACGATGGAAGTCTTTGGTTATCTCTACAATGCATAAGGAGGAACCCCGATGAAACGCATCGCCCTCGCAATCCTGGCCATCATGATCCTGTCCGGACCGGCGCTCGCCGCCGGCACCGCCACCTGGACCGTCATCGACGTGCCCGGCAAGTGGAATATCTACCGCTGCGCCTGGACCTCGCACACCGACGGGACGGTGTCCGCCGGAACCGGCGTGAACGCGATCACGGTCACCGGAAAGATCCGGGGCGTGATTTTCAAGTCCGTCGCGACGGCGATCCCGACAAACCTTTACGACGTGGAGATCCTCAACGCGGCGGGCGAGAACATTATCTACAACTCCATGGACGCGGTCAATGTCGGCGCGGACATCCCCTCGGCGGTCACCTCGACCGAGCAGCGCCGCTCGGTGTTCAACAAGGACGGCGGACCAAAAATTTTGTACCAGGAGGTTTTGACGCCGTCGATCACCAGCGCAGGCAACGCCACCCAAGGCATCATCGATCTGATCATTGAATAGACTGAAATCAACCAGTCCGCGTGGGAGCGGGCGCAGAAACGAAAGGTGGGAGACATGAAAACCGTATGGGCGATGTTGGTAGTTGGGGTCCTGTGCGCGGGATTTCTTGGATACACATGGGGCTATCGGAACGGCAGGGACGTAGCGCACGGGTACGTGAAATACAAGACCGGGATAATGAAGGCCGAAATAGCCGAGCTGCAAAAATGCTGTGCCGCTTCTCAGGGCAATGGGGTGGCGAAATGAAAGCTCTCCTTGCGTGCCTGGTCCTGCTGCTGGCTGTGGCTGCTGGTGCCGAGGACGATTACACCCTGAAGGACTGATGCAAACCGTTCCGTCCGCGATCCTGCTACATGATGGTTGATTCTGCCGACTACGGGGATCGTGATGGAGCGCGGGCTGGCGGAGCATACTGTATCAGCGCCGTGGATAAGGCCGTGGACGCGCATCCCGAATGCGCCGAGTACCTGCGGGGGTTCCGCGACCGGATGCTCGCAGATGTAGGACGGACAGAAGCCGTTTGGAGGTCCGGCGATGAATTAAAGGCTGAGATCGCAAGGATCGTGTCGTCGGAACGTGGGCGCGTCGAAGGGCTAAGAGAGGCCAAGGGATACATGGAAGAAATCAGGAGATCATTGAACAGCATTACTCTCAAGTAGCGTTTAGCGGTTCATAGTTTCCCGCCGACTGATCATCGGCGGGCGGCAGAGAGGGAGTGTGGGACTCCCACCCGGAGAAATCCGGCCCACACTCCCTTTCTGCGTTTTGGAGATCGGAAAAATGAAGATCGGAAGATTCAAGATCGGCAATTTACCTCTAATACTTGGCGTGTTCATCGCGCTGCTGGCGGGGCAGGCGTGGGGGGCTACATATTATGTCGATCCGACGGCAGCAGACGATAACGGGGCTGGAACGTCCCCCGGCACCGCGTGGAAGACGATCAACAAAGTCAACACTACGGCAACCGCTGTCGGGGATGTAGTATACTTCAAGCGGGGAGCGACTTGGTATCTGGGAGATGAAACCGCGACCGATCTGCGGCTGAAGCGATTTGTCACCTATGATGCCTACGGGTCCGGGGCGAAGCCGATCATATCCGGAGCCACGGCAGCGCTCACATTTACAGCCTGCGATGTGGGCAACTGCGGGGCCGCGTACGCCAACACCTATTATGCCGCTGCGGATTGGACGGTGCGGATCGTCGTGGACAACGACACGCAGCTGACCCAACGGGCCAACGTGGCAGCCATCAACGCAGCCACAGAAGGGTGGTACTGGGCCACGAACGTGCTCTACCTGAAAGCCACGGGCGGGGCCGACCCGGCCACACGGACCATTGAAGTGGGCAAGCGGGACAATGTGGTGCGGGCGCTCGGGGTGCATGGCACCAATCTGCTCGTGTCTCCTTGGGCCTACGATAACGCTGACAACATTACATGCAGTGGCATGACCGCCACGGCCAGGACCGCTGTAGGAGTAACCAAGTATCAGACGGTAGCGCGGCTTGTGGATGCCGAGGGCGACGGTACTTGCTACAAACCATTTGCCAACGTGGGTACGAGTCAACTTACAGCGCGTAACTGGATAGTTCCGAATACGACTTATGTCGTTTCGTTCTGGGCGAAAAACAATGGAGGATCGGCGGCCAAGGCGGGGTTCTGGATAAACTATACTGCCGGTTCTCCTCCGGGGTCAGGCAACGGATCATGGTGTTCTGCTTCCACCCCGTGCCAGATCGGAGCAGTTGGTGCCACAATACCAGCGGTCCCGACGAGCCAGCCCTCCGGTGATTTTTTCGCGCTGCTGGACGGTACGAACTGGACGAAGCTCTACATGACCTTCAAGATCCCCAACGGGTACGGGGATGAGGGCGCGGGCAACACCTATGCACGATTGGCCCTGCTGGATGTGAGCGGCGGGGCGGTCGATATTTTTATTGATGACATCAAGCTCTGGGATTCGGTGGGAACGCAGACCTCCACCACCAGCGTCAGCAATATCGACTTCCGAGTGGCTAACGCCGCCAATGGAACGTTTAGCGGCATCATTCAAATTGACTCTAGTTCAAGCATCGTATTCGATGGATACTCCGCGAAGCATTCCAGCGACGGTGGGGTGATGTTCTACGCTGCGCCTCCGACAGGGTACTGGGCGGGACTGTGGTTGGCATCCAACGATGTAACCGTTAAAAACGGCTATGTGGGATATACCAAGGGGTGGGGTATTGGTGGGAATTGGCGGGACATTGGGCAATTCAGCCACTCGTTTTTCGACATCACGAACAACGAAGTTGCCTACGCCACTGTTTGCGGAATCGACACGGGAACCGGCAGCGGGAAGATCGGAAGTTTCTTCCACGACATCGGATACAACCATGTCCATCACACGCGGCTGAATGTCGAAGGGTTAGGCATCGAAACAGATCAACTGAGCTACGGCCATCTCATCCATCACAATATCGTGCATGATAATGCCCATGTCAGCTTGGTCAACCACTCTGCATCCGGCACAAGATGGTATAACAATCTGAGTTATAATGAATCTTATTCGTTCAGTATTTTCGGGGATCTCGGCAACACGGCGGATGATACGCTCGTCTATAATAACACCTTCAACACCACCCCTGCCGGGATACGGATTGCGGGGTCAACCACGAATCTCAAATTCAAAAACAATGTCATCGATGGGGTAGCGACCGGTGCGGGTAACTACGACCTGCAACTGGTAGCGGGCGGAACCTACACGGGTCTGGACTGCGATTATAACCTGTACGGGTCCAACCAACTCATCTACAGCGACGGAACGCAGTACACTCTCGCCAACTGGAAGACCGCCAGTTCTCAGGACGCGCATTCAAAATCCGGTGCGGCAAATCTCAATCCCCTCTATAAACTCAAAGGAACGTCTCCCGCTCGAACAGGCGCTGAATCGATCTGGACATACGCTGAGTGGGTAGCGAAGGCTGGCGATTTGTTCGGTAAATATCCCACCGGCGGGACGTTGAGTATGGGGGCCGCTCAGTTTCAGAAAAAGCTGGTTGATGACCTGACCGATGACATGATTTTGAAACGCAGCAAGTCAACGGACGCTGGCAGTTATGTTCAGCCATAGTCGCCAACTTTCCCCTCGAAGTTGGCGAGGGGCAAACCCTAAACCATATCCTTCCGGCCGGGGACGCTCGGCCGGGAGGCAAACCGAAAAGGGGCATGTCGGTGCCGACACACTGACGTGCCCCTTTTCCACTTCCAGGAGGGCTCCCCATTGGATCTCGCAACCCTGCAGAGCTGGCTGCCCACCGCGATCGCCGCGGGGGCCCTTGGTCTGATCTGGCGTGACGTGCGTGGCGTGAGGCGCGAGTGGCGGCAGGCGCTCTACCGGGCCGACGGGACCCCCATCTACATCATGCGCGAGGAGTGCCGCACGGAACAGGCGCAGTGCCAGCGGGAGGTCTGCAGCAAAATATCAGAGATGCGCGTCAAGCTCGACGCCATGGACGCCCGGCGCGAGGAGCAGCGCAACATCATCATCAACCAGCTGATGGCCATGTCCGGCCGGATAGAGTCGATCTCGGCCCGGCTGGACGAATACATTCGCAACCATCATTGAAAGCGCAAAAGGAGGGCGCGCGTATGAAAAAAGTTTTCGTTCTGGCGGCACTATCCCTGCTGCTTTTCACGCTGGCGAGCGCTTTTGCGGAACCTTTTCTGACTTGCGACCCGCAGGACTACGCCACCGCGTACCGGATCAGGTTCTCGGCCGACAACGGGGTCACGTGGGGCCCGTGGAGCGAGGGCCCCGCGGTCTACGGCGCCATGCGCTTCGACCTGGCCGACGTCCCGGTTGGTCTGTACCGCGGCGAAGCGCAGGCCGGCCAGGCTACCCAGGTAGCAGACCTGACCACGGGGGTCATCACGGAGTCGTTGTATTGGAGCGACTCCGCCCCTTTTTCGCTGAAGGTACCCGGACAGAGGACGGCCCCGGCAAAGATCAAGATCACCGCAAAATGAAGCCCTGCTTCATCGGGGCGCTGACGGACTGAAAAAAAAGGAGTTCACCATGAAAAAGCTGCTTTGCGCGCTGTTCTGTATTCTGATCCTCTCCGGATGTTCCGGCTTCCAGGTCACCGGGGACAGCAACAACCAGGCGATGGGATACCTCGCCGGGAAGGGGATGGCGATCGGCATCTACAAGGTGGCGCCTAAAGCCGCGCCTCCGGTTGAGCAGGCGTGGATGGACATGATGGGCCGCTGCTCCACCATGACCGAGATCCCCGCCGCCGAAATGCAGGGATTTTTCAATTCGGTCCTGCTGAAAGAAATCCCAACCCTCAAAAATGACCCGTATGGATTGAGCGGCGATCTGGCCTTTTTCGCGACGCTCTACGGGGCGCAGTACAACCCGGCGGGCGAGATGGTCGCAGTGCAGCCCATACCCATGGTTGTCGCCCGGGCGTTTCAGGTCGGCTACGAGGGCGGGCGCTCTGTGGCTCTCGCGCTGCGGTAAGAGGAGGTGCCCCATGCGCGGCCTGATCCTGTTCGCCGCACTGCTTTCCGGCTGCACGCTCTACGCCCCGGTGCGCGAGTACACGCTCTACCTGCGCGACTGAGAGCACGTCACCGTGAGCGTCCAGGCGGACGCGCAGACCGACACCAAACAGGACACCACCCCGCAGACCACGGTGGACGCCACCGTGCCGCTCAAGGTGTTGCCGTGAAGGGCGACATCATCCGATACCGGGCGGGCTACAAGTACGTCCTCGAAGAAGACTACGCGGTCCAGCTGGCCTATGTGCGGCCGGATCGGGAGATCATCACCGAGTATCTGACGCTCTCCAGCTCCGGGCGTCTCTTCATCCGCCACGGCTACGCCTGGGACGGACCGAGCGGGCCCACCATCGACACCCGCACCTCGATGCGCGGATCGCTCGTCCACGACGCGCTCTACCAGCTGATACGCGATGGGCTCCTTAATATCGACCAGCGCGTCTTGTCGGACATTGAACTGCATGACATCTGCGTCGAAGACGGCATGCATCCCTGGAGGGCGCACATCTGGCTCGACTCCGTGGGTGCGATGGGCGCGTCCTCGGCTTGCGGCGACGGTGGACGACCGGTGCGGACCGCGCCATGAAAAGGAGGGCCACATGATCCGGAAGGTTTTGCTTTGCTTCGCTTGCGTCTCTTTGGTCGCTTTGGTCCTTTTCCCTGCCCTTTGCCCTGCCGCGGAGGCCGTGCCCACAATCTCGGACGCCTGGAACCAGCTGCTCTCCGCGGTGATCCTGGGGGTCGCCTCGCTCTTGACGGCGGGGGTGACCTACGCGGGGATTTTGGCGCGCGCCTGGCTGCTCGCCAAGACCGCCAAGCTCAAGGACGAAAAGCTGCGCGGCGACATCGAGCACGCCTTCAAGCGTCTCGAGACGATCGTCGGCACAACGGTCGTTGAGCTGAACGAGACCGTCAAGCGCCGCTGCCAGGCGGGCGGGAAGATCGACGCCGTCTTCGCGACGGACATCAAGCGCAAGGCGGTCGAGTCGATCCGCGGCCAGATGTCGCCCTGGCTCGCCGAAACCATGGCGATGGCCGTGCCGAACCTGGAGCGCTACATCTCCGGGCGCATCGAGGCCCGCGTGGTGCAGGCGAAGGGGGGGCGCACATGACCCCGGAGAAGATCATCCTGCACCACTCGGCCACCGCCGACAGCGAGACGGTCTCCTGGGGCGCGATCCGGCGCTACCACGTCAACGAGTGCGCCTGGGGCGACATCGGCTACCACTTCGGCATCGAGTACGTTGGCGGCGACCCCGAGATTCTCATCGGCCGGATGCCCGACCAGGACGGCGCGCACACCAAGGGCGAGAACCAGCGCGCGCTCGGCATCTGCTTCGTCGGCAACTTCGATACCCACACGCCCTCGGACGCGATCTGGCAGGCGGGCCTCAAGCTGGTGCGCTGGCTCTGCGCCCAGTACGGGATCCCCTACCAAAAGGTCTACGGACACAACGCCTTCGCCAACAAGACCTGCCCGGGGACAATGTTCTCGGTCGAGAAGTTCCGCGCCGACCTGGCGAAAGGGGGATGATCATGCGCTCCTGTTGCAATAGATTTCAACCTGGCGGGAGCGTAAACGTGAGGCGGAGGCCGACATGCCCAAAATCGCGCTCCTATTTTTGATTCCATGGTGCCTTATGACGATCGAGTGGGAAGACAAGACGCCGGAGGAAAACTGGCTTTCGGTGCACGGGGAGTGGGATCCGGTGAACGATCGCTGGCGGACCGGATGGAGCGTCGAGGAAGACTCGCAGGCGCTTTTCCTGTTTCTTTTGCCGCAGGGAACAAGGGTCTGGGAGGAGGGGCGTTACCCGTCCAGGCTGCGGGTCTTTTTCGGGAGCACCAACCCGGAAGTCGTCGTGGATGTCGAATTGTGGTGCGACGACGGCACGCGGATCCTGGCTGCCGCGGACATCGCCAGCGGCTCGGAACTGGAGATCGATTCCCCGCTCTGTTCCAAGGGCGCGGACATTCAGCTCTTCCTGTGGACGTCGGACCATGCCTGGGTGGACCGGATCGAGCTCGGAACCTATGTCGCGGATCAGGTCGCGACGCGCGACCCGCACGCAACCCGCAAGTGGTTCGACCTGCTGCGCCATGGGCCGAAGACACCGCCGGCCGGGCCGACACCGCGCAACCCCAAGCTCAAGCCACGGGTGGTCGGGCCTTACGACCACCTGCGCGGAAGATAGACGATGCGCTCCTGCTGCTTCGGCTGCGACCACGTCGGTGAAAGCAAGGACTGTCGCCGCTGCGCACAATGCGAGCGCCGCCTGGCACTGCTCGACTCGCTCGACTACATCGCCCAGGCCCGCACGCGGGACGGCGAGGCCTACGCGATCTCGGCCGGCATGACCCGCTACCACGGCCAGCCAGAAGTATGGGCCGGCTGAGACGCTTTCCGGCGCCGGCGGCGTTGCCCTCGGGCGAGGGCTGGGCCGCTACCCGATGCCCCGGCGCCGGATCCATCCCTGCGCGAGGGTTCCCCTCCTTTCCCGCGCGCAGCCGCCCGGGCGGGGCCCCACCGAGGCCCCCGCAGCCTCCACCGCCACCCCGCCCGGGCGATTTTC
>JADHED010001211.1_pt1 | contig 23654 bp, 22 predicted proteins | sample 8952041 | NCBI WGS metagenome assembly JADHED01 (sample SAMN16124423, study PRJNA663239) | bioreactor sludge metagenome | isolation source: sludge (control) | place: India:Bengaluru | collected 2018-09-08
GCGCGGGCGGCTTCAACGCCCGCGTTCAGCGCCAGCAGGTTGGTCTGGAACGCGATCTCGTCGATCACGCCGATGATCTGGCTGATCTGGCTCGACGAGTTCTCGATCTCGCTCATGGCCGCGACCGCGTCGCGCACAACGACGCCCGAGCGTTCGGCGTCCGACTTGGCCGTACCCACCGCCTCGCGGCTCTGGGCGGCGCCCTCCGCGGTCTTGCGCACCGTGGCGGTGATCTCGTCCAGCGCGGCGGCGGTCTCTTCCAGGCTGGCGGCCTGCTGCTCCGTGCGGCGCGACAGGTCGTCCGAAGCCGAGGTGATCTCACCGGCGCCCGAGCGGACGGCGGTCGCGTTGAGCGCAACCTCGCGCAGGGTGTCGTGCAGGGTGTCCATGGCGCGGTTGAAGTCGGCGCGCAGCTTTTCGTAGTGCGGCGCGAACGGCTCGTTGAGGCGGAAAGTCATCGCCCCGCTGGCCAGGCGATCCAGGCCCATGGCGAGGTCGTCGACGACCTTCTGCTGCTCGGCCGCCGTGGCGGCGCGTTCGACCTCGTTCTGTCGGCGGGCCTCGTCGGCGGCGCGCCGGGCTTCGACCGTCTCGCCCTCCAGGCGGGCCTTCTCGATGGCGGCGTCCTTGAAGGTCTGCACGGCGGCGGCCATCCGGCCGACCTCGTCCTTGCGGCCCTGGGCGGGGACCGCCACGTCGAGCTCGCCACCGGCCAGCTTGGTCATGGCGTCGGTCATGGCGCGCACCGGCTTGCCGATGGCGGCCGAGAGCATGGCGCCCATCAGGATCGACAGCGCGACCGCCAGCAGGCTGCCCACGGCCATCAGCGTGATCGCGAACGCCTGCGCGCCTTCCTGGGCCGCGGCGCGCTGCTTCAGAAGGGCCGCTTCCTGGTCGGTGAAGGTCTTGAGGGCCGCGCGCAGCTTGTCCAGCCGGCCGGCCGTGCCGAGCTGCATCATCGCCTCGGCCTGGCGGGTGATGTCCTGGCCGGCGGCGATCAGCGGCTCCTCTTCGGCGGTCACCTGGGCGGCGGCCTGCTCGATGGTGGCGATCAGGGCCGCGTCTTCGGGCGCCTGCTTCTTCAGGTCGCCGATCGCGGCCTCGTAGTCCGCCTTCGCGGCGTTGATCTTCTGCACAAACGCCGGATCGCCGCTGGCCACGAGACCGCGGATGGCGTTCTGGCGCTCCACGCGGGCGGCGAGAGCGGCCTTGGCGAGGTTCACCTGCGCGACGCTCTGATCGTTGAGCGTCACGGCGCTGCGGATGCTGAGCAGGCTGCCGAAGACCGCCGCGCACATCACGGCCACCACCGTCACGACCACGGCGAACCCGACCGCCAGCTTCTTGGAAATGTTCAGGTTGTTCAGGAAGGTCATAAGATCCGGCTGCGATCGCTCAAGGAACGTGGATGTGCGGCGACGCCCCCCATGGCTCCGCCTTCGTTCCGACCTTGCCCAGGGCGGGTTTGATTATTGGTAAACCGCTGCAACCTGAGCTGTTCGGCGCGTCCGCTATGTCGCTGAACGGCCCGCGACATTTCGCCACCCACCGGCCGCGACGCGGAAAAAGAACATCTTGCGAACGTGGAACAAAGGCGGTACGCCTGTAGTCCTGTCGCGGGACCCGGGTGGTCGGGCCGAGCGGTTGGCGGAATCGTGGGATAGAGAGGGCTCGGATATGTCGCAGTCGGCGTTGAGGCTCGTGGGAAAAGAAGATTCGGATAAGCAGCGCGCGCTCGAAGCGGCGCTGACGCAGATCGACCGGGCGTTCGGCAAGGGCTCGGTCATGAAGCTGGGCGACAAGGGCAAGGTGGTGGAGATCGAGGCGGTTTCCACCGGCTCGCTCGGCCTCGACCTGGCCCTGGGTATCGGCGGCCTGCCCAAGGGGCGGATCGTGGAGATCTACGGCCCTGAGAGCTCGGGCAAGACGACCCTGGCCCTGCACGTCGTGGCCGAGGTGCAGAAGGCGGGCGGCACCGCGGCGTTCGTGGACGCCGAGCATGCGTTGGACCCGTCGTATGCGCACAAGCTCGGGGTGAACCTGGACGACCTGCTGGTCGCCCAGCCGGACACCGGCGAGCAGGCGCTGGAGATCACCGACACCCTGGTGCGTTCCAACGCCGTGGACGTGATCGTGATCGACTCGGTGGCGGCGCTGACGCCGCGGGCCGAGATCGAGGGCGAAATGGGCGACAGCCTGCCGGGCCTTCAGGCGCGCCTGATGAGCCAGGCGCTGCGCAAGCTCACCGCCTCGATCTCCAAGGCCAAGACGCTGGTCATCTTCATCAACCAGATCCGGATGAAGATCGGCGTGATGTACGGCAGCCCGGAGACCACCACCGGCGGCAACGCGCTGAAGTTCTACGCCTCGGTCCGCCTCGACATCCGCCGCACCGGCTCGGTGAAGCAGCGCGACGAGATCGTCGGCAACAACGTCCGGGTGAAGGTGGTCAAGAACAAGGTCGCTCCGCCGTTCCGCGAGGTCGAGTTCGACATCATGTACGGCGAGGGGATCTCCAAGCTGGGCGAGATCATCGACCTGGGCGTGAAGGCCGGGGTGATCGAGAAGTCCGGCTCCTGGTTCTCGTGGAACAGCCAGCGCATCGGCCAGGGCCGCGACAACGTGCGGGAGTTCCTGAAGCAGAACCCTGACCTCGCCGCCCAGATCGAGAAGCAGGTGCGCGGCGCCAAGGAAACGGTCGAGGAGCAACTGCTCGTGGGGCCGGCCGAGGGGGCGGACGACGAGGACGGTTCCCTCTGAGGCGTCGCCGGCGCCGTCGCGCGTCCGGGCGGGCCTCCCCGCCAACCAGGTCCGTCCCGACGAGCCACCCAGCGTGGCGGCGCCGGGCGCTTCAGAGGCTGGACGCCTGGGCGCGCGCCCCAGGCGTCCTTCTTCGTTCTAGGACCTCCAGCCGCAGGTTGGCGGCGTGCGCGAGGTTTTCCTTTGGCGGGCCTCGCGAGGTTTCGTAAGAGGTCGCCGGCCCTCGCCGTCGGCGGGGGCGCCCCAAGTCCAACCGCTTGACGATTGCAGACCGATGCCGAGCCTCAACGAGATCCGCACCCACTTCCTCGAATACTTCCGGAAGCAGGATCACGCCGTCGTCCCGTCGGCTCCGCTGGTGCCGCAGAACGATCCGACGCTGCTGTTCGTCAACGCCGGCATGGTGCCGTTCAAGAACTACTTCACCGGTGCGGAGAACGCCCCGTGGCCCCGCGCCGCCAGCTCGCAGAAGTCGGTCCGCGCCGGGGGCAAGCACAACGACCTGGACAACGTCGGCTACACGGCCCGCCACCACACCTTCTTCGAGATGCTGGGCAACTTCTCGTTCGGCGACTACTTCAAGGAGCGTGCGATCACGCATGCCTGGGAGCTGCTGACCAAGGAGTTCGAACTTCCGCCCGAGAAGCTGACGGTCACCGTCTATCACACGGACGACGAGGCTCACGCGCTCTGGAAGAAGATCGCGGGCCTGCCCGATCACAAGATCATCCGCATCCCGACCAGCGACAACTTCTGGTCCATGGGCGACACCGGCCCGTGCGGTCCGTGCTCCGAGATCTTCTTCGACCACGGCGAGCACATCGCCGGCGGCCCCCCGGGTAGCCCGGATGAGGACGGCGACCGGTTCGTCGAGGTCTGGAATCTCGTCTTCATGCAGTTCGAGCAGTTCGCCGACGGCACGCGCACGGGCCTGCCGAAGCCGTCGATCGACACCGGCATGGGCCTCGAGCGGATCGCGGCGGTCCTGCAGGGCGTCCACGACAACTATGACGTCGACCTGTTCAAGACGCTGATCGCGGCCTCGAAGCGGGAGCTGCACGCCGAGGGGGCGGAGACGACGCCGTCGCACCGCGTCATCGCCGACCACCTCCGCTCTTCCAGCTTCCTGATCGCCGACGGGGTGATGCCGTCGAACGAAGGGCGCGGCTACGTGCTGCGCCGGATCATGCGCCGGGCGATGCGCCACGCGCACCTGCTGGGCGCCGACGAGCCCCTGATGCACCGGGTGGCGCCGACTCTGGTCAGCGAGATGGGCCAGGCCTACCCCGAGCTGAAGCGCGCCGAGGACGCGATCGTCGATACCCTGCGCCAGGAGGAGGAGCGCTTCCGCGTCACCCTCGGACGGGGCCTTGCGCTTCTCGACGAGGCGACCGCGGGCCTGGGCGAGGGCGACGTGCTTTCGGGCGAGACGGCCTTCAAGCTCTACGACACCTACGGGTTCCCGCTGGACCTGACGCAGGACGCGGTCCGCGCCAAGGGCCTGACCGTGAATCTCGACGAGTACGACGCGGCCATGTCGCGCCAGCGCGAGATGGCGCGGGGCGCGTGGAAGGGCTCGGGCCAGGTGGCGGCGGCCGCCGAGTGGTTCTCGATCCGCGACCGTCTCGGTCCCACGGTCTTCACCGGCTACGACGACACCGAAGGCACGGGCGAACTCCTGACGCTGGTCGAGGACGGCCACGAGGTCGACGGCGCGTCCGCGGGCGCGACCGTACAGGCGCTGTTCGATCGGACGCCGTTCTATGCCGAAAGCGGCGGCCAGGCCGGCGATCAGGGCGACGTGGAGTGGCAGGGCGGACGCGCGCGCGTCACGGACGTCCAGAAGCAGGCCGGCGACCTGCACGTCCATGAACTGGAGATCCTGGAGGGCGCGCTGGCGCCGGGCGCGCGCGTCCGGCTGGCGGTCGACCCCGAGCGCCGCGCCTCGACCCGGTCCAACCACTCGGCGACCCACCTGCTGCACGCCGCGCTCCGCAACGTGCTGGGCCGCCACGTGACCCAGAAGGGCCAGATGGTCGACGGCGAGCGGATCCGATTCGACTTCAGCCACGGCCAGCCCCTGACGGCGGAGGAGATCGACCGGATCGAGGCCGAGGTGAATGCGGTCGTGCGCCAGAACCTGGCGGCCGAGACCAAGACCATGCAGCCGCAGGAGGCCATCGAGGCCGGCGCCATGGCGCTGTTCGGCGAGAAGTACGGTGACAGCGTCCGCGTGCTGACCCTCGGCCGTGCGCTGAGCGGTGAGGGCGACTATTCGATCGAGCTCTGCGGCGGCACCCATGTCGCGCGCACCGGCGACATCGCTCTGTTCAAGGTCGTTTCCGAGCAGGGCGTCGCCGCGGGCGTGCGCCGTATCGAGGCGCTGACCGGCGAAAGTGCGCGCCGCTGGCTGCTGGAGCAGGCCCACGTCGCCAAGGCGCTGGCGGAACAGTTCAAGGTCCCGGTCGCCGAGGTGGGCGCGCGGGTCGAGGCGCTCCAGGTCCAGGCCCGCAAGCTGGAGAAGGAACTGGCCGAGGCCAAGCGCCAGCTCGCCATGGGCGGCGGGGGCGGCGCGGCCGCCGGGCCCGAGGAGATCGGCGGGGTCCAGGTCCTGGCCCGGGTGATGGACGGTGTCGGCGGCAAGGACCTGCGTCCCATCGCCGAGGAGTTCAAGAAGCAGCTTCCGGACGGGGTCATCGCGCTGATCGGCACCGCCGACGGCAAGGCGGCGGCGACCGTTGCGGTCACCGGTGCGGCGCAGGCGAAGTTCAGCGCCGTCGACCTCGCGAAGGCCGCCGTGCTGGCCATGGGCGGCCAGGGCGCCGGCGGGCGCCCCGACTTCGCCCAGGGCGGCGCGCCCGACGCGTCGAAGGCCGACGACGGCCTCGCGGCGGTCAAGGCGGCGCTCGGCGGCTAAGGTCGAGATTCCCCCTCAGGTTGTCCTTTCTGGCGACGCATCGGATCGATTGTTAAGAAGCGATTCAGTGTGTCCCAGTGGGGGACTTGTGGGGGATGTCATGCGTATGAACTGGCTTGCCGCAGTCGCGGTCGCCGGCGGTCTTCTGGCCGCGACCCAGGCCGACGCGACCGTGTTCGCCGGAAACTGGACACTGACGGTCGGCGACAACGCCGATCCGGGCCACCTGAAGATCTTCACCGATACGACGAACGGGGTCTTCAACAAGGACCTGACCGTCGCGAATCCGGACTACGTCGACCTGTTCAGGATCTGGACGACCGAGGCCTCCGTCGATCCGGACGACCTGAACGGCACCACCCTGACGCTGACGTTCAACTTCACCCAGCCCGACGACAACAACGGGCCCATCGTGGTCGGCGGGACGTCCAGTGGCTATGCGACCTTCGCCGGCTTCTTCCAGGGCGGCCAACTGGTCTGGCAGAACGGCGGCGTGGCCCAGCTCGAGTGGGGCGGCAACCAGCCCAACAACATCGAACCTGGCCGCATGACGATGACCCTCAACGGCGGCGTCTTCAACGACGGCGGGTTCTGGATGACCGACCGGAACTGCAACCTCATCGGCCGCAACTGCAAGCCGCAGGAAGAGGCCCTGGGCGTGACGGCGGAGTTCCATTGGGACAACGACCCACGCTTCGCCGCCGCCGTTCCCGAGCCGGCGACCTGGGCCTTCATGATCGGCGGCTTCGGCATGGCTGGGGCCACCCTGCGCCGGCGCCGCGCGCTCGCGCTCGGCTGAGCCGCGCCGGAAATCGAACAGGAAACGGCCGGGGGGCTCCCCGGCCGTTTTCCGTTGCGGTCAGGTCGAGAGGAAGGCGCAGAACTTGTTGCCGACCGGGTCGCGGAAGTAGGCGGCGTAGAAGCCGCTGGCCGCCTCCGGCGGGCGGAAGCCCGGACCGCCCTCGTCGGTCCCGCCGGCCGCCAGGGCCGCGGCGTGCGCCGCCTTCACCTGGTCCTGGTCGGCCGCCTTCAGGGCGACCATGATCCCGTTGCCAGCCCGGGGCGCCTCGCCGTCGTAGGGCTTGCAGATCCCCAGGCAGGGCTCGCCGCCCTTCGGACCGTAGAAGGCCCAGCCGGGGAAAGGTTGGCTGCGTTCCCAGCCCAGCGCGCCGAGCACGGCGTCGAAGAAGGGCAGGGCGGCGTCCACGTCGGGCGCGCCGATCGTCACGTAACCGATAGTCATCGTCTCGTCTCCCGTTGCCCGGTGACGCTAGGAGAGGATCGCGAACAAAGCAAGAACATTGTTGACGCGGCGACGCTGCGGGTGTCCCTTCATCGAACGCCAGTTTTTCGGAGACCTGAGATGGACACTCGCGAGCACTTCGGCGACCAGACCCCAGACGTCCTCGTCCACGAGCGCACCTATCACGCGTTCAGCCTGCTGACCCGCTGGGCGATGCTGGTGCTGGGCGACCTCATCCTTTGGCTGACCCTCTGGTTCGCCTCCCCGGCCGGGTTTCTCGGCGGGACGCTAATCGCCATCGTGGCGTTCGTGCTGGGCTATCAGATCCTGATCCGGCACGAGGAGAAGCAGCCGCTCGACGTCTGGGCGCAGGGCCGCTGATCCCAACGTCGATCGAGGGGCGCTGAAACGGAAAGCGCCGCCCGCGGGGTCCGCAGGCGGCGCTGTCGTTCAGCCGTGCGTGTGGCCTCAGGCGGCCAGCGCCTTCTCGAGGTTGGCGGCCACCTTGTCGATGAAGCCCTCGGTGGTGAGCCAGCCCTGGGTGTCGCCGACCAGCAGCGCCAGGTCCTTGGTCATCGAACCGCTTTCCACCGTGGCCACGCAGACCTTCTCCAGCGTGTCGCAGAAGTGGGCCAGCTCGGCGTTGCCGTCGAGCTTGGCGCGGTGCTTCAGGCCCTGGGTCCAGGCGAAGATCGAGGCGATCGAGTTGGTCGAGGTCGACTCGCCGCGCTGGTGCTGCCGGAAGTGGCGGGTCACGGTGCCGTGGGCGGCCTCGGCCTCCATGATCTTGCCGTCCGGCGTGATCAGGACCGAGGTCATCAGGCCCAGCGAGCCGAAGCCCTGGGCGACCTGGTCGGACTGCACGTCGCCGTCGTAGTTCTTGCAGGCCCAGATGAAGCCGCCGGACCACTTCAGGGCCGAGGCCACCATGTCGTCGATCAGGCGGTGCTCGTAGACGAGGCCCGCTTCCTTGAACTGGGCGGCGAACTCGGCCTCGTAGACCTCGGCGAAGATGTCCTTGAAGCGCCCGTCGTAGGCCTTGAGGATCGTGTTCTTGGTCGACAGGTAGACCGGGTAGTTACGGGCGAGGCCGTAGGCCAGGCTGGCCCGGGCGAACTCGCGGATCGACTCGTCGAGGTTGTACATCCCCATGGCGACGCCGCTGCTGGGGAAGTCGAACACTTCGTGCTCGATCGTCTCGCCGTCCTCGCCGACCCACTTGATGCTCAGCTTGCCCTTGCCGGGCACCTTGAAGTCGGTGGCCTTGTACTGGTCGCCGAAGGCGTGGCGGCCGACGATGATCGGCTGGGTCCAGCCGGGGATCAGGCGCGGCACGTTCTTGCAGATGATCGGCTCGCGGAAGACCACCCCGCCGAGGATGTTGCGGATGGTGCCGTTCGGCGACTTCCACATCTTCTTGAGATTGAATTCCTTCACCCGGGCTTCGTCCGGCGTGATGGTGGCGCACTTGATGCCGACGCCATGGCGCTTGATCGCCTCGGCCGCCTCGACGGTCACCTTGTCGTCGGTGGCGTCGCGGTGCTCCATCCCCAGGTCGTAGTAGTCGATCTCGAGATCCAGGAAGGGGAAGATCAGCTTGTCCTTGATCAGCTTCCAGATGATGCGGGTCATCTCGTCCCCGTCGAGATCCACGACAGGGTTGGCGACTTTGATCTTGGCCATGAGGGGCGGACGCTCCGGGCGGAATTTTCGTTTGGGGCCGTATAGCCGTCAGGAGCGCCGACGCAAAGGCTAGCCGCTGCGTCAGGGGCCTCAGAATCCGACACTGCTCTCTCAAAGAGGGCGTTGGCGCGGGATTCTGGCGCCTCGAACGGCCGAAGGCGGCGGCAAATTGCGCCTCTGCCGACCGGCGGATTCGGCCAAGGAGGGTTGCCTTCCCGCAGGCGGCCTTCTCTAAACGCGCCATGGCCGACGCCGCTTCCCTCCCTCCCGTCATCATCCTGAACGCCCCCCAGCTCGCCGAGAACATCGGGGCCGTCGCGCGAGTCATGGCGAACTTCGGCCTGTCCGACCTCCGGCTCGTGAACCCCCGTGACGGCTGGCCCCAGGAGCGCGCCTGGGCGCTGGCCTCGGGCGCGGAATGGCCGCTGAACGCCGCGCGCGTGTTCGACACCGTCGCCGAGGCGATCGCGGACCTGCAGCTCGTGTTCGCCACCACGGCGCGGCCGCGCGAGCTGACCCTGCCGGTGCTCACGCCCCGCGCGGCGGCGTCCGAGCTGCTGCAGGCCTCGCAGCGCGGGGAGCGGATCGGCCTGCTGTTCGGCGGCGAACGGGCGGGGCTGGAGACCGCGGACATCGCGCTGTGTCAGGGCATCGTCACGATCCCGATCGATCCGCGCTTCCGGTCGCTGAACCTGGGACAGGCGGTGGCCATCAACGCCTACGAATGGCGCGCGACCCTGCTGGACGCCGCGCCGCCGAACTTCCGGCCCGGGCCGGGTCCCGCCACCGGCGAGGCGCTGCTGGGGCTCTACGAACACCTGGAGCGGGAACTGGAGACCGCCGGCTTCTTCCACCCGCCGGAGAAGACGCCGAACATGGTCCAGAACCTGCGATCCGCGCTGGGCAAGGCGCGGTTCACCGACCAGGAGGTGCGCACCCTACGCGGGGTGATCACCGCCCTGAGCCGCGGCCGCGGCAAGGTGCTGGAGAAGATCGCCAGGAAGAAGGGCGAGGGGGGCGAATGAGCCTGCGGGCGCTGCTCGACGGCCTGCCGATCCCGATCCTGCAGGCGCCGATGGTGGGCGCCTCGGGTGCGGAACTGGCGTCGGCGGTGAGTGGCGCGGGCGGGCTGGGATCGCTCGCGGCCGGGGCCATGGCGCCGGAGGACATCGGCCCCGCCATCGAGGCGTTGCGGACGGCCGCGCATGGGGCGCCGTTCGGCGTGAACCTGCTGATGGCGCCGCGCGCGGAGCCCGGCGCGGGCGAGATCGAGGCGGCGCTGAGGCGCCTCGCCCCTTGGTACGACGAACTGGGCCAGCCCATGCCCGCGATCCCGAACCAGTTCGCGCCCGACTTCGCCGCCCAGCTGGCGGCGCTCACCGTGGCCGCGCCGCCGCTCGCCTCCTTCACCTTCGGACTGCTCAGCGCCGCGCAGGTGGACGCCCTGCGCGCGGCGGGCACGCTGGTGGTCGGCACGGCCACCACGGTGGCCGAGGCGCGGGCCTGGGCGGAGGTCGGCGCCGATGGGATCTGCGCGCAGGGGTTCGAGGCTGGCGGGCACCGTGGGCACTTCCTGGCTGATCCCGAGGCGAGCCTCGTGGGGACGATGGCGCTGGTGGCCACCATCCGCGCCGCCGTGGACCTGCCGGTGATCGCGGCGGGTGGCGTGATGGACGGGCGTGGGGTGGCTGCGGCGCTCGCCCTCGGCGCATCCGCCGTGCAGATGGGGACCGCGTTCCTGCTGGCGGACGAAGCGGTGACGTCCCGGCCTTGGAAACGAGCGGTCGCTCAATCGGGCGACGACTCCACGCGGCTCACGCGCGCCTTCACCGGCCGCTACGCCCGCGGTGTCGAGAACAGGTTCATGCGTCTGATGCATGGGGTCCAGGATGAGGTCCCGGCCTATCCTGTGCAGAACCGGCTGACCCAGCCGTTGCGCGCCGCCGCGACCCAGGCCGATGAGCCCGAGATGATCTCGCTATGGGCCGGGCAGGGCGTGGCGCTCGCGCGGACGGGGTCGGCGGGGGACATGCTCCGTCGCTGGTGGGCCGAGGCGCGCGAGGCCGCCGCGGCGGTGACGGAGCGCACCGCCCGAAGGGAGACCGAGTGAGCGAATTGAGGACTGCGGCGCGCGAGGCCTACGCCTACGCCCTGCCGCTGATCGAGGTGGCGACCACGCGCCAGCGGGGGCAGGCGCTGGGCCAGCGGATGGGCGTTTTCGCCCATGTCCGGAACCTGGCCAATCACAAGCACCGCGCGGTCACCACGCCCAACACGGACACGCTGTATTCCACCGCCCAGGTGGACCTCTCGGCGGGACCGGTGACCATCACCCTGCCGCCAGCAGGTGACCGCTATCTGTCCGTGGCGCTCATGGACGCCTACACCAACAACTTCGCCATCCTGGGCACGCGGACGACGGGTCCGGACGGCGGCGCCTTCCGCCTTGTCGGCCCGCGCGAGGCGGCCGAAGGGTGGAACGTCATCCGGTCGCCGACGGATCACGTCTGGGCCCTGGCCCGCATCCTCGTGGAAGGCCCGCACGATCTGGAGGCCGCGCGAAGCGTCCAGGCGGGTGTCTCGATGCAGGGGCCGCCGTGCGAGGCGCCCGGACCCTATGCGGGCCGTGACGCCGGGTGGCGGGAGGTCTTCGCCAGCGCGGCCGCGCTGATCGCCGCCAATCCGCCGCCGCCCACGGACCTGGCGATCCTCCGACGGATCGCCCCGCTCGGCCTCCTCGAAGGGTTCGACCCGGACCGGTTCACGCCGGCGGAGCAGGCCGAGATCGAGGCCGGGGTCGCCGAGGCGCGCGAGGCGGTCCGAGGCGGCGGCGGCCTGGGCGGCACGCAGTTCATCGAGGGCTGGACCTATCCGGACGCGCGCCTGGGCGATTTCGACCAGGACTACGACCTGCGCGCCGCCGTGGCCCTGGGCGGTCTGGCCGCCCTGCCGCCGGCCGAGGCGATGTACATGCAGGCGGAGGGCCCTGGCCCGCGCCGCCTGTTCGACGGGACGCAGGCCTGGCGGCTGCATTTCCCGGCCGATCGTCACCTGCCGGTGGACTCGTTCTGGTCGCTCAGCCTGTACGAGGCTATGCCGGACGGGCAGTTCTTCTTCTGCGACAACCCGCTGAACCGATACGCCATCGGCGACCGGACGCCGGGACTGACACACAATCCGGACGGCTCGCTCGATATCTGGATCGGTCACGACAGCCCGGGCGCGGAGCGCGAGGGCAACTGGCTGCCGGCGCCGGCGGGGCCCTTCGCGCTGTTCATGCGCGCATACCTGCCCAGGCCCGAGTTGCTCCGGGGCTATTACCGTATGCCTCCCGTCCAGCTTGTCTGAGGCGCCCGTCGCCGCCAGGGTCCGCCGGGACCAGGGAGGGTGCGACAGGTGAACAGACGTCAGGTGCTCGCGGCGGCGGCCGCGTTCGGCATGATCCCGGCGGCGCGGGCCTTCGCCGCGGCCGGCGACCTGCGCAGCGCGGCCCGCGAAGCCTGGCTCTACGGCTTGCCGCTGATCGAGATGGCGGCCACCCGGGCCCGCGCGCTCTCCGGGCGCGGCGGCCAGCCCGCCGGCCTGAACCGCTTCGGCCATACCCGTGCGCTGGCGGGGCCGCAGTCGCGCGCCGTCACCGCGCCGAACAACGACACGCTCTATTCGAGCGCCTGGCTGGACCTGACCAAGGGGCCGGTGACCCTCACCCTGCCGCCGACCGGCGACCGCTACATCTCGGTGGCGGGCATGAGCATGTTCACCGACAACGACTTCATCCTCGGCACGCGGACCAGCGGCGGCGCCGGCGGCCGCTTCACCATCGTCGGCCCGGGCCAGACCGGCTCGGGGCCGGGCGTCGTGCGGCTGACCACGCCGCATGGCTGGCTCCTCGCGCGCATCCTCGTGGACGGCGAGGCCGACCTGCCCGCGGTCCACGCCCTGCAGGACGGCCTTCGGCTGGAAGGGCCCGGCGGACTGGACGCGCCGCCCGCCTACGCCACGCGCCAGTCGCCGCCGCTCGAGTACTTCGCATCCGTGGCCGCCCTGCTGAAGGCCGATCCGCCGCCCGCGACCGACGGCGCCTTGTTCGCCCGCACGGCCGCGCTGGACCTGACGGCGGCGGGCGCGTTCGACGCCGGCCGCTTCGACGCCGCCGCCCGGGCCGCGATCGAGGCCGGCGTGGCCGACGCGCGCCAGGCGCTGAGGGCCATGCGGCCCGGCGGTGCGGTCGACGGCTGGACCTATCCCCGCGCGTCGCTCGGTTTCTACAATCAGGACTATCCGTTCCGGGCGGCCGTCGCGTTGTCGGGACTTGCCGCACTGCCGCCGGCCGAGGCGATGTACCTGCAGCCGGCGATGGGCGATGGCGGACGGATGCTGGACGGCGCCGGGCCGTGGAGGCTGCATTTCCCGGCCGGCCAGTTGCCCGCGGTGGACGCCTTCTGGTCGCTGACCATGTACGAGGCCACGCCCGAGGGGCAGTTCTTCCTCGTGGACAATCCGATCGGTCGCTATTCGATCGGCGACCGGACGCCGGGGTTGAGATCCAACGCCGATGGATCGCTCACGATCTGGATCGCCCGGGCCGATCCCGGCGGCGACCGGACGGCCAACTGGTTGCCCGCGCCCCCGGCCGGCCCGTTCAGCCTGAGCCTTCGGGCGTACCTGCCCAGGGACGAGATGCGCGACGGCCGCTATCGCCTGCCGGCGCTCAGGGCCGGTTGACCTGGGCGCGCCGGGGCCGTTTTGTCGGCAGACTTGACTGCGACATGGCGTGCTCATGGGTTCCGACACGGCGACCGAAGCGACGGGAGCGCCGGCCAATCCTGGCCGGGAAGCGGCGTCGCCTGCGCCGTCGGGGGCGCTCACCGCGCTGACCCAGGCCCCGATCGGGATCGCCATCTTCGATCGCGCGATGCGCTATCTGGCCGCCTCCCGTCAGTTCCTGACCGACCAGGGGCTGCCGGGGGACACGCCGCTGGTCGGGCGGCTGCATTACGAGGTCTTTCCCGACATTCCCCAGCACTGGCGCGACCTGCACGCCCGCGTCATCGCCGAAGGCGTGGAGCTTAGCCATGAGGGCGAGGCGTTCGAGCGCGCGTCAGGCGGCGTGGAGTGGATCCGCTGGTCGGTCGCGCCCTGGCGCACCGACGCGGGGGAGATAGGCGGCCTCGTGCTCTACACAGAGGTCGTGACCGCGGCGGTGGAGGCGCGCCTCGCCCTCCAGGCCGCCGAGGCGCGCTACCGCGCCGTGTTCGACTACACGCCGGTCGGTGTGGCGCGCGTGGCGCCCGACGGACGGTTCCTGGAGGTGAACGAACGCATCTGCGCGATCACCGGCTACTCGCGCGACGAACTGATGGCCCGGACGTTCGTGGACATCACCCACCCGGAGGATCTCAATGCGGATCTCCTCCTGGTGCGGGAGGTGCTGGAGGGCCTGCGCGACACCTACACCCTCGAGAAGCGCTACCTGACGCGGTCCGGCGAGATCGTATGGATCCACTTGATGGTGGCCCTGGTGCGGACCACTGAGGGCGCGCCCGACTATTTCATCTCGACGGTCGAGGACATCAGCGAGCGCAAGCGCGCCGAGGCGGCGCAGCAGCGCTATCAGAGCCAGCTCAGGCTGCTCATCAACGAACTGAACCATCGGGTGAAGAACACCCTGGCCACGGTCCAGTCGATGGCCGCCCAGACCCTGCGCAGCGATGGCGACGCCGCCTCGGCCTATGAGTCGTTCGAGGGGCGGCTGCTCGGACTGTCGGCCGCGCACGAGGTGCTCACCCGCGAGCGCTGGCATGGGGCGCTCCTGCGTGAGGTGGCGGAGCGCGCCCTGCGTCCCTTCTGCGGTGATCAGCCGACGCGCGTCCGTCTGGAGGGCTCGGATGTTTGGCTGCCGCCCGGGGCGGCCTTGGCCCTGGCGCTCGTGTTCCACGAACTGGCGACCAACGCCGTGAAATACGGCGCGCTCTCGGGCGAGGAGGGGCGCCTTGAGATCGCCTGGACCCACGACACCGAGAGCGGCGCGCTGACCCTGAGCTGGACGGAGACCGGTGGCCCGCCCGCTCAGCCGCCCCGCCGGAAGGGATTCGGCTCCCGGCTCATCGAGCGCGGCTTCAAGGGAGAGCTGCGGGGCAAGGCGACGATGCGCTATCTCCCGAGCGGGCTGATCTGCGAAATGCAGGCGAACGTGAAGAGCCCGTCCCGGGTCCTCGGCCTGTTCGGCGACATCTGACGCCGCCCGCCGCCTTGACTCCCGAGCGCCCGGCCGTCATACACCGCGCCTTCCAGCCGCCGGGCCCGCCCGCGTGGCCGGAAACCTATGACGGGCTGACACTGGGCCGCCGTTGAAATCGCGATCTCCGCTCCGAGAGGTCGCCGGCCAGCGTCGATAGAGAGTGGAATATGTCCAAGCGCCATAGCGCCAAGTACAAACTCGACCGCCGGATGGGCGAAAACGTCTGGGGTCGTCCGAAGTCTCCGATCAACACCCGCGCCTACGGCCCCGGCCAGCACGGCCAGCGCCGCAAGTCGAAGGTTTCGGACTTCGGCCTGCAGCTCCGCGCCAAGCAAAAGCTGAAGGGCTACTACGGCAACATCACCGAGAAGCAGTTCGTCCGGATCTATGAGGAAGCCGCCCGCCGCAAGGGCAACACCTCCGAGAACCTGATCGCCCTGCTGGAGTCGCGCCTGGATGCGGTGGTCTACCGCGCCAAGTTCGTGCCGACCCCGTTCGCCGCCCGCCAGTTCGTCAACCACGGCCACGTGCTGGTGAACGGCAAGCGCGTGAACATCGCCAGCTACCGCGTGAAGCCGGGCGACGTCGTCCAGGTCCGCGAGCGTTCGCGCAACATGGCTCTGGTGCTCGAAGCCCTGAGCTCGGCCGAGCGTGACACCCCCGACTACATCACGGTCGAAGCCAAGAGCATGGCCGCCACCTTCGTGCGCGCGCCCGAGCTGGCCGAAGTGCCGTACCCGGTGAAGATGGAACCGAACCTGGTGGTCGAGTTCTACGCGTCGTAATCCGACGCCGGACACCGAGAAGACTGCGAAGGCCCCGGAGAGATCCGGGGCCTTTTGCTTTGGGCCAGGCCTTTTCGCCGGACGGGCGCTGTGGCGGAGTGGCGGGATGAATCGTAGGATCTTCCTCGTCGCGACCCTGGCGTTGTCAGGCTGCGCCGCCGGTGTGCGCGTGACGGCGCCGCCCGGCGGGCCTCTGGCCGAACTTGAGCCGCTGTACAGGGCGGATGCCGGCCGCGAGGGCCTCACCGTCAGCGTGGCGTCCAACGGCTGCACGGCCAAGACAGACTTCGCCGTCTATGTGGAACGCAAGGGCGAGGCGACGACCGTGGCGCTCGGGCGGCGTCGGCTCGACACCTGCAAGTCGTTCGCCATGGGGCGGGAGGAGCTGAGCTTCAGCTGGGAGGAACTCGGGGTTCCTCCGCGGACTCCGGTATTCCTACTTAACCCGCTCGTCGCCTGGACCGGGCCCGGTCGCTGAGGCCGACTCCGCCGCGGTGACGGCCGCGCTCACGGCCGCCGCCAGGGCGACGTCCAGTTCGGGCCGGCGCGGCAGCATGTGTTCGGGGTGGGTCTCGGCCAGCCAGGCGAGGACCTTCTCCCGGACCTCGGCGCGCAGGTCGCCGGCGTCGCCGGCGCTGCGGGCGCTGACGAGGGCCCGCACTTCCATGGACGCCTCGCGGATGTCGTTCACCTGGGTCTTCACCAGCATGCCGTTCCAGAGCGGCGACGGTCGGACGATCTCCTCGACCTTCGCGCGGATCGGCTCCACGGGCATCCGGGGGTCGACGAAGAACGAGACGGTCCCGATCAGGTTCGATGATTCCCGCGTCCAGTTGGCGAACGGCTGTTCCAGGAAGAACTTGAGGGGGACGATCAGCCGGCGCAGGTCCCAGAGGCGGACCACGACGTAGGTGGCCTTGATCTCCTCGATGTTGCCGAACTCGCCGTTGATCGTGACCTGGTCGTCGATCCGGATGGGCTGGGTGAAGGCGATCTGGATGCCAGCGAACAGGTTCGACAGCACCGGCTGCAGCGCCAGGCCGACGATGATGCCGGCGGCGCCGCCGGCCGCCAGCAGGCTGACGCCGACCTGTTTCACCCCCGGGATGGTCATCAGGGCGAAGGCCGCCGTTAGGATGATGACCACCACGTTCAACAGTCGTCGCAGGATACGCGTCTGGGTCAGCAGCTTGCGGGCGTGCAGGTTGTCGGCGACGTCGGTGCGGTGGCTGCGCAGATAGAGCGCCGAGCCGATGTCGATGGCCGACATCGCGGCCATGCCGACCAGGACGATGAAGGCGATCAGCAGGGCGTGCTGGACGATCCCCGACTCGCGCGCGGGCAGGGGGGCCACGTTGACCGCCCAGCTGATCGCGCCGACGCAGAACGCCAGGCGGACGGGGCGCCGGGTCCGCAGCAACAGCGGACGCCAGAACGAATGCTCGGACGTCAGGCGCTTGCGGAGGAACGAGACGACCCCCCCGTAGGCCGCCAGCGCGAAGGCGAGCGCGACCGCAATGAGGACCAGGCTGAAGACCCAGGGCGGCGCCCAGTCGAGGCGCGCGCCGAAGGAGCGGACGAGATCGTCGAAAACCATGACGCCTTGTGGTTGGTGAATGGCCCCGCTGTCAAAACCGGCCGGGCGGTCGATGGTTCAATCGGGCCTCAGGCGAAGAGCGCGGGGATCCAGTCGGGCACCCGACGCGGGCGGCCGGAGGCCTGTTCGATCAGCACCCAGGTGGTGTGGACCTGGGCGCACATGGCGCCGTCGGGGCCGTCGATTCGGATGAAGCGGTCGAAGCGCGGTCCCTGCGGCGCGTCGGCCACCCAGGTGCGGCCGTGGGCGAGCTCGCCCAGCTTGAGTTCCCGGCGGTAGTCGATCTCGTGCCGCAGGGCGACCCAGGCCCAGGTCGCCTGGGCGCCAGCCGGCGCGCGGCTGCGCCAGTGGGCGACGCCAAGGTCCTGCGCCCAGCGCAGGTAGACCACGTTGTTCACGTGGCCGTTCTCGTCGATGTCGGCCGGCGTGGGCTCGAACGTCAGGCGGAAGACCTGCCGGCCTTCCGGCGGTTCGAGCAGGCGGCTCACGCCTCGATCAGGCCCTTGTCCGCCAGCAGGGTCTTGAGTTCGCCCGACTGGAACATCTCGCGGACGATGTCGCAGCCGCCCACGAACTCGCCCTGGACGTAGAGCTGCGGGATGGTCGGCCAGTCGGAGAACGACTTGATGCCCTCGCGCAGCGCATCGCTCTGCAGCACGTCGACGCCGACGAACTCCACGCCCAGGTGATCGAGGATCTGCACGGTCACGGCGGAGAAGCCGCAGCGCGGCTGTTCCGGCTCGCCCTTCATGAAGAGGATGACCGGGTTCTCGGCGACGGACTTGGCGATCCAGTCGTGGACGGGGTTGGCGGCGGCTTCGGACATCGGGGTCGCCCTTTCGGCGCGGATGGGTCGGGCAAGAGCTAGGGACGGCGGTCCCCAGGGTCAAGCGTCGCAGGGTGGGGCGCGTCAGGCTGGCGCGGAAGTTTCCAGGGCCAGGGCATGCAGCTCGCCGCCCATCCTGCCCTTCAGGGCGGCATAGACGAGCTGGTGCTGGCGCACGCGCGGCAGGCCCTTGAAGGCGGCCGACACGATGCGGGCCTTGTAGTGGTCACCGTCGCCGGCGAGGTCGTGGACCTCGATCTCGGCGTCGGGAAAGCCCTCGCGGAGGGCGGCTTCCAGGTCGGGCTGTGACATCGGCATGTCGCCGACTTAGGCGTCCCTCAGCCCGAGGTCCAGAGCAGGCTGAGGCCGAACAGGCCCATCAGGCCCGCCGCCCCGCGATCCAGCGGCTTCTGGGCCCGCGCATAGGCCTGGGCCGCCCGCACGGCGGAGAAGGCCACGCCGACCCCGGCCTGCCAGACGAGACAGGTGAGCGTCACCACGGCGACGGCGGCGTAGTGGACCCAGTCGGGCGTGTCGGGACCCACATAGGCCGAGAACACGCTGGCGAAGAACAGCACCGACTTGGGATTGGTCAGGCAGATCAGCAGCCCCTGGGCGAAGGCGGTCCCGGACGCGCCAGCCGGCGGCTCGGCGCTAAGCGGTTCCGGCCGGGCGCGCCAGAGGCCAATGGCGAACCACACGAGGTAGAGGCCGCCGGCGACGCGCATCGCCTTGTAGAGCCACGGCGCGGCGGCCAGCAGCGCCGCCAGGCCCACGAGGGCGGCCACGCACCAGATCAGGCAGCCGAGCGTGGCGCCCAGGGCCGAGGCCAGCGCCGGCCCGCGGCCCCGGCGCATGGCGATCCGCATCGTCAGGAAGTTGCTGGGTCCCGGGACGATGGAGGTGGCGAGCGTCAGCAGGAACAGCGACGCCAGGGACAGGACATGCTCGGTCATGCGGTTCGCGTGAATTCCATGGTCCAGTTGGTCTCCCACGTCTCGCCGCCGTCGTATGAGAAGGCCTGGCTCCAGCGCGCGGTCGAACCCGTGATTCCGTCCCAGCGATAGACGACCTTCACCGGCCGGTCGCCGTCCATATCGTCCCCGTCGAACAGGCCAATTCCACCCTCGAACCGCCCATGGACGGGCGCCTGGAGCAGGCCTGAGGCGCTGCTGACCCAGTAGATGGACCAGCGGCGGTTCGCGATGTCGAAGGTGCGGAAGGCGATCCCCTGAGCGCCGAGGTCGTGGAAGTCGTTGTCCTCGACGTTGACCAGGCCGCCCATCAGCCCCTGCGTGAAGCTGGTTCCGGCGAAGACCTCCCAGTCGTCGCAGCCAGCGCCGCGGGTCTTCAGGCGCCGATGGCGCACGGCCCAGCGGCCGTAGAGAAAATGGAAGTCGCGTCGTCCGTCGTCGTGCTCGGCGTCATACGCCATGACCTGTCCCTCCGGTGTCGGGGGACAGGTCTAGCGTCGGCCTGCTGACAGCGGCTTGGCAGCAGCGGTCAGTCGATGATTGCGGAGTAGATGATGTTCTTGAGCTGGCCACGGAAGTTGAACGTCGCCGACGGCATGAGCTGGGTCATGAACACCACTGACAGGTCCTCCTTCGGATCGACCCAGAAGATCGTCGAGGCCGCGCCGCCCCAGTAGTAGTCGCCCTGGCCGTAGCCGCCCGATTCCACCTGTCCGAGGGTCGAGGCGAAGCCCAGGCCGAAGCCGACGCCGTCGTAGGCGGTCTCGGAGAAGGCGCCGATGGCCAGCTCTGTCAGGGTCTTGCCGCCGGGGAGGTGGTTCATGTGCATCAGCTCGATGGTGCGGGGCCCAAGCACCCGGTGGCCGTCCAGTTCGCCGCCCCGGCGCAGCATCTCGCAGAAGCGCATGTAGTCCGCGCTGGTGCCGGTCAGGCCGCCGCCGCCGGACTTGAAGCCGGGCTCGCGCGTGAAGTCCGACGTCTCGGGGTCGTCGATCAGCTTGAGCTGCTTGTCCGGGCCGCGCTGGTAGTTGGCGGCGAACCGGTCCTTCTTCTCCGGCGCCACCCAGAAGGCGGTGTCCTTCATGCCCAGCGGCTCGAAGATGGTCTCGGAGAGGTACTGGGCCAGCGGCTTGCCCGAGATGATCTCGACCAGCGCGCCCACGACATCGGTGGCCAGGGAGTACATCCAGGCTTGGCCCGGCTGGTAGCGCAGCGGCACCTGGCCCATCTTGTCCATGAATTCCATCATGGTGTCGGAACCGCCGACCGAGCGGACCTTCAGCGCGCGGTAGACCTTGTCGATCGGATGCTGGATGCCGACGCCCGGCAGACCTCCGCCGTAGGTGAAGCCGGCGGTGTGGCTGAGCACGTCGCGGAAGGTGACCGGCCTCTGCGGGCGCTCGGTCTCCATGGCCTCGCCCTCGCCGGAGATCCACACCCGGTGGTTCCGCCAGGACGGGACGAACCGGTGCACCGGGTCATTGAGCTGGAAGTGACCCTGCTCGAACAGGGTCATCAGCGCGACCGAGGCGATCGGCTTGGTCATGGAATAGATGCGGTAGATCGTATCGTCGCGCGTGGGCTTGCCGCGCTCGCGATCCATCAGGCCGAACGACCTGAAATAGGCCATGTGCCCGTGGCGGGCGACCGCCACCTGGCAGCCGGGGATCCTGCCGGAGGCGATGTAGTGGCGCTCCAGGTGGTCGGTGATGCGCTCCAGGCGCCCGGCGTCGAGGCCGGTCCACTGGGACTGGGCGTCCATTCAATTCCTCCCGCAGTATGGTTCTTGGCTCGAATGTCGGCATGATGGACGCCGAACGGGCGTGGCGCCAAGTGGAAGGAACGGTATGGACGAGCTGGAGGCCCTGGCGGCCGAGATCGGCGAGGCGCTGAAGGCGCGCGGCGAGAAGGTGGCCGTGAACGAGAGCTCCGCCGGCGGGCTGATCTCCGCGGCCCTGCTCAGCGTCCCCGGCGCCAGCGCCTACTACTTGGGCGGCGCGGTGGTCTACACGCCGAAGGCCCGTGTCCTGCTCACCGACATTCCCAAGGAAGCGCTGACCGGCATGCGCTCGTCCAGCGAGCCCTACGCCCTGCTGCTGGCGCGCAACGCCGTCGAGCGTTACGGCGCGACCTGGGGCGTCTCCGAGACCGGCGCGGCCGGGCCGACGGGCAATCCCTACGGCGACGCCCCCGGCCATACCTGCGTCGCGATCTCGGGACCCGTCGAGGCCGTCCTCACCATCGAGACGGGCTCGGACGACCGCAGCGCCAACATGCGGGCGTTCGCGGCGGCGGCGCTCGACCTGTTCCGGCGGGCCGTGGCGGGGGCCTAGAGCGTCGGGTCCGGCGCGATCCGGACCAGCGTCTTCCCGAAGTTCGCGCCCTTGAGCATGTCGGCGAAGGCGGCCGGGATGGCCTCGAATCCCTCGCGAATGTCCTCGCGGTAGCGGACCTTGCCGGACGCGACCCACGGCGCGACCTCCCCGAGGAAGGCGTCGTGATGGCTCTCAACATAGTCGCCGACGAACAGGTTCTGGACGTGGACGCCGCGGGCCTCCGCGGCCGCCCGCTCGGCGGCGCCCGCATCGCCGCCCTCGTCGCCGTAGTGGGAGATCAGGCCGCAGATCGTCATCCGGGCGCCGGGGTTGAACAGCGGCAGGACGGCCTGGAAGACCGCGCCGCCGACGTTCTCGAAGTAGACGTCGACGCCATTCGGGCACGCGGCCTTGAGATCGTCCGCAAAGGTGGGCGACAGGTGCGAGACACAGGCGTCGAAGCCGAGGTCCTCGACGACGTAGCGGCACTTGTCGGCATGGCCGGCGATCCCGACGACGCGGGCGCCGCGCATCCGGGCGAGCTGGCCGGCGATCTGGCCGACGCCGCCTGACGCCGCCGAGACCACGACGGTCTCGCCTGCCTTTGGCGCGCACTGCAGGATCATGCCGGCGTAGGCCGTCAGCCCGAGCATCCCGAGCACCCCGACGGCCTGCGAGATCCGGCCCTGCGCCGGGTCCAGCTTGCGCGGGACCATGTAGCCCGGCCGCGGAACGCCTGCGCCCATGAGGCCATACTCGGCCCATCCGTTGGTGCAGAAGACGAAGTCGCCGGGAGACAGGCCGTCGATCCGGCTCTCCACCACCTGGGCGACCGTGCGGGCGTGACAGGGCGCGCCCTCGGGCTCCACGCCCCGGCGCTTGTATCCCCACTGGTACGGATCGAGGCTGACGTAGATCGTGCGCGTGAGCGCCTGGCCGGGGCCGGGCGCGGGAACCGGCGCCTCACGCACCTCGAACGTCCCGGCGTCGGGCCAGGGCGGCGGCGGCCGCTTGGCCAGGGTCCAGTATCGATTGACGGTCATGCATCCTCCCCGGTCGTCCGGGGAGGATAGCTAGGGTGACCCGGAGACGGCCAGACGTCTCAGGCGGCGGCCTGGGTCAGTTCGGCGGCCGGCAGCCGGATCAGGTAGTCGAAGGCCGACAGCGCCGCCTTGGAGCCTTCGCCCATGGCGATCACGATCTGCTTGTACGGCGTGGTCGTGGCGTCGCCGCCGGCGAAGACACCGGGGACAGAGGTCGCGCCGCGCTGGTCGGTCTCGATCTCGCCGCGCGGGGAGAGCGCCACGGAGCCCTTCAGCCACTCGGTGTTGGGCACGAGGCCGATCTGGACGAACACGCCCTCGAGCTCCACGCGGTGCAAGGCGTCCGTCGTGCGGTCCTTGTAGGTCAGGCCGATCACCTTGTCCCCGTCGCCATGGACCTCGGTGGTGAGCGCGGAGGTGACGATGGTCACGTTCGGCAGGCTGACCAGCTTGCGCTGCAGCACCGCGTCGGCGCGGAGCTGGGCGTCGAACTCGATCAGGGTGACGTGGGTGACGATGCCCGCCAGGTCGATGGCCGCCTCGACGCCCGAGTTGCCGCCGCCGATCACGGCCACGCGCTTGCCCTTGAACAGGGGCCCGTCGCAGTGCGGGCAGTAGGCCACGCCGCGATTGCGATACTCGTCCTCGCCCGGGACGTTCATCTGCCGCCAGCGGGCGCCGGTGGCGAGGATGACCGTCTTCGACTTCAGGCTGGCGCCGTTCTCGAGCTGCACCTCGATCAGTCCGCCCTCGGTGGCGGCGGGGATCAGCTTCGCGGCCTTCTGCAGGTTCATCACGTCGACGTCGTAGTCCTTGACGTGCTGCTCGAGGCCCGTGACCAGCTTCGGGCCCTCGGTGTGCGGCACCGAGATGAAGTTCTCGATGGCCATGGTGTCCAGCACCTGGCCGCCGAAGCGCTCGGCCGCGAGGCCCGTGCGGATGCCCTTGCGCGCGGCGTAGATGGCCGCTGCCGCGCCGGCCGGGCCGCCGCCGATCACCAGCACGTCGAAGGCGTCCTTGCCCTTGATCTTCTCGGCCGCGCGATCCGCGGCGCCCGTGTCCAGCTTGGCCAGGATCTGCTCGACCGTCATCCGGCCCTGGGCGAAGGGCTCGCCGTTCAGCAGGACGGTCGGCACGGCCATGACCTTGCGCTGCTCGACCTCGTCCTGGAACAGGGCGCCGTCGATGGCGACGTGGCGGATGCGCGGGTTGATGACGCTCATCAGGTTCAGCGCCTGCACCACGTCGGGGCAGTTCTGGCACGAGAGCG
>JADHED010001213.1_pt1 | contig 23626 bp, 19 predicted proteins | sample 8952041 | NCBI WGS metagenome assembly JADHED01 (sample SAMN16124423, study PRJNA663239) | bioreactor sludge metagenome | isolation source: sludge (control) | place: India:Bengaluru | collected 2018-09-08
GCGGCGAGCTGACCATCGAGGTCGAGCGGGCCGAGCTGCTGACCAAGTCGCTGCGGCCGCTGCCGGACAAGCACAAGGGGCTGGTCGATCAGGAGAGCCGCTACCGGCAGCGCTACCTCGACCTGATGGTCAACGAGCAGACGCGGCGGCTGTTCCAGATCCGCTCGCGGCTGATCGAGGCGATTCGCCACTTCATGGTGCGGCACGACTTCATCGAGGTCGAAACACCGATGATGCAGGTGATCCCCGGCGGCGCCACCGCGCGTCCCTTCACCACCCATCACCATGCGCTCGACATGCCGCTCTACCTGCGCATCGCGCCCGAGCTCTACCTGAAGCGGCTGGTGGTCGGCGGCTTCGAGCGGGTGTTCGAGATCAACCGCAACTTCCGCAACGAGGGGCTGTCGACCCGCCACAACCCCGAATTCACGATGATCGAGTTCTACCTCGCCTATGCCGACTACCACGACCTGATGAACCTGACCGAGACGATGCTGCGCACGGTGGCCGAGCAGGTGCTGGGCACGCCACGGCTGCATTACCAGGGCATCGACATCGACCTGGCGCAGCCCTTTGCCCGGATGACGCTGCTCGAAGCCCTGATCCGCCACAACCCGGAGCTGCCGGCCGCCAGCTTCAGCGACCGCGACCGGCTGGCCGGCATCGTCGAGGAGCTGGGCATCGCGGTGGCCGCCGGCTGGGGGCTCGGCAAGTTGCAGATGGAGCTGTTCGAGAAGAGCGTCGAGCACCGGCTGCTGCAACCGACCTTCATCACCTGCTATCCCACCGAGGTGTCGCCGCTGGCGCGACGCAGCGACAGCGATCCTTCGGTCAGCGACCGCTTCGAGTTCTTTGTCGGCGGCCGCGAGATCGCCAACGGTTTCTCGGAGCTGAACGACCCCGAAGACCAGGCCGAGCGGTTCCGCAGCCAGGTGGCAGACAAGGAACGCGGCGACGAAGAGGCGATGTTCTACGACGAGGATTACATCACCGCGCTCGAATATGGGCTGCCGCCGACCGCCGGCGAGGGCATCGGCATCGACCGGCTGGTGATGCTGTTCACCGATTCGCCCTCGATCCGCGACGTGCTGCTGTTTCCGCACATGCGGCCGCTGGAGAGACGGTGAACAGCGCGCCACCGTTGCAGCGGGTGCGCCTCGAAGCCTCGTGGAAGGCACGGCTTGGCGCCGAGTTCGACGCGCCCTACATGGTGGCGCTGCGGCAGTTCCTGCTCGAACAGAAGCAGCAGGGCAAGGAGATCTATCCGCCCGGCAGCGAGTGGTTCAACAGCTTTGAGCTGACGCCATTCGACGCCACCCGGGTGGTGATCCTCGGTCAGGACCCCTACCCCGGACCGGGGCAGGCCCATGGCCTCTGCTTCTCGGTGCGCCCCGGCGTCGAGATTCCCCCCTCGCTGCACAACATCTATCAGGAGCTGGCCAGCGACCTCGGCATCGAACCGGCCAGCCATGGCTGCCTGGAGTCCTGGGCACGGCAGGGCGTGCTGCTGCTCAACAGCGTGCTGACCGTCGAACGGGGCCGACCCGGCGCCCACCAGGGACGCGGCTGGGAGCGCTTCACCGACCGGGTGATCGAACTGCTGAACGGCCATCCGCGACGGCTGGTCTTTCTGCTGTGGGGCAGTCAGGCGCAGAAGAAGGGAGAGATCATCGACCCCCGGCGACACTGTCTGCTGAAGGCACCCCACCCCTCACCGCTGTCGGCCTACCGTGGTTTTTTCGGCTGCCGACACTTCTCGAAGGCCAACGACTTTCTCATCGGTCAGGGCGAGTCAGCGATCGACTGGCGGCTGCCGCCGGTCGGCTGAGTCGACTCACACCCAGCCAGCCGCAACAAAAGGGCGCACACCCGGCACTGTCACGCCCCAAAAAAGGGTAGCCTGCACCATCGATGGCGGGTTTTACCCGGACTGCGCACCATTTTGGCCAACCTCGGCCGCAAAGGAAGCACTGATTTATTCGTCGTGCCATTCCTCCCAGCCCCTCACCCCCGGCCCCTCTCCCGCATGTGGAAGAGGGGTGCGCAGCAGCGCGGGTGACCGAATGGGTCATATCTGCCCACCACCGTCATTTGATTGACATCTGACGAAGCGCACGCCGGCAATCGGTGACGGAAACGGCAATTTTCGTCAACTTTCCGGCTGGCACCGCACCACACCCGAGACGCACCGTGAAAAGCGCCAGGACAACCCAGCCATTCACTCGGGATTCCGCGCCCTGCGCCTCACTGCTTCGCAACATGGCCTACAGCTTGCAGAGCTATTGACAAGCGCGTTCGGTGTGGTGTTGCCGCCCAGAACGGCAGACTCAAGTGCCCGCAGAAGGTTCGACTGATTTTCAACGTTCACCCAAGGCGAGGTTGCAGCGATGTCGATATTCAGCCACTACCGCTCCCGTTACGAGGCGACGCAGGAGGAGGAGTTCAGCCTGCAGGAGTACCTCGAACTGTGCAAGCGCGACCCTTCCGTCTACGCCAGCGCCGCGGAGCGCATGTTGATCGCCATCGGCGAGCCGAGCCTGGTCGACACCAGCCGGGATCCGCGACTGAGCCGGATCTTCTCCAACAAGGTGATCAAGACCTACCCGGCCTTTTCGGAGTTCTACGGCATGGAGGAGGCGATCGAGCAGATCGTCTCCTACTTCCGCCATGCCGCCCAGGGGCTGGAAGAGAAGAAGCAGATTCTCTACCTGCTGGGGCCGGTCGGTGGCGGCAAGTCCTCGCTGGCCGAGAAGCTGAAGTCGCTGATGGAGAAGGTGCCCTTCTATGCGATCAAGGGTTCACCGGTCAACGAATCGCCGCTCGGGCTGTTCAACCCCGCCGAGGATGGCACCATCCTGCAGGAGGATTACGGCATCGCGCGCCAATATCTGAAAGGGACCATGTCGCCGTGGGCGGTGAAGCGGCTGCATGAGTTCCATGGCGACCTCAGCAAGTTCCGGGTGGTGAAGAAGTATCCGTCGATCCATGACCAGATCGGCATCGCCAAGACCGAACCGGGCGACGAGAACAACCAGGACATCTCCTCGCTGGTCGGCAAGGTCGACATCCGCATGCTGGAGCGCTTTGCCCAGAACGACCCGGATGCCTACTCCTACTCCGGCGGACTGTGCAACGCCAACCAGGGGCTGCTCGAATTCGTCGAGATGTTCAAGGCGCCGATCAAGGTGCTGCATCCGCTGCTGACCGCCACTCAGGAGGGCAACTACAACGGCACCGAGGGGATGGGGGCGATTCCGTTCGACGGCGTGATTCTGGCCCACTCCAACGAGTCGGAGTGGCAGGCGTTCCGCAACAATCGCAACAACGAAGCCTTCATCGACCGCATCTACATCGTCAAGGTGCCCTACTGCCTGCGGCTCTCCGACGAGGTGAGAATCTACGAAAAGCTGCTGACCCACAGCTCGCTCAGCAAGGCGCCCTGCGCGCCCGACACGCTCAAGCTGCTGGCGCAGTTCAGCATCCTGACCCGGCTGAAGGAGCCGGAGAACTCCAACCTCTACTCGAAGATGCGGATCTACGATGGCGAAAATCTGAAGAACATCGATCCGAAGGCGAAATCCTATCAGGAGTACCGCGACGCGGCCGGTGTCGACGAGGGAATGGAAGGACTGTCGACCCGCTTCGCCTTCAAGATTCTCTCCAAGGTCTTCAACTACGACCACACCGAGGTGGCGGCCAACCCGGTCCACCTGCTCCATGTGCTCGAGGAGCAGATCGAGCAGCAGCAGTTCGGTCCGGAGCGGCAGGATCAGTATGTCCGCTTCATCAAGGAGTACCTGGTGCCGCGTTACATCGAGTTCATCGGCAAGGAGATCCAGACCGCCTATCTGGAGTCCTACTCGGAGTATGGGCAGAACATCTTCGACCGCTATGTCATCTACGCCGACTACTGGATCCAGGATCAGGAGTACCGCGACCATGACACCGGCGAGATTTTCGACCGCGCCGCGCTGAACGAGGAGCTGGAGAAGATCGAAAAACCGGCCGAGATCAGCAACCCGAAGGATTTTCGCAACGAGGTGGTCAACTTCGTGCTGCGTGCCAAGGCCAACAACGAAGGCAAGAATCCATCGTGGCAGAGCTACGAGAAACTGCGCGGCGTGATCGAGAAGAAGATGTTCAGCAACACCGAGGATCTGCTGCCGGTCATCTCGTTCAATCCCAAGGCGTCGAAGGAGGAGCAGCAGAAACATGCCGACTTCGTCACCCGCATGACCGAGCGCGGCTACACCGAAAAGCAGGTCAGACTGCTGGCCGAGTGGTATCTGCGGGTTCGCAAGTCGCAGTGAACCGACGGAGGTTGAGATGACCTACATCGTCGATCGCCGCCTCAACGGCAAGAACAAGAGCAGCGTGAACCGGCAGCGGTTTCTGCAGCGCTACCGGGCGCACATCCAGAAGGCGGTCTCCGACGCGGTGACCGGGCGCAAGCTGACCGACCTCGACACGGGCGAGAAGATCACCATCCCGAAGAAGGAGATCAGCGAACCGCTGTTCCAGCATGGCACTGCCGGCAACCGGCGCATCGTCCACCCCGGCAACAAGGAGTTCGTCACCGGCGACCAGATCGCCCGACCCAACGGCGGCGGGGGCGGTGGTGGAGGCAGCGGTGATGCCGGCCAGGATGGCGAGGGTGAGGATGAGTTCTCATTCTCGATCTCGCGCGATGAGTTTCTCGAATTCCTGTTCGAGGATCTGGCGCTGCCCAATCTGATCAAGCGCCATCTGGCCGGGGTCGACAGCTTCAAGCTGCGCCGGGCCGGCGTGGTCAGCGATGGCAGTCCGACCAAGCTCAACATCGTGCGCTCGATGCGCTCGTCGCTGGCGCGGCGCATCGCCATCGGCGCACCACTGCGGGCACAGTTGCAGGAGCTGCTCGACGCGCGTGAGTCGCTGCTGCGCTCGCCGGAGCCCGCCCTGTTCGAGCGGCGCATCGGTGAACTGGACGAGGAGATCGCCCAGTTGCAGTCGCGGTTGCAGAAGATTCCGTTTCTCGACAGCTACGACCTGCGCTACAACTTCCACGCCAAACAGCCTCAACCCAGCGCCAAGGCGGTGATGTTCTGCCTGATGGATGTCTCCGGTTCGATGAACCAGAACATGAAGGAGATCGCCAAGCGCTTCTTTCTGCTGCTCTATCTGTTCTTGCAGCGCAACTACGAGCGCACCGAGGTGGTCTTCATCCGCCACCACACCAGCGCCAAGGAGGTCGACGAGCAGGAGTTCTTCTACTCGCGCGAGACCGGCGGCACCATCGTGTCGAGCGCGCTGACATTGATGCACGAGATCATTCAGGCACGCTATCCGGCCGGCGAATGGAACATCTACGGCGCCCAGGCCTCCGATGGCGACAACTGGGCCGATGACTCGCCGGTCTGCCAGGCGCTGCTCACCGAAAAACTGCTGCCGCTCTGCCAGTACTACACCTACGTCGAGATCATGCCGCGCCGCCACCAGTCGCTGTGGGAGCACTACGAGCAGGTGCGGCAGAGCCACCCCGACCACTTCGCCATGCAGGACATCAACGACCTCCCCGACATCTATCCGGTGTTCCGGCAACTCTTTCAAAGGAGGCTGGCATGACGCTGCGGCAGCCGATTTCAGAAGGTTCGGAGTGGAGCTTCGAACTGATCGACCGCTACAACCAGGAGCTGGCGCGGGTGGCGGCACACTACCGGCTCGACACCTATCCGAACCAGATCGAGATCATCTCCTCGGAACAGATGATGGATGCCTACGCCTCGGTCGGCATGCCGCTCGGCTACAACCACTGGTCGTTCGGCAAGCAGTTCGTCTCGGTCGAGCAGAACTACAAGCGCGGCCGCATGGGGCTGGCCTACGAGATCGTCATCAACTCCAACCCCTGCATCGCCTACCTGATGGAGGAGAACACGATGATGATGCAGGCGCTGGTGATCGCCCATGCCTGCTATGGCCACAACTCCTTCTTCAAGAGCAACTATCTGTTCAAGACCTGGACCGATGCCGGCTCGATCATCGACTACCTGCTGTTTGCCAAGAACTACGTGCGCCACTGCGAGGAGCGCCACGGCATCGACGAGGTCGAGCGGCTGCTCGACGCCTGCCACGCCCTGATGAACCACGGCGTCGACCGCTACAAGCGCCCGGCACCGATCTCGCCGCAGGAGGAGCAGCGGCGGCAGCAGGAGCGCGAAGCCTACCTGCAGTCACAGGTCAACGCGCTGTGGCGCACCATTCCGCGCAACACCAGCGAGCAGGCGCAACAGAAGCAGCGGCTGTTCCCCAAGGAGCCGCAGGAGAATCTGCTCTATTTCATCGAAAAGAACGCCCCGCTGCTGGAGCCGTGGCAGCGCGAGATCGTGCGCATCGTGCGCAAGCTGGCGCAGTACTTCTATCCGCAGCGGCAGACCCAGGTGATGAACGAGGGCTGGGCCACCTTCTGGCACTACACGCTGCTCAACCACCTCTATGACGAAGGCCGGCTCACCGACGGCTTCATGCTGGAGTTCCTGCAGTCGCACACCAGCGTCGTCGCCCAGCCCGACTTCGACAGCCCCCACTACCGTGGCATCAACCCCTACGCCCTCGGCTTTGCGATGTTCCGCGACATTCGCCGCATCTGCGAGGCCCCCACCGACGAAGACCGCCGCTGGTTCCCCGACTTCGCCGGCGCCGACTGGCTGGAGACGCTGCACTTCGCGATGGAGAACTTCAAGGACGAGAGCTTCATCCTGCAATTCCTGTCGCCCCGGCTGATCCGTGAGTTCCGGCTGTTCTGCGTGCTCGACGATGACCGGCGCGACCACCTCGCCATCGACGCGATCCATGACGACAGCGGCTACCGGCAGATTCGCGAGCAGCTCTCCAACCAGTACAACCTGAGCATGAACGAGCCCAACATCCAGGCGGTGCGGGTCGACCTGCATGGCGACCGCTCGCTGACGCTGCGCCATGTGCAGCACAACCGCCGGCCGCTGGGCAAGTCGACCGAGAGCGTGCTGAAGCACCTGCACCAGCTGTGGGGCTTCGATGTCCACCTCGAATCGACCCAGGACGACAGGGTGCAGCAGACCTTCCACTATCCGCCGGCCAAGGGGCTCGACCCGGCGGCACTGTTGAATCAGTTCAGCTTTTTCAACATCTGAATCCGAAGAGGGTGGCTAAAGTCCGACCGGCCGCTTGCCGAGCTTGCGTTGCAGCGTGCGGCGGTGCATCTGCAACTGCCGGGCGGTGACCGAGATGTTGCCGTCATTCTCGGCCAGCACCTGCTGGATGTGCTCCCACTCCAGCCGGCGCACCGACATCCGGTTGAGCTCGACGTTCGCTTCGGCCTCGATGGCCGGACTCTCCTCGGGTGCAGTCAGTGCCGTGATGATCTCGCTGCTGCTGGCCGGCTTGGCGAGGTACTGATCGGCCCCCAGCTTGATGGCGCTCACCGCGGTGGCGATGCTGGCGTAGCCGGTCAGCATCAGAATGCGCATCCGTGGATTGCGCTGGCGCAGCGGCGCGATCAGCGGCAGGCTGCTCTGCTGCTGCAACTTCAGGTCGAGAATCGCATAGTCGAAGGAGTGCCGGGCAATCAGTTGCTCGGCCGACTCCAGCGCCTCGGCGGCATGGACCGTGAAACCGAGCGCTTCGAGCCGCTGGCTCAGCAGATCACGGAACACCGCATCATCCTCGACCAGCAGCAGCGGCGCGTCGGTAAAGGTCAAAGTGGTCATGGCTGCAACGGCAGCGTGATGCAGGTGTGGGTGCCGGCCGCCTTGGCGCGCTGCGTCAGGGTCACCCTGCCGCCACGCCGTTCGAGGGTGGCGTTGGCGATGAAGAGCCCCAGGCCAAGACCGCCGGGACGGGCGGTGATGAAGGGCTCGCCCAGCCGCTCCATCACCGCCGGATCGATGCCCGGACCATCGTCATCGATCAGAATCTGCCCTTCGCCGGCCCGCCAGCGGCAGCAGACCTCGATGCCCTGCTTCGAGGCCTGCAACGCATTCTCCAGCAGGTTGAGCAGCGCATGCAGCAGGCTGGGGTCGACCTGCAACCGGGGCGCCGGTTGACTGCCCTCCAGGGTGAACTGGCGCAGCCGGTCCGGCGCACGCAGCAGCAGCCGCTGTCGCAGCAGCTCGGCCAACTGGTCGAACGGCTGCCACTGCGGTGCCGGTTCGGCCGCCGCGCTGGCCTCCTGCTTCAACTGCTCCAGCTCGTCACGGCAGCGCTCGGTCTGCTCGCTCAACTGCGCCACCAGCCGTTCCGCCGGCGGCTCCAGCGACTCCTCCTTCAGCGCTTCCAGCAGCAGCAGCATCGTCGACAGTGGCGTGCCGAGCGCATGGGCGGTGCCGGCGGCCAGCGTGCCGATCGCCACCAGTTGCTCGTTGCGCAGCACCGCCTCGCGCGCCTGATTGAGCGCCAGATCGCGCTCGCGCACCGCCTGCGCCAGACGGCTGACGAACAGCGTGATCAGCAATGCACTCATGACGAAGATCACCCACATGCCGACCAGATGCAGGCGAAAGGCATCGGGGTTGTGCAGGTGGTGGGCGGAGTCGTCCAGATCGTGCAGCAGGTAGGCCGAATAGACCAGAATCGCCGTTGCCATCAGCGGATAGCTGAAGCGCCCCGGCAGAATCGCGCTGGCGATCGCCAGCAGCACCAGATAGAAGGAGATCAGCGGGTTGGTCGAGCCGCCGGAGATCGCCAGAATCGCGCTCAGCAGCAGCAGGTCGATCGCCAGATGGGCCGCCAGCTCGCCCTCGGTCACTGGAAACGGCAACCGCAGTCGGGCAAAGTTGAACAGCACGCTCAGCACACCGGCCAGCAGCAGGGCGGCGAGAATCCAGTAGGGCAGCAGCAGCTCCAGCCAGAGCGCGACCGCGACCGTGGCAACCGCAGTCAGACTCAGGTAGATGATGCGCAACACCAGCAGCCGCGCCAGCATCTCGGCGCGGCCACCCGCGGGAATCAGCATGAAGGATGACCAGGACATGACGCGAAGTATAACGACCGCATTGTCAGCGACGCAGCGGCTGCGACCATTTGTCGCGGCCTGCCAGCCACAGCCGACGAGGTCATGCGGTGGATAGGCCCTTTGCGCTGCAACCGGTGACGCTCGAAGGCAGTCTGGTCACGCTGCGCCCGCTGGCGGTGGAGGACGCCGACCCGCTGGCCGCACTGGTGGCGGCGCAGCGGCTCGACCTGCATCCGCACACGGCGATTCCGGCCCCGCAGCGGATGGCCCACTACATTGCCGAGGCGCTGGACGAGCAGGCCGCCGGGCGGGCGCTACCCTTCGTCGTCATCGAGCGCGCCACTGCCCAGGTGGCCGGTACCACCCGCTTCTGCCGCGCAGTGCCACCGCATCGCCGGCTGGAGATCGGCTACAGCTGGCTCGGCCAGCAGTGGCGCGGACGCGGCATCAACCGGCAGATGAAGTGGCTGATGCTCGACCACGCCTTCACCGCTCTGGGTGCGCTGCGGGTGGAGTTCCACACCGACCTGTTGAACCGGCAGTCGCAGCGGGCGCTGGAGAAGATCGGCGCACTGCGCGAGGGGCTGTTGCGCCACCACATGGTGATGCCGAGCGGCCGAATCCGCGACTCGCTGATCTACAGCATCGTCGCCAGCGACTGGCCGGCGCTGGCAGCCGGCTGGGCCGCCAGCGACGATCCCGCGCCGCTCGACTAACTGATGCAGCGGCCGCCGTCGACCTCCAGCGCAACACCGGTGATGAACTGCGCCTCGTCCGACACCAGATAGAGCGCGGCATTGGCCACATCCTGCGGCTCGGTCAGACGCCCGAGCGGAATGCCGGCCCCCATCGCGGCACGGGTCTCCGGCGTGTTGCGCGCGTGGTCACCGATGAAATCGCCCAGCATCGGCGTGTTGGCCACCACCGGGCAGAGGCAGTTGACGCGCACCTTGGCCGGCGCCAGTTCGATCGCCATCGACTTGGTGAGGGTGATCACCGCCCCCTTGCTGGCGTTGTACCAGGCGAGGTTGGGTCGCGGCCGCAGCCCGGCCGTCGAGGCGGTGTTGAGAATCACCCCCTCTCCCTGGGCGCGGAACAGCGGCACCACCTCCCGGCTGCTCAGGTAGATCGACTTGACGTTGACGGCAAAGACCCGGTCATAGTCGGCCTCGCTGACCGCATCGAGCGGCATGGTGGCATGGGTGTAGCCGGCGTTGTTGACCATCACGTCGAGCCCGCCCCACAGCGTGACAGCCTGCGCCACCATCGCCTTCACCTGATCGGCCTGCGCCACGTCGATCTGGCAGAAGTGCGCCTCGCCGCCGGCGCGGCGAATCTCCTCGACCACGGCCATGCCGCGCTCGGCACTGAAGTCGGCCAGCAGCAGCCGGGCGCCCTCCTCGGCAAAGCGCTGGCTCATCGCCTTGCCGAAACCGGAACCGCCACCGGTGACGATGATTCTCTGGTTGTGCAATCGCATGGGGGCTCTCCTTGGGTACGGGGTTGAGGATCAGACGCCGACCAGATTGGCCCGCCTGACGATGTTGCGCTGGATGCGCACCGAGGCGGCGTCGACCAGCACGCCATCGACCTGAATCGCACCGATGCCGGCGGCCTCGGCCTCGGCATAGGCCTCGTCCATCTTGCGGGCGCGGGCCACATCGGCCGGATCGGGGGTGAAGATCTCCAGCGCCGGCTCGATCTGCGCCGGATGAATCGCCCACTTGCCAACGCAACCGAGCGTCAGCGCGCGCCGGCACTCCTCGCGATAGCCCTCCTCGTTCCTGAAATTGCCGAACGGGCCATCGATCGGATCGATGCCGGCGGCGCGGGCGGCGATCACCATCTTGTTGCGCTGGTAGTGCCAGAGATCGCCGGGGTAGCTGGTGGCGCCACCGATCGCCCGCACATCGATGCCCTGCGAAGCGGAATAGTCGCCCATGCCGAAGATCAGCGCCTCCAGCCGGGGGCTGGAGAAGGCGATCTCCTCGACCCGCATCATCGCCTCGACCTCCTCGATCAGCACCTCGATGCCGATCGGTCTGTCGAGGCCGAGGTCGGCCTCCAGCTGGCTCAGCAGGATGTCGACCCAGATCACGTCGGCCGCCCGCTTCACCTTCGGGATCATCAGCACATCGAGCTGGTCGCGGGCGCCGCTGACCACCTCGATGATGTCGCCATAGGCGTAGCGGGTCTCCAGATCGTTGATGCGCACGCAGCGCACCTTGTGGCCCCAGTCGAGCGTGGTCAGCGCCGTGACGATCTGCTGCCGGGCCGGCTTCTTGGCCGATGGCGCCACGGCATCCTCCAGATCGAGAAAGACATGGTCGGCCCGGCTCTGCGCCGCCTTGGCCATCTTTTTGTCATCGCTGCCGGGCACCGCCAGTTGGGAGCGGCGCGGCCGTTGCGGGCGTTGATGCATGGTGCAGACTCCTGATTTATCGACTCGGTTGAATGACGCCCTCGGCACGCAACTGGGCAATTTCCGCCGGGGTGAGCCCCCACTCACCCAGCACCTGCTCGGCATGTTCCCCCAGCAGCGGACCCCGGCCGCGAATGCCGGGCGGCGTTCGGCTCATGCCGATCGGACTGCCGGCCAGCACCACATCGCGGCCGGCACCGGGCTGCTCGACCGGCACCAGCATCCGTGCGGCAAAATGGGGATCGGCGAAGATGTCCGCCACATCGTAGACCGGCGCGAACGGCACCTTGCCGCCGAGCCGGTCGACCAGCTCCTGCTTGCTGAAGCGGAGCGTCCAGCGCTCCACCTCGGCATTGACCTCGTCGCGGTGCAGCGCGCGCTGCATGTTGCTGCGGTAGCGCTCATGGCTGACCAGCTCCGGCCGGTTCATCTCATCACAGAGAATCGACCAGAAATTCTCGCGCGGGCAGGCGATGGTGACCCAGCCGTCACGGCAGCGGAACAGCCCGAACGGGCAGAGCATCGGGTGGGCATTGCCCTCGGGGTGGGGCACGGTGCCCTGGTAGGAGTACTGGTAGACGATCCGCTCGCAGAGCGACAGGATGGCATCGGTCATCGAGACATCGACGAACTGCCCCTCGCCGCTGGCGCGGGCATGGATCACCGCCGCCAGAATCGCGAAGGCGTTGAGCGCACCCGGAAAGATGTCGCCGACCCCGGGACCGATCTTCATCGGCGACTGCGCATCGGGTCCGGTGATGCCCATGATGCCGCCCATCGCCTGCGCCACCACATCGTAGGCCGGCCAGGCCTCGTAGGGGCTGCTGCCGTTGCGACCATCGCCAAAGCCGCGGATGGCGGCATAGACCAGCCGCGGATTGATGCCGGCCAGCAGCTCATAGCCGAGGCCCAGCCGCTCCATCACCCCGGAGCGGAAGTTCTCGACCAGCACATCGGCATCACGCACCAGCCGCTGCAACAGCGCCTTGCCTGCTGCCTGCTTGAGGTCGATCACCAGGCTGCGCTTGCCGCGGTTGATGCTGTGGAAGTAGCCACCGAACAGCCGCGCCGCATCGCCGTCGGCAAAGGGACCGGAGTAGCGGGTGCCATCGCCCTCGGGCGGCTCGATCTTGATGACGTCGGCGCCCTGATCGGCCAGCAGCATCGTGCAGTAGGGGCCGGAGAGCATCATCGTCAGATCGAGCACCCTGAGCCCCGCCAGCGCTCCCGGGCCCGACAGCGGTTTCATCGTGCGCCCCAGTGGCTGCGCCGCTTCACCAGCGTGCGCCGCTCGCCCTCGAACACCACCTGCCCGCGCTGGTTGACCCCCCAATGTCTGAAGCGCACCTCGCCGGCATCCTCGCGCTGTGCCGGCTTCACTTCGAGCACTTCGGTGTAGGCGGTCAGGGTGTCTTCATGCAGCACCGGATGCTTGAAGCGGATCCTGTCGAGCCCCAGCTCGGTCAGGGCATTCTCGCTGGTGTCCTGGCTGGTGAGTCCGATGATCAGCGAGGCGGTGCAGCCGCCGAAGGTGATGCGCTGACCGAAGGCGGAGCCCTTCATGCTCTCCTCATTGAAGTGGCCCTGGGCGGTGTTCATCACCAGGTTGGTCAGCAGCACATTCTCCATCACCGAGATGGTCTTGCTGCGGGCATGTTTCATCACGTCGCCGACGGTGAAATCCTCGAAGTAGTTGTCGCGGGCGGTCATTGCGGAGAGTTTCATGCTGATTTCCCCTTGCCGAGCAGATGGTCGGCGATGATGCGTTGCTGGATCTCCGAGGTGCCTTCGAAGATCTTGGTCAGGCGGGCGTCACGCCAGTAGCGCTCGACCGCATGGAGCTTGGTGTAGCCGGCGCCACCGAAGATCTGCATCGCTTCCGAGGTGACCCGCTCCGCCACCTCGGTGGCGAAATATTTGGCCATGCCGGCCTCCTTGTCGCAGCGGCCACCGCGGTCGATCAGGTCACAGACGTGATACATCAACTGCCGTGCCGCCTCGATCTCGGTGGCCATCGTCGCCAGCTTGAAGCGGATCGCCTGGAATTCGCCGATCGGCCGGCCGAACTGCTCGCGCTGCTGTGCATACTTCAGCGCATCCTCGAGCGCGCCGCGCGCCAGACCGATCGCCCGGGCGGCGGTGTGGGCGCGGGCCACGGTCAGCCCCTGCGAAATCGCATAGAAGGCCGCCCCCTCCTCACCCATCAGATTGTCGAGCGGTACCCGACAGCCATCGAAGGCCAGCTCCCAGGTCTTCCAGCCGAAGTAACCGATCTTCGGAATCGGTGCCCCCTTGCAGCCGGCCGGCAGTTCGCCGCGCGGCTTTTCGATGCGAATCGAACTGATGCCGGCATGACGTCGCTTCGGGTCGAGGGGCGCGGTGCGACAGAGCACCTGGATGTAGTCGGCGCCATCGGCAAAGGTGCACCAATATTTGTTGCCGCTGATCACCCAGTCGTTGCCGTCGCGCACCGCCCGGCAGCTGAGTCCGGCCACATCGGAGCCGGCGCCCGGTTCCGACAGCGCGAAGGCGCCCAGATACTCACCGCGCACCGTGCGCGGCAGGATGTCGCGGCGCTGTGCCTCGCTGAGCTGGCTGGCGCCGCCCAGGCCGTTGGCCCGGGCAATCAGGCTGGCCACGCTCATCCAGCCCCGTGACAGCTCCTCGGTGATCAGGCAGTACTCGAAGCAGCCCAGCCCCATGCCGCCATATTGCGGATCGATGGTGATGCCGAAATAGCCCATGTCGGCCAGCTTCTGTCGCAGCGCCATCGGGATGTCGCCCTGGATCGGATCGAGTTCGTTGGCCACCGGCAGCACCTCTTTCATGCTGAACTGCCGCGCGGCCTCCTGAATCATCAACCGCTCTTCGGTGAGATGGCTCATCCCTTGGCCTCCCGCTTTTTGACCATGTTGGTGCGGCGAAAGTCGATCACCAGCTCGCCACGCTGGTTGTAACCCGAGGTGTGCCAGGTGACGATGCCGCTGTCGGGGTGGGAGCTCGACTCCCGCTTGTCGAGCACCTCGCTGCGGGCAGTCAGCGTGTCGCCCGGATAGACTTCGCGGTGAAAACTGAGCGCCTCGACGCCAAGGAACACCCCGCCCGCCTCGCTCAGATCCTCCACCGACAGACCAAAGACCGTGGTGAAGACCAGCATGTGGTTGACCACGATGGCCGGATGGCCATGCCCCTCGGCATAGGGCTGGTTGAAGTAGAGCGGGTTGTAATTCATCGTCAAGGTGGTGAAGAGCGAGTTGTCACCCTCGTTGAGGGTGCGCCCCCAGTGGTGCTCGAACTGCTGCCCGAGGGTGAAGTCTTCGTACTGATTGCCCTTGGGCCTCAATACTGCGCGGTTCATGAACTCATAGGATTGGGACATCGTTACATCCTGTTGGCGCTGTGATCGGAAGCAGAGAGCAGGGCAAACAGCGGATCGAGTGACGGGAGCGTCTCCAGTCGCCCGACGAGCGCCAGCAGCATTTCGCTGCGTTCGGCGCCGAGGATCGGCAGCGTCAGTGCCCGGAACTTCGCCGCCAGCTTCTGCCACTGCAGGTCGAGGTCACGCAGCGGCACGCCGACATCGACCTGCTGCTGAAAATGGGCGCCCTGGGTGGTGATGAGCTCGACCAATGCGGCCGACCCCTTGATCGAACCGCTGGTCTCAAGCCGCACCCGCTCACGCAGCGCCACCAGATCGGCGCGGTTGGCCAGCGCATCGCTGTAGCTGCCGAGCGCTGCAGTGTCGATGCCGGTCAGGGCCAGTGCGGCGGCATGACGCAGGCTGAACTTGCTCTCCAGACCTGTGGTCGGTGCGGGGATGGCACAGACCTTCAGATGGCCGGCATCGACATGCAGCACCACCTCCTTCACCTGCTCCGGCGTCAGGCGGTGTGCCTGCCGCAACCCCGCCACCGCCTCGATGCTCGAATGGGTCAGATAGCAGGCTGCATGGTACTTGAACAGGTTGTCGGCCAGCAGGAATCGATCGTCCGGCAACAGTGCGCGCGCTGGCTGAAAGTCGCGACTCTGGGTGTCGCCAAAGCCCTGTTCGCACTCGATCACCTCGGCCCGGCTGCTGAAACCACGCTGCGCCAGCTCTGCCGCCAGCAGGCCGTTGGCCGCCGCCTTGCCCACCTGAAACGGCTTGCAGGCAGTGCCGAACATCGATTTCAGGCCCGCCGCCTGGGTGCCGGCAATGCCGAATGCCGTGGCCATTTGCGCCGGCTGCAATCCGAGCAGCCAGCCCGCTGCCGCCGCTGCGCCAAAGGTGCCGAGCGTCGCCGTGGCATGCCAGCCACGGTGGTAGTGATCAAGCCCAACCGCCAGCCCCACCCGACACTCGACCTCATAGCCGGTGACAAAAGCCGCAATCAGCGCCTGTCCCGAAGCACCCTGCACCTCGGCCAGTGCCAAGGCTGCCGGCAGCACCGGCGCGGTGGGATGCCCAATGATCGCCATGTTGACGTCATCGTAGTCGAGGGCATGTGAAGCCGTGCCATTGAGCAGCGCCGCCTGCAGCCGGTTCACGCGCGGTGCGTGGCCCACTGCCGTCGCCTGCGGACGGCCACCTTCACTGCAACTCTGCGCCAGCAGCGTCTCCACCAGGGGTTCACGGCTGCCCGCCAGCGTGACGCCCAGCCAGTCGAGCAGACACTGCTTCGCCAGCGCAACCATGCTGGCCGGTAGATGCTCGAAGGTGCGGTGGGCCGCCTGGGCGGCGATCTGTGCGGTCAATCCAGCCGGCTGGGTCATCATGTTCGCCAATCCTCTGGCTGATTCCCCGGTCGAGTGATGGCGGCAGCGCCATCCTCGCCTGTTATTGTTCCGGTCAATCTAGCAAAGAGCACTCGCGCAGTGCAACGGATTCAGCGAAGGCGCGAAGACACCTCATGGCGAGATGAAAAGGGGGCGAGCCGGTCGGCCCGCCCCAAGGGGAGTGTCAGAAGCGGTAGCCCGCGCCGACGCTGAGCAGCCAGGGGTTGACCGTCAGATCGGTCACATAGGTGCCCGCCAAGACACCACTCTTCACCCGGATGTCGTTCGCGTCGATCTGCACATACTTGGCATCGAGGTTGACGAACCAGTTGGGCGCAACCTTGAAATCGACCCCCACCTGCGCTGCCAGACCCCAGCTGCTGGTGTCGAGCCGCAGCGGCGCATCCGTCCCGACCGCCGGCGCGGCGTTCAGGTCGACATCACTGAAGTGGGTGTAGTTGATGCCGGCACCGACATAGGGGCGAACCGTCCCTTCCGGGCAGAAGTGGTACTGCAGCAGCAGCGTCGGCGGCAGGTGCTTGAGGCTGCCGATGTCGAAGTTGCCGAGCTTCACATCGTGCTTCTGCGGGTAGGTCAGAACCAGTTCGGCCGCGATGTTGGGCGTGAAGAAGTAGCTGATGTCGATCTCCGGAAACCACTTGTCCTCGACATCGACCTCGCCATAGGCCGTGGTCACCGGGGTGATGTTGTTCTCGTTGTCGACATTCATGTCGAGTGCGCGCAGCCGCACCAGCCATGGCCCCTCACCTGCATAGGCAGAGCCGGTCCCGACCGCGAGCAGACAGAGTGTCGCCATCGCCATGCTTTTTTTCATGCTGATCTCCAAAGTTGAGGAATGCAGGGCGGACTATAGGCAAGCGGTCACTGTTCGCCATTGACCTGGATCAAGCGTTGGCCGGTTGCCCGACCCGGTGCGGCAGCGGACAATGGCCGCCCCGTTTCGTTGCGAGAGCCCTGCCATGTCCCATGCCGCCACCGAATTCGTTCCCCTCGATCTGGCCGTGCTGACGGTCTCCGACAGCCGCGATGAGGCCAGCGACAGCTCGGGCCGCTTCCTCGCCGAGGCAGCGCGCGACGCCGGCCATCGCGTGCGGGACAAGCGCATCGTGCCCGATGACCGCTACCAGATTCGCGCGGCGGTCTCGGTCTGGATCGCCGATCCGGCCATTCAGGTGGTGCTGGTCACCGGCGGCACCGGTTTCTCGCAGCGCGATGGCACGCCCGAGGCGCTGGCACCGCTGTTCGATCAGCACATCGATGGCTTTGGCGAGCTGTTCCGCCACTTCTCGCTGGAAGAGATCGGCAGCTCGACGATTCAGTCGCGCGCGCTGGCCGGACTCGCCAACCGCACGCTGATCTTCGTGCTGCCCGGCTCGACCGGCGCCTGCCAGACCGGCTGGAACCGGATCATCCGCGAGCAGATCGACAGCCGCCAGCGCCCCTGCAACTTCGTCGGCCATCTGCTCGGCACGACCAGCGGCGGCCAGTGACGATGGGTGGCACTCCACTGACCCCGGTCGATGTCGCCATCGAACAACTGCTGGCGGCTGCCGACGGCGCCCCGGCAGTGCAACCGGGCGCCACCCTCGATGCGCTCGGCCGGGTGCTGGCGCGCGACCTGCACGCCCCGTTCGACCAGCCCGCTGTCGACAACAGCGCGGTCGATGGCTATGCCGTGCGCAGCCGGGAGGTCGAAGCCGGCCGGCCACTGCCGATCTCGCAACGCATCGCTGCCGGCGATGTCGCTGCCGAACTGGTTCCCGGCACGGTGGCGCGCATCTTCACCGGCGCGCCGCTGCCGGCCGGCGCCGACGCGGTGGTGATGCAGGAGGATGCCGACCCCGAAGCAGACCAGGTGCGGTTCACGGTGACACCCCGACCGGGGGCCAATGTCCGCCGGCGCGGCCACGAGATCGCAGCCGGCAGCCTGCTGTTGCCGGCCGGAACCCGTCTGCGTCCACAGGAGCTGGGGCTGATCGCCTCGGCCGGCGTGGCGCAGATTCCGCTCTGTCGTCCGCTGCGGGTCGCCCTGCTCTCCACCGGCCGCGAACTGCTGGAACCGGGTCAGGGCGGGGCCGAGCAGCTGGCGAGCGGCGCGCGGCTGTTCAACTCCAACCGCTACCTGCTGACCGGGTTGCTGCGCGGGCTCGGCTGCCAGATCGACGATTTCGGCATCGTCGACGACACGCTGGCCGCGACGCGCGCAGCCCTGCAGCAGGCCGCCGCGGTGGCCGACCTGCTGATCACCACCGGCGGCGCCTCGGTCGGCGAGGAGGATCACCTGATCAGCGCCATCCAGCAGCTCGGCCGCCTGAAGCTGTGGCAACTGGCGATCAAACCGGGCAAGCCCTTTGCGTTCGGCGAGATCGGCACGACGCCGATCATGGCACTGCCGGGCAATCCGGCCGCCGTGCTGGTCACCTTCTGCATCCTCTGCCGGCCCTATCTGCTGAGCCGGCAGGGGGTGCGCGAGGTCGCACCGCTGCGGGTCGGGGTGCCGGCCGGCTTCAGCGTCAGCCAGCCGGGCAAGCGGCGCGAATACCTGCGCGCCCGGCTGTTGCGTGATGCAACCGGCCACGACCGGCTCGAACCGCACCCCAACCAAGGGTCGGGGGTGCTGCGTTCGGCGGCCTGGGCAGATGGTCTGGCGGTGGTGGAGCCCGGACAGCGCGTGACGGCGGGCGATCTGATCGACTTTCACCCGTTCGCCGCGCTGCTGGGGTGACGGCTGCGGGCAACCCGGTGGCCGCCCGCGCGCCGGGTTTCAGCCCTCGAAACGCTCGAACAGCAGGCAGGCGTTGGTGCCACCGAAGCCGAAGCTGTTGGAGAGCACGCTGTTGAGCTCAACGCCATCGCGGCGCGTGCGCAGGATCGGCAGCCCCTCGGCACCGGGGTCGAGGTTGTCGATGTTGGCCGATGCGGCCAGAAAGTTCTGCTCCATCATCAGCAGGCTGTAGATCGCCTCCTGCACGCCGGCCGCGCCGAGCGAGTGGCCAGAGAGCGACTTGGTCGAGCCGATCGGCGGCGCCTCGTCGCCGAACACCTCGCGGATCGCCCCCAGCTCGCACAGATCGCCCACCGGCGTGCTGGTGCCATGGGCATTGATGTAGTCGACCGGACGCCGGGCGCCGGCCAGCGCCTGATGCATGCAGCGCGCCGCCCCCTCGCCCGAGGGCGCCACCATGTCATGGCCATCGGAGGTGGCGCCATAGCCGACCAGCTCGGCCAGAATCGGTGCACCACGGCGCTGGGCATGCTCCAGCTCCTCCAGCACCAGCACCCCCGCACCGCCGGCGATGACGAAGCCGTCGCGGTCGCGGTCATAGGGGCGCGACGCCCGCTGCGGCTGGTCGTTGTACTGGGTCGAGAGCGCGCCCATCGCATCGAACATCATTGTCATCGCCCAGTAGATCTCTTCGGCGCCGCCGGCAAAGACCATGTCCTGCTTGCCGAGCTGGATCAGCTCCATCGCGTTGCCGATGCAGTGCGCGCTGGTGGCGCAGGCCGAGGAGATCGAGTAGTTGACCCCCTTGATCTGAAACGGGGTGGCGAGGCAAGCCGACACCGTGCTGCCCATCGTGCGGGTTACCCGGTAGGGACCGACCCGCCGCAGCCCCTTGTCGCGCATCAGATCGACCGCTTCGACCTGGTTGGCGGTCGAGGCGCCGCCCGAGCCCATGATGAGGCCGACCCGCGGATCGGAGATCTGCTGCGGCAGCAGCCGGGCATCGCTGATCGCCTGCTCCATCGCCAGATAGGCATAGGCGGCCGCATCGCCCATGAAGCGCAACAGCTTGCGATCGATGGCGGCTTCGAAGTCGACCTTCGGCGTGCCGCCGATGTGGCTCTTCAGCCCCATCTGCACATAGTCGTCAATGCGCGCGATGCCCGAACGGCCCTCGCGCAGTGAATCGGTGACGCTCTGCCGGTCATTGCCGAGACAGGAGACGATGCCAAGACCTGTAACCACCACGCGACGCATCATCGCGGAACCTCCAGTGAAGGCCTGTTGGAATGATTGCCGGCCGGGACGGCACTGCGCCCCCGGCCACTCGACGGTGCCGGGGCGGCCTGATCAAACCCCAGCAGCGTTAAACTGCCGTTTCAGCCCATGCGCTCGGTCGACTGGAACAGCCCGACCCGCAGATCGCGGGCGCTGTAGATGGTGGTGCCATCGACCGCCATGGTGCCATCGGCAATGCCCATCACCAGCTTGCGTTCGATCACCCGCTTGAGCTGGATGTGATAGGTGACCTTCTGCGCCTGCGGCAGCACCTGACCAAAAAACTTCACCTCGCCGCAGCCCAGCGCCCGACCGCGGCCGGGATTGCCGCGCCAGGCCAGAAAGAAGCCGACCAGTTGCCACATCGCATCGAGCCCCAGGCAGCCCGGCATCACCGGATCACCGGGAAAATGACAGGAGAAGAACCACAGGTCGGGACGAATGTCGAGTTCGGCGGTGATCTCGCCCTTGCCATGGGCGCCACTGTCATCGGTGATCAGCGTGATGCGGTCGAGCATCAGCATGTTGGGAACCGGCAACTGCGCGTTGCCGGGGCCGAAGAGTTCGCCATGACCGCACTGCAGCAGCGCATCGCGGTCGAAGGCATGGGGTCTGGACATAACGCTCTGCAACGCCTGGCAAGTGGAAGGTGGGGAGCGCCCCGGTTGGTTCTGCTCTGTTCGCTCTGTGGCTGGCCTGCACCCGCAGATAAAACGACGGAGCGCATTATAATGAGACTGCGTGTGGAAATCGCCCCCGCGCCGCCACCGATGCCCTGCCGGCGGCCAATTCTTTCAAAGGAGCCTGAAGTGCCGAACAACCGCCGTCACTGCGCCCGTCTGGCGCTCGTTGTCCTGCTGGCCGGTGTCGCCGGCTGTGGCCGTGAACCCACCTCTGCGGAATATCTGGCCAAGGCCCAGCACTATCAGCAACAGGGGCAATACAAGGAGGCCAGCATCGAGGCACGCAACGCGGTCAAGCTGGCGCCCGATGACCCGGCCGGCCGGCTGCTGCTCGGCAACCTCTATCTGCAGATGGGCATCTACGACGCCGCCGAGAAAGAGCTGCGCCGCGCCCATGCGCTGGGCACCGCCGCCGAACTGGTCAACGTCGGTTTTGGCGAGGCGCTGCTGGCGCTCGGCAACTGGCAGGAGGCACTGAAGCTGGCCGAACAGCTCGACCCGGCCCGCGCCAGCGAACCGCTGCGGCTGCAACTGCTGCGCGCCGATGCCGAACTGGCCGGCGAACGGCTCGATGCGGCCGAGCAGCGCTACCGTGACATTCTCAAGCAGGATGCCCGCGCCGCCCGCGCCCACCTTGGCCTCGCACGCATCGCCGCCATCAAGGGTGATGTGACGGCCGTCAACCGCGAGATCGACAGCGCCGCCGCCATCGACAGCGACGACGCCGAACTCTGGAGCCTGAAGGGCGAGTGGCAGCGGCTCAATGGCCAGACCGAAGCCGCCGAACAGAGCTACAGCGAAGCGCTGCGCCGCCGCCCCAACCTGATCAACGACCGCTACCACCGCGCGCTGGCGCGCATCGTCCTCAACAACCCCAGCGGCGCCGACGAAGACATCCAGCTGCTGCACAAGCAGCTCGGCGACCATCCACTGGTTGCCTACCTGCAGGGGATGAACCAGTTCCGCCAGCGCCACTTCGACGAGGCGCAGAGCGCGCTCGAAAAAGCGGTGCGCGGCAACAGCCGCCACTTCACCAGCCACTACTACCTCGGCCTCACCCACCTGCTGCGCAACCAGCCGGCCCAGGCCGAACAGTACCTGAAGCAGGCGCTGGAGATCGTGCCACGCTCGGCAGCGGCGCGGCTGGCGCTGGCACTGAGCCAGTACCGCTCCCAGCAGCATGACAGCGCCGCCAAAAATCTGACCGAACTGCTGAAGCAGCAGCCCGACGATGTCGCCGCCCTCAACCTGCTGGGCGAGGTGGAATTGAAGCGCGGCAACAGCGCCGCCGGCCTGCGCCACCTCGAAGCCGCGCTCAAGCAGGGCGCCAATTCACCGGCAGCCCAGGCGCGGCTGGGGCTGGCCAACCTGCAGGCCGGCCGCACCGATGAGGGCATCGAAGATCTGGAAGCGCTGCTCAAGAGCGATCCACGGCTGGCGCAGGCCAGCGCGATGGCCGCGCTGAGCAAAATCCAGAACGGCCAGCTCGACGAGGCCGCCAAGGTGATCGCGCTGCTCAAGCGCAACGACGACAAGGGCCCGCTGCCCGACCACCTCGAAGGGCTGCTGCTGATCGCCCGCAACCAGCCCGATGCCGCCCGGGCCGCCTTTGGCCGGGCGCTGCAGAAAGAGCCCGGCAACCCGGCCGCCGGCCAGAACCTGGCGCTGCTGGCGATTGCCGCCCGCCACTACGACGAAGCCGCCGGCCACTACCAGGCCGTGCTCGCCAAGCATCCCGACGACCTGCAAACCCTGATGGGGCTGGCCCAGCTCCATGCGCTGCAGGGGCAGAGCGAGCCGATGGTGCAGCGGCTGGAGCAGGCCCATGCCAGCCATCCGCGGCAGGCCGAACCGGTCATCGCACTGGCGCGCTGGCAACAGCAGCAGGGCGAGGTCGGCAAGGCGCGCACACTGCTCGAGAGCGCCTTTGCCGACAGTGACGAGGGCCAACTGCTGCTGCGGGCACTGGTCGAACTGGAGATTCGCGCCAAGGAGAGCGAGCGGGCGCTGGCCGCACTCGAACGGCTCGACCCCGACTCGCTGGCCAACCTGCGCTTCAGCCTCGACAGCTACCAGCGACTCAACCGCCCCGACCGCGGCCTGGCGCTGCTGCGCAGCGTCACCGAGCGCCACCCCGCTGCACCGGCACCGCGGCTGCTGCTGGCGCAGTGGCTGCTGGCCAGCAATGAAATCGAACAGGCGCGTCAGGCGTTCGAACCGCTGCGCCAGCGCCACCCCGAGCAGATCGAGGTGCTGCTGTTCGAGGGTGAACTGGCACGGCGCCAGGGCAAGCCCGAGCTGGCGGTGGCCGCCTATCAGCGCGCCTACAAAAAACAGCCCGGCGCTGCGCTGGCCCGTGCGCTGGCCCAGGCGCAACTGCAACAGGGGCAGCCGCGCGCCGCACTCGCCACGCTGGAGGGCTGGAACCGCCAGTCACCCAACGACCTCGAGGCGCTCTACCTGCGCGCCAAGCTGCATGGCGGGCTTGATGAGGCGCCGGCGGCGCGCAAACTGCTGGAGCAGATGCTGGCCATCGACCCCAACAGCATCGTCGCCCTCAATGACCTGGCCTGGGAGCTGAAGACGAGCGATCCGCAGCGCGCCGGCCGCTACATCGACCAGGCCCTGACCCGCTCTCCCGACGCCGCCGCGCTGCTCGACACCCAGGCGATGGTCAGGCTCCGCCAGGGCCACGAGGAACAGGACCGGCGCGCCCTCGACCGCCCGCTGGCACTCGAAGCAGCCAACGGAGACTACCGATCCCACCAGCCAGT